>Ga0164243_10008118_pt1 | contig 15560 bp, 13 predicted proteins | sample OricompcompostOP_FD_108781 | JGI IMG/M metagenome (GOLD analysis project Ga0164243, IMG submission 108781) | Organic Plus compost microbial communities from Emeryville, California, USA - Original compost - Organic plus compost (OP) | ecosystem: Engineered > Solid waste > Mixed feedstock >...
ACTCCTTCACCACCTCGGTGATCACCGCGGCCGTGAACGTGGTGATGACCGTGGTGTCCATGCTGTTCGTCGACCGGGTGGGCCGCCGGAGGCTGCTGAGCATCGGCTCGATCGGGATGTTCCTCTCCCTGCTGCTCACCGCGATCGCGTTCTCGCAGCAGCACGGCAGCGGCAAGTCGGTGTCCCTGCCGGGTGCGTACGGTCCGCTGGCGCTCGTCGGCGCGAACGCGTTCGTGGTGTTCTTCGCCCTGTCCTGGGGCCCGGTGATGTGGGTCATGCTGGCCGAGATGTTCCCGAACCGGATGCGGGCGATGGCGCTCGCGATCGGCACGGCGTCCAACTGGGTCTTCAACTTCATCGTCACGTTCTCCTTCGAGCCGATGACGTCGAAGGTCGGACTCTCCTGGCTGTACGGCGCGTTCGCGTTCTTCGGGCTGGTGTCGTTCTTCTTCGTACGGCGCAAGCTGCCCGAGACCAAGCAGCGCGAGCTGGAGGAGATGACCGGCGAGACCTACGACGCGGAGGCGGCGCCGCAGCCGGCGCGCGTCGACTGACCGCGGTGCGCCGGGCGCCGGCCCGGCGCACCGGACCGGGTGGTGCACCCGCGCACGCGGGGCACCACCCCGGTTCTTCCGGCGGGTTCCCGGCGCCGGACCGGACCGCCTGCCCAACGCCGGTCTTGTCCCGGGGAGTTGAGAGCGCTTTCATATGCACGACCCCCCACCCGAGGAGCACTTCTCATGCACCTGCGCAGCAGATACGGAAAGGCGCTCACGGCGCTGACCGCGGTCGCCGCCATCGGCCTGGCGGCCTCGATGATCTCCGCCCGGTCCGCGGACGCGGCCGACAACCACCGCGTCGTGGCCTACTACCAGACGCAGTTCGACCACGACTCGTACGTCTCGCCGCGCGCTCTCACGGACAACGACACCGGCGTCACCGACATCGATGTCGGCGCCTTTCACCTCAACGACGACGGCAGCGTCTCGCTCAACGACACCTCGCCCGACGACGGCAAGTTCGACCGCATGTGGGACGACCTGGACGCCATGCACGGCAAGGGAGTTCACGTCATCGGCATGCTCGGCGGCGCCGCCAAGGGCACCTTCAAGAACCTCGACACCGACTTCGACACCTACTATCCGAAGCTGAAGGACCTGATCGACAAGCACCACCTCGACGGCGTCGATCTCGACGTCGAGGAGGAGATGTCCCTGCAGGGCGTCGAGCGCGTCATCGACCAGCTGCACAAGGACTTCGGCGACGGCTTCATCGTGACCCTGTCGCCCGTCGCCACCGCGCTGAACGGCGGCGGCAACCTCTCCGGGTTCGGCTACGACGCCCTCTACAAGGACCGCGGCTCGTCGATCAGCTGGTTCAACGCGCAGTTCTACTGCGGCTGGGGCTCGCTGGACGGCACCGGCGACTACGACGGCGCCGTCGGGCACGGCGTCGTACCGGCCTCGAAGATCGTCGCCGGCACCCTCACCAACGAGAGCAACTGCGAGGGCGGCAACGGCTACGTGCCCATGGACAAGCTGAAGTCGACCGTGTCCGAACTCTCCGACAAGTACGGCGACTTCGGCGGCGTCGCCGGCTGGGAGTACTACAACTCGGACCCGGGCGGCACGGACAAGCCGTGGGAGTGGGCGAAGAACATGTCCTCCGCGATGGGCTGAACGGGCCGCGGGCCGCCCCGACGTGCCGGCCGCCCGACTCGTCAGTCGTCGAACTCGTCGTCCAGCAGTGCGAGATCGGGCGGCACCAGCGTCGTCGACTCGACGAGCCCCTTGAGCAGGTTGTGCTTGAGGCTGTTGTCGGACTGCTCGCCGCGTTCGCTCTCCAGCAGTTCGTACGGGAAGCCGGGGTTCAGGCGCCTGCGGACGTCCTCGACGCGGTGCTGCACTTTCTTCTCGCTCCACCTCTCGCCGCACAGGAAACTGAGCGCTTCGGCGGCCTGACGGTACGACAGCGGCCGCGGGTCCGGCTCGTAGAGCAGGTAGCGCTGGCCCAGCACGACCAGGATCAGCCGTTCCTCGTCGTCGAGCGGCCAGCGCTTCGGCGGCAGCGTCTCGGCGCTGCGGCGCGCGTCGGGCCCGGCGCCGTCCTCGTCGCTGACGTACAGCTCGACCAGGTGCTCCCGGAAACCCGAGCCGCGTACGAAGACCGGGGTGTAGCCGGCCGGCAGCGGCACCGGGTCGGTGCTGACGTGCATCAGCCTGCCCTGCGGCAGCCGCACGAGCTGCTGCCCGATGTTCCGCAGCCACCACTGCCCCTGCCGGTAGGTCAGTTCGCCGTGCCGCCGGCTGACCCGCAGGTCGTCCCGGCAGATGCACAGATCGGCCTCCGGGCGGCTCTCCCGGCCGAACCGGACCGTGCGGCCCGGCACCGGCGGAACCCTGATCGCCCCGGTCAGCGACCGCGCGTGCAGCGTGCGGGCGGGTGCCGGTGCGACACCGTGCGCCAGACTGTCCCGGCTGTTCATGACAACTCCCTTTTCCGGGGCGGTACTTGGACGGGCCGTACGTCTACGGGCGTGCATCGACGGGCCGCAGGCCGACGGGCCGCGTTGCGGCGCCGGTGGTGGGCGCCGACCGCACTCTGCCCCGAGCCGCCGGGGACCCCTCCGCGCGGCGCCGGCGTGCGTGCCCGCGGACCCGAACGCCGTTCATGCGCGGGGCAGTTGAGCGGCGGCGGAGCGCGCGAGCCGAGTGGCCGTGGAGCACAGCGCCCGCCGCGACTGCGGCCCGTCGACGACCACGTGCAGCATCTCGGCCGCCCGCTCGCCGTGTTCGTCGCGGTACGAGCGGTGGACGACCAGGACGAGGCACGAGTCCGGGCCGTCCCCGTCGCCGAGGACGAACGCGTCGCGGCCGCCGAACCGGGTGGCCCGCGCGTCCTCGCCGCTCGGCGGCTCGCCGCGGTCGTAGCGCAGCTTCGCCTCCGTATCGCTGGTGGTGCTGTGCCAGCCGCAGCTCCAGTGCGCGAAGCCGACGTCCGGGTGGGCGGCGTCGACGCCGGGGACGGCGGACAGCGCGCGGCCGTCGAGGAGGGTGCAGGCGTCGTGCCGGGCCAGCGAGTCGTGCGGCAGCGGCGGTGAACGCCTCGGCAGCCGGCGGGTGTTGAGCGCGCGGGCCGCCTGGTCGGCCGCCACGTCGGCCATGGCGCACAGCGGCGCGCGGCCGTGCCCGTCCTGCTGTGCGCTGACGGTGACGTCGTGCCGCTTGTCGCGGGACGGCAGCAGCCTGCGGTCGCATCCGCCGCCCTCCGGTGACTCCGGTACGACTCCGACCGCGCCGACGGTCCTGGCCGGCCCGGCGGACTCCGGCCGCGGACCGCTGCCGAACTCGACCTCGACGTCGACCTCGCTGCGGGCCGAGGTGACGATGACGTCGCAGCGGTCGAAGTTGCCGTAGTCCCGGTCGAGTTCGATGTCGCCGAAGCGCGCGAGCCGCGAGGGTTTCAGCAGGGCGCAGGGGTCGGCCGTACGCGGATCGCCGACCGGGCCGCCCGCCTCCCGGTGGCGCTCCGTGCCGCCGGAGAAGAGGGGTGTGCAGGCGAGCACGGCGAGTACGGCGAGCGCCGCGCCCGCCGCGACCGCCGCTCTCGGGTGGCGTCTGCACGCCTGCGGCACGGGGTGCAGCCGCCGCAGCAGCCGGGACGCGCCGCGGCCGCGGTCGCGGTCGGTGACGCGCGGGCCGCGCCGGGCGCCAGGCGCTCCGGCGGCCTCCGCGAGCAGCGCCTGCGCCTCCAGGGCGTCCGGACGGTCCTCGGGGCGCGCCGCCAGCATCCTCGCGAGGGCGTCGCGCAGCGGTCCGACGGCGTCGTCCGGATCGACGGCGCCCCGGCGGAACTTGAGCCGGCGGATGCGTTCGTCGACGGCGTCCCGGGCACTGTCGCCTCCCTCGCCTCCCTCGCCGCCCTCGCCGCCCTCGCCGTCTTCGTCGTTCAGGTTGCCGTCGTGCCCGTCGCCGGTGCTCGCGGGCCCGTACGCGGCCACGGCCGCGGGCTCGCGCGGCGGCCTGCCCGCGATCATCTCGTGCACCGTGGCGGCCAGCGAGAACACGTCGGACTTCGGTACGGGGCTGCCGCGGATGACTTCCGGAGCGGCGTAGTCCGGGGTGTAGGAAACGCGGCGGCTCGGCGTGATGGTCTCGGCGCCGCCGCAGCGGTGCGCGGCGTCCAGGTCGGTGAGCTTGACGGTCGCGTCGTCGGCGAGCACGACGTTGCCGGGCTTGACGTCGCAGTGCACGAGCCCTTCGGCGTGCAGGTCGGCCAGGGCGCCCGCGATCTGCGCGCCGAAACCGGCCGCCTCGGCCACCGCCATCCGCGGCCGCCCGGCGAGACTGCCGCCGCGTGCGTACTCCATGACGAGCCAGCACTCGGCGTCCTCGCCGTCACCGGTGCGTACGGCGTCGTACAGGGTCACCACGTGCGGGTGGCCGCGGAACCGGGCCAGCGCGCGGGCCTCGGCACGGAGCCGCGCGAAGTCGCCGTCCGCGCCGCCGCGTTCGGCCCTGGCGTGCTTGAGCGCGACCTGCTGCCGCAGCTCCTCGTCGTACGCCAGCCACACCTGGCCCCTGCCACCGGGGACCGGCCCCTCGACCAGCCGGTACCGCCCGTCGATAACGTCCCCCAGCCGCACTCCGCATCCCTTCCGCCCGCCGCCGGACCGGCCGGCTGCCGTGGCCGGTGGAGAGAACCTACTGCGCGGTGGCGAGGCCGGACAGGGCTTCGGGGGTAACCGGTCCTCGGGCGGGGGGAGTTGGGGGTCGAGGGGCTGGCCGGGTCTTTCGTGGTGCCGGAGGTCGTGGCGAACTGGCGTGTTGCCGTGGCGGGTTGGGGACGGTGTGGTGGGCGCGCGCTCCTTTCTGAGGTGGTCGTTCTCGGTGGGCACGCGCTGCCGCGTGGTCTGTGGCGGGGACGGCACCCCGGCGGCACCGCGAGGGAGCCGGGAGGCTCCGGGCGGCGGGCTCGCCGTGGAGCGGGCGGGGTTCATCGGCCGGTGGACAGGGCTTCGGGGGTAACCGGTCCTCGGGCGGGGGGAGTTGGGGAACGTGGGGGACCGTGGGTCGGCCGGGTCTTTCGTGGTGCCGGAGGTCGTGGCGAACTGGCGTGTTGCCGTGGCGGGTTGGGGACGGTGTGGTGGGCGCGCCCCTGGCCCGAGGTGGTCGTTCTCGGTGGGCACGCGCTGACGCGTGGTCTGTGGCGAGGACGGCACCGCGGGCGGGTCGTGCGGTTGCTGGGCGGCGGACTCGCCGTGGAGCGTGTGGGGTTCATGGGCCGGCTGCCGTGCCCGGCGGAGAGAACCTACTGCGCAGCGGGGAGGCCCGGCAGCGTTTGCGGGGTGGTGGCGCTTCCCGACAACCCGCGCCCGGACGCAGGGAGTTGGGCCCGCGCCGGCTCCTGCGGCGTACGGCCCGGCAAACCCGTGCCCGAACGAGGGAGTTGGGGATCGAGGCGGCGGTCGGGGCTCCCGCGGGAGCCGGGGGCCGGGAGGCCGCCGCGACCTCCCGTGTCGCCCGCGAACTCCGGCCCCGCGGCGAACTCCCGTGCCGCCGCGGAGAGTTGTTCCGCAATGCGGCCCGGCGGCCCGGTCAGCGGCTGAACCACTCGCGGGCGCTCTGCGACGTCAGCGCCAGGGTGATGCCGAACGCGAGGAGCAGGGCGACGACGTGGGCGAGGACTCCCGTGAGAATGCTGATCAGGCTGGTCGCCATGCCGGCGCACTGGATGCCGAGGATCGTGCCGCGTACCCAACGGGACCTCCTCCTCGCGCACACGGCGCACGCCAGCAGCACCGCTCCGGCGAGCAGCGCGACGTACGCGGAGAATCGGACCAGGTCCTGCAGGGGCACTTCCTGGCCGTGGTCCAGCCGGCTCTGCACCTCCGTCAACAGCCACCAGCCGCCCAGCAGCTCGGCGAGTGCCTGGAACCAGACGCCCGCCAGCGCCCCCTTGACCTCGCCCGGCATACGGGCCGCCGTCTCCGCGGTCATGAGCACCTCCCGTGTCGAAGGCCCTCCACGGTCGCGGCTGTGTTCCGGGACCCGTTCCGGAACACAGCCGCGAACTCCCGCCGCGAACTCTCGCCGCCGGCACGGCCGTTGGGCGGACGGTCAGGCGGCCGCGGCGCCACCGCCCCGCTCCGCCCCGTCACGGTGGATGGGCGTACCGCAGGCGTGCAGCGGAGCGCCCGTGCCGCCGTGCCGGGCCGCGACGATCTCCGCCGCGATGGACAGCGCGGTCTCCTCGGGCGTACGCCCGCCGAGGTCGAGGCCGATCGGCGACCGCAGCCGCGCCAACTCCCGTTCGCTGAGGCCGGCTTCGCGCAGCCGGCGGTCGCGGTCCGTGTGCGTGCGGCGCGAGCCCATCGCGCCGACGAACGCGACCGGCAGCCGCAGCGCCACCTCCAGCAGCGGCACGTCGAACTTCGCGTCGTGCGTGAGCACGCACAGCGCCGTACGCGCGTCGGTCGCCGTGCGCCGCAGATAGCGGTGCGGCCAGTCGACGACCACCTCGTCCGCGTCCGGGAACCGGGCACGCGTGGCGAACACCGGGCGGGCGTCGCACACCGTCACGCGGTAGCCGAGGAACTTCCCCGCGCGGACGAGCGCCGCCGCGAAGTCCACCGCGCCGAAGACGATCATCCGCGGCGGCGGCAGGCTCGACTCGACGAACAGCGTGACCCCGCCGGGGCAGTGCGTCCCGTCCTCGGACAGCCGGACCGTGCCGGTGCGCCCGGCGTCCAGCATCGCCGCCGCCTCGGCCGCCGCCGTACGGTCCAGGTCCGCGCCGCCGCCGAGCCCGCCCTCGAAGGAGCCGCCGGGGCGCACGGACAGCGCACCGCCGAGGAGTTCCGCCGGACCGGCTACGACCCTGGCCGCCGCCGCGGCCTCGCCCGCGGCGGCGGCCGACAGCGCGGCGGCGTACGTCCGCCTGCCGGGCGCCTCCGCGCCGACCGGAGCGACGAGGACGTCCAGGACGCCGCCGCAGGTCAGTCCGGCCGCGAACGCGTCCTCGTCGCTGTAGCCGAACCGTTCGAGCACGGGCTCGCCGGTGCGGAGCGCCTGCCGGCACAGCTCGTACACCGCGCCCTCCACACAGCCGCCCGAGACCGAACCGACCGCCGTGCCCTCGGAGTCGACGGCGAGCGCTGCGCCCGGGCCGCGCGGGGCGCTGCCGCCGACCGCCACCACGGTCGCGACGGCGAACGCGCGCCCCTCCGCGGTCCAGCGGCTCAACTCCCCGGCGATATCAAGCACGTTGTGCTCCCGCGCCGGCCGCCAGTACCCGGTCCGGGCGGATCGGCAGGTGCCGGTGGCGCACGCCCGTCGCGTGCCACACCGCGTTGGCGACGGCCGCCGCGGTGCCCACGATGCCGACCTCGCCGATGCCCTTGATCCCGACCGGGTCCAGCGGGTCCGGGTCGTCCACCCAGACCGCCTCGACGGCCGGGACGTCCGCGTTCGCGGAGACGTGGTAGCCCGCCAGGTCCGCGCCGACGACGGCGCCGGTGGACTCCTCGCGGACCGCCTCCTCGTGCAGGGCCATCGAGATGCCCCAGACCATTCCGCCGGCCAACTGGTTGCGCGCCGTCAGCGGGTTGACGATCCGGCCCGCCGCGAAGACGCCGAGCATGCGCCGTACGCGCACCTCGCCGGTGGCGGTGTCCACCGCGACCTCCGCGAACTGCGCCCCGTACGCGTGCCGTTCGGTCGCCGCGAGCGCCGCGATCGCCTCCGAGGTGTCCGAGCGCGCGGTGATCCCCTCCGGCGGGACGGTGCCGCCGACGGCCAGCCGTTCGCGCAGCTCGCGCGCGGCCTCCGTCACCGCCCAGCCCCACGACCGCGTGCCCATCGAACCGCCCGCGATCCCCGCGGGCCCGAAGTCGCTGTCCCCGATGCGGACGTGGACGCGCTCCGGCGGCACGTCGAGTGCTTCCGCGGCGATGAGCGTCAGCGCGGTACGCGCCCCGGTGCCGATGTCGGCCGCGGTGATCCGCACGGTGAACGTGCCGTCCGCCTCCGCCGTGACCGCCGCCGTGGACGGCATCGCGCGCGCCGGGAAGGAACCGGCCGCCGTGCCCGTACCGAGCAGCCAGCGCCCCTCGCGGCGCAGCCCGGGGCGCGGATCCCGGTCCGCCCAGCCGAACCGGCGGGCGCCCTCGCGGAAGCAGGCGGGCAGGTTGCGCCCGCCGAACGGCAGCCCGGACACCGGCCCGTACGCGGGCTCGTTGCGTGTGCGCAGCTCGATCGGGTCGAGGCCGCTGCGCTCGGCCAGCTCGTCGAGCGCCGACTCCAGCGCGAACGAGCCGGGCGCCTTGCCGGGTGCGCGCATGAACGTCGGGCTGGGCACGTCGAGTTGCACGACGCGGTTCGTGGTGCGGTGCGCGTCCGCGTCGTACAGCACGCGCGCCGGCAGGCCGCCCGCCTCCACGAACTCGTGCACGGTCGACGTGCGGCTGAGGGAGTCGTGGTCCAGCACGCGCAGCCGCCCCTCGGCGTCCGCGCCGAGCCGCACCCGCTGCACCGTGGGGCTGCGGTACCCGGCGAGCGAGAACATCTGCCGCCGCGTCAGCACGACCCGCACCGGGCGCTGGAGCACGGTCGTCGCCAGCACCGCGGCCACCTGGTGCGCCCGTACGCTCTTCGAGCCGAAGCCGCCGCCGACGTGCTCGGAGCGCACCCGCACCGATCCGAGGTCGAGCGAGAACAGCTGCGCCAGCTCGCGCGCGACCCACATGCTGCTCTGGTTGGAGTCGACCACTTCGAGCCGGCCGCCCTCCCAGCGGGCCGTCGCCGCGTGCGGCTCCATCGGATTGTGGTGCTCCTCCGGCGTGGTGTACTCCTCGTCCACCACGGCGGCGCACGCGGCGAGTCGGGCCTCCGGGTCGCCCTTCTCCTCGACGCCGGGCCCGCCCGGACCGGCCAGCGGGTACGCGTCCGGGCGCCCGGCGTGGAACGCGGCGTCGTGCGGCTCCTCGTCGTAGTGCACGACCAGCGCTTCGGCGGCCTCCCTGGCCTGTTCCGGGGTCTCGGCGACGACGAGCGCCACCGGCCAGCCGCGGCACGGCACGCGGTCGTGCTGGAAGACGGCGAGGGTTCCGTCCGTCCCGCCGGAGCCGGTCTCCACGTGCGGGGCGTTGCCGTGGTGCAGCACGGCGAGCACGCCCGGCATCGCGAGCACCGGGCCGCTGTCCACGGAGCGGATGCGGCCGCGGGCGACCGTGGACAACACCAGCCAGCCGTGGGCGAGTTCGGCGAACGGGATGTCGCCGGCGTAGCGGGCCGCGCCGGTCACCTTCTCCCGGCCCTCCACGCGCACGTGCGCGGTCCCGTGCGCGCCCCGCGGGGACGCGGTTCCGGTCGTGGCCGTGGTCATCGGGCGGCCTCCTCGCAGAGTTCGGTCAGTACGGACACCACCAGGTTGCGCAGCAGGGTCACCTTGTATCCGTTTCCGGGAAGCGGCTCCGCGGCGGCCAGTTCGGCGTCCGCGGCCGCGGCGAAGCTGTCGGCGTCGGCCGGCGCACCGGCCAGCACCCGCTCGGCGGCGCGGGCCCGCCACGGCCGTGACGCGACCGCGCCGAAGGCCAGCCGTACGTCGTGCACGGTGCCGTCGCGCACCTCGACGGCGGCGGCGAGCGAGCCGATCGCGAAGGCGTAGGAGGCGCGTTCGCGCACCTTGCGGTAGCGCGAGTGCGCCGCGACCGGCGCGGGCGGCAGCGTGACCCCGGTGATCAGCGCCCCGGTCGGCAGCGCCGTCTCCAGGTGCGGCGTGTCACCGACCGGCCGGTAGAAGTCGGCGAGCGCCAACTCCTGCGCGCCGTCTGCGGTTTCGTAGTGGACGACCGCGTCGAAGGCGGCGAGCGCCACCCCCATGTCCGAGGGGTGTACGGCCACGCAGTGCGCGGAAGCGCCCAGGATCGCGTGGTTGCGGTGCTCGCCCTCGACGGCGGGGCAACCGCTGCCCGGCAGGCGCTTGTTGCACGGCATCGTCACGTCGGTGAAGTAGCCGCAGCGGGTGCGCTGAAGCAGATTCCCGCCGACCGTGGCCATGTTGCGCAGCTGCCCTGAGGCGCCGGCCAGCACCGCCTGCGCCAACGCCGGGTAGCGGCGGCGGACTTCGGGGTGTGCGGCCACGTCGCTGTTGGTGGCGGTCGCGCCGATGTGCAGCCCGCCGTCCTCGGACGGGCCGATGCCGTCGAGGGGCAGCCGGCTGACGTCGACGAGCCGGGCGGGCCGTTCGACGCCGGTCTTCATCAGGTCGACGAGGTTGGTGCCGCCGCCCAGGAAGCGGGCCTCCGGATCGCCGTCCAGCAGCGCGACCGCGCCGTGCACGTCGTCCGCGCGCCGATAGCCGAACTCCCTCATGCCGCCGCTCCCTTCCGCACCGTCCCGGGCACTTCGGCGTCCCCGTCCGACCGGGAGTCCCCGTCCGCCGGGGCGTTCCCCGCGTTTCCGGCGGCGCGGGCGACGGCCTCGACGATCGCCACGTACGCGCCGCAGCGGCACAGGTTGCCGCTCATCCGCTCTCTGATCTCGTCGTCGGTCAGCGGCGGCGGTCCGGCCTCGGGGCGTACGTCGTCGGTGGCGGCGCTCGGCCAGCCCTCCGCGTGCTCGCCGAGCATGCCGACGGCCGAACAGATCTGCCCCGGCGTGCAGTAGCCGCACTGGTAGCCGTCGCAGTCGAGGAACGCCTGCTGCACCGGGTGCAGTTGCTCGCCGTCCGCCAGACCCTGGACGGTGGTGATCTCGCGTCCCTCGGCGGCGACGGCGAGTTGGAGGCAGGACAGCGACCGGCGCCCGTCGACCAGGACCGTGCAGGCGCCGCACTGGCCCTGGTCGCAGCCCTTCTTGGTGCCGGTCAGGTCGAGGCGCTCGCGGAGCGCGTCGAGCAGGGTGGTGCGGTGGTCGACGGTCAGCGGGTACGCCTCGCCGTCGACGGTCAGAGTGATGGCGCTGGACGCCGATGGGGGCACGATCAGCCTTCTTTCGCGTCGCGTGAGCGTGGGGCGGGACGGTCCGGCGGCCTGCGGCGGTGACGGGGAGGGGCCGTACGCAGCGGTGGGCTGCGCGGCCGGCTGTGCATGGGCGGGACGGCGAGCGGAGCACCGGTCGACGGCGGTCGTCGGCGGGCGCCGTCCGGGCCGGATATCTGCGTCGCTATGGTGGGAACCCAACCGGACAACTGTCCACTGACCCGGAAACGTATCGGACAACTGTCCGCTTCGGCAAGCGGGTTGAGCAGCGGCCCGCGAGGAGGACGAGTGCCGGAGAACAACGAGCCGCCGCTGCGCTCGGACGCCCAGCGCAACCGCGAGCGGATCCTCGACGTGGCGCTGGACGAGCTGACCCGGTGCCCGGACGTCCCGCTGAGCACGATCGCCAGGAAGGCGGGCGTCGGACAGGGCACCTTCTACCGCAACTTCCCCAGCCGCGAAGACCTCGTACTGCAGGTCTACCGCCACGAGATGCAGCAAGTGGCCGACTCCGCGGCTCAGTTGCTCGACACCCGGGCACCGGACCGGGCGCTGCGCGAGTGGATGGACCGCTTCGCGCGGTTCGCCATGGCCAAGGCCGGGCTGGCGGATGCGATCCGGCACGCGGTCGGCGCGTCCGGCGCCAGTAAGAAACCGGGCAAGCGCCCGGTGACCGAAGCCGCCGAACTCCTGCTGCGCGCCAACGAGAAGGCCGGCACCATCCGGCCCGGAGTGACCGCGGAGGACTTCCTGCTCGCGATCGCGGGACTGTGGCAGATCGACCCGCACGGCGACTGGCAGCCGCGCGTCGACCGGCTCCTGGACCTCGTCATGGACGGGCTGCGCGCTGGTGCCCCGGGGCGCTGAGTACGTCCGGCCCGCGGAAGACGCCCCGCGGGCGAGCCGCAGCGGCGGAGCCGCCTGAGCCGAACTCGCTGCGGGGCCGGGGGAGTCGGGCCGCCGGCCGCCGGCCCGGGGCCACTGCCGCGGGCCGGGCCCCTCCTGGCTCACGGCTCGATGAGCCCGGCGCTCACGGTTCGATGAGTCCGGCCCGGATCGCGTAGCGGGTGAGTTCCAGACGGTCCCGCAGGCCGAGCTTGTGCAGCAGGTTCGCCCGGTGGCGCTGGACGGTCTTGACGCTGATGACGAGCATCTCCGCGATCTCCTTGGAGGAGTGGCCCTCGGCGACGAGCTTGAGCACCTCCTCCTCGCGGGAGGTGAGCGGACCGTCGGCGGCGTCCTCGCCGCTGCGTGCGCGGTCCAGGAAGTTCCGGATGAGGGCGGTGACCGCGCCGGGGTAGACGAACGGTTCGCCGCGCATGGCCGCCCGGCACGCGGCGACGAGATCGCGGTCGGCGACGGACTTCAGCACGTACCCGGACGCCCCGGCCTTCAGCGCCTGGAAGAAGTACTGCTCGTTGTCGTGCATCGTCAGCATGAGGACGCGAAGTCCCGGCTGCCGCGCGGTCAGTTCGCGCGCGGCCTGGAGTCCGGTCAGCCGCGGCATCGCGATGTCGAGGATGGCCAGATCGGTCTCGTGGGTACGGGCGGCGGCGACCGCCTCGGCTCCGTCGCCCGCCTCCGCGACGACCGTCAGATCGGGCTCGCTGTCCAGGATGAGCCGCACGCCGCGGCGTACGAGCGCGTGGTCGTCGGCGAGCAGGATGCGGATCGGCGCGGGCTGTTCCCCGCCGCGGGGTGGCGGGGGAGCGGACGGCTCGGACATCACCGGCTCCTTCTCTCGGCTGTCTCGGCGGTCCCGGCGGTCCCGGCGGTCCCGGCGGTCCCGGCGGTCCCGGCGGTCCCGGTGCTGTGCTCGACCGGCACGGACAGCAGCACCCGGGTGCCGGCCCCGGGCGCGGAGCTGATGTCCAGCGTCGCGCCGGCGAACAGCGCACGCTCCCGCATCCCGCGGATCCCCGAGCCCTCGCGGGAGGCGCCGGTGCCGCGCCCGTCGTCGTCGAGCCGGAGCACCACCGCGCCGTCCGTGCGGCGCAGACTCAGTTCGGCCTGCCCGGCTTCCGCGTGCCGGGCGACGTTGGTCAGCCCCTCCTGCGCGACGCGGTAGAACACCAGCTCCGTCTGCGGAGCCAGCCGCGGCAGGTCCGTGTCGAAGGAGCGGTGCACGCGCAGCCCGGTGTGCGTGGCGAAGTCGGTCGCCAGCGAGGTCAGCGCACTGACCAGACCGAGGTCCTCCAGTACGCCGGGACGCAGCCGGCGCGCGACGCGGCGCACCTCGTCCAGGCTCTCCCTGGTGGTCTCCTGCGCCTGCCGCAGTTCGGCGCGCAGCGGCTCGGGGGAGCGGTCCGCGGCCCGCTTCAGGTCCAGCAGCACCGCGGTCATGCTCTGCCCGACCTCGTCGTGCAACTCCTGCGCGATGCGCCGCCGTTCGGACTCCTGCGCGGACAGGGCCCGGGCGCTGCTGGCGGCGCGCTCCGCCTCCAGCCGGTCCAGCATCGAGTTGAACCCGCGGATCAGCTCGGCCACTTCGCCGTGCCCGTACTCCGGCAGCCGCTGCCCGGGGCGCAGCAGATCGACCGTACTCATCAGCCGGTTCAGCCGGCCCAGCGGCGCCAGCCCGATCCGCAGCAGCGCCGCGTTCGCGACCAGCATGACCGCGAGGCCGCCGACGAGGATCGTCGCCTCGGTCAGCAGTACGGGAACGGAGACGGTCACCGGAGCCCACAGCAGCAGCGCCGTCGCCATGCCGAGCACGAGGGCGTTGAGGACGAAGATCCGCCAGAACAAGGACATCGGTGCGGCCTCCTCGGTCCGTGTCGTCGCCGCCCGTTCGCCCTCAACTATGTGCCATGCCGCGGCCGGTACGGCGCCGGGGAGGCCCGCCGGAGCCGGGTGCACCACGCGTACCCGCGGAAATGGGTGCTGCGACCGATGGCCCGCGGCGACGGGCGCGGACAGGCTGGAACCGTGCGACGCGCGATCGCCGCTCTCCGGCGCGGTTGCGGTGCCGAGGGCTGCCCGCGTGCGCCGCACCGTGGCGACGAGTCGTACGGCGCCCCGTTCTCTTGCTCGGCAGGCCGACCCGGAAAGGACCCGTTCGATGACGCTCGACACCTCCCGCCCCGACCCGCGCCCGGAACGGCTCACGGCGCACGAAGCCCGCCAGCGCCTCGACCACGAGCGCAACGCGCGGCTCACCCAGCTCAACGCGCTGGACGAGGCCGAGTCGGACACCGCCGACCCGTTCACGGAAGCGCAGCGGGAATCGGTGCGGCGCGTACTCGACGAGATCGACGCGGCGTTCGCCCGGGTCGAGGACGGCACGTACGGCACCTGCCAGCAGTGCGGCAAGGCGATCCCGGCGGAGCGGCTGGAGATCCTGCCGTACGTGCGCTGCTGCGTCGGCTGCATGGGCTCGGGCTGACCGGACCGACCGGGCTGACCGGGCCGGCCGGACCGCTCCGCGCGGGAATCCGGGACTCCCTCTGCTCCGTGAAGGGGTGACATCGTGAACGAGCAGGTCATCGGCGACGGTGCCGTCGGCCTGTCCGCCGCGGACTCCGCCGCCTCGTGCGACGGACCCGAGCGGCAACTCCGCCTCCGCGAAGGGCGGTTGGGGCGGCCGGCCGGCGACGGGGCGGGGGACGGCGGCACGTACGGCGACGGCGCGTACGGCGACGGAGCCCTGGAGCGGACGGCTCTCCGCGACGAGCCGGAGGCCCAACCCGCCGCGTCCGCGCGGGCGTTGCCCGCTCCGCCCGACGACGTCTCGCTCCGCCGCAGGGCGCGCCGGTGGCTCGCGCGCCGGCGCCCTGGCCTCGCGATCGACCTCGGCAGCTCGCGCACCCGCGTGTGGGTGCACGGCCGCGGAACCATCCTCGACGTACGGACGGTGACCTTCGCCGGCGGCGGCGCCACCTACCCGGTGCGGCGGGGCGCGATCGTCGACCCGGAGGGCGCCGCGCAGCTGCTCGACCGCGTCCTGGCACACCGCTTCCCGCTCTCCCGGCACACCGCGATCGCCGTCACGACTCCGGTGCTCGACGGCATCGCCTACCGGGAGACGGTCCGTGCGGTGCTGGAGGTGCTGCGCCCGAGCAGCGTCGTGACCGTCTCCACGGCCAAGGCCATCGCGGCGGGCGCCGGCGCCGACCCCGCGCGGCCGCTGCTCGTCGTCGACATCGGCGCCCAGCTCACCGAGGTGTTCCTGCTCGTCGACGGCGAGGTCGCCGACGCCTACCGCACGACGCTCGGCACCCAGGACCTCGCGCCGGGCTCCTGCCGGGAACTCGTCGAGTCCGTCGCCACGACGCTGACCGGCATGCTGCGCCGGGACCGCACCCCGCAGACCTTCGACGCGCTGCGGCACGGAGTGCTGCTGGCCGGCGGCGGTGCGCTGCGCCCGGAGGTCACCCTCGGACTGTCCCGGCGGCTGCGCGTGCCCGTCCGCCCGGCGCCCGCCCCGCACACGGTCGCGGTGCGGGGCGCCGCCCGGCGTCTGCAGAGCGTACGGAGCGACCGTCCGCCGGCCGAACTGCCCGACGCCGCACCGCAGTTGCCGTAGCCGCCGTAGCCGCCCCGGCTGCCGTCGCCGCAGCCGCAGCCGGAGCCGCCGTGG
>Ga0164243_10008119_pt1 | contig 15559 bp, 7 predicted proteins | sample OricompcompostOP_FD_108781 | JGI IMG/M metagenome (GOLD analysis project Ga0164243, IMG submission 108781) | Organic Plus compost microbial communities from Emeryville, California, USA - Original compost - Organic plus compost (OP) | ecosystem: Engineered > Solid waste > Mixed feedstock >...
CGCGACGTTAAGGTGAAACGCGGTTCGTCCAGACGCCGCGTTCCCTTCCATGACGCGATCGTCCAGCTCCGTTTCCTCCAAGAGGTCGTGCTGGGTCGGGATGCGGATGAGCTGTTGTTCCCGGAGCTGGCGCCAAACGCGAAAGGCTCCTATTCCGATGCGGTGGGCAAGCGCGTTGGCCGGATGGTTGATAGCCTTGGCATCAGGCTGATCCGGGTTGACGCCACGGAAGCGGACGGTGCTCTTCATCCCTTCCGTCACCACGGCATCACGCAGCTGGAGAACCAGGACATCAAAGGTGGCATCATCGATGCCCTGTCAGGACATTCGTCCAAGGACCGTCGCAGTGAGCGGCGGCGCTACACCGATGAGATCTACCTCACGGTGCTGCGCGACACGATCAATAGGCTGGAGATCCCGGTTGACGTGGAGGCGCTCAATCGCAAATGGAAGCAGAATGGCGCCTCCAAGGTACGCGGGCGTTGAGGACCGGGCAGCTTGCTGGCGGCCTGTTTTGTACCCTTGAGCTATGGCTTCCGCCCCGGCTTCGTGCGTTGCTGCTGCGTCTGTTGTTCCCTGGGCAATCGCATGCGGTCAAGCCGCGTGCGTTTCATCACGAGATCGAGGGATTTTTCCTGTTCGTCCATGCGCTGCCGGTGCTCGTTCCAGAGTCTTTGCGAAATGTCGGCTCTGGGCGGCGGCGAGTTTGGCTGCGGCATCGGCTCGAGGTCGAACCCAAGGCTGGTGCCCGCCTTGACCTCTTCTACTTCCTGGGTCGGCGCAGGACCCAAGGACGTAACCGTGGCATCTTCGGGACTCCAGGCGGACGCCGTTCTTATGTAGTAAGAGGGGCTCCGCCGGCTAAAATGTCCGGCAAGTAGCGCTATCTCCTCAATGCTGAAGCCGGCCATCGCCCAGGTAGAAAGCGCCGTGTGCCGGAAACTCGATGGTGCAAGGCGCGGCACTCCAGCGGCCTGGCATGCGCGGGCCAGGATCTCTGCGAGCATGCTGAGCCAGGCTTCGTATCCCGCGTCACCGACCTCAGCGTTGACGAAATCGATCAGGGCGGCGAGCGCCACCCGATGGTGCATGTCCCACTGATGGACCATGATCGGGCGCTCTGTCGCTTGGCCGACGGCCCTCTTCGCGTTAGGGAGGATGAGGCTACCTCCCCTGACGCTCGCGCCGACCAGTTCCACAGGACGGCCGCCGATTCGTGGCATAAGCACACAATAAATCGCTGTTGCTGCCATGCGAGGCCGGTGCAGCTCCAATGCTCGTTTTTTGAGGTGAGCGAACACAGCAACCACGTCAGACTTCGGCGGATCCTTTCTCTTTTTCGTCGATGTCCGTGGGCGTGTCGGTCGCCCCCTCAGGGCATCGACCGCCTCGTCCATTGCATGGATGAACCCGTGAACCGCGTTCTCTGAAAACTCCCGAGGATCGTCCCTCGATGCTTCGGCCACCGCTACCCGCATCTGCTGCCGCCACAACCGCACGGTGTTGGGAGCGAGCGTGCCAGGGTACTCAGAGACGTACCGAAACAGCGCATCGAGAGCGTAAAGTTCGGGAAATCGCGCCTTTGCGCGTCTAATCTTTTTCAATGCCTCAGCGCGGTAGGCCGCGACCGTCTCTATCGATGCCATCAAGAGGAACTCCATGGATTACATACATTACTCCACGATTTTTAGCTCGTCATACCATTACTCCACGGTATTGGCACGTTACTCCATGGTCCTGCGGAACGTCTTGTCGCTCGCGCCTTCGGTAATCGACCGAGCACTTCGCGGATAGACACGCCGCTTGGTCCTGGGCAACTACCCAAGTCGGCTACTTTCCACTAGTCTCTCGTTACTGGCGAAACTACACGCCGCTAGCCAGTGGGGGCATGCTGTTGAATGTTGGATAAGGTACTCTGGAGCGGCTGGTTCCGCTTCATCTGCTTTTGGGCGCTCGCGATCGGCGTGCCGGTTGCGGCCGATTTCCAGTTTGAGTTTCTGGATTTCGCACAAATCGGTGACACCGCTTGGAGCGCGATCACAGCTGCAGGCTCGGCCGAGGGCGCCACCGCGATCGCTGCGCTGAGCGAGCCTGGCTTTGCTGTGTCTCTCGCCGTTGGGCTCGGCGTTGTTGGAGCCGGTTTGCTGGTCGCTTACCTGGTGATGCATTTTCTCATGCTGAGGCTCGGCATGTGGGGCCTTCGCCGTATCGTAGGGCGCCACAAGAACCGAAAAGACTTCGCAGAGGCGTACGAGACCTTCGTCTATCCCCGCCTGGTGGCGCATCCTCTTGTCGGCCATGCCTGGAAGGAGTTCGATGAGACTGTGCTGAAAGGCGACGGCAGCCCTGACGGTGTGATCGGCAATACAGTCCGCCCGCAAGCGTTCATAAACTCCGGGCTGTTGAAGGAAAAATTACCTGGCCTGAAAATCCTCGGCAGTATTTCTGGCTACTTCGTTGGAGTGGGATTGCTCCTGACCTTTGCGGGGATCGTGTTGGCCCTGAACAAGGCAAGCAGCACCGTCTCAGCGGACAATGCCGAGGCCATGCAAGCAGCCATGCAGGACTTGCTGCACATCGCATCGTTCAAGTTCTCAACCTCTATTGCTGGGCTGGGCGTTTCCATCGTTTTCGCCATTGTTGCTCGGTTGATCGTCATCTATGCCGAAGGGGCGCTGAGCCGGTTCTGCGACGCGATCGAGCGACAACTCCGCTACACCCCGCCGCAATCCATCGCCGTGGAAATGAACGAGGTGGCTAAGGAGCAGCGCGATCAGCTCAAGGAGATCAACAGCGACCGGTATTTCACCAAGCTTGCCGAGAGCATCACGCCGCTGATCGAGCAGGCTTTGGGGCGCGCCATGGCGCCCGTTACCCAGCAGATCGGAGACGCGATTGGCACACTGTCCAATACGAGCCAGTCGGGTGTGACTGATTTGCTCAAGAAGTTCTCGGAGTCGGTCCAGGGCGGCGCCGGCACCGAGTTGAAACTGTTGGCGAGCACACTGGCCGAGACTAATGCTGCACTGCAGCAGACACAGCGCGGCCTGAATGGCTCCGGCGAGGACTTCTCGCGCAAGATGGCCGAAGCTGCCGAGACCATGAGCCGCCTGGTCAACGAGGCCGGGAGCAGGCTGGAAGGCAGTGCCGAAAGTAGCCGGGTTGCCCTGCAGGAGGTTGTCGAGGCCATGCGCGCCGCCTTCGAACGTGCCAACGCCCAGGTTGAAAGCGATCTCGGCAATGCCGCGCAGGGCGCCTCGGCTAAGGTCGAAGCCGCCATGGCTGATGTCATGGAGCGGCTCGGCGGTCAACTCGGTAGCTTCATGAGTGCGATGCAGGAGTTTCAGGACAGCTCGGCACGAAATGTTGCAACGACGAGGGATCAACTTTCGACCTTGCAGACCGAAGCGGCTGGTATAGTCGGCAAGGCCAGCGCGGAAGCCGCCGAAGCGTTGCAGTCGGGGCTGGCGGACGTCCTGGCCAAGGTTCGCGATGAAGTCAGCCGGCTGGAATCGGCGATGCAGAACGGGGTATCCGCCTATCTAGGCCAAGCAACTGCGATCTCGACTGCAACCGAGAAGACCCGTGAAGCTGCGGATGCCTTCTCCGGCGTTGCGACACAGGTGCGCAATGCCGCAGCACCTTTGATCCAGAGCGGTGAGCAGATCACCACGGCCTCGGCCGATCTGCGCACTGCTGTCGATCGCAGCACGAGCGAGTTGCAACGCGCCAGCGCGGCCTCCTCGGAACTCGCTCAGTCGCTGAGGGAGCAGGTGTCCAGGCTGAATGAGACTTGGGACAAGTACCGAGAGCAGTTCGACAAGGTCGACCAGTCGCTGGCGGCTGCCGTCGGAACACTGTCCGAGACGACCGAGGCCCAATTCCAGCGACTCGTCGACCACGTGAACCAGATGGACAGAGAGCTCGCGAAGGTGCTCGGCAGCCTGCAGCCAACCGTGGAGGCTATCGGTGGGGGAGCGCAGGATCTCTCCGAAATCTTGGACGAGTGGGTGCGCAGGCAGGCACCCCAAGCCGCGGAGTAGTCGACAATGACCGACATCGGCTCGGCGGAAATCGACCACCACGCTGAGGAGGACGAGAACTATTTCATATCAATGACCGACATGATGGTCGGCATCCTGTTCGTTTTCATCATCCTGCTGATGGTCTTCGCGATGAATTTTCGCGAGCAGACCGATACCTCGGAAGAACAGATCCGCCGGCTGGAGCAGGTAAGGGATACGGCTAACAATGTTCAGATCGAGGTCCGCAAGCTGCAGGATCAGGTGGAGACTGAAATCTCCGCAGCTGCAGCGGCGGCGGACCTGACTCAGAACTTGCTGGAGACTCTGCGGGATCGCCTGCTCGCCGAGGGCCTGGAGGTAACCATAGACCCACGCAGTGGCGTTCTTCGGCTCAATGAAGAAGCCATAAATTTCGAGGTGAACAGTGCCGGCCTGACGGACACTGCGGCCGTCAATGTTGACAAGCTGGCCATGGCGCTGGCGACCGTACTGCCCCTCTATTCTCCCGAGAACGGCACGGGGCCAGCTTATATCGAGACGGTTTTCATCGAAGGGCACACTGACGAGCGTGGCCTGCCGGAGCGGAACTGGGAGCTCTCGACGCAGCGAGCCGTTAACACATTCTGGCGCTTGGTCCAGCAGCAACCCTACCTACGGGAGTTAAAAAATCGGGCCGGCACGCCGGTCTTGTCCGCAGCGGGTTATGCGGACTCTCGCCCCATCCCCGGGGTGGATCCGTCAGACTATGATCGTCACCGCCGGATCGACCTCCGCTTCATTCTCGACACGGATACATCGGAGCGGCTCCAGGGCGTCATTGATCTCACTCACAAGATGCAGGAGCAGCTCGACCATCTGCAGACTGCGGTGGAGGAGGCCAATGCCTTCTAGGCTGCTGGACATCTGCAATATGATGGTGCGAGGTCATCCAGGCTCCACCATGCGGCTACCCGAGCAATCGAGGCTTGCTCAACTGGCGATCAACCGACCTGAGGTCACCGCGGCGAACTCAAGGCCGAAGGACATTGTCGAGCTGGCGCGGGAGATATCCACCAGCATCCAGCGGGGCGAACCGCTTAGTCGCCGGCAGGCACGGCAGGCGCCCTGGTGCCTGTGGCACGAACAGGCGCGGCTGGCGGAGCAACCCGAAGCTTTGCGCATCGTCCTGAGCTCCGTAAGTGAAGCGCGCCGACCCGGAGCCTTCAGCGCACTGGCGACAGCTTTCGCGGATCGCTTCGATGCTGCGGCCGAGGGGATGAACGCAGCATCCGATTGCCTGCAGGAACTGGTCGAAAAGTGGGAAACGCCATGGGCGATGCTGCACCACGACTTCTCGTTCTTTCATCTGGAACTGGGGCCGCAGAAGCTGGCGGCTGCTGTCGTAGCGCAAAACCGTCCTGCCGCGGAGATCGTCGCCGGCTACGGCGTCGGTGCCATGGGCGCACGGAGCGGCTATGTGCGGGCGGTGACGATTTCGATGCTCGACAGGCTGGCGGAGGGTGGTGAGCCGGATCACCTCAAGCGACTAGAGAAAGTGGAGCGCTATGCGCTTGATGAGAGGGGCGAGCCGACGTTCGAGGGACTCCTCGGCAAGATTGCAGAGGCCCTACTCAAGCCGTTCGGGCAGTCGCGTCCCGAAAAGGCGCTGCGGGATCGTTTTCTTTCCCTCCTGCTAAGGCTCTTGGGTGATCCGCGCGTGCCGTCCCCCAAGAACAAGTGGCACCATGTTCCCTCCGTGCTTACGGGCGTGGTACGTGGCTGGCTGACGGAACAATCGCTGCGGCAGTTCCTCGATATTGTCGATGTCACAGCAATGGAGCGGATGTGGAAATACCGGCGAGCATTCTGGGAGGCGGTCTATGACGCCGGCCTGATCTCCGAAGCCTGGGTTGCTTTCGGCCCAGATGGTGAGCAAGCTGCACGCCGTGCCTACGGGCGGGATGCCAGTTTCGCGCGACTTGAAAAGTCAGGCAAACAGGTCGAAGCCGGACATGCCGTGCTACTGCTCAGGATCGGTGACGGGATCGTCGCCGACTGGAGCCATAACGGTAAATACAATATCTGGATGGATCATGCGGATCCTTCCGCTCCTCGACTTTACAAGAGCAGCTACGGCTCAGACGAGCTTCGCATCCTTGAGGGCGCCACAGGCAACTACGACACCCGCAGCAGGGTCAGCCGTAGCCACACGAGCCCCGATCGATATGGTTGGCAGAATCATGTCGGCGACGTGCTCTACCGAATGACCGGCGTTCGAATGCAGCCCAGCAGATATCAGGTGCGCTAGTTGGCTCAGTTCTCGTTCGTACCCACCGAAAGCGGCGGGCAGATCTCGCTGCTGAAAAGCCAGCTTTTCAGAACGCGGCCGGTTCTCCTGGCCGACTGGCTCGAAGAAGCGGGTCCGGAACTCGTATCGGCCGTCCGATACTTGAATCGTTTGGCCGAATCCGGCGAGGCATCAACGTCCCTCGACAGCATGAGCGTACCCACCGCGGCGCTAGTCGAAGCACCTGGAACGATCCTAACGCAGTTGGGACTGCCCGCGGTGGCGCCCCTGTCACTGAAGCTCGTCCTGCACGACCGGGTGGAAGCGCCAGACGGAGAAATCCGGCTGAGCTGGTCGGACAGCAACTATCGCACGCTCACCTCGGTGAGGCAGGGATTGATCGTGAGCTGGTTTGGGCGTAGCGGCCGTCTCACTGCCCCGGTCTATGAACTGGTGGAGGCGGTCGAGCACTACAACGGGACGAAAGGTCAAGCGTCCGAGGCCCGCATCGCCGCCTGGGCACCAGTACAGCAGCGGCTTGAGCCTCTGGCCGGCAAAACGGTCGAGGCCGACCGCATCCTCACCAATTTCCGCATCTTCCAGGCTGGTGCTTTCAGCCTGGACGTCAGGCAGGCTCATGACGGACCACAGTTCCATCCGGTGCTGATGAGTGCTGCACTTCGGTCGACGCTCGAGGATGACGCCGACGCGCCGGAAGATGGCCACGAGCCCCCGGACGCGCTCAAGGACCAGGGCGAACACGCCTTGCTCGCGCCGGAGATGCAGAACCAGTTCCTGCGGGCCTTCAATCAGGACGGCCTTGCTACCCGCCCTTCCTATGTGCTGGCCCGCAACACCTACCTCGTGGTTGAGCCAGAGCTCCAGCGGGCGCTGGACGTCGTGAAGCAGGCGCAGCGTGCGTCCGCCACTGAGCGACGTAGCTTCGTCCAGAACCCTCGGGCAGCCCTGGTGGAGGCGCTGCCGGGGGGTAACGAGACCACCGGCACGATCTTCATCGAAACGCGGCAGTATTCGGAGCGGGTGACGGAACTCGGCATCTGGGAGAAGCCGAAACTCGACTGGATCCGGCGCAGGGGCAGCGGCTGGCTGCCTGAAGCCTTCGTATTGCAGGTTGGTTCAGTGTCGATCCCGATGGATGAAGACGGGCTGACACAACTTGCGCTTGCACTCGAAGCGTCCAACGCGCGCGGCGACGAGTGGGTGCAGTATGAGGGACTGTCGCTCTTTGCCAGCGACGTCTCGGCGGCCTTCCAAGGTCTCCAGCAAGAGCATGGCACGGACGTTCCGGCACCAATACCCGATCCTGATCAGGGAGATGAGGCCCCTGCCCCACAGGACCGCAGCGTCCTCAAGAAGAAAGAGAACCTCGAAGAGGTCGAGTTCACCATAGACCTCAAGCCGCGTCCATTGTTCGCGCAGAAACTTTTCCCCTCGGACCTCGTGACCACCGAGCCCAAGCCGCACCAAACGGCCGGCTTTGGCTGGCTGGTCGATGCCTGGACTGCCGGGCTCCCCGGCGTTTTGCTGGCCGATGACATGGGCTTGGGCAAGACGATGCAGGCGCTGGCTTTCCTCGCCTGGTTCCGGGACAACCGACGCCTGGGCGGCGCCAGGGCGAAGCAGCACGCAGGGCCCATACTCGTAGTTGCCCCGACAGCTCTGCTGCGCAATTGGATGAAGGAAGCCGATACCCACCTTGCGAGCGAAGGGCTCGGGCACTGCCTGCAGGTGTTCGGTTCTGGCCTCGCACGACTGAAACGGCGGGATGCCGTCCCGGAGGACGCCCTCGACGTCGACATGATCCGTTCGGCGGATTGGGTGCTTACCACCTACGAGACCCTCTCCAACTACCACCGTGCCTTCGCGCGGGTCGCGTACCCGGTGATCGTCTTCGACGAGATGCAGAAGATTAAGGCGCCCGACACCATTAACACCCACGCCGCCAAGGTGATGAACGCGGACTTCGTGCTCGGCATGACCGGCACCCCGATCGAGAACCGCATCGAGGACCTGTGGTGCATCATGGATCGGATCGCCCCCGGCTATCTCGGAGCGCTCAAGACCTTCTCGGCCACTTATGGCGGCGAGAACGAAGCGACACTGCGCACACTGAAGGCAAAGGTGGATCAGCCACAGTCTGGCCATCCCCCCGTGATGCTGCGGCGGATGAAGGGCGATCATCTGCGCGGCCTGCCGGAACGCGAGGTTCGGACCTACAACGCGCCGTCGATGCCCCCGCCTCAAGCCGAGGCCTACTCTCAGGTCGTGCGGTCCGCCAAGTCGGGCGGGCGCAGCAAGGGCGACATACTCAAGGTCATCCATAGGCTGCGGGGGGTGTCGCTGCACCCTCGGGGCGCGGATGGAGTCGACCCCTATCATCCCGCCTCGCGCCGCGACTGGATCGAGAGTTCGGCCCGCGTTCAGCAGGCGCTATCTATTCTCGATGAGATCAAGCGCCGCCACGACAAGGCGCTGGTCTTCATCGAGGATCGGGCGGTGCAAGCGACCTTCGCCGCGATCCTGGCTTCGCACTTCGATCTCCCTGCGGAACCGGACATCATCAATGGCGAGACGAACGGCGACCGGCGGCAGCAGATCGTCGACCGCTTCCAGGCCCTGCCGTCGGGGTTTGCGGTGCTGGTGCTGTCGCCCAAGGCCGCCGGCATCGGGTTGACCATCACCGCCGCCAATCACGTGATCCATCTCAGCCGCTGGTGGAATCCGGCCGTGGAAGACCAATGCAATGATCGCGTCTACCGCATCGGCCAGAACAAGCCCGTCACCATTCACGTGCCTCTTGCCGTGCATCCGCAATTCGGCGACGCCTCGTTTGACCTCAAGCTTGACGCCTTGCTGATGCGCAAGCGCACTCTGTCGCGGGACATGCTGATGCCGCCGGTCTCCGAAAGCGATGCCGAGAGCCTATTCGGGGAAGCGGTCGCGGCCGCTTCAGCCGGCGCTTAGGAGGTCGTCGATGAATTCGGAGGCCGGCTCGGCGGCCGTGATCACCAGTCGGTCGCGGGCGCGAGTGGCTGCAACATAGAGCAGCTGCCGTTCGGTGGTCAGCACTTCATCCAGCTCGAATTCGTCCGCCACCTGCTCAACCCTTTCGGCCAGCGGCAGCACGTTCTGATCGCAGGCCATCAGCAGCACCATGCGGAACTCGAGGCCCTTGGCGAGATGCATGGTGCCGACCAGAACCGTCTCGGCTTCGTCGCGGGCAGGATCGACGAGGCCGCGCGACTCGAGACCTGCGGTCCGCACCGCCGCCCGGGCTCGCCCGAGTTGTGCCTCGGAGCGCACGAAGAGGCCGATCTCGGCGGGAGAGATGCCGGTCGAGATCGCCTCGCTCAGGACCGCCGCCGCCGTTTCCCGCTCCTCCTGCTGGCTGGCACAGACATGCACCTCGGGCTCGGGCCCCTCGAACACCGAAATGGTGCCGGCCCGTTCGTCGGCCAGCCCGTCGAGGTCGCGCACCGTCCGCGGCAGCAATCGGTCGGCCGCGCGGCGGATCTGGTGGGATGTCCGGTAGTTGACCTTGAGCGTCACCGACCGGCCACGCACATCCACGCCGAGGCCCTTCCAGGAGAAGGGCTGGCGGAAGATACGCTGGCCGAGGTCCCCGGCGAAGAACAGGGCATCCGGCCGGTCCGCGGCGATGGCGGCAAGGAACCGCAGTTCGGCAACGCCGAGATCCTGCGCCTCGTCGACTACGATATGCGTGAACGGCTTTGGCTCCCTGTCCCGGAGGAGCGTTGCAGTTTCGGCGAACAGGCCGGAGTCGGTGAACAGCCGGCGCGTCGCCAGATGGGTGCGAACAGCCGCGAACACCTGCCACAGCCGCTCGCGCTGCTTGGGTCCGAGCCGGTTTTTGCGCCCGACCCGGGGCACCTCGGCATAGGCTTCCAGGCTGTCCAACTGCCAGGGGTCGATGACGTTGTCCCACTCGGAGTGGAGAAACTGTGAGCTGACCTCGCTCACGTCGGCCTCGTCCGCCGCCTTGCGCAGTTGCGAGCGGATCGCCTGCGCCGGAGCCATGTTAGGCTTCTGCCCGGTCGCCAGCGTATAGAGCTGCGCCGCAACGCGATCGAAGGCGGCGATTGTCACCCGGTCCAGCAGCGCCGAGCGTTCGCCCAGCAACAGCCGGAGCTTAGCCGCCAGCGCCCGCGACAGCGGATCCGAAAACGTCGTCAGCAATACGCGCGCATCCGGCTCTGCCTGAAGAATGCGCAACACCCTGTGCAGGGCCACCACGGTCTTGCCGGTGCCGGCCGAGCCGACGACGCGGGCGGGGCCCGACCAGGCGCGCTCCACTGTCGCGCGCTGGCTGGGATGGAGGAACACCGCCCATTTCTCGAACGGCGCATCCAGCGCCGCCTGCATTTCCTCCACGCCCTCCATGACGCGGAAGCGCCGCTGCGTGTCGGGATGCTGCAGCGGATCATCGGCCGGCGGCGCGGCGCGGGTGAGCTGGCCCGTGGTGGCGTATTCGAGCAGTGCCTCGCGCGCTTCTTCCGGCAGGTGGTCGGCAAGGTCGAAAAACCCGTCCTCGGTCACGGCCCGCACGTCGGCGACCCAGTCCACCGGCACGCCAACCGACATGAGATCGTCCGCACTCAGCGCTGCGAACAGTGCCGGCTCGGGCCGCACGGCCTGCTCGGCCTCGGAAGCGGGCCCCACCACCTCCTCGACCAGTTCGCGCACTTCCACGATCTGCAGCGCCCCAGTGGTCGGATGCGCCTCGATCCGCCGTCGCTCAGCCCAACGGTAGGCGTCGTCGTGGTGATCCACATAGGCCAGGATCAGGTCGCCGCCGGACTTCTGCAGGATAATCCGGACGTCCCGTCCCACCCGCACCGACCAGATATCTGGGCTGCGCGTCTTGTCCACCCGGTGCATGCTGAGCCCGGGCTGATCCGGGTTGTCCTGTAGCTCATACACCGTGAGCTTGACTTGCTTCTGCTCCTCATTGGTGAGCCGGGTCAGCGCAGCGCGGAAGGTGTCGGCGAGGATAGTGGTCATCCCCAAAAGTCCTTCAGCGTCCTGCTTGAACTTCCCAGCTTCCACGACGATGGACCGCTGACATTTCCGTCCTTTACAACGCCACAAGCTGCTGAAGCGCTGTCGAACAGGTGATCTCGCGCAAACTCGAGCAGTTCGGCATCGCGCGGGTGGGGGATCAGCACGCCCGAGCGAAGCAGTTCGTCGCCCAGGTCACGGTCCCGGTCGGTCCGAACGCTGGTGTTGTTCTTTAGCGCTGTCGAGCCTTTCAGCACCAGCAGCCGTTTTCCTTCCTGAGGCTTGCCACGAGCCTTGGCTCTCCCTGCGGTGAAAATGAACGTCGGAACTGTCTCCATCCCCTCAAACCCCAAAAACCTTCAGCACTTCGTCCCCGAAGTGATTTATGACCTTCACCGCGATCCGGCCGGTGCCCGGACGCGGGAACGGCCGCGACACGTCGGAATAGAGCGTTGACCACGCGTCTTCGTCGATTTCGGCCCTCAGCGCTGTTTTCAGCGATTTGTAGGGGTCGTTGGCGCCGAGGAAGTAGGCGTGGCGGACGAAGAAGCTTTCTTCGTTGTAGTCGGTGTCGATGAACCAGCAGGCGATGCCCTCCTTGCCGTCGGAGCGGATGGTGCCGGTGGCGGGGTCGAAGACGTCGACGCCGTGGACGCGCACCTGCAACTGGCTGTCGTCGGTGGTGACGATGTCGATGTCGGGCTCGCCGAAGACGACGAAGAGGTTACCCTTGCCGGTGTTCTTGAGCTCGTCGGCCATGTGGAGGTCGGGGTTCATCCGCGCCTTGAGGATGGGCAGCGGCCCCAGCCGGTCGAGTTCGCCGGAGATGGCGTCGAAGTTGAAGGCGCAGGCGATCAGCGCATCGAACCGGGCGGCTGAGGCCTCGCGGGCGGCAGCGGTGATCTGCGAGTGAGTCAGCGTGCCGAATTCGGGGCCAATCAGGATGCCGGCGCGGCGCTCCCGCCCCTCGCCATCGGTATAGCGCCCTTCGGCGCCCAGCCATTTGCCGGGCCAGGGCTCGATCGAGTTGAACTGGATCGTATCGGCCTTGTCCTTCTGGTGGACGCCGGCGCGGCGGAGATTGTCAAGCACCATGGCGGCGAAATCGGCCTCGGGCACGTTCTTGGGCCCCGGCTGCAGGCCCCCTTCGCTGGCAAGGATCGCCTCGCCCAGCGAGTCGTCGCGCGAGGTGGCGACGCGGTGGGGCGAGAGGGATTCCACAGTGAACGGGCCGGCGACGCGGACCTTGGACTTGTCCTCATAGGGCCGGTCGTAGAGCAGTTCCACATCGGCGGCACGGGCAATCGATGCGTCGATTTCCTTCTGCCGCTCGATGCGGGCCTCCCACCAGCGCTTGTGGAGGTCACGCACTTCGTCGGTGACGAGCCCGGCGAAGGATTTGCCCTCCTTGCTGTCGAGCCAGGTGTCGAGATCGCGGGGAATCTGCCATTCCTGCCAACCTGACTCCTGACCGTTATGAGCGGTGTGCTCCGAGGCCTCTCCCTTACCAAGGAAGTGCTCATCGCCGCCGAACAACAGGCCGTTCATCCGCTCGCGCAGCGGCTCAAGCGTTTCCTGCCACTTGTCCCAAATGATGTCGATCTCGGCATTGTTGGCGATGGATTTGAGGGTGATGTGCGGTGCGCGCTCGTAGACGAAGCCCTGGCGGATATCGCCGCCGGTGGGCGCGTCGGACGGGATGCGGCCGGTGAGTTCCCCTTCCTTGGCGCGGCCCTCGGGCGAGTCGGCGAGGAGATAATAGGGGTAGCGAGCACTCATCAGCCGCGTGCGGGCCAGCGCCAGCGCCACGCGCGAGGTGTCGATGGTGATCCAGCGGCGGCCCCATTGTTCGGCGACGGTGGCGGTGGTGCCGGAGCCACAGGTCGGGTCGAGGACGAGGTCACCGGGATCGGTGGCCATAAGGAGGCATCGTTCAACTACTTGAGTGCCGGTCTGAACTACGTAGACCTTAGGATCGCCAAAGCCAGACTGTCGTGTATCGTCCCAAATGTCTGAGTACGTCTGGTACGGGAAGTCATCGAACGGCCGAGCGAAGCCCAGGGTTTTTCCAGAAAAGGCTAAACGCTGCGCCTTGTCGAGCCTTCGCATGCCCCTTTCGTTAGTCTTCCAGCCGCCGCTTCCCGGCCGAAACTTTCTGCTTTCGTAATCGTACTCGAACAGCGTCGTCGAACTAGCCGACTGCGAGGTAATAGGGTTAAGCCGAGCGATGCGCCCGGCCCCCCCGGGCCGCAGACGCCCAACATCATCCATGGACATACGGAAGTTTGGGTCTTCGGTTACATCACGCCGAAAATATAGCAGCCTGTACTTTGAACGCTCGCGGTTGCGACCGTACCAAAGTATCGCGTCATATGTGTTGTCTAGGTAGCTCGACCCCTTTCCTGTCGTCTTCCTAATGACAATTTGGCTTATGAAATTCTCCGCCCCAAACACCTCATCCATCACCGCCCGCACGCGGTGCACATTCTCGTCACCGATCTGCACGAAGATGCTGCCGCTCTCGGTAAGAAGTTCGCGCGCCACCGTCAGCCGGTCGCGCAGATAGGTGAGGTAGGAGTGGATGCCGTCCTTCCAGGTGTCGCGGAACGCCTTCACCTGTTCGGGCTCGCGGGTAATATCGGCGGCCTTGCCGTCCTTGACGTCGCGGCTGAGGGTCGAGACCTGCCAGTTGGAATTGAACTTGATGCCATAGGGCGGGTCGAAATAGATCGCCTGCACCTTGCCCTTGAGCCCCTCGCGCTGGGCGAGGCTCGCCATCACCTGTAGCGAGTCGCCGAGGATGAAGCGGTTCAGCCAGTGCATGGAATGGCGGTAGAACTCGTAGCGGTCCTCGGGATCGGTGAGGCCGTTGAAATCGGCAAAGAGATCGGGCGCGTCGCTCTCATCAGCCCGCGCCGCATCGGAGCGGCGCTTCAAATCATCGATGATTGCCTTGGGATGCACCTTCTCCTGGATATAGAGCGGCGGCGCATTGACGATGAGGTCGGACCAGTCCTGCGTGTCCTTGCCGCGCCAGACCAGCTGCGCATCGCCGATCTCGACCTCGCCAGTCTCATGGAGCTGCTGGCGCTGCTCTTCGGTCAGAGTGATGCGGATGCCGTTCCAGACGATCTGTGGATCAAGATCGGGGTCGCGCGGACGCGTCTCCCCCTCGGCCAGCGGAAAGGCGCGAGGCAGCCGCATCGCCTTCCACTTCAGCCCCAAAATCTCTTCGTTCTGCTCAAAGATCGGCGCCATCTCGGCCGTGGGGTTGTTCACCCGCCGATCCTGATGGCGCAGGGAATCGACGTCTTTGGATTTCGGGGGACGGGCCATCAGGCGGGTTCCTGGGCAGGTAGTGGCTCGGCGACGGTCAGCTGAGCTTCGATTTCGTCTTCATCCTCTGCCACATCCGCCCCCTCCCCGGCAGCACCGCGATAGGCCTGCTTGCCGGTCGCCTTCTCGATCAGCGCAAGGAGCTTTCGCTGCCGGTCGGCCATGAAGCCCTCGAAGTCATCGGCGCGCAGGAAATCCGGTTCGATCAGATGGGACCTGAGATAGACGTCGAGCCGTTCCCGCTCGATCGGCTGCGACGAGCTCGTCCCCTTCTCAAGCTTGGCCAGGTATTCCGAAGGGGCACTTCCTCCGATGATCCGGTTCGTTCGGTAGGTCAGCGGTGTCTTGTTGATGATGGAGTCGAAGACTGCCGGCTTGATGCCCTTCTTCTTGCACCAGTCCTGGGGAAAGATGTGGTGAATATCAACGTTCTCGCCGAAGAACACGGTGTCGCTGAACCGTTCGCCAGAGCGGAAGTCCTGCGCACCTTCGTTCATCAGCAGCGCGTTGACGCCCTTGTAAGCCGCCGACAAGCGCATTCTCATGGTGTGGAGGCGCTCGGACCTGAAGGTCGCGTCCTTAACAGTCGAGGGCTCTGGCCCATCGCCGCAGGCCCATTCCGGAACTTCGGTGAAGTCTCTGGCGATGCGCGTTTCGACCGTTGAACCATACAACTCGCCGAACACGCCATTCCAATACCAGCGCACCAGCTTCTGGCGCACCGTATCGTTATGCCAGGCGCTACCGATCTCCGCGAGAATGGCAGCAAGCGGGACCACCTGCGACTGGTACGGCAGATCGTAGATGCGGAAGATATTCAGCCGGTGCAGGAAGCGCGCAGCCTGCATGAAGCCCTCCTCCACCCGATCCTGGTAAGTGAGGTAGGCTTGAA
>Ga0164243_10008121_pt1 | contig 15557 bp, 9 predicted proteins | sample OricompcompostOP_FD_108781 | JGI IMG/M metagenome (GOLD analysis project Ga0164243, IMG submission 108781) | Organic Plus compost microbial communities from Emeryville, California, USA - Original compost - Organic plus compost (OP) | ecosystem: Engineered > Solid waste > Mixed feedstock >...
ACAGCACCGGCAGCGTCTCGAACCGGACGCTCCCGTCGGCGAGCCCCTGCATCTGCGCCGCGAACCCGGGCAGGTCCCAGTTCTCGTCCAGCACCACCGAGCTGCGCGCGGCCTCCTGCAGGTGCGCGATCTTGGCCGGGTCGGCGAGCGTGCCCGTGGACAGCAGCTTGTGCACCAGCGCGGCCATGAAGACCTGCTGCCGCACGATCCGGTCCAGGTCGCCGCCCGGCAGCCCGTGCCGCTGCCGCACGAACGACAGCGCGTCCCCGCCGGAGACGGTCTGCGGCCCGGCGGCGAAGTCCGCCCCGGAGTCCTTGTCGCTGGTCGCGTGCCGCAGGCACACCTCGACCCCGCCGAGGGCCTCGGTGACCTCGTAGAACCCGAGCAGGTTCACCTCCGCGTAGCGGTCCACCCGCACCCCGCTGAGCTGCTGCACGCTCTGCACGAGCGCCTGCTGCCCGGCCAGCTGCGACTCCCGTTCGACCGCGGCCGCGCCGCCGCTCGCGGAGTCCTCCGCGGCGCGCTTCGCCAGCCCGTACACCGCGTTGATCTTCTGCGTGCCGCCGGACGGCACCGGCACCGAGGTGTCCCGCGGCAGCGACACCGCCGTGGGCTGCCCACCGTTGTGCGGGATGCGCAGCAGGATCAGCGTGTCGGTGTTGAGCCCGTTGGTGCTCTCCGTGCGCAGCGCCTTGAGCACGCGCAGCGGCAGCGGCCGGCCCTGCGCGTCGGTGCGGCTGTCGTTGCCGATCAGCAGCACGTCGGTGGCGCCGTCGTCGGCCGGGGGCGGCGGCACGGGCGGGTCGGTGAGCACCCGCGAACTGCTCACGTCCCGGTCCAGCCCGCCGAGCGCGGCCCAGCCGGCGCCGGTCACCAGCAGCACGCCCGCCGACAGCAGGCCGACCAGCGCCCGCCCGGCGATCCGCAGGCCCCGGCGGCCGCGACGGGCCTGCGGCACCGCGGGCAGCTCCCCGGTGAAGGACACCGACCTGCCGGGATCGGCCGGGCGAGCCGCGCCGAACGCGGCCGCGATCCCGGCCGCCGACTCGGCCGGGGCCGAGGGCCCGGGTGTCCGCGCCCCCTCCGCGGAGGGGGACGAATCCGATGAGCCGGAACCGCCCTCCGGGGCGGAGATGTCCTCCGGTGCGGGGTGGTCAGCTGAGGGGGAGTGGCCTGCTGAGCCCGGAAGGTCCGCGGAGCCGGAATGATCCGTGGGGTCGGTATGGTCCGCAGAGCCGGGAAGGTCCGCGGAGCCGGAATGGTCCGCGGGGCCGGAATGGTCCGCAGAGCCGGGCCGGGACCCGGCGCCGGAGAGACCCGGCGAGCCGAAAAGCCCCCGCGCACTCGGGGAATCCGCATCGTGCGCGGAGGAATCCGCTGCGTGGCCGGGGTCCGGCGCCTCGTCCTCGGCCACGGTCCCTCCCCGCTGCGGCGGCCTGCTGCTGCCGCGCCCGGACGCCGGACCGCCGAGGGCGCGGCCGATCCCGCCGCCCCGGAACGCGCCGGGCGGGGACCGGACGTGCGCGCCGGGGCCGGTGACCGGGCGCGCAGATCCACTCTAGCGCGCCCGGCCCGTGCGGCGGATCAGTTCACGCAGGGGACCTCGCCGGCGTTGATCGGGGTGTCCTCGCCGGGCTGCTGCGCGCGCAGCGGGGCCGCGGCGCGGTGCCCGCCGTCGAGCTGCACCTGCTTGTTGCCGGCGAACTGCTGGGCACCCGGGCCGTGGTAGTCGCTGCCCACGTAGACCTCGACGTTGCCCGGCTTGAGGTTGCTGCTGGGCTTCAGCGGCATCCCGCCGAGGGTCTGGGAGACCTGCTGGGCGGCCGCCTCGTCCCCGGGGGCGTGGTAGATCAGCGACGACGGCATCGAGTTCGAGTTCGAGCTGCCGCCCTGGGTGAACCCGGCGCTGCTGAGCGTGGACAGCACGTTGCCGGCCAGCCCGGTCTGCCCGGAGGCGTTGAACACGCTGACGGTGGTGCCGCTGCGCTGCTCCTCGGCGGCCTTCTGCGCCTGCTCCTTGGCGGCGCGCTCCTGCGGCGGCAGCAGCAGGTTCTCGGCGAACTGCTTGACCTCGCGCGGGTCGGCGGTGACGTCCTCCGCGCCGGACTCGCCCTCCAGGTGCACCGGGATGGTCTGGAAGTCGATGTCGCCGCCGGCGATGCCCTGCATCTGCTGGGCGAAGTCGACGACGTCCCAGCCCTTGTCCAGCACGACGGACTTCTTCAGCGCCTCCATCAGGTCGGTCAGCTTGCCCGGGCTGCTCAACGTCCCGCTGGAGAGGATCTTGCGGGCGAGCCCGGACATGAACACCTGCTGGCGCACCACCCGGTCCAGGTCGCCGCGCGGCAGGCCGTGCCGCTGGCGCACGAACGCCAGCGCGTCCGAGCCGGAGATGGTCTGCGGGCCGGCCTTGAACACGGCGCCGGAGTAGCTGCTGTCGTCCACGTCGTCCTTGAGGCAGACGTCGACGCCGCCGACCGCGGAGGTGATGTCGTGGAAGCCGAGCAGGTTGACCTCGGCGTAGTGGTCGATGCTGACCCCGGACAGGTCCTCCAGGGTCTTGATGAGGAACTTCTGGCCCTCGGCCTTGCTCTGCAGGTCCAGCTGCTTGGGGTCCTTGACCCCGCTGGCCTCCAGCTGCTGCTTGGCGTGGCTCTTGGCGCGGGCCATCGCCGAGTTCAGCTTGGCCTCCCCGAAACCGTTGCCGAGCTGGACCATCGTGTCCCGGGGGAAGGAGATCGCGCTGGCGCGGCCGCCGCCGTTGGGGATGCGCACCAGGATCATCGTGTCGGTGAGGTCGCCGCCCTCGTCGTCGGTGGTGCGCAGCGACTTGAGGATCTCTTCGGGCAGCGGGTTGCCGTCGGCGTCGGTGCGGCTGTCGTTGCCGATCAGCAGCACGTCGGTGGCGCCGTCCGGCTGGCTGATGCCCTTGTTGATGACGTCGCTGCCGGACAGGTCGCTGTTGAGGTTCCGCAGGGTCGCCCACGCGTAGCCGGTGGCGCCGAAGACCAGCACCGACAGCAGCGCGACGATGGTGCGCCCGGCCATGAGGCCGTTGCGCATCCCGCGCGAGCGGCGGCGTTCCCAGACGTCCTCGTCCGGCGGCGGCGGGGCGGGGCGCTCCGGGCGCGGTTCGCGGCGCGGCGGGGCGTCGGCGGGGGCCGGTCTCGCTTCGGGCCGCGGTCGGCGTTCCCCGGGCTTCGGGCCGGGCGCGCCGCCCTGGGCGGGACGGCCCGCGGGGCCGGAACCGGGCCGGGGTGGGCGCTGCTGCGGACCGCGCGGGGGGACGGGCCTGCCCGGCTGCCCCGGTGGGCCACCTGGCCGTCGCGACCGGTCGTCCACGCCGAATCCTCCTCGGGACGCTGGGATTGCCTGCGGGCGTTACAACTCGCCGGGGTGATTTTCGGCGAGTGCACCGTGCAGGCTAACGGTGATCCATCGCGAAGGTTGCGTGCGGTGGGGAGCGTTCTGGTCACACATCCGTCGTAGTCGAATGATCACTGACCGTCGCCCGGTGCCTGCACTCCGCGTCGTCGGGGAGGCGCCCGAAGGACCATGCTTTCGACCAGCCCCAGCGTGACAGACTGCGTTCCGGGCGGTGCCGGACACCCGCCGATCCGCCCGCTGGGCGCAGGAATCCACCTCGGAAGGTGCCATGCGAGTTCTGATCACCGGCGGCGCCGGGTTCATCGGTTCGCACTACGTGCGGCAGTTGCTGCGGGGCGAATATCCGGCCTTCGCCGACGCCGAAGCGGTCGTGCTGGACAAATTGACCTACGCGGGCAACAAGGAGAACCTGCGCCCGGTCGCCGACGACCCGCGGCTGCGGTTCGTGGAAGGGGACATCTGCGACGCCGAGCTCGTCGGCGAGCTGATGCGCGGCGTGGACGTGGTGGTGCACTTCGCCGCCGAGTCGCACGTGGACCGCTCCATCCAGGGCGCCTCCGACTTCGTGGTCACCAACGTGGTCGGCACGAACGCGCTGCTGCAGGCCGCGCTGAACGCCGGGGTGGGCCGGTTCGTGCACGTGTCCACCGACGAGGTCTACGGCTCCATCGACTCCGGCTCGTGGCCGGAGGACCACGTGCTGGAGCCGAATTCGCCGTACTCGGCGGCGAAGGCGGGCTCGGACCTGATCGCCCGCGCCTACCACCGCACGCACGGGCTGCCGGTGTGCATCACGCGGTGCTCGAACAACTACGGGCCGTACCAGTTCCCGGAGAAGGTGCTGCCGCTGTTCATCACGAACCTGCTGGACGGGCTGCCGGTGCCGCTGTACGGCGACGGCGGCAACGTGCGCGACTGGCTGCACGTGGACGACCACTGCCGCGGCATCCAGCTCGTCGCCGAGTCCGGCCGGGCCGGGGAGATCTACAACATCGGCGGCGGCACCGAGCTGACCAACCGGGAGCTGACCGAGCGGGTGCTGGCCGAGCTGGGGCAGGACTCCTCGATGGTGCAGCACGTGCCGGACCGCAAGGGCCACGACCGGCGGTACTCGGTGGACCACGCCAAGATCGCCGCCGAGCTGGGCTACGCGCCGCGGATCGGGTTCGACGAGGGGCTGCGCGAGACGGTGCGCTGGTACCGGGACAACCGGGCCTGGTGGGAGCCGTTGAAGAAGCGCGCCGCGGTGGTGCGCTGATGGCGGCGCCGGCGCTGCTGGTGCCGGGCGGCCGCGGCCAGCTCGGCCGCGAACTCGCCCGCGCGGACGTGCCGCTGGTGCACGCGCCCGGCTCCGGCGAGCTGGACCTGCGCGACGGTGCGGAGGTCGTCGACGCGGTGGACTCGTTCGCCGAGACCGCCCGGGACAACGACCTGCGCCCGGTCGTGATCAACGCCGCGGCCTACACCGCGGTCGACGCGGCCGAGGAGGACGAGGCCGCGGCGCGGGCGATCAACGCGGCCGGGGCGGGCGCGCTGGCCCGCGCGTGCGCGGCGCGGCGGGTGCCGCTGGTGCACGTGTCCACCGACTACGTCTTCTCCGGCGAAGCGGGCGCACCGTACGAGCCGGACGATCCGGCCGAGCCGCGCACCGCCTACGGCCGCACCAAGCGGGAGGGCGAGCGCGAGGTGCTCGCCGCCGGTGGGTCGGCGTGCGTGGTGCGCACGGCGTGGGTCTACGGCGCCGGCGGGGCGAACTTCGTCAAGACGATGGCCCGGCTGGCCCGCGAGCGCCCCGAACTGTCCGTTGTGGACGACCAGGTGGGGGCGCCGACCTGGACCGGGGACCTGGCCGCCGGGCTGGTCGAGCTGGCCGGGCTGCTGGCCGCGCGGCGCGGGCCCGGCGTGCCGGTGCTGCACTGCACCAACGCCGGGCAGGCCAGCTGGTACGAGTTCGCCCGCGCGGTGTTCGCCGAGCTCGGCGAGGACCCGGAGCGGGTGCGGCCGTGCACCACCGCGGAGTTCCCGCGCCCGGCGCCGCGGCCGGCGTATTCGGTGCTGTCCGGGCGCGCGTGGGAGCAGGCGGGGCTCACGCCGCTGCGGGACTGGCGGGCGGCGCTGTCGGCGGCGTTCGCGGCGGACGGGGCCGCGTTCCGCGGCTGAGGCCGGAAATCCTCGGTGTGCGCCGGGAATCCCCGGCGTGCCGGGGAATCCGCGATTGCGCTGTTCGGCGGCGGCTGCCCGGCGGACAGCCGAGCCGCGGGGTGCGCCGCTCGGTCGCGGGGGAGTCGGCTGAACGCGAGCAGCCGCTAACGGTCGGGAAAAGTCCCGTTGCGGAGGGCTCAGCGCGCCCGTTCGTAGGCGGCCGCGGTCAGCTCGGCGCACCGGCGCCAGGTGAACCGCGCCGCGTACGCCCGCCGCGCGGCGGCCGCGTCCTCGGCGGAACCGGGCGGGAGTTCGGCGGAGGTCCCGGACCGGGCTGTTGCGCTCGGGCGCGAGTGGCCGGGGCCGGTGCGGTCTGTTCCGCTCGTGCCCGGCCGGCCGCGGTGATCAGGCCCTTCCCCGGTGCCCGGGCCGCTCGATCCTGCCCGGCCGTCGCTGTCGGCGCTCGCTCCCGTCCTGTCGCCGTGAACCGGCCCGTTCTCGGTCGGCCCGCCGGTTTCCATGCCGCCCGCGCCTGGGGGCTCGCGGTGCGCCGGGGAGCCGCCGGGGCTGCTCGTGCCCGAGCCGCGCTTCTCGCTCGGACGGCCGGTTCCCGCGCCGCTCTCGCTGGTGCCGCTCGGTCCGGAGCCGCCGGTGCGAGATCCGCTGCTCGCGGGCGAGCCCGGGCGGCCGCTCTGATCGCCGGACCCGGCGCGTCCGGTGGCCTCCCGGAGCGCCGCGCGCAGGGCGTCCGGGTCGCCGGGCGGCACGAAGGTGGCCAGCCCGCCCGCGACCTCGCGCAGCGCCGGCAGGTCGCTGCACACCACCGGCACTCCGCAGGCCAGCGCCTCCAGCACCGGCAGCCCGAACCCCTCGTCCCGGGACGGCAGCACCAGCGCCCGCGCCCCGGCCACGACGCTGCGCAGCTCCGCCTCCGGCAGGTATCCGGTGCGCAGCACCCGCCGCGCCCGCGTCGGCGCGCCCGGACCGGCCACCACCAGCGGCGGCAGATCTGCGCCGTGCGCGCGCAGCAGCACGTCCAGCCCTTTGCGCGGGCCGCTCGCGCCGATGAACACGTAGTACTCGTCCGGCAGCCCGAGCCGCCGCAGCTCCGGGCCGGGCGGTTCGGCGGTGAACCACTCCGGGTCCACGCCCAGCGGGGTCACCGCGATCCGCTCCCGCGGCACGCGCAGCCGTTCCCGCACCGCCGCGGCCACCGCCTCGCTCGGCGCGCACACCACGTCCGCCCGGTGCGCGCTGCGGCGCACCAGTTCGGCGAACCCGGGATCCGGCGCGTCCGCGGGGATGTCCAGGAACGCGAGGTCGTGCACGGTGACCACGCCGCCCGCGCGCAGCGACGGCGGCAGCGCGAAGTTGGTGCCGTGCACGACGTCGCCGCGCCCGGCCAGCAGCTCCACCGGCGGGAACGGCACCCGCCGCCACGCGGCCCGCAAGGCCCGCGCGGGCGCGGGGATTCCGGCCGCGCGCACTCCCGGCGGCACGGCCGAGCGCAGTTCCCGGTGCCCGCGCGCGGTGAACCCGACCGCCCGGACGTCCACATCGGACAGAGCGGCGAGTTCGGCGGCCAGCGCCGCGGTGTAGCGCCCGATGCCGGTCCGCGGGCCCAGCAGCGGCGTGCCGTCCAGCAGCACCCTCACCGCCACCGCTCCCGCACCATCCGGCGCAGCCGCCCGGTCGCCCGCCGCGCCACCTCCCGCGGCCCGCCCGCGTCCAGGTATTCGCGCAGCAGCGCCACATCGCGGCGCAGCGACTCCCCGCGGGACCGCCGGGGTGCGCGGGTGAGCGGGGCGGTGGCGCGCAGCCGGTCGGCGGCCGGGCGCGGGTCGCGGCAGAACTCCGCCAGCGGCGCCAGCACCGACTCCCAGGTGAACCGCTCCCGCACCGCCGCGATCCGCTCCCGGCAGGCGGCGGCGAACTCCGCGTCGTAGAGCACCCGCTCCAGCGCCGCGGCCAGCGCCTCCGGGTCCTCGGCGGGCACCACCACGCCCAGGCCCTCCCGCCGCACCAGGTCCGCGAACGAGTCGCCGTCGGTGGTCACCACCGGCAGCCCGGCCCACAGGTAGTCCAGCACCCGGGTGCGGAACGCGAACGTCGTCTCCACGTGCGCGAAGTGCGAGGTGACCCCGCAGTCGGCGTCCAGCAGGAAGTTCTGCCGCTCGGCGTAGGGCACCCAGGTCTCGTTGAAGAACACGTTCTTGCCGGTGACGCCGAGCTGCCGGGCCAGCCGCCGGGTGCGCTCGGCCATGCCCATCTCCGGCACCTCCGGGTTCGGGTGCCGCATCCCGAGGAAGAACAGCCGCACGCCGCCGCGCCGCTCGGCCAGCCGGTGCACCGCGCGCACCAGGGTGAGCGGGTCGAACCAGCTGTAGACCCCGCCGGCCCACAGCACCACCTTGTCGTCGGCGGAGATCCCCGGCTGCACGCCCTTGATCGCCGGGCCGGTGCGCCGCGGCGCCACCGCGGGCAGCCCGAACGGCACCACCTCCAGCAGCGAGCGCACCGTCGGGTCCGAGTCGTAGAGCCCCGGGCTCAACCGGCCCAGCGCGGCCAGGTGCCCGAGCCAGAAGTGCCGCTGGCGCTCCGAGGCGCACAGGAAGAAGTCGCCGCGGCGCAGCTGCGCGTTCAGCACCTCGGTCACCCCGCGCAGGTCCGCGGCCCGCCGCTCGTCGTCGGTGTCCCGGCCCTGCTCCAGCAGCTCCAGGTGCATCGGGTCGTAGACGTCGCAGACCACGACCTTGGTGGAGTCGGCGCGCTGCAGCGCGGGCACCATCTCCAGCACGTGCCCCTGCAGCACCACCACGTCGGCCCAGTCCACGTGCGCGGCCAGCTCACGCGGTTTCGCCGCCACGACGGGGAATTCCGCCTCCGGCGGCTGCACGTGCGGGTTCGCGCTGACCAGCCGCACCTCGTGCTCGGCGTGCAGCACCTCGGCCATGTGCCAGGCGCGGATCGCCGGCCCGGCCATCCGCTCGGCCACCGCGTCGCCGGTGAGGATCGCGATCCGGCGCGGGCGGCCGAACACCTCGTCCAGCCGGAACGCGCGCACCAGGACCTCGTGCGCGGCCAGGTAGCGCTCCAGCGGGTAGGCCGGTTCCATCGCCTTGCGCATCAGCGGCACCAGGTCCGCGTCCGAGCGCACCCGCTCGGCCTGCTCGACCGCGCGGGCCTCGGCGAGCTGCGGCAGCAGGTCCACGAACCGGTCGATCGCGAGCACCCCGGCCAGCGCGTCCGCGGAGATCGGCACCTCGCCGAGTTGGTCCGGGCCGTCGGGGCGGCGGGTCATCTCCAGCTGCTCGGCGTCGATGCCGCCGCGCGCGGTGGCCCGCCGCACCGCCAGCGCCAGCGCGGCGGGCAGCGCGCGGGCCAGCGTCTCGTCCGAGGCGTTCTTGTACAGCGCGGCCAGGGCGTTGCGCTCCAGCAGGTAGGTCTCGCGCGCGCCGGCGACCTCCGCCATCGAGGCGTGGTGGCGGTGGAACGCCAGCGACCGCGGCTCGTAGCGCACCCGCCAGCCGCGCAGGTTCAGCCGCCAGCCCAGGTCCACGTCCTCGTAGAACATGAAGAACCGCGGGTCGAAGCCGCCCACCGCGGCGAACAGCTCCGCCCGCACGAACAGCGCCGAGCCGGTCCCGAACAGCACGTCCCGCGGCGCGTCGTGCCCGCCGTCGTCGGGCTGCCCGGCGTGCCGCTTGTAGCCCATGCCGAACCAGGTCAGGCCCGCGTCGGTGAAGTCGACCCGCTCGCCGTCCCAGTCCAGGACCTTGCTGGCCACGGCTCCGACGGTGGGTTCGGCGCGGAGCACGGCCACCGCCGCGCGCACCCACGCGCGGTCCGGGCGGGCGTCGTTGTTCAGGAACGCCAGCACCTGCCCGCGGGCCTGCCGCGCGGCCAGGTTGCAGCCGCCCGCGAAACCCAGGTTCTCCGGCGCCTCCACGAGCTCCACCGGCACGGCCGACCGCGGCAGCTCGGCGCGGATCCGCTGCGCCGAACCGTCCCCGGAGGCGTTGTCCACGCACAGGACCTCCAGCCGGTCGGCCGGGTAGTCCAGCTCGGCGGCCAGCGCGCGCAGGCACGTGAGCGTGTCCTCGGCGCCGCGGTGGTTCACCACCACCACCGAGACCAGCGGCAGCGCGGACGGGGCGGTCGACTCGTCAGCCACGCCCCAAGCGTGCCCTACCCGGCCGGGGCGCTTGTGCGGACTCCGCCGATTCCGCCCTTCCGCCGGTTTCGACCGATCATCCGGCCCAGTGCTGCCACACCGCTGCCCGCCGCGCGGGGTGGAACCGGCGGCGAGCCCGCAGTGCCGCGGGCAGCGCGGCGCAGACCTCGGCGAGCACGCGGAGCCGCAGGGCGACGCGGAAGTTCGGCGGCTGCTGCCCTCGCCGCCAGATGAGCGCGAGCGTCAGGGCCGCGAAGCGGGCCAGCTGCCCGGCCGCGACCGGCCCCGGTGCGCAGCGCAGCAGCGCGAGCAGCCGGTTGCGCTCGTTCCAGCGGTGGAACCGGGCCGACCCCGGCTCGCTGGAGGCCCCGTGCCGGTGGATCGCGCGCGCCGCGGGAACAGCGAGGACGCGGCCGCCGGCCAGCCGCAGGCGCCAGGAGGTGTCGGTGTCCTCGTAGTAGCAGAAGAACCCGGCCGGCACCCCGCCCACCGCGCGCACCCGCGCGGTCCGCGTCAGCGCAGCGCCGCCGCAGAACCCGAACACTTCGAAGACCGCTCCGCCGGGAGGAATCCGGTCGAGCTCCGGGACATCGAGGTGCGGGCCGCCGACGTCCGGGTCGGCGAGGTCCGGATCGGCGGGGTCTGCCCCGTCGTGGTCTGCGTCTTCGCGGTCGGCCCCGTCGTGGTCCGCCCCGTCGCGGTCGGCGCTGCGGAAGTCCGGGCTGTCGAGGCCGCCGAGATCCGCCCCGTGCCCGTCCGCGGTCAGCCGCACGCCGAGCGACTGGACCCGCCCGCCCGGGCCGCGCAGCAGCGAGCTCGCCGCCCACGCCCCCGGGTCGGCGTCCAGGGCGTTCTCCAGCGCCGCCAGCCATCCCGGCTCGGGCGCGGCGTCGTCGTTGAGCCAGGCCGTGAACGGCGTGCGCACCTGCGCCAGCGCCGCCGCGATCCCGCCCGCGTAGCCGAGATTCCGCGGCAGCCGCAGCACGTCCGGCCGCGACGGGTGCTCGGCCAGGACCCGCGCGGTCCCGTCCGCGGAGCCGTTGTCCACCACCAGTGTCCGATGTGGACGCTCCTGTGCGGCGAGCGCGTCCAGGCACGCCGGCAGGTGCTCCCGGCCGCGCCAGGTCACCACGACGACCGTGCTCCGCGCTGCGCCCACCCGACGGACTCTAGGGCCCACCCGGCGGATTCCGGACCCCGCGGCCGATCGCAGGCGAGTTCTGCCCGAACCCGCCGCGGACACCTGGACCGGACTCGTAGAGTGTGCGAGTGCCCGAGCTGTTGGTGATCGCCGAGCAACTCCTCGCGCCCGTGCCCGGCGGTACCGGCCGCTACACCCGGGAACTGCTGCGCGCGCTGGCCGCGACCGCGCCCCCCGGCTGGGAGGTCACCTCCGCGATCAGCCGCGGGTCCGATCCGCAGCGCGCCGCCGTCGACGGGGTCCGCGGCCCGAAAGTCCTGCCGCTGCCCGGCAGGGCCCTCCTCGCGGCCTGGGAGCGCGGCCTGCCGCCGTGGCCCGGCGGCGACTCCGTGCACGCGCCCACGCCGCTGGCGCCGCCGGCGCGCCGCGGCCGCCGCGTCGTGGTGACCGTGCACGACACCGTGCCGTGGACGAACCCCGAGACGCTGACCCGGCGCGGCGTCTCCTGGCACCGCCGGGCGATCCGCCGCGCCGCCGAACGCGCCGACGCGCTCGTGGTGCCCACCGAGGCCACCGCCGCCGCCCTCGCCGAGCGGGTGCGGATCCGCGCCGAGCTGCACGTGATCGGGGAGGGCGTGGCGCCGTCGCTGCTCGCCGAACCCGACCCGGACCGCTCCCGCGTGGTGGCCGCGGCGCTGCCGCCGCGCTACCTGCTGGCGGTCGGCACCACCGAGCCGCGCAAGGGCTACCAGCACCTGGTCGCCGCGCTGTCCCGGCCGGAGGCGCCGCGGCTGCCGCTGCTGGTGGTGGGCCCGCAGGGCTGGGGCGGGGTGGACCTGGCGCGGCTGGCCGAGCGGTACGGGCTGCCCGCCGAGCGGGTGCGGCAGCTGCGCGGCGTCGGGGACGCCGAGCTCGGGGTGCTCGTGCGCCGGGCCGCCGCGGTCGTGGTGCCCAGCCTCGCCGAGGGCTTCGGGCTGCCGGTCGCCGAGGCGATGGCGCTCGGCACCCCGGTGGTGCACTCCGACGACCCGGCGCTGGTCGAGGTCGCCGGGGGAGCGGGGCTGACGGCCCCGCGCGGCGATCCGACGGCGCTGGCCCGCGCGCTGCGCCGGGTCACCGACGATCCCGAGCTCGCCGGGCGGCTCGTCGAGGCCGGCCACCGCCGCGCCGCGGACTTCGACTGGCAGCGCACCGCCCGCGCGATCTGGCAGCTGCACACCGGCTGAGCAGCGGGATCAGCGCAGCCTGCGGTGCACGTGGTGCGCGCGCCCGTAGGCCTCGCGGTGCCGGGTGGCGCACGCCGTCCAGGAGAAGTCCTTGGCGCGCCGCTGCGCCGCCGCCGACAGCGCCGAACGCCGCGCCGGGTCGTCCAGCAGCCGACCTAACCCCGCCGCGACATCCCCCGGCCCGATCCCGCAGTAGGCCACCGCGTCCCCGCCCACCTCGGGCAGGCTCAACCGCCGCGTGGTCAGCACCGCCGCCCCGCAGGCCATCGCCTCCAGCACCGGCAGCCCGAAGCCCTCCCCGACGCTCGGGTACGCCACCACCCGCGCCCCGCCGAGGAACCCCGGCAGCCGGTCGAACGCCAGGTACCCGGCGCGGATCACCCGGATCCGGTGCGGCACCGCGGCCAGCGCCCGCTCCACCCGGCGGTCCCAGCCGGGCTGGCCGGCCAGCACCAGCGCGGGCTCGTCCGCGCGCCCGCGGGCGGCGCGGGTGAACCCCTCGATCAGCGCGGGCACGTTCTTGCGCGGCTCCAGCGCGCCGAGGAACGCCACGTACGGCTGGTCCCGCAGCCCGAGCCGGTTCCGCACCGCCCGCACCTCCTCCGGCGCCGGCGGGTGGAAGTGGTCCGGGTCGACCCCGTGGTACATCACGTGCATCGCGCCCCGGTCCGCCCCGGCGCGGCGGGCCAGCTCCGCGGCCGTGGCCTCGCTCGGCACCGCGCACACCGTGGCCCGCCGCAGCGCGGCCCGCGTCCACGCGCGGAAGAACCGGGCCTTCACCGGCGAATGCAGCTCGGGGTCGGTGAAGAACGTCGCGTCGTGCAGCGTCACCACGGACGCCGCCGGGTTCGCCAGGGGAGTCGTGTAGTGCGGAGAGTGCAGCACGTCCGCGCCCAGCCGCCGCACCAGCCGCGGCAGCGTCGTCTGCTCCCAGGTCAGCCGCGCGGTGCGGGTCGCGATCGTCTCCGCGGCCGGCACCACCCGGGCGCCCGGGGCGAGCCGCGAGTACAGCGCCGCGTCCCGCGGCTGGCAGGCCACGCTCACCCGCGCCCCGTCCCGGTCCAGCGCGGTCAGCAGCGAGTCGACGTAGCGCCCGACCCCGCCGCGATCGGCAGGCACGGCGGTCGCGTCCAGCAGCAGGTGCGGCTCGCCTCCGTACACGCGGGGCAGCGTACGGTGGCCGCCCCGGCCGGCGGGCCCGGTTCGCCGAAATCCGCGCCGCAGCGCAGAACCGCTCCGATCGCGGCCACCCCGGTTCGGCAGAATGGCCCGCCGTGACCCCCTCCCGCAGCTACGGCGACGAGCTCGCCGTCGTCATCGTGACCTACTCGCCCGGCGAGACCCTGGAGCGCAACCTCGACTCGATCGAGGCCGCGACGAAGCGCGACGTGCAGGTGGTGCTCGCCGACAACGGATCCACCGACGGCGTGCCCGAACGGGCCGCCGGAGCGCGCCCGCGGGTCCGGTTCGCGCCCACCGGGGCCAACCTCGGCTACGGCGGGGGAGCCAACCGCGGCGTGGCCGAGCTCGGCGACGACGTCGGCTGGGTCGTGATCAGCAACGCGGACGTGGAGTGGGCGCCCGGCGCGCTAGACGAGCTGCTGGCCGCCACCGAGCGCTGGCCCCGCGGCGGCGCCTTCGGCCCGCTGATCCACGAGCCGGACGGGTCGATCTACCCGTCGGCGCGGCTGCTGCCCTCGCTGGGCCGCGGCGCCGGGCACGCGGTGCTCGCCCCGATCTGGCCGGACAACCCGTTCAGCCGGGAGTACCGGCAGTCCGAGGCCGCGGTCAGCGAGCGCACCGCCGGCTGGCTGTCCGGGTCCTGCCTGCTGCTGCGGCGGGAGGCGTTCGACAGCGTGGACGGGTTCGACCCGCGGTACTTCATGTACTTCGAGGACGTCGACCTCGGCGACCGGCTGGGCCGCAAGGGCTGGCTGAACGTCTACGTGCCCAGCGCGCAGATCACGCACATCGGCGGGCACGCCACCTCCCGCAACCCGGGGCCGATGCTGCGCGAGCACCACCGCAGCGCCTACCGGTACCTCGCCGACCGGCACCCGGGACCGGCGAACGCGCCGCTGCGCGCGGGGCTGAGGGCGGCGCTGGCCGCCCGCGCCCGCATCGAGGTCCGCAACGCCGAGAAGCGCCTGGAGGACTGAGCGCTTGTCCCGGCCGGGCGGCGGAATCCGCCGCGTGGCCGGGGATCGCTCGGTTCCGGCACCGCCGCGGCCGGGATCACCAGCTACCGGGACCACCGCTACCGGGGCCGCCGCGGCCGGGATCAGCGCGGTGGCGGCAGCGGGCACGGCGGGCGGGAAGCAGCGCCGTGGCCGGAGATCCGCGCTGGGGCTGTTCGCAGCGATCGGTGGACAGGGCGGTGGCGGTGGCCTGGCCGGTGCAGCCCGGCACCGCGCGTTCGCAGGCCGCGCCCGCCGGCGCAGCGGGACCGACCGGGCGACCTGTTCACCTCTCCCGTCCGCGCCGACCGGTGGTCTGCGACGTCCCGTGCCCTGCGACGTTCGGTGACCTGCGATCCCGGGGCGCGGAGGCTCCGGGGAGCAGTGGCGGAACGCGGCCGCCGGGATCAGCACGACGACCGGGCGCAGCGGCCGTGCCTCAGCGCGCCCGCTGAGGGCGGGACGGCGGTCGAGAGCCGATCAACCGGCGAGGTGCTGCGCGGCGATCGGGATCCGGTGAGACAGGCAGGTGCTGCGCAGTCCCGGGAGGCCGGCGAGACCGGCAGGTGCTGCGCAGTGCCCGGAAGGCCGGTGAGACCGGTAGGTGCTGCGTGAGGTCGGAAGATCCGGCGAGGGCCGGGAGATCTGCGCGGGCCCCGGAGATCTGCGCGGGGCTCGGGATCTGCGCGGGGTCGGGGAATCCGCGGAGGTCGGGAATTCGGCGGGAGATCGGGGATCAGCGCGGCGGCTGGGCGGCGCGGGAGCCGAGCGGGCCGAAGTGACCGGCGGGCCGCTGCGCCTGGTACGGGTTCGGCGGCAACTGGCGGGTGAGCTCGTCGCCGCCCTGGTCGTCGGTCGGCCAGCCGTACTGGTCGGCCTGCCCGCCCTGCTGGGCCCCGCTTTGCTGGACCCCCGCCTGCTGGCCGCCGCCCTGTTGGCCGCCACCACTGCTCTGCTGCGCCCCACCCTGCTGCGGCGGATTCTGCGGGATCACGGGCTGCGGGCCGGTGTGCGGGCCGTTCGGCCGCGGCTGAGGGGAGTTCTGCCCGTTCTGCCCCGGGCCGTGCTGCCCTTGCGCGTTCTGCTGCGGGTTCTGGCCCTGGGAGTTCTGGTTCTGCGGGTTCTGGTTCTGGGGAGCCTGCGCGTTCTGGTGCTGGGCGTTCTGGGCCTGGGCGTTCTGCGCCTGCGGGTTCTGGTGCTGGGCGTTCTGGGCCTGCGGGTTCTGGTGCTGGGCGTTCTGCGGCTGCGCGTTCTGGGACTGGCTGTTCTGCGCCTGCGGATTCTGGCCCTGCGCCGGGAAGTTCTGCTGC
>Ga0164243_10008122_pt1 | contig 15556 bp, 14 predicted proteins | sample OricompcompostOP_FD_108781 | JGI IMG/M metagenome (GOLD analysis project Ga0164243, IMG submission 108781) | Organic Plus compost microbial communities from Emeryville, California, USA - Original compost - Organic plus compost (OP) | ecosystem: Engineered > Solid waste > Mixed feedstock >...
CGGCAGCGCGTGGCGCTCATCGGCAATAACGGTTGCGGCAAGTCCACCTTGCTGAAGGTGCTGGCGGGGCAGATGGAACCGTTGTCCGGCCACCGCGCCGTGCTGGTCCAATCGGCCTACCTCGATCAGCAGTTATCCCTGCTCAACCCCGATCGATCGGTGATCGAACAACTCTTGCAGGTGAATCATCTGGCCGGCGAAGCCCTGTTGCGCATGCAATTGGCGCAATTGGGATTGAACGCGCGCCACATTACCGTTCCAAGTCGCCTGCTCAGCGGCGGCGAACGGCTGAAGGCGACACTGGCCTGCGCCATCTATGCGCATCCAGCGCCGCAGCTCCTGCTGCTGGACGAACCCAGCAATCATTTGGACCTGGAAACGCTGGAGGCGCTGGAAGGATTGCTCCAGCAATATCCGGGCGCATTGCTCGTGGTTTCCCACGATGAGGAATTCCTGCACCGAATCCGGTTGAGCGAGCGGCTGGAAGCCACTCCCCAGGGTTGGCGGCTGGACGCATGGTGAGACCGGAGCTTAAGCGCGCCCGGCAACAACACACCGGGCCCCGTCTGTGGTAAACAAAATCATCGCCATCGCGACGGGGCAAACAGTATGCGACACATTCCCCAGATGCTCGTTGTCATGACGCCGTTTCCCTACCACATCGAGGCCGGCAGTTCGCTGGCGATTGCGGTGCGCATGATGGAGGACCACGATATCCGCCATCTGCCGGTGCTTGAGGACGGCGATGTGGTCGGCATCATTTCGGAGCGGGATCTGGAAAGGGCGAAAATCCTCGGTCATCCGTTGAGCGAGGAAACCGAACTCACGGTTGGCGATCTGTGCACGCGGCAACCGTATTTCGTCGACATCTCCGATCCCCTCGATCGGGTGCTGGACGCACTGGCGGAAAAACGCCTGGGCTCCGCGCTGGTACTGAAGGATGGCGAACTGGCAGGAATTTTCACTTCCATGGATGCCTGCCGACTGCTGGCCCAGACCCTGCGCGAACAGTTTCATACACCCCCGCCGGGCGATGATGCGGCCTGAGCTGCGGATTACTTAATGCCTTGCAGATAGTAATTCCCCCGCTCCGGCGGTTGCATATCACTAAATAGCCAAACGATATTGGTAAAGTCGCTCGGGGCCTTGATATTTTCCTCGATGCTCAGCCATTCCTCTCCCTGAATATCAAGCCCGGTTCGCAAGGCTATCGTTGCAAATGGCCCTTTGACACATTCAGGGAGGAAAGCTGCGCGCAAGGGCTTGGCGCCGGGTGGCTGACTTCCCCGAAAACCAGGCATCGAACCCCAGCGGCAGATTGGGGAATGCTGAAGGAGCGGAAGTCGGTGTTTCTGGTTCGCATAGTGGCTTTGCTGCTCGCCTGCTGGGTCTACCCGGCGCAGGCGGATATCGACGGCACCGTGGTCATCAATAACGTATTCGATGACCAGGGCAGCACCATCAAACCCAAGCTCCTGCGCGGAACCTGGCGCTTTTTCCCGGAACGCTGGATCACACCGGAACAATTGCCCTCGGTTTTGGCACAGGCCGTCGGCACGTCGGTTCCCGGCTCCTGGCAAATCGGCAAGGGCTGGGGATTGTCCGGCGGTATCGGCACCTACTGGTTACAACTTCGCGTTTACAAACCGCTGACAGAACCTGTCGCCCTGCGTTTTCAGCGCCTGTGCGGCGCCAGCGCCTTTTACTTTTACCGCGATGGCTCTCCCTCAACAGTGCCGCTGCTGGTGCGCGGCACGCCGGCGCGCAATGCCGCGCAGGAAATCAGTTCCGGCGGCGACACGCTGGTGCCGTTGCCGCCGCTCGATCCCGGCCTCTACCACCTGCTGATACAGCAATCGAATCACCATTATTACGCGGGCGGCATCTGCGGCCCGGTCACGTTCGGCACCGTCGCGGACCAGACCCACGCCCAGACCGCGTTGCTGACCAAGAATATCCTCGTGGTCGCCCTGCTGTTGTTTCTCGCCCTCGGCGCCCTGGTGCTCGGCTCGCAAAATGGCGAGCGCGCCACGCCCTGGCTGGCCCTGGTGTGCGCGGCCATCGGCCTGCTGATCGCGTGCAGCTCCGGCATCATCGAAGCGCTGGCGCCGCCGGGCAGCCGCTGGCCGCAGCGCTGGCAATACACCGCGGCCTATTGCGCCGTCACCTGGCTGCCGGCCGCGCTGATCATGCTGCACTGGCGCACGTTCGCCCTGTCCCTGCCGCGCTTTTTCATCGCGTTGAATCTGGGGATCGCCGGCGCGCTCAGTCTTCTGTTCATGGCGCTGCCCACCGCCCGCTTCGTTCCGTTTACCACGGCCTTCGCGGTGATCTGCTGCCTGCAGTTGTGCTTCGGGCTGGCGCTGGTGGTCGCCGCCGTCCGGCTGCGGCGCCGCTATGCCGTGTTGGCGCTGCTGGCGATGGTTCCGGTGCTGGTGTGCACGCCTTTCGATTTCTACCGCTATTACAGCGGCGGCATAACGGAGCTGGCCAGCCCCTACGCCATGGCGTTTCTGATCGCGGTGCACGGCTGGATCTACACGGTGAAATTCGGCGAGGCCTATCAGCTGGCGGCGCGCCTGTCGACGCACTTGCAGGAGGAGGTCGAGCTGCGAACCCGCGAACTGCGCGATAAAAACCACAAGCTGGAACTGGCCCAGACGGCCCTGCAACGCGCCAATGACGCGCTCAAGGAGTTGTCCATTACCGATGGGCTCACCCAGGTTTACAACCGCATGCACTTCGAACAGCAGTTCGATCGCGAATGGCGGCGCTGCGCCCGCCAGGGCCTGGCCCTGTCGGTGCTGATGATCGACGCCGATCACTTCAAGCAGCTCAACGACAGCGCCGGCCATCTCGCCGGCGACCAATGCCTGCAAGCGATCGCCGCCGTGTTACAGCAGCATTTCAAGCGCTCCGGCGAACTGGTGGCGCGTTACGGCGGCGAGGAGTTCACCGTGCTGCTACCGGATACCAATCAAAGCAAGGCGCTCGCCGTCGCCGAGGGCCTGCGGGTGGCGGTGGAACGGCTGACCATCGATCACAACGGCAGACAGTACCGGGTGACGGTGAGCATCGGCGTGAGCACCACCGTGCCGGCGGTCGAGCAGCCGCCGGCGCAATTGCTGGCGAGCGCCGACGCCGCGCTGTACGAGGCCAAGGACGCCGGCCGCAACCGCGTGCACAGCATTCCGCTGCTCGGCCAGCGCCGGCTCATGGCACAACAACAGCTGCGCCTGTGAAACGACCGGCGCGCAGATCGTCGAGCGCCTGATTCGCCGCCGCCAGCGGATACACATGCACTTCCGTACGAATCGGCAATGCCGCTGCCAGCGGCAAAAACGCCTCGCCGTCGTAACGGGTCAGGTTGGCGACCGAACAGATACTGCGCTCGCCCCACAACAAATCGTAATCGAACGCCGGAATCTCGCTCATGTGGATGCCGGCGCAGACCACCCGCCCGCCTTTGCGCACCGCGCGCAGCGCCTGCGGCACCAGCTCGCCGGCCGGCGCGAAGATGATCGCCGCATCCAGCGCGAACGGCGGCTGCCGCGCACCGTCCCCCGCCCACTCCGCCCCCAGGCTCAGCGCAAACTGCTGCGCCTGCGCATCGCCCGCGCGGGTGAACGCGCAGACGCGGCGCCCGTCCGCCCGCGCCACCTGGATCAGGATATGGGCGGCGGCGCCGAAGCCGTACAGGCCAAGCGCCGGCCGATCGCCGATGCTGCCCACCTCCACCGCCATGCGATAGGCGCGAAAGCCGATCAGGCCCGCGCACAACAGCGGCGCGGCCTGTTCGTCGCCGAAGCCATCGGGAATGGGAAAGCAGAAATCCTCCCGCGCTACCGTGAACTCGGCAAAGCCGCCATTGCGCTGGTAGCCGGTGTAGACGGCGTTGTCGCACAGATTTTCATGATGAGTGCGGCAGAACCCGCAGTGCCCGCAACTGCCGCCGAGCCAGGGCACGCCGATGCGCTGCCCGATCCGCCAGCGCGCCGCCCCGGGCCCCAGCGCCGTGACCCGGCCGACGATCTGATGGCCGGGGATCAGCGGCAGCCTGGGTTCGTGCAGATCGCCGTCGACCACATGCAGGTCCGTGCGACACACGCCGCAGGCCATCACGCGCAACTGCACCTCGCCCGGCCCCGGTTGCGGCACCTCAACGTCGCGCAGCGTCATCGGCTGGCGTTGTCGCTGCAGAATCATCGCGCGCATGACACTTTCTCCCGTTGTGATGTCCAAGCCCCCAATTGATGATTTTCCGATAATTGTTTGCGCAATCTGAGCAAAAATCGGGCAACAACACCCGCGAAAAATCTACTACGTGCGGTACAGAGTTGCTATTTCACTGAAAACAGGTATAAATGGCGCCACTTTGCGCCCCTGGCGGAGGATTTATGTTAAATGAATGCAAGAAACACTACGTCAACCCTGCGGGCCCTGTCCGCGCAATATGATTCCTATTCCTCATCCGAAGAAAACAAGGATCATTTCATCGTTCGCGACGGAATTACGTTTGCGGGCACCCATCTGATCATCGACATGTGGGGCGCTTCCCACCTCGATGACATTCCCCGAATGGAAAAAGCGTTCCGCGACGCCGTCAAGGACTGCTGCGCGACACTGCTGCACATTCACATGCACCACTTCACGCCAAACGGCGGTATTTCCGGTGTCGCGGTGCTGGCGGAATCCCATATCAGCGTACATACCTGGCCGGAGCGCAATTACGCGGCGTTCGACCTGTTCATGTGCGGCGATTCGGAACCGCAGCGGGCCATTCCGATTTTCGAAAAGGCCTTCCGTCCGGAGCGTTTGATCGTGAATGAATATCTGCGCGGCAATTGCGATGCCCGATAAGGTATTCCGCGAAACACTGCACCGTGGTTATGGACAGGCGCTGGACATCGGTTCGGTGCTGTTCGAAAGCAAAACCGAGCACCAGCACCTGCTGATTTTCGAAAACGAAACTTTCGGCAGGGTGCTGGCACTCGACGGCGTGGTGCAGACCACCGAGCGCGACGAATTCATCTACCATGAAATGCTCGCGCACGTTCCGCTGTTCTCCCATCCCGCGCCGAAGGATGTGCTCATCATCGGCGGCGGCGATGGCGGCCTGCTGCGGGAAGTGATCAAACACCAAACGGTGGAGCGCGTGGTGCAGGTGGAAATCGACCGCGCCGTGATCGACCTGTGCAGCACCTACCTGCCCGGGCATTCGCAGGGCGCGTTCGAACATCCGAAAGCCGAAATCGTCATCGGCGACGGCATCGACTTCGTTTGCGAGACCGAACGTCGCTTCGATGTGGTGCTGTCGGATTGCACCGATCCGATCGGACCGGGCGAGGTGCTGTTCAGCAGCCGTTTCTACGCCGGCGTGGCGCGCTGCCTGAAACCGGGCGGTATTTTCGTGGCCCAGAACGGGTCCGCCTTCCTCCAGCCGGAGGAGGTCACCACCACCTACCAGCGGCTGTCGCCCTATTTCGCGCAGCGGCGTTTCTACGGCGCCGCGGTGCCCACTTACGTGGGCGGCATTCTCACCTTCGCCTGGGCCGCCTTCGACGCGGCGCAGGCATTGCCGGACGCAGCCACGCTGCAACAGCGGTTCGCGGACAGCGGTGTGAAAACACGCTACTACAACCCCGACCTGCACGGCGCCAGCTTCGCGCTGCCGCAATATGTGCTCGAGGCCATCGCCGCCACCGGCGTTTGAGTCCTCGGGCCGCTCAACCCTCGCTCTTCGCGCGCAGCCGCACGGTGATCACCGTCTGCCGGCTGCCGCCGCGCTCGCCGCGCGCATTGCTGACGATGCGCTGCGGATCGATGCCGCGCCCCACCAGATAGTCGTTCACGACCGCGGCCCGCTCCTGCGCCAGCCGCACATTTTCCAGGCGCCTGGGCGTTTCCGTGCTGACCGCGTCGATGGTCAGCGCCGGGCTGCCGTCGGTCTTCGCATACAACAGCAGCAGATCGAGTTTGCTGCGCGCGGTGGCGCTGAGTTCGGCCTGATCGCGGCCGAAGGCCACCACCGTGGTCGCCACCTGCTCCCGGCTGACCGGCAGCAGCTGCCCCATGCAATCGCGATACTTGCCATAGGCCTGCCGGAACCGTACCGGCAACAGGGCGACGCGCACGGTGATTTCCGGATCGTTGCGCAGCGGCCGCTCCAGCTCCGGCACCAGCCCGGTGGCCAGGGTTTCGAGCAACTGCCGGGTCAGGGCATCGTCGAGCACCAGCGGCCGGCGTTCGTTGGTCAGAGGCACCGGGCCCAGCGAAACCGGCGCCAGCTCCGGGTTCCAGAACGGCGCCTTGGCGATCAGGCGGGCGAAGCCGACATCCATGGGGTTTCGGTCCGGCTCCAGGAAAAACCGCTGGGCGCCGCCGGCGCGGGCCTCGAACACGGCATCGCCGTAGTGCGGAACCGGCTGGCGCAGACGGCAGCTGAGTTTCGATTGCTGAACCTGCCAGGTAGCGCTGTCCAGCGTCGGCGCAAAATCCAGGGCCGCCGCGGACCAGGCCGGCAGCAGCAGCCACACGCCGAAACGAACCCTCTGAAGCAACCTCTGTCGCATGGTGGAGACTCTGCCCGGGTATTTGCGAAGGCCCCGTCCATCCGTGGCGGGACATGGGCGATGCGGGCACAACCTCATCGGCGGCGGCCGGGCGCCCTGGGAATCTGACTCAATCCCCAGACTATCGGCCATCCTGGCCCAACCTTTAAACAGGGCATTGATTGCTGTAGCATTCGCGCTTTATCAACATCCCCATGGCTACGATGACTGAATCCCCGATCACGGAACTGCGCATTACCCGCCCCGACGACTGGCACGCGCACCTGCGCGACGGCGCCGCGCTGCGCGATACCGTGGCGGACCTGGCGCGCTACTGCGGCCGCGTCATCGTCATGCCCAACCTGACGCCGCCGGTGGCCACCACCGCCCAGGCGCTGGCCTACCGCGAGCGCATTCTCGAAGCCATGCGGCCCAACCCGCGCGCCTTCGAGCCGCTGCTGGTGCTGTATCTGACCGACAATACCAGCGTCGACGAAATCGCCGCCGCCAAGGCATCGGGCAAGGTTTACGCGGCCAAGCTGTACCCGGCCGGGGCCACCACCAACTCCGACTCCGGCGTCACCGATCCGAAGCGCATCTACCCGGTGCTGGCCGCCATGCAGGAGCACGGCCTGCCGCTGCTGGTGCACGGCGAGGTCACCGACGGCGACATCGACATCTTCGATCGCGAGCAGGTGTTCATCGATCGCCACCTGCGCGCCATCGTGCGCGATTTTCCGGCGTTGAAAGTGGTGCTGGAGCACATCACCACCGCCGATGCGGTCGCCTTCGTGCAGGAGGCGCCGGCCACGGTCGCGGCCACCATCACCGCCCACCACCTGCTGTACAACCGCAATCACATGCTGGCCGGCGGCATCCGCCCGCATTTCTACTGCCTGCCGATCCTCAAGCGCGGCAGCCACCAGCAGGCGTTGATCGACGCGGCCACCTCGGGCAGCCCCAAATTCTTCCTCGGCACCGATTCGGCGCCGCACGCGCGCCACAAGAAGGAAACCGCCTGCGGCTGCGCCGGCAGCTATACCGCCCACGCCGCCATCGAGTTGTATGCCGAAGCCTTCGAGCGCGCCGACGCTTTGGATCGGCTGGAGGGCTTCGCCAGTTTTTTCGGCGCCGACTTCTACGGCCTGGCGCGCAATACCGACCACATCACCCTGCGCCGACAGCCGTGGACCGTGCCGGAGCAATTGACCCTGGGCGGCGAGGCCCTCGCTCCCCTGCGTGCCGGAGAAACCGTGCAGTGGCAAGTGGCATGACCGGCGGCATCGCCCTTCCCGCGGGAAAAAGCCTGCTCGCGCAGCGCTTCCGCGGTTTCCTGCCGGTGGTGGTGGACGTGGAAACCGGCGGCTTCAACGCCCGCACCGATGCCATCCTGGAAATCGCCGCAACCACGTTGTCGATGGATGAAAGCGGCCGCCTGCACATCGACGAAACCGTCGATTTCCAGGTGGAGCCCTTCCCCGGCGCCAACCTCGAACCGGCCGCGCTGGAGTTCACCGGCATCGATCCAGAGAGCCCGGAACGCAACGCCCAGCCGGAAATGCTCGTGTTCGACGAGCTGTTCAAGACCGTGCGCGGCAAGGTCAAGCAGCACGGCTGCACGCGCGCGGTGCTGGTCGGGCACAACGCCCATTTCGATCTCGGCTTCGTGCTGGCCGGCAGCGAACGCTGCGGCATTCGCCGCAATCCGTTCCATCCGTTCTCGGTGTTCGACACCGCTACACTGGCCGGCCTCGCCTTCGGCCATACCGTGCTGGCGCGCGCCTGCCAGCTGGCCGGCATCGAATTCAACAACGCCCACGCCCACTCCGCCGCCTACGACACGGTGAAAACCGCGGAGCTGTTCTGCCAGATCGTCAACCGCTGGCGCGACCTGGGCGGCTGGCGGCCGGAGCTGCTGGAACCGCCCGTGCTCGACGACGAGTGTTGAGCACAGCGTAAAGCCCATAAAAAAAGCCGCGTTGAACGCGGCTTTTTTTCGTCTCCGGCCCTACATCATCACCTGGCTGCCCAGCTCCACCACGCGGTTGGTCGGAATATGGAAGAAATCCGACGCCGACGCCGAGTTGCGGAACAAGGCCGCGAACAGTTTTTCGCGCCAGCGCGGCATGCCCAGATGCAGGCCGGCGACGATGCGCTCGCGGGACAGGAAGAAACTGGTATCCATCATGTTGAATTCCAGCTCATGCGCCGCGCACAACTCCAGCACGGCGGGAATCTGCGGCTCTTCCTTGAAGCCGTAATAGGCGGTCACCAGCCAGAAATTGTGGGCGATGCGTTCGACCTGCACGCGATCGCGATCGGCGATGAACGGCACATCCTGCGTCACCAGCGTGAGCAGCACGTTGCGCTCGTGCAGAATCTTGTTGTGCTTGAGATTGTGCAGCAACGCGTGCGGCACCGATTCCAGGCTGCTGGTCATGAACACCGCCGTACCCGGAACCTCATGCACCGCGCCGCCGCCGATGCCGTTGATGAACAGATTGAGCGGCATGGTTTCCTTGGCCAGATGGCGCACCATGATTTCCCGGCCGCGCTTCCAGGTCGACATCACCGTGTACATCAGCACGCCGGCCAGCAGCGGGAACCAGCCGCCTTGCAGAATCTTGAATGAAGTGGCACCGAACAGCGCGCAGTCGACGATCAACAGCGGCAGTGCGATCAGCACCAGCAGCCAGCGGTTCCAGTGCCACAGCTTGTACGCCACCACCACCGCCAGCACGGTATCGCAGAGCATGGTGAGGGTGACGGCGATGCCGTACGCCGAGGCCAGATTGCTGGAGGAGCGGAACGTCACCACCAGCAGGATGATCAGCGCCAGCAAAATCCAGTTCAGGGATGGAATATAGATCTGGCCGATTTCCCGGGCCGAGGTATGGCGAATATCCATGCGCGGCAGATAACCCAGCTGCACCGCCTGCCGGGCGATGGAGAACACGCCGGAAATCACCGCCTGCGAGGCGATCACCGTGGCCACGGTGGCCAGCCCCACCAGCGGATACAACATCCATTCCGGCGCCAGCAGAAAGAACGGATTCGCGATCGCCTCCGGCCGGCTCAGCAACAGCGCGCCCTGGCCGCAATAATTGAGCAGCAGCGCCGGCAACACCACGCAGAACCAGGAGAGACGGATCGGCGCGCGGCCGAAATGGCCCATGTCGGCGTACAGCGCTTCGCCGCCGGTCACCGTCAGCACCACCGCGCCCAGCACGATGAAGGCCATCACTCCGTGCGTGGCGATGAAATTCAACGCGTAGAGCGGATTGATCAGCAGCAGCACCGAGGGCTCGGCGCTGATATTCAACGCGCCGAGCACACCCAGCACGGAAAACCAGAGCAGCATGATCGGGCCGAACAGCGCGCCCACCGGGCCGGTGCCGTGCTTCTGGATCAGGAACAGGCCCACCAGCACGCAGATCGTGATCGGCACGACATAGGAATGCAGCGCGGGCGCGGCGATCTGCAAGCCCTCCACGGCGGATAAAACCGACATGACCGGCGTGATGATGCCGTCGCCGAAAAACAGCGACGCGCCGAAAATACCGATGCCCACCAGCAGCCAGCGCCGCCGGGAACTCTCGTGCTCGGCCCGCAGCGTCAGCGCCAGCAGCGCCATGATGCCGCCCTCGCCGTTGTTGTCGGCGCGCATGATGAAAGCGATGTATTTCAGCGACACCACGATCGTCACCACCCAGAAAATCAGGGACAGGATGCCGAGCACGTTATCGTGGCTGATGGGAATGCCGTGGGTGTGGTGGAAACACTCTTTCAGGCCATACAGCGGGCTGGTACCGATGTCGCCGAACACCACGCCGAGCGCGCCGAGGGTCAGAGCCACACGCCGGCTTGAAGCGGGTTTCGCGGACTCGTCAAGCGCTGCGGTTTGCTGCATATGAATTATCCTCGCGGGAGCAGGTCCCAGGGGCAGCTGTTCAGATACGCGGCCCGTGCAAGCGCCGGGTCGGCTTGAAAAAAAGCGGCGGGCATCTTAACACAAGGCCGGTGGCGGGAAACACCGGGCGGCGCGCCCGCAGCCCGCCGCGGCGCAAAAGCCGGGCAAAAAAAAGCCGGCGCGAGCCGGCTTTTTTCACGCCAGGGAATTACAGCTTGGTGGCGTTCTTGGCCAGGTAGTCAGCCACGCCGGCGGCGTTGGCTTTCATGCCCTGATCGCCTTTCTTCCAGCCGGCCGGGCAGACTTCGCCGTGCTCTTCGTGGAATTGCAGCGCTTCGACCAGACGGATCAGTTCGTCGATGTTGCGGCCCAGCGGCAGGTCGTTGACGATCTGCGAGCGCACCACGCCGTTTTTGTCGATGATGAACGCGCCGCGGAAAGCCGGGCCGCCGTTCGAGGTTTCAACGTCGTAGGCGCGCGCGATGTCGTGGCCGATGTCGGCAGCCATGGTGTATTTCACCGGGCCGATGCCACCTTGATCAACCGGCGTGTTGCGCCAGGCGTTGTGGGTGAATTTGGAATCGATGGACACGGCGATCACTTCCACGCCCAGGTCCTTGAACGCGGGAACGCGGTTGTCCAGGGCGATCAGCTCGGACGGGCACACGAAGGTGAAGTCCAGCGGGTAGAAGAAGACCAGGCCGTATTTGCCTTTGATGGCTTCGCTCAGGGTGAATTTGTCAACGATTTCGCCATTGCCCAGCACTGCGCCGACGGTGAAATCGGGAGCGGGTTTACCAACGAGTACGCCCATTACTATCAAGCCTCCAATTCTCAGGGTTTGGTATTTTCAGGTTCGACTTCAGCAAAGAAGCCTGCGCCGCGGAACATCCTGCACGATAGCGGAGCAATATGACATTCAGGGGAACGCAACTGAACGGCAAATTCTACACATCCCTACCGGCAACTCCCATAATAAATTTCTATGAAACTGATAAATGACCGCTATAAAAGCGCAAAAAATGAACACTTTCTTGCGCGGCCCCGCGCGCTCACAACCATTGACTCTCGATATCCAACGCGACAAACACCGACTGTTGGATAAACCATCCGCCCACCAACAGAAACAGGAACAGAATCGCCGCCAGCAACAGCGGGCGCACACCGGCGCGGCGGATCAACGCGAAGCGGGTGCCCAAACCGAGCGCCGCCATCGCCATCGCCAGCAGCGCCGTATCCACCGTGTTTACCGCACGCTGCACGGCCTGCGGCACGGGCAGCCACGAGTGCAGGCCCGCCACCGCGATAAACCCGAAAGCGAACCAGGGCACCGTGAGCCGGCCGCGGCCGGCGCCATCGTGGCGGGCGCGCCACGCCGACAACACCAACAGAAACGGCGCCAACAGCATGATGCGGATCATTTTGCTGATCACCGCCACCGCGCTGGCCTCCGCGCCCATCGGCCGCGCCGCGGCCACCACCTGCGCCACCTCGTGCACGGTCGCGCCGGTGTACAGGCCGAAGGCGCGATCACTGACGATCCAATGCCAGTGCTGATTGAGTCGGAACAACAGCGGATAAACGAACAGCGCCACCGTGCCGAAACACACCACCGTGGCGACGGCGACCGCAACCTTGTCGGCGCGGGCGCGCAGCACCGGCTCGGTGGCCAGCACCGCCGCCGCGCCGCAAATCGAACTGCCGGCGCCGATCAGAATCGAGGTATCGCGGTCCAGCCCCAGCACCCGCGTTCCCAACCCCACCGCCAACAGAAACGTACACAGCAACACCAGCGCATCGATGATGAAACCGGCAATACCGACATCGGCGATCTGCGCGAAGGTGATGCGCGCGCCGTACAACACGACGCCAAGGCGCAACAATTGATTGCGTGCGATGGCAACGCCGGGTGCATGCGGCGCCTCCATCCGCGCGTAACAACTGTTGCCCACCGCCATGCCGCCGACGATCGCCAAAGTCAGCGCGCCGATGCCGCTTTTTTCCAACAGCGGCGCTGCGCCCGCGCCCATCGCGCACAACGCGATGGCGCCCGTCAGCAGCAAGCCCGGAACCACGCCGGCCTTCGCCCTCTCACAACCGGGCCGGCTCATCAATTCTGTCACTGCTTTTCCCTCGAATATCCCATGAGTGAGAGAATATGCGGGCCGCAGCCGGCGAAAAAAAATGGATTTTTCTTTTATGATCCATTCATCCCATCAATAAGGAGCCAGAGTCGTGGCCATCACGCTCAAGCAATTGCAGGTGTTCGTAGCGGTCGCGGAAACCGGCAATGTCACGCAGGCGGCGGGCCGCATCGCGCTGAGTCAGCCGGCGACCAGCCAGGCATTGGCGGAGCTGGAGGAACAGATCGCGCTGAAATTATTCGATCGCATCGGCCGCAAACTGGTGCTGAACGACGATGGCCGGCGTCTTTATCCGAAGGCCAGCGCGCTGTTGGCCGCGGCGCGCGATTTCGAACAGCGTGACGACAGCGTGCACCTGCGCATCGGCGCCAGTTCCACCATCGGCAATTACGTGCTGCCCGGTCTGATCGGCCATTTCATTCAACAGGCGCCCGCCAGCCGCCTGGAACTGAACGTGGGCAACACCCGCGATGTGATCGACGCGGTACGCAATTTCCAGGTCGATTTCGGTTTCGTCGAAGGTCAATGCCTCGACCCGGATATCGAAACCGCCATCTGGCGGCAGGATCAACTGGTGGTATTTTGCGCGCCGCAGCATCCGCTGGCGCGGCGGCAGACGCTCGACGCCGCCGATCTGGCACGGGCCCGCTGGATATTGCGCGAACGCGGTTCCGGCACCCGCGAAGTCTTCGAACATCTGCTGGGCGAACACCTGACGCCGCGGCAGCCGGTTCTGGAATTGGGCAACAGCGAAGCGATCAAGCAGGTGGTGATGAGTGGTGTCGGCGTTTCCTGCCTGTCGCGGGAGGTGGTCAGGCAATCGCTGGAGAGCCGGCAGCTGGCGGAATTGTCGACACCGTTTCTGGCGTTGAGCCGTCCGCTGTTGGTGTTGTGTCACCGGCAAAAATACATCACCGACGGCATGCGCCGTTTCCTGCGTTTTTGCGGCGCGGATCTGTTCGCAAGCAAACACGGCGATGGGGAGGTTTAATCCGAGTCCGGCGCTTTTCCCGTCAGCTGGTATTCGATCCACATGGCATTGATGATGCCCACGCTGCAAGCCAGCCCCAGACCCAGTATCCAGGAGAAATACCACATCGAAACGATCCTCGCGCCGCGCGGCCGCAGATGCCCGCGCTCAGTAGAGTGAATGCTTATTGTCCTCGACATAAACCGCGCTGACCTTGCCGCGCAGCACCCGAAATACCCAGGCCGTGTACAACAGGATCAGCGGCAAAAACACCAGCACGGCGAAAAACATGATGGCCAGCGTCAGTTTGCTCGATGTCGCGTCCCACACCGTCAGGCTGTGCGACGGCTGCGAACTGGACGTGAACAGAAATGGAAACAGACTGAACCCCGCCGTCGCCACGATCGCGGCCACCGCAATGAAGGTGGCGATGAATGCCGGCACCGCAAACCGATGCCATACCGCCGCACTCAGCAATGCCAGCGCCGCGACGATCGGGATCGCCATCACCCCAGGAAACATCGCGTAGTTGCCCAGCCAACCGCCGGTGCTGCGCGTCACGGTTTTCAACAGCGGGTCGGACGGACCCGTCGCATCGTGTGCGGAGCTGATGTGATAACCGTCGATGCCGGTGGCCAGCCAGGCGCCGCCGACAGCGAACAACAGCAGCGTTGTCAGTGCCAGCCACGGCAGCAGCAAAGCTGCGCGCTGCTGTACGATGCCTTCGGTTTTCATGTTCAGGAAGGCGGCGCCGTGCGCCGTCAACATGCCCAGCGAAACCAGACCGCACAATAACGCGAAGGGGCGCAACAGCAATAAAAAGCCGCCGTCGAAATGAAAGCGCAGGTCACTGTCGAAATGAAACGGCACGCCGAGAAACAGGTTGCCGAAGGCAACGCCGAACAACAGCGCCGGCGCCGCGCCGCCGATGAACAGCGCGCCATCCCACAATGCACGCCAGCGCGGATTGAGCAATTTGTTGCGAAACTCGAAACCGACCGGGCGCAGAATGAGCGCAACCAGGATCAGCAGCATGGCGAAATAAAACCCGGAGAACGCGGCGGCATACAGCGCTGGAAACGCGGCGAATGAAGCGCCGCCGCCCAGGATGAACCACACCTGGTTGCCCTCCCAGGTCGGACCGATGCTGTTGATGGTGACACGCCGCTCGGTATCGCTGCGCGCGACGAACGGCAACAGTGCGCCCACACCCAGGTCGTTGCCGCCGAGCACGGCGAAACCGATCAGCAGCAGGCCCAGCAACGCCCACCAGAGCAACCGCAGTACGTCATAGGTCAGCCATTCCATGCGTCGTTCCCACTCCTGTTGCGTTGTTGCCGCAGCGTTTCTTCAAACCTCGCCGGCCGGGGCGGCGGTCGGCGTTTCAGTCCAGCCCAGCGCACGCTCCGGCCCCAGGCGCACATAACGCGCCATCAAGAACACATCGGCGATCGCGAGCAGCGAATAGAACACGAGGAAGGCGCCGAGGCTTGTCCACACCTGCCCTTCACGCAGCGTCGACACGGCGATATGGGTGGGCAACACACCTTCTATCACCCAGGGTTGCCGCCCGATTTCGGCCACGGTCCAGCCCAGTTCGGCGGCCAGCCAGGGCAGCGGCAATGAAAACAGCGCGATACGCAAAAACCAGCGGTACTGCTCGAAGCGTTGTACCGATGAAACATAAAACGCAAAGGCGAACAGGGCGATGAAGAAAAATCCACACGCAACCATCAGGCGAAAAGCCCAGAACAGATATGCCACCGGCGGCACGGTGCTTTGTGCGGCGCGGGTGATATCCGCCGCGGTCGCCTGCAGCGGATCGGCGACGAAACGCTTCAGCAACAGCGCATAACCTAGATCGCCGTGATGGTCCGCGAAGATCGCGCGCGCGATGTCATCCTTCGGCTCCTCACGCAGGCGTTGCAATTTTTCATAGGCGATCAAACCACTGCGGATGCGCTCCTCCCCATGCTCGACC
>Ga0164243_10008123_pt1 | contig 15555 bp, 9 predicted proteins | sample OricompcompostOP_FD_108781 | JGI IMG/M metagenome (GOLD analysis project Ga0164243, IMG submission 108781) | Organic Plus compost microbial communities from Emeryville, California, USA - Original compost - Organic plus compost (OP) | ecosystem: Engineered > Solid waste > Mixed feedstock >...
CAAACTCCAGGTGGTCGCGCCAGCCGCGATACCAGTCGACCGACGACGGCGCCTGCGGCAGTTCCGACGACGCAGGCTGGTACGGGAGGAATTCACCCTCCTGGTAGACGCTCACCTGGCGCGTCTCCGGGTGGATCACGGCGAGCCGGACCCAGCCGTTGCGGCAGAGGTTGCCGACGATCTGGTGCCGGTTGACCATCCGAATCATCAGCTCCGGGGTCGTCTCGATGACGAACAGGAGCCGGACCGGCTCGTGGATCTCGATCATCTGCCAGGGCAGACCGGTCCGCAGGTCGCTCGCCGCCCCGTCCATCACCCCGAGCAGGCTCGTGACGTTGTGGGGGAGTTTCGTCCCCGCCCCCCAGCCGGCGTTGTCGACGGACGAAAAGTAGTACTCCAGGTTGATCCCCGCACAGACCGGGAAGACGGCGCCGAGGATGCGCTCCAGGACGGTGCCGTCGGAGTCGTCGAGGGTCGGGTCGTAGGAGGTGAGGAACGCCCGGCGGTCGAGGTAGAGCCCGCGGGTGAGGCTCCGGCGGCCGACGATGCAGATGGCGTTGGTCGCGTGCCCCAACTCGGGCCGCACCTGGGCGAGGTCTTCGGCCCTCGCCTCGACGCGCTGCCGGGCGGCGGTGAACCCGAGGGTCAGCGGCGCGGACATGAAACGCCGGCTCCGCTCGTGGGCGTCGCGGTCGCAGGCCTTCTCGACGTCGGCCCGCACGGCCGCGAACTCGTCGCGGTGCGAGCCGGGGATCAGGTCGAGGTCGAAAAACGTCATCGAATCGTTGCAGGTGTTATGCATCGCGCCGACGAAGACCGTCTCGTCGGGGATCGTAATGCCCCGGCCCGCCAGGCCGGCGCGGACCCGCCGGTCGTTCAGGATCTGCGCGAGCGCCCGCCCGTTCGGCCCCCCCCTCGCGCCGCCGCAGGCGCCGCAGTCGTAGGCCGACTCGTGGGGGTTATTCATGCTGCTCGAACCGTGGCCGACCACCAGAAAGATCCGCGAGAAGCCGGAGGGCAGGCCGAGTTCTCCGAGGACCTTCTCGGCGACCGCCGTCATCTCGTCGACCGTGAACCCGAGCCCCGCCCCCTCCGGCCCCGGGGTCGGGTCGGTCCGCTCCAGCTGAAGACGGGTCAGCGGCGGGGTCTGGACGAACATCCCGAACGTCCGGCGGACGCGCGAGGTGAGCCGGGGGAAAAGGGTCCGCGCCACCAGCGGGACCGAGGCCAGCACCCCGACCGCCGTTGAGAGGAGCGCCCCAAGGGCGAACGACCGGCTCCCCTGGTGGAAACGGTGTTGCACGAGCGCCAACGCGCGGCGCGTCCTCGCCCGCCGCTTGTGAGACCCCTCGAGCTGCTCGACGACGTTTTCGACGACCCAGTGCTGGGGCCGGACCACGACCGGGCAAAGGGGCACGAAGTGCGCGTCGGCCGCCCCCCGGTAGTACATCGCGATGGAGAAGAACCCGGCCGTGGCGAACGTCTCCGCGTCGGGGGCGACCTCTTCCAGATGGCGCCGGATCGATTCCTCCCGTTCATCCAGGCAGAAGACCGCCTGGAACCGGGGGCGCAAGGGCCCGGGATTGGGCGTCAGGGCGTGGAGCGAAAGCGCGTCGAGCGTCTGGGTGTAAAACCGGCGTTCATAGGCGAGGTGGAAAATCCGCCGCCGTTCGAGGCTAGTGAACGTCTCGATCTCTTCAACCAGGGTCGCCCATTCCGACTTCTTGAGGCCGTACAGGACGTCGGGCGAGACGCCGAGCACTTGCGCCAGTTGGAAGACGGGGAAGGCGCGCTGCTCGACGCTCGGGGGCCAAGAGGTGCTCAAGAGCGCGGACGCGGCGCCGCGCAACTCGCGGAGCGGGCCGCGGAAACCGAGGGATTCCTCCGCGGTGAACGCCAGCGAGAATCGGTCCAGAATCAGGCGGACCGCGAGGAATTCGACGAGGCTCCCCTTCGGCGCCGGGTGGGCCACCCGGTCGCCACGCAGCTCGATCTGCCGGACCATCCCCCCCCACCCGCGGAGGGCCAGGAGCGTGGCCGAGAGGTACTCCTCCCACTCGGGCTCGTCGACGCCCAGGGCGTCGAGTGATTCGCGGATCGATTCCAAGGGCTCCACCCGCGCGTCCTCAAGCCGGCCGAGTTCCTCGGCCAGGCCGCGGACCCAGCGGTCGGGCGGCCCGCCCGGCTGGCGGTAGAGCGAGCAGAAGGCGCGGTAAAACCCCTCGTCGCGCCGGGGGAGCTTCCAGTAGGCGACCCCCTGGTCGAGGAACGCGGCGCAGAACCGGATCAACAGGTCATGGACGGGCGCGTCGGCGTCGGCCCCGGTCGCCTCCAGGAGCAGGTCGCGGTGGCGGACCGGCCGGTGAGGAGGACTGGTGTACGGGGGGAGGTCGCGGACGCCGTCGCAGCAGAGCCGCCAAAGGGCCTGAAGGGTAAACCCTTCCCAGTCGTCGTCGCTCCAGTTTTCGATCTTCGACCCGCCGAACCTGTCGAGCAGCTTGGCCAGGCTCGTCGACAGCGGCCGGTTTGAGGGCGTACGCGCGACGCCGTCTTGCTGCGCGTCGGCGCCGTTGCGGATGTCGCGAATGACCCAACGCCGCGTTTCGGCGATCAGGCGGGCCCGGACGGCCGAAGAGACCTCGCTCCGGACCCGACGGAGCCCGTTCACTTCGGCGACGTACCAGACGAGTTCCTCCGTCGGCCCCGTCTGCAACGGGTATTGGAGCATCGCCAGGTGCAGATCTAACCGCGTGCCGAACGGGTTAACCTTTTCGTGGGCGCGTTCCCTGAGGTCCTGGGCCAAAGCGTCCTGAAGTTCGTTAAACCGGATCCGGCCCCGGCCCAACTCCTGGCGGTAGCGGTCTTCGGGCAAATACGGGTGGCAGCCGAAGACGTGCGCCCCCTTCTTGACGGCCTCTTCGAAGGGGAGGTCTTCGAAGGCGTGCAACGTGTTGTGGTGGACGAAGACGGTGATCGGCCCTTGCGCCGGCAGAAGGTGCGCGACGTGGTCGATCACTTCAGCCAGAGGCCGCGGAGGGGAGCCCAAGACCAGCGACCCCGGGGATGGGCTTTCGTGGGACGTCGTGGCTTGCATGGCGATCGGTCGACCACCTTGTAAATGACGGACCCGTAATAAGACCCCTCCCTGGGGGAGGGGCCTACACGCACGAAGACACGCCGGCTGGCTACCGGAGGCGACGCGGGAGGGTGAAATGGGGGGTGAGGCCGTCGGGGGACTGTCGCTTATGAGTCGTCGACCGGTGGCGGCGTCTCCCCGTTCGCGACCACGACCGGCCCGGTCCCGGACGCCCCGGCCGACCCGGGGAGGAGGAGTTCCGCCATCTGGATCGCCAGCGACCGGAACTCCCGGGGGTTCGTCGGCGCGTGGGAGAGCCGGACGTTCTGGTCGGTCGGCAGCGTGCCGGGGACGTTGGGCAGGCTGACCTGGTGGTTGTGGAGGTTGTAGACGCCGTACAGGACCTCGACCTCCCACCGCCCGGCGTGCTCGATCTCCTGGCGGAGGGAGAACGCCGCCTGCGCCGCGTTCACGGCGACCGAGGTCTCGATCAGGGCCTCCCGGTATCCCGGCATGAACTTCGCGTCACGGCCCCAAACCTCTTCCAGGCCGTTCGCCGCCTCGCGGACCGAGACGAAGATCTTGTGCAGGATCGAGCGGAGGGCCGGGGACGTCGTCTTCGACCAGAACTTCAGGGGCCGGAGGTAAGAGTCGACCGCCCCCGTCACCGCGCCGCAGCCGCTGTGGCCGAGCACGACGATCACCTTGACGCTCTCGCTCAACGCCTCGACCGCGAAGTCGACGCTGCCGAGGCAGACGTCCCCCAGCACGTTCCCGGCGACGCGGATCACGAACAGGTCGTTGAACCCCTGGCCGAAGATCATTTCCGTCGGCACGCGGGCGTCGGAGCACCCGATCACCACGGCGAACGGGGCCTGCTTGGGCATCCCGCCCTGCTTGCGGACCATCCCGACTTCGAGGCCGTTGCACTGGACGACGTACCGGGGCTCTTCCCCGGTACTGACCGCGCTGGTCTGGCAGCTCTCCATCCAGCGTGAGAACATGCGGTTGCCGTCTTCGAGGTTCCTGCGTGCCGCCTCCGCGTCGGGGGGGGAGGGCTTAGTGCTGGGGTTCCTCGGATCGAAACGATACACATAATCGATCGTGTTCATTCCGAGTCCTTCGCGGACCAATGAACGTGGAGGGGAACGGCCGCCGAGCACGGAGGGGCACCCGGGGGGATGTGGGGGATGGGTGTGCTCGCGGAGACCGGGCCCTGGCGGGCCTTCAGGTTGTATCCAACGCAACGAGGAAATCGCGCCGCGGACCACGACCGACCCCTTGTTGTTGCGGTGACATCGTAGGATAGACGATGTCGAGGGGCCAAGGCAAGTGCATCTTCACGTCAGGCCGCCCCCCGGACCGCGCTCGGTTTGACAGAAAAAGCGCCGGCCTCTACAACTCCTGCTGGGAGAATCGCCGCGACGGAACGGAGCTCGGACACGTCATGCAATCCAACCGTCTGGACACCCACCAGAAGGCCCTCCAGATCAACCTGGATAACTCCAAGTACGGCACCTTCGCCGAAATCGGCGCGGGCCAGGAGGTGGCGCGCTGGTTCTTCCGGGTCGGCGGGGCGGCGGGGACGATCGCCAAGAGCATCTCGGCGTACGACATGACCGTCTCGGACGCCATCTACGGCGCCTGCGGCCGGTACGTCAGCCGCCCGCGCGTCGAGACCATGCTCGATTACGAGTTCCGCCTCCTGACCGAGCGCCTCGGCCCGAAGCGGGGCGAAAACACCCGCTTCTTCGTCTTCGCCGACACGGTCGCGGCCAAGAGCTACTCCCGCAAGGACGACTGCCACGGCTGGATGGGCATCCGGTTCCAGGCCCAGCCCGGCGGCGAACCCTCCCAGATCCTCCTCCACGTCACCCTGCTCGACCGCGAGAACCTCGCGCAGCAGGAGGCGATGGGCATCCTGGGCGTCAACCTGATCCACGCCGCCCTTTACGAGTCCGGCGGGTCGGTCGCCCTGCTCCGCCAACTCCTCGACGACCTCTCCGTCGAGCGGATCGAGGTCGACCTGATCGAGTTCTCCGGCCCGGCCTTCGTCCAGGTCGACAACCGGCTGATGAGCCTGGAACTCGTCCACTGCGGCCTCTCCAGCGCGGCCATGTTCACGGCCAGCGGCAAGGTGGTCCAACCGGCCGAGGCGTTCTACAAACGCCCGATCCTGCTCCTCCGCGGCAGCTTCCGGCCCGTCACCAACGTCACCGTCGACATGCTCAACTGCTCCCTCGCGCAGTTCGTCCAGGAGCCCCCCAACCACGGCGAGGACGTCCAGGTCGTCACCGAGATGACCCTCAAGAACCTCCTGGAGGGGGGGGACGCCATCGACAACCGCGACTTCCTCGACCGCGTCGACATCCTCGGCACCCTCGGCCGGCCCGTGCTCATCACCAACTTCGGCGAGTTCTACCGCCTGGCCAACTACCTCCAGCGCTGCACGTCGAAACTCATCGGCCTGGTCATGGGCATCCCCACCCTCCGGGAGATCTTCGAAGAGAAGTACTACACCCACCTGGCCGGCGGCATCCTTGAGTCGTTCGGACGGCTCTTCAAGAACGACTTGAAGCTCTACGCCTACCCCTTCCACGAGCCCAAGACGCGCGCCATCATCACCGCCGCCAACCTGCGGGTCGCCCCCAAGCTCCAGCACCTCTACAACTACCTGATCGAAAACCAGCACATCCTCCCGATCCGCGACTACAAGCCCGAGAACCTGGACATCTTCTCCCGAGACGTCTACCGCCGGATGCAGGAGGGCGACCCCTCCTGGGTCCATGAGGTCCCCCCCGGCGTCGCCCTGATGATCTGCCAGCGCCAGCTCCTCGGCTTCGACCCCCAAAAGTTCGAAACCGCCCCGATCCCGGCCCGGCCGGCCTGATCGCCCTCGTCCGACAAGGTCGGCCGGCCCCGGCGCATGCCGATCGCCTGAGTCGGGCCGTTTGAATCGGAGGCGATCCGTCCGCCCGGACGTCGGGCAAGCCTTGTCCTATCCGCTACTTCCCAGAACCGTTCGGGCAAGCCGACCGGTTCTACGGGTTCATTAAAACATTCCATTGCTCGGTACCCGACGTTCGTTATAATGCCCCCATCCCGGACAGATGTCGCACGGGCCACGGACGGCCGACGGCGACACCCACGGGACGTCCGGTGCGGCCCAGGACGGGCCTCGGTAGGGGGTGATCGTGCGGAAAGGTCGCTGGCGAACGGCCGTCGGGATGGCACTCCTCTTTTCTTTTGTCGGATGTACACGCCGCTATTACCGCGAATTCGCGGACCGGGACGTGTACCGGATCGAAGAGGACCGGCAGACGGATTGGCGGTGGGCGCTCCCCCCCCGGCCGGTCGAAGCCAACCCGAATTCACGGATCGGCGACAAGCACGACCCCGACCACGAGCCCATCCCCCACGACGACCCGGGCGCCCGCCCCTTCCAGGTCACGGCGGGCCGCCCGTTCGAGTTCGTCGGCTGGAAGAAGCGCGGCACGGCGCCGGTGGAAGACCTGAGCTGGCTCCAAAACATCCCCCGCGACGCCGACGGCACGGTGAAGCTGAGCGGTTCGTCGGCCATGCAGCTCGCGCTGATGAACAGCCGCGACTACCAGACCCAGGTCGAAAACGTCTACCTCCAGGCCCTCGCCCTCACCCTCATCCGGTTCTCCTTCTTCCCCCAACTGTTCAGCAACCAGACGACGCAATACCGCCACTTCGGGGCCAAGAAGAACGAGAGCAACCAGCTCCAACTCTTCACCCAGGACACGCTGAACTGGAGCTTTTATAGCGGCGCCCAACTCCTCGTCAACTTCGCCAACAGCCTGGTCTTCGAGTACAACGGCCACGGGTTCCAGACGGTGAACTCCGGCCTGGCCGTTAGCCTGTCGCAGCCGCTCTTACGCGGGGCATGGGCCCGGAACGTGACACAGCCGCTGTCGTTGCAGGAGCGCGGCGTCCTTTACGCCGTGCGCGACTTCGCCCGCTACCGCCGCGCCTTCTACGTCAACACCGTCTCCGGCTACCTGAACCTGCTCGTCCAACTCCAGCAGATCCGCAACCAGGAGAACAACGTCCAGTCGCTGCAACGGAGCCTCGACGAGTACAACGCCCTGGTCGAAGCGAACATCTTCAACGCGATCCAGCGCGACACCATCGCCAACCAGTTCCTCGGGGCGCGGCAAACCCTCCTCGGCCAGGAGGCGCTCTTTCAGACGTCGCTCGACCAGTACCGCGTGCAGCAACTCGGACTCCCCGCCGACTTCCCCATGACGCTCGACGAGTCGCTGCTGAAACAGTTCGAGTTGAACGACACCCGGCTCGACACGCTCCGCCGCGACAACGACGCCCTCTACCTCGCACTCCTCCAGTACGACCAACCCCCGGCGCGCCAGGTGATGGTCGACGCGGCGCGGAAGCTCAAGGGCGAGTTCCAGCAACTCGTCGCCGTGACCGACATCGTCGACAAGGAGCTGAAACAGTGGCTGGCCCGGATCGAGGAGGAAAAGGGGAAAGTCGGCACCGGCCCCGGCCCGACCGAGCAGGACGAACGGGCGAGCTTTGAGAACCAGCGCAAGCTCTCAAACGACCTGGCGAAGTCGTTCCAGGCGGCCCGCGAGTCGTTGGCCGACAACGTCGACAACACCGACGAGTTCCTCGAATCGATCGACCTGCTCCCCCGCGAAGACGCCTGGCGGAAGCTCCGCCAGGAGCTCGTCGGACGCGACTTCCGCGCCAGGCTCTCCGAACTGTTCGTCATCCAGACCCAGGTCCGCGTCTACCTGATCGAACTCAACCGGGTCGAGATGACGGTCCCCCAGGCGATCTCGACCGCCCTGGAAAACCGGCTCGACCTGATGAACAGCCTGGGCGAGGTGACCGACGCCTGGCGCAACGTCGAGGCCGCCGGCAACCAGCTCCTCGCCGGGCTCAACGTGTTCTACCAGGGGAACCTTAACACCGCCCCGAACAAGCTCTCGATCCTCCGGTTCGACGCCCACTACAGCCAGCACCTCGCCGGCGTCCGGTTCGACGCCCCGATCGTCCGCAGGGCCGAGCGGAACACGTATCGCGCCGACCAGATCATGTTCCAACGCGCCCGGCGCAACTATATGCTGAACCATGACGAGATCGTCCGCCAGATCCGGCTCGACATGCGGGAACTCAACCTGAACCGCCGCCAGTTCGAGATCGGGCGGGAGCAACTCCTCGTCGCGGCCCGGCTGGTCGACCAGGCCGAGTACAACGCCCGGACCGGCACGAGCGCCGACACCGGGAACCAGAGCGCCGGCCTCTACCTGCTCCAGGCCCTCAACGGTCTGCTCGGGGCCAAGAACACCCTGATCCAGAACTGGGTTCAGTACGAGATCTCGCGCCTGAACCTCTACCGCGACTTCGACCTCATGAACATCGACGCCCAAGGGGTCTGGACGAATGACAACGACCTATCAGCCCCCCGCGGGGGATCTGCTCCCGCCGCCGCAGCCGACCCCGTCGGAGCCCCGACCGAGCCCCTCCTCCCTCCCCCCGCTCCCGCAGGCCCCGGCCCGTTCGCCCGGCCGTAAGCGTCGACTGGCGTTGCGCCTGCTGGTTCTGCTGGCCGGCGCGGGGGGGGTCGGCGCGGTCGGGTACCTCGGCCTGCTCCCGTCGTGGGGCGGGTCGACCGATAAGACGAAGCCCCTCTCCGTCGCCGTCTCCCGGGGGACGCTCCGTATCGTCGTCACCGAGCGGGGCAACCTCGAAAGCGTCAAGACCGTCGACGGCGTCTGCGAACTGGCGGGGTATCAGAACAAGATCATCCAACTCACGCCCGAAGGGAACCACGTCGAAAAGGGCGAGATCGTCTGCCGGTTCGACTCGGCGGAGATCGATAAAAACATCGCCCAGCAAGAGATCAAGGCGAAGCAGGCCGCGTCCAAGATCGAGACCAGCCTGCAGGAGGTCGAGATCGCCAAGAACAAGGGGGCGACCCAGATCGACACCGCGGTCGTGGAACTGACGCTCGGAGAACTCGACCTGGAGATGTACCAGAAGGGGACGTACCTCGCCGAAACGGAGAAGATCCAGGGCGACATCGGCCTGAAGAAGAAAGACTACGAGGAGGCCAAGAACCAGCTTGAGCAGATCCAGGGGCTGGTCAAGAAGGGGTTCAAGACGCCCAACGACCTCCGCGTCGCCGAGACCCAGGCCGCCGGCAAGGAACTCGCGCTGAAGGGGGCCATGACGGAACTCATGGTCAAGCAGAAGTACGAGTACAAGCGCAAGTCGACCGAGTTCTCGTCGAAGGTCGATCAGTTTCGTAAGAAGGTCGAACAGGCGAGGGCCGAGACCAAGGCCTCGGTCAGCAAGGCCGAGAGCGAGTACGAGGCGGCGAAAGCGACCTTCACGATCGAGGACCAACAACTCAAGGAATTCCGCCGCCAGAAGGAGAAGACGGTCATCAAGGCCGAGCAGGCCGGCATCGTCGCCTACGCGAACGAGCCCTATTTCGACTCCAGCCGCCAGATCCGCGAAGGGGCCACGGTCTACTCGCGGCAGAAGATCTTCAGCCTGCCCGACATGTCGTCGATGCAGGTGAAGGTGAGCATCCACGAGTCTCTTATCAAGAAGATCAAGCCGGGGCAGACGGCCGAGATCCGGGTCGACGCCTTCCCGAACATCGTCGTCATCGGCAAGGTCAAGACCGTCTCCCAGCTCGCCGACTCGAACCGGAACTGGTTGAGCGGCGGGGTGAAGGAGTATTCCACGGTCGTCAACATCGAAGATGCCCAAGGAAGAGCTCCGGCCGGGGATGACGTCCGAGGTCAAAATCATGGTCGGCGAGGTGCCAAACGTCCTCCTGGCCCCGGTCCAGGCCGTCGCCCAGCACAAGGGGAAGTTTTACGCCTACGTGGTGACGCCCCAGGGGGTGGCGCGCCGCGAGGTCAAGGTCGGCGACACCAACGAATTCCAGGTCCAGATCGTCGAGGGGCTGAACGAAGGCGACTCCGTCAGCCTCGACGCGCGGACCCGCGTTTCGGCCGAGTTCAAGGACGACAAGGAACAGGACCAGGCCAAGAAGACCGCCCCGCCGTCCGCCAGCCCGCCGCCGGGCGGTTGACCCGTTGCGACCGAAGTCCGTCCCCCGAGGGTGACTCCCATGTCCAAAAGCTGGCGGATTCTGGTCCTCGCGGTCCGCAACCTGACGCTCCACAAACTCCGGATGCTGCTCACCGCCCTCGGCCTGATCTTCGGGGTCTCCTCGGTGATCGCGATGCTCGCGATCGCCGAGGGGGCGAGCCTGGAGGCCCAGCGCCAGATCGCCGAGTTGGGGGCGACCAACATCATCCTGAAGAGCGCCAAGCCCGTCGACGACGTGAACCCGTCGAAACAGTCGAACGAGAGCTTCGTCTTTAATTACGGGCTCACGAATAAAGACTTCGAGCGGATCACCCGGACGATCCCGACCGTCGTCGGGGCGACCCCCCTGCGGGAGTTCCGCAAGAACGTGCGCCACCACGAGCACGAGGTCGAGGGCCGGGTCGTCGGCGCGAACCCCGACAACCTGGCGATCACCGGGCAGTCGCTCGCCGAGGGCCGGTTCATCAACGACCTCGACATGTACCGCGCCGCGAACGTCGCCGTGATCGGCTCGGAGATCGCCGAGAAACTTTTCCGGTTCGGCGACCCCGTCGGCAAGTCGATCCGTGTCGGCGAGAACCACTACTACCTGGTCGTCGGCGTGACCCGCCACAAGGACCCGTCGGCGGGCGCGGGGGGGAGCATGGCGTCACAGGACTTCAACAAGGACATTTATATCCCCCTCACCACCGACCGCGCCCGCTTCGGCGACGTCCTGTTCGGCGAGAAACAGGGGCAGTACTCGGCCGAACGGATCGAGCTGAGTCAGATCACGGTCACGGTCAAGACGATGGACGACGTCAAGCGCACGGCCGACGCGCTCGACAGCCTCTTGAAGCAGTTTCACCCCAAGAAGGACTTCACCAAGACCGTCCCCCTGGAGCTGCTGGAGAAGGCCGAGGCGACCAAGCGGATCTTCAACCTCGTGCTCGGCTCGATCGCGGGGATCTCGCTGGTCGTCGGCGGGATCGGGATCATGAACATCATGCTCGCGACGGTCTCGGAGCGCACCCGGGAGATCGGCATCCGCCGGGCCCTCGGGGCCAAGCGGCGCGACATCATCATCCAGTTCCTCACGGAAACGACCCTGATCTCGGCCTCGGGGGGGGCGATCGGCGTGGCGCTCGGGGTCGCCGTCCCGCCGCTCGTCTCGCGGGTCTCCGGGATTCCCGCGGTGATCCGGCCCGAGACCCCCGTCGTGGCGTTCGTCATCGCCCTGGGGATCGGGCTCATTTTCGGGGTCTACCCCGCGCGGCGGGCCGCCATGATGGACCCGGTCGACGCGCTCCGCGCGGAGTAAGGGCACCCGGCAGGGTCGGGCCGCCCGAGGGCGTGTGGCCCGACCCCGACCCGGCGTCAGTCCTTCGGCCCGTCCGCGCGCGGCACGAGCGCGGGGTCGACGAGGAGGGCGAGGATCGCCTGGGCGTACAGCCGGTGGCCGTGGTCGTTGGGGTGGTTCACGCCGTTGCCGGTCAGGTCGGCGAGCGTCTTCCGTTGAAGCACCGTGAGCCAGACGTCCGTCAGGTCGGCCAGGACCACGCCGGGGCCTTCGAGCGAGGCGAGCGCGTCGCGGTAAACCGGGAACATCTCGGCCGGCGTATGGACCCAGTCCGGGTTGCCCGTCATGCCGGAGACGAGGACCACTTCGGCCGCCGGCAGGTCCTGTTTAATCCGCCGCAGCATGGTCTCGATGTTCGCCTTGAAGGCCGCGGGGTTACGCGCGCCGACGTCGTTCATGCCGTACGCGATGACCACCAGGTCCGGCTTCGTCCCGACGAGCCGGTCGAGGTCCTTCACCCCCTGGGCCGAGTTCCAGCCGCCGACGGCGAGGTTACGCAGCGTGACCTTGGCGCCGTACGTCGCTTCGAGCTGGGCGGTCACGAGGTTCGGAAACGGGGGCATGAACGGCGCGACCTTGGTGAACTGGGAGGCGTTGTAGCCCTCCGAGATGCTGTCGCCGCTCACGGCGACGGTCAACGGCTCCTTCTTCCGCAACTTATCGACGGTGCGCGGCAGGCGCGCCCCGGCAAACGCGGGCCGCGCCCCCGTCCACTTCGGGTTGCGAGGGACATAGGTCACCTCGACCTGCTTGTCGTGGAAGAAATGGCCGTTATCGAAGAGGACGCTTTGGTCCGGATGGCCGGTTCTCTGGGGGATACTACTTGGCGAACCTTTCGGGCGGAAAAAGTCGGTCATGTTGAGGAACGGGATGCCCGACCCCTCCGTCAGGGTGAGACCCGAGCCGTCCGCCGCGACCTGATAGTCCGTCCCCGGACGAAAAACCCGCGTCCCGTCGGCACTCTGGACGGTAAGAACCCGGTCGGCGTCGAACAGGAGGGACGCCGACGGCGCCTTGTCCCCGGACTTCACGAAGAGGACGCTCTCCCCGTGAACGGTCCCCCCGGCCCAAGGGCCCGTAAGCAGGTGGAGTTTCGGGAGTTGTTCCGAAACGGGGGCCGGCTTCGCCGCGCCGTCGTCGCCCCGGGCGAGCGAGAGTGTGCAAAGGAACGCCAGCGCGCCGACGGCGGTCGGCCGGGTGGAAATCGTCATGGGAGAGTGTCCGAGGGTTGCGGCGGGTCGATTCCCGGCTTTTTGGGAGGACGTCGTTGGGGAAAACGGCGGGCTTGGCCCGACCGTCGTCGGGGTATCCTACACGAGCGGGCCCGGAAATCCGCGCCCGATGTCTTTGCGGGGTCCGACTCGACGCGTTAAGGTCGGTACAAGGCGACGAGCCCACACCCCGCCGGGGCTGATGACGGAAATTGCACCACGCGGTTCGCCACACGGAAGGTCACGATGCCCCTTACGCTGCTCATTCTGGGGTCGCTGCTTTCGCCGCAGCACCCCCCTGCCCTCCGACCCTCGGTTTCACCCGCCGCATTCCGCGCCTGGTTCGACGCGGCGCGCAGCGGCCGGCTCGCCATTCCCGCCGACGTCGAGCGAGGGGCGTCTCGGTACCGATACGTGTTCGTCGCCGGGTTCTGGAACGAGCAGATGCCCGGCTATTTCGCCCAGAACGTCCGACACCTGCGGGCGCGGGGCGTCCCGAGCCGCTCGATCCACGTCGTCTCGCCGAGTTCCCACAAAAACCACGAGGACAACGCCGATTCCGTCCGCGACGCCTTTCACGAGATCGCACGCGGAGGCCCGGAAAAGCTCGTCGTGATCGCCCACAGCCGCGGCTCCTGCGACACGCTCGCTTTCGCGCTGCGGGACCCTCAGTTCGTCCACGACCGAGTCGAGGCCCTCTTCCTCGTTCAAGGGCCATTCGGCGGGACCGGCGTGGCCGACTACGTCGCCGGTGAAGGGCCGGCGGCGGATAGGCAGTTGCCACTGGGACACCGTCTGATCGTCCGGTTCCTCGCCCGGCTCGAAACGCTCCGGCTCCGCTGGGGCGGACACGCGGGCTTACCCGAGATGACCCGTCGGACGTCTCGGGATTTCTGGGACCGGCTTCTGCAAGAACGGGCCGGCGCCATTCCCGTCGTCGCCCCGAAGACCGTTTTCATCACGTCCACGGCCCGTCCGCCACACCTGCACCCGTTCCGCCGGGCGATCGCGGCCTACCTTTCCACCTATTTCGGGCCGAACGACGGTGTCGTCGCGCAGGACGACCAATCCCTTCCCGGTTTTGGAACGGTCGTTTCCATTCTTGACATCGGCCATTCCGACCTGACCGCCCGATTCCCCTCCGCCCGCCCCCGGCGCCGGCTCCGTAACGCGCTGATCGACGCCGTCCTCATGGCCGTCGCGGAACCGAAAATCCCCCAACTCTAAGTGACCCGGGCGGTCGAGCGACGACTCTACCGGGCTGCCATTTTTGCAACACGACTCCAGCGGTCGGAGGCGACTTCGACCGCCCGCCCTTGCGCCCGCCTCTTCCAAACACCGGAGTCATCCACGCATTTTTCGCGCATGCTCAACGTCGCCTCTGAGACACGCCTCCACATGACGTTTCAGAAATCCCGTCAATCCCGGTCATACTTTTGTTGAATATCGCGACGTTTGGCGGCACAATGGCGGCGACGGCGCGGTTTGACGGTCTTCGGAAGTGGGAGGCGTGACCGATGTCTCCTTGCGGGCGAGGGCGGAACCGGGGTGAGGACCTGCGGCGCGCCGTCGCCGTCGTGGGCCTGTTCGTCGGCCTTTGGGGCTCGGGCGGGGCGTGGGGCGGTGAAACGGCAACGGTCGACTACGTCCGCCAGATCAAACCGCTCCTCAAGCAACGGTGTTATGCCTGCCACGGGGCGCTAAAACGCCAGGCGCGCCTGCGGGTGGACACCGCCGCGGCCCTCTTAAAAGGAGGGGACGGCGGCCCGGCCGTTCAGCCGAACGAGCCCGACGAGAGCGAGTTGATCGTCCGCGTCGCGGAGACCGACCCGAAATTACGGATGCCACCGGAGGGGGCGCCGCTCACCGCCGAACAGGTCGCGCTGCTCCGGGCCTGGGTGAGCCAGGGGGCTCCCGCCCCTCCCGACGAACAGCCGGAGGAAGACCCGCGCCGGCATTGGGCGTTCCTAAAACCGGAGCGGCCGCCGGTTCCGGCCGTCAAAAACGCGGGCTGGGTTCGAAATCCGATCGACGCTTTTCTCGCGGCGGACCACGAACGGCGGGGCTTAACACCCGCCCCCCCTGCCGCCCCGGAAACGCTGCTTCGGCGGGTCTATCTCGACTTGATCGGCCTCCCACCGACCCGCGACGAGTTGCGCGCGTTCTTGAAGGACCCGTCCGACGCGGCGTACGGGCAGGTCGTCGACCGACTCCTCGCCAGCCCCCAATACGCGGAGCGCTGGGCGCGGCATTGGATGGACGTCTGGCGGTATAGCGACTGGTACGGCCGACGGGCCGTCCCCGACGTCACGAACAGCTACGCCATGATCTGGCGCTGGCGCGACTGGATCGTCCGGGCTTTGAACGAAGACCGCGGGTACGACCGCATGGTCGCCGCCATGCTCGCCGCCGACGAACTGACCCCGGACGACGATTCGGAGGTCGTGGCCACGGGCTTCGTCCTCCGCAATTTCTACCGGTGGAATTACAACGTCTGGATGAAGGACGACGTCGAGCACACCGCCAAGGCCTTCCTCGGCCTGACCCTCCAGTGCGCCCACTGCCACGACCACAAATACGACCCGATCACCCACGACGACTACTTCGCCTTCCGCGCCTTTTTCGAACCGTTGGAGGTGCGCCACGACCGCGCCCCCGGCGAGCCCGACCCCGGCCCCTTCCCGAAGTACGTCTACGGCAGCTCTTACGGGCCGATCGCGTCGGGCGTCGCCCGCGTCTTCGACGAGAAGCTCGACGCCAAGACGTTCCGCTACTCGCGCGGGGAGTCGCGGAACGTGATCCCCGGCCGC
>Ga0164243_10008124_pt1 | contig 15555 bp, 12 predicted proteins | sample OricompcompostOP_FD_108781 | JGI IMG/M metagenome (GOLD analysis project Ga0164243, IMG submission 108781) | Organic Plus compost microbial communities from Emeryville, California, USA - Original compost - Organic plus compost (OP) | ecosystem: Engineered > Solid waste > Mixed feedstock >...
CCCGCGCGGACAATATGAAGGCGCGGAGGCGCTCGGCCTCGGCTACTGGAAGATGATGGGCCTCATCATCCTGCCGCAGGCGTTGCGGATCACCATCCCGAATATCGTCAACAGCAACATCGCTTTGTTCAAGGATACGACGCTGGTCTTCATCGTCGGCATTTTCGATTTCCTGCGCACCATCGAGGTGGCGCGAATCGATCCAAAATGGGCAACGCCGGTCACCAGCACGACCGGCTATGCCTTTGCCGCAATCTTCTATTTTCTGTGCTGCTGGATGATGTCGCGTTACGCCCGCGGCGTCGAGAAGCGGCTGGTCACCCGAAACAGGCGTCGCAAATGAACGGCCGGACCGACGACAAGAACAAGATCAACGGCGGCTTCGTAAAGCCGCCGGCGGTCGAGATTGCCGGTATGCACAAATGGTTCGGTGACTTCCACGTGCTGCGCGATATCAACCTGACAGTCGAGCGCGGCGAGCGGATCGTGATCTGCGGACCGTCCGGCTCCGGCAAATCGACGATGATCCGTTGCATCAACCGGCTGGAGGATTACCAGCAGGGGCGGGTGGTCGTGGATGGCGTGTTGCTGACGGACGATCTCAAGCGCATCGACACCGTGCGCCGCGAGGTCGGCATGGTGTTCCAGCACTTCAATCTGTTTCCGCATCTGACGGTGATGGAGAACCTGACGCTGGCGCCGATCTGGGTGCGCAAGATGCCGAAGAAGGAGGCAGAGGATATCGCGCGCCAATATCTCGAGCGCGTGCGTATCCCCGAACAGGCGGACAAGTATCCGTCGCAATTATCCGGAGGACAGCAGCAGCGCGTTGCCATCGCGCGCGCTTTGTGCATGAACCCGAAGATCATGCTGTTCGATGAGCCGACATCGGCGCTCGATCCGGAGATGGTGAAAGAAGTGCTCGATACGATGGTCGAACTCGCACAAAGCGGCATGACCATGTTGGTCGTCACGCATGAAATGGGCTTCGCCCGTCAGATCGCCAACCGCATGGTATTCATGGATGACGGACAGATTGTCGAGATCGCGCCGCCAGCGGACTTCTTTGCCCATCCGCAGCACGAACGAACCAAGCTGTTTCTGAGCCAGATCTTGAATTGATTGCAGCGGTGGCTAGGCCGCTAGCGGCCCGCCGGCGTTTTTCCATGCGGCGATGCCACCCTGGATGTGACAGGCCGAGGTGATGCCGGCATCTTGCGCAGCCTGCACAGCCATGGCCGAGCGCTCGCCAAAAGCACAATAGAAGATGATGCGTTTGCCGGTGGCGGCGGCGAGTTCGTGCACGAGGCCGCCGGCTGAAATATTCTCTTGCAATTCCGCATACGGAGCGTGCAGTGAACCCGGGATAACTCCGTGTTTCTCGCGCTCGCGCTTTTCGCGCAAATCGATCAACGCAACGTCGGGCCGCCCGGCCAGGTTTATCGCTTCGGCAGCGTCAAGCGACCACCCACGCGCTGCGATCTCTTCCTGATGCAGCCCGACGAGCATGTTGGCGGGGACCGCCACATCCATCATCTTCGGATTCGGGAGATTGAGATTGTTCATCAGCGCGACATACTCTTCGACAGAGTTGACCTGCAGACGCGGATTGAAGCGCCTCTCCTCACCAATGGTGGAAACGGTCTCGCCCTTGTAGTCATGCGCGGGGTAAACGAGCGTTTCGTCGGGCAGGCGCAGCAGTTTTCCGAACAGGGACTCGTATTGCATACGTGGGTCGCCATTCTGGAAATCGGTGCGGCCGGTTCCTCGAATGAGCAGGGTATCGCCGGTGAAGACGCGATCGCCCATCACAAACGAATAGGAATCGTCAGTGTGTCCGGGCGTGTAGAGCACATCGAGCGAGACGCCTTCGATGCTGAGCTTGTCGCCCTCGGCAAGCCGCATGGAGACTACGTCGGCTTTGGTCTGCTCGCCCATGACGGTGATGCAGCGGGTGCGGTCGCGCAATGCGCCGAGGCCGGTGATGTGGTCGGCATGCAGATGCGTGTCCACGGCCTTGACCAGACGGAGATCGAGTTCGCGGACCAGGCGAAGATAGTGATCAACCTTCTCGAGCACTGGATCGATGATCAGTGCTTCTCCGCCCGAACGGCTGGCGAGAAGATAGCTGTAGGTTCCTGAGACGCTATCGAAGAGTTGCCGGAAGATCATGGAACATCACATTCAAATGTCGTGATGTTTATATCAGGTGGCGACGCGTCCGGCCAGCCGGCAACCTCATTCCGCGCCACGCAAGCGGCGCGAAGTGTGGCGTCTTTGCGTTGCTTAGCTCTTTGTTTCGATCGGCAGGTCGCCGCGTGAGGCCCATTCTGTCCAGGAGCCGTCGTAGAGCGCCTTGGGCTCCTTGCCGATGGCATCGAGCGCAAGCCAGAGGATGGCGGCGCTGACGCCGGAGCCGCAGGAGGTGACGATGGGCTTGTTGATATCGACGCCAGCTTCAGCAAAGGCTTTCCTGATACGGTCCTGCGAGACGAGGCGGCCATCCTCAACGATGGTCTCCCAAGGCAGGTTCAGGGCGCCAGGCATGTGGCCTGAAGGCAAGCCTGGACGCGGCTCAGCCGCCGTCCCGGCAAACCGTGCAGCGGAGCGGGCATCAACCACCTGAGCTGAACCAGCAAGAGCCTTCTGCACATCGGCGACATTGGCAACGGCGCCGTGATTGACGCGCGGCGTGAAGTGCCGCGGCGTGCGCCGTACTTCGCCGAAATCGATGGGCCGGCCTTCGGCCTTCCATTTCGGCATGCCGCCATCGAGAATGTAAACGTCGCGTGCGCCGAACACGCGGAGCATCCACCAGACCCGCGGCGCCGAGAACAGGCCGACACCGTCATAGACAACAATCGTTTGGCCGTCGCCGATGCCGAGATTGCGCATGGCCGACGAGAAAGCTTCCGGTGTCGGCATCATGTGCGGTAGGTCGTTGGTCCGATCCTTCACCTCTTCGATGTCGAGAAACACCGCGCCGGGAATATGCGCGGTCAGATATTCCTCGCGCGCATTGCGCTTCATCGTCGAAAGAAAATAGGTGCCGTCCACCACCACGATGTCGGGCGCATCGAGATGGTCCTGCAGCCATTGTGTCGAGACGAGCCACGGGCTCGTTTTTTGTGTTTCCGAATTCATGTCTTTCAGGCCTTCACAAAAGGCGGCTTGATATCGGTCTTGCGCGTCAGCCACTCAGGGACCGGGAGATTCTTGGAACGCAGGAATTCCGGATTGAACAGCTTCGACTGATAGCGGTTGCCGTAATCGGCGAGTACCGTGACAATGGTCGCGCCCTTGCCGAGATCCTTCGCCAGCCGGATGGCGCCCGCAATGTTGATGGCGGACGAACCGCCGAGGCACAGGCCCTCATGTTCGAGCAGATCGAAGATGATCGGCACGGCTTCCTCATCGGGAATAAGATAGGAATGGTCGACCCGGATGTCTTCGATAATGGGCGTGACACGGGCAAGACCGATGCCTTCGGTGATCGAGCCGCCTTCGGTCACGGTCGGCTTGCCATCTTTGAAGAGGTGATACATCGCCGCGCCACGTGGATCGGCGCAGCCGATGGCGATGTCCTTATTCTGCTCCAGTAAATAGGTTGACGTGCCAGCAAGCGTCCCGCCGGTGCCGACCGAACAGATAAATCCGTCGATCTTGCCGCCGGTGTCGCGCCAGATTTCCGGGCCGGTCGAGGTGTAATGCGCCTTCCGGTTGTCGAGGTTGTTCCACTGATCGGCGAACAGAACGCCGTTCTTTTCGGTCTTGCGCAATTCATCCGCCAGGCGGCGGCCGACATGCTGATAGTTGTTCGGATTGGCATAGGGCAGGGCCGGCACTTCGATGAGTTCGGCGCCGCAGAGCCGCAGCATGTCCTTTTTTTCCTGGCTCTGCGTCTCCGGGATGACAATCAGGGTGCGATAGCCGCGGGCATTGGCGACCAGCGCGAGCCCGATGCCGGTATTGCCGGCCGTGCTTTCGACCACGAGGCCACCGGGTTTCAGCTCGCCACGTTTTTCGGCCTGCAGGATCATCTCCCGGCCGGCGCGGTCCTTCACCGATTGGCCGGGATTCATGAATTCGGCCTTGCCGAGGATGGTACAGCCGGTGGCGGCGGAGGCTCGTTCGAGTTTGATCAGGGGGGTATTGCCGATCGCGTCGACAATGCCGTCTTTCACGTTCATGTGAGATTCGACCCGGTCTTGAGTTTGGGCGGGACCCTAACGGGGCAAGAACCCGCCCACAAGCTGTCCGAACGCAGACTTGCCCTGTGGGAATGTTCTCTCGATAAAAAGACGATCCGGACAATTGCGTAAAATTTTAAGTTTTCGGAGAACCCCGCGGAAACGACGCCGCGGCATGGCAGAATGTATGCCACGCTATTCACTCAATTTTGGGGTGGTTTTGCTACAGAAATACTCGTGAACGGCGCTAGGCCGCCCGTTCTGCCCGGTGACCGCGAATGAGTCTCGACATCAACACCCTGTTCCTCGTCACGATCTATGTCGAGGCGATGCTGGGGCTATTGCTGTTGTTCGCCTGGGTTCAAAATCCGGCGATCACCGCTGTGGCGTGGTGGGGATTCGCGCATCTGCTGCGCGCCTTTTCGATCGTTCTGTTCGGCACACTCGGCTCGATGCCGGACCTGATCGCCATCGATCTGTCCAACGCCGTTCTGTTCACGGCTTTTGCAAGCACCTGGATCGGCGCGCGTGTCTTTGATGGTCGGCCGGTGAGCTATGCCGGATTGATCGGCGGAGCGGTGCTGTGGCTTTTCGTTTGCCGCATTCCGTTCGTGGCGCAATCGATGGAAGCCCGGTTCCTGCTCTCATCGTTCATTATCACTGGTTATACATGGGCTACTGCCTATGAATTCTGGCGAGGCCGCAGCGAGCCGTTGGTGTCGCGCTGGCCAGCGGTCTTCATGTTCTTCGCCCATGGTGCATTGTTCTTGCTGCGTACCCCGCTGTCCGCGGCATTGCCCTGGGTCGAGGACAAACACATCTTCGACAATGTCTGGCTCACGGTCTTGTCCTTCGAAGCCCTGCTGTTCACGATAGCCATTGCATTCATCCTGCTGGCGATGGCGAAGGAGCGCGTCGAACTTCTGCACAAGAAGGCGGCGCTGGTGGATTCGCTCACCGGGATTGCCAACCGCCGTGCCTTCATGGAAGGCGGCAAGATCATTGCGAGACGTCTGGAGGTCGATCCGCGTCCGGTTGGCGTTCTCCTCATCGATCTCGATCATTTCAAATCGATCAACGACACGTTCGGACATGCGGTGGGCGATCGTGTTCTGCAGGTTTTCGCGACGATGGCGCGCGGTAAGATCGGCAAGGGCGATTTGATCGGCCGGCTCGGCGGCGAGGAATTCGCAATCGCGCTTTATGATACCGATCATGAGAAGGCGATGCAGGTTGCCGAAACCATTCGCGCGTCGTTTGCCAGCCTCGGGACTAGTATCGATGGCCGCGCGATCAGGGCCACATGCAGCATCGGCGTGTCGATTTGCGACGACGGCCTGTTCGATATGTCGGTCATGCTAGGACAGGCCGATCAGGCGCTGTACTCCGCCAAGGAGCGCGGGCGTAACCGCTGCGAACTGGCGCCGCGCGAAATCGTGCTTCGGCTCGATAGTTCCACGCCGTCGCTGCGCATCGACGACATGAACACTATGAATACCGATGCCGAACCAAAAGTGGCCCCCAAGGTCGCAGCCAAGACTGCGGCCAAGTCAGCGGCTTGACGGCATCTTCTGAATAGCCTGGTTCTCGCATTGTCGGTGTCGTCAGGCTCCTGAGGATGCGCCGTCTTTGCGATTGCCTTTCGTGCCGCCAGAGACCATCATCGTTTCCAACACATTGACGGATTTGAAGAAAGGCTTCGCCGCAACGAGCGACTGACATCGTTTGCACGAAAGCGTCGGGACAAGGCGCCGTGACGAAGAACAACAATAGGGGAGGTGAAGGTGACCCAGTGGAGATGGGCTATATCCGGCTGCCGGACGATCCTGCGTAAGGTAGTTCTGATCGGCGCAGCCGTCTTGGCGATGGGCAGCGCGGCTGTCGCGCAGACCTATGGCTTTGCGACCCTGCCGCCCGGGTCGCTCAATCACACCACAGCGTCCGCAATCGCCAAAGTGCTGAAGGAAAAAGCCGGCATCAACATGCTGGTACAGCCGACGGCCGGCGACCAGATCATTGTGCCGATGGTCGCACGCGGCGAGGTGGAAGTCGGGATCACCAACATCCTCGAACTCGCGAATTATTACGAGGGGGGCAAGAATCCGAATCTGCGGCTGATCGGCACCGCCCATCCGCTGCGCACAGCCTTCTGGGTCCGCAAGGACACGCCGATGCAGACGATCGGTGACCTGAAGGGCAAGAAGGTCACCTTTGGCTATTCGGCGATGCGGACCATCGACACGGTATCGCGGGCGATATTGGCAACTGGTGGACTGACCGAAAAGGACATATCGCCGGTGATGGTGCCCAATGTCGTGCGCAGCGCCGACGATTTCATGTCAGGCGCTTCGGACATGTTTTTCTTCGCGTTCGGAGGACCAAAGGTTCGCGAAGCGGACGTGTCCGCCGGTGGAATCCGCGTGCTCGAGATCAATGAGGTCGGCATGGATGCGGCGCGCAAGGTCACGCCCTACGGCTATCTCACCGATGTCGCGCCTGGTCCGGTCTTCACCGGCGTCACCAAGCCGATGAAAGTCTACACCTTCGATAACGTGCTGATTACCCACGCGAAGGTGCCCGATGACGTCATCTACAAGATGATCGAGACGCTCGAGCAGAACAGGCCGGACCTTGTGGCCGTGCAGCCTGTGCTTCGTGAATTCTCAGCCGCAACGCTCTTCAAGAAGTATGACATTCCCTATCACCCCGGCGCACTGAAATACTTCAAGGACAAAGGTCTCGAAGCCCGCGCAGTCGAATAATCCGGCGATAGAAGAAAAGGCGCTCCAGTGAGTGAAGAACGTATCGTTGCCAGCGCGGACGAGTTTCGTGCCACGGTCTCTCCGGCCAAGCGGATCTGGACCAACATTTTCCAGGCCCTGCTGGTGGCGGTCGTCGTTGTCTGGACGCTGGACCTGCCGCGCCAATTGTTCGGGCTGTCCTTTTATACGGAGCAGATGCTGACGGTCTGTATCGGCCTGACGCTGGCGCTGGCCTTCGTCGTCGAGACGGACACGAAATATGCGAAGATCCATCTCGGCGCTGCGATCGCGATGGCGATCCTCTTAGCCTACATGATCTATCGCTACGATGTCGTGGCGGCCAATCCGCTGCCGTTCATTGCCGCGATGGCCGTTCTGCTGGCATGGACATTCCTCGGCGCGCGCGAACGCACCGCTTACATCTTCGACTGGATCAGCGTTGTCGCCTCGCTGATCATCTGCGCTTATATTGCGGTCCGCTACGAGCCGCTGACCTATGAGATCGCCATGTTGCCGATCGAGGGCATCGTTGGCAGCGCGATCCTGATCTTCCTCGTGCTCGATGGCAGTCGCCGCACGTCCGGCTGGGGCTTTGTCGCGATCATCCTTGCGATGGCGGTGTATATCTTCATCAGCCCGCATCTGCCCGGCGATTTCGCGACCCGCAATGTCTCGCCCGAACGTCTCGTCGTCTATCTCGGCCTCGATGTGAACGGCATCATCGGCGCGATTGTCGGTGTTGCGGTGCTGGTGGTCATTCCTTTCACCATCATGGGGCAGGTGCTCGCACGCACCGGCGGTGCCGACTTCTTCGCCGATCTCGCCAGTTCCGGCATGGGGCGTTTCCGTGGCGGTTCGGCCAAGATCGCCGTCGTCGGCTCCGGATTGTTCGGCATGATCTCGGGCAGTGCCGTGAGCAACGTGCTTGCTGTCGGCATCGTCACCATCCCGATGATGATCAAATCCGGCTTCACGCCGCGCAAGGCCGCTGCAATTGAATCGGTCGGCTCGACCGGCGGTCAGCTTATGCCGCCGGTGATGGGCGCTGCCGCCTTCATCATGGCGGAGTTTCTGCAGGTCTCTTACGGTGCGGTCTGCGTTGCCGCAGCGATACCGGCCTTCCTCTATTACGCCTGTCTCTTCATCCACGTCGATCTCGAAGCGGCGAAAGAAAAGATCGGTGCGGCCGACGTGGAGGGCGCGCCGACGGTCGGAGAGGTGATCCGCTCCGGCTGGCACTTCGTTTTGCCGATCGCCTTCCTTGTCTTCTCGCTGATGTATCCGGAATACACGCGGCTCACGCCCGAGAAGACCGCGATCGTCTGCACGCTCATCATCATGGTGTGCACGTATCTCTTCGGCTATCGCGGCAAGAAACCGACGATCAGGGAAACGCTGCAGGCCATCATCGACACAGGCCGTTTCTCGCTCGATATCATTCTCATCGGTGCTGCTGCCGGCATCATGGTCGGAATCATGAGCATCTCCGGTCTTGCCTTCGGCATGACGCTGCAACTCATCGGACTTTCCGGCGACAATGTCTTCCTTCTGCTGCTGATCATCGCAGTGCTGGCCTTCGTGCTCGGCATCGGCCTGCCGACTGTCAGCGTCTACATTCTCACCGCGACCTTGCTGGCGCCGGCGCTGGTCAAGCTCGGCGTCACGCCGATGGCTGCGCATATGTTCGTGATGTATAACGGCATGCTCTCCATGATCACGCCGCCGGTCGCGTTTGCTGCCTATGCTGCGGCGAATATCGCGAAGACCGATGGATGGACGACGGGGTGGGTGGCCTGCGTCGTCGGCTGGAGCACCTTCATCCTGCCGTTCCTGTTCGTGCTGACGCCGAGTCTTTTGATGGACGGTCCGGCAGGAGAAATTGTCTGGAATTTTTTGCGCGTGCTGTTCGGTCTTTACATCGGCACGGCCGGCATCCTCAGCTTCTCGCTCACGCCGTTGTCGAAGCCGACGCGTTGGCTCTATGCGTTGCTGGCCGCAGCCATCGTGCTGCCGCCGGCTGCGTTCGCGGCGGCGCCTTACGTGAATTATGTTGCAGTCGCGGCGGGCATCGCTTTCATCACGCTGGAATATGTTCGCCGCAGTGCAGCAAAGGGAGCCGTGACAAAGGCGCTATAAGGCGCTGGTTTGGTTTGACGGACGGCAGATGGCATGCATTATATTGCATGTCGTCTGGGAGGACGCGCCGTGAACTCGACAATGACAAACCCGGCACAATCAGCCGGGAAAGCACCATTCCGCCCAATCAATTACGCAACGCCATCGGTGCTGCGCGAACAGCGGCCGGACGGCTCCATCATCTTGCGCGTGACGCAGCCGCTCGGCGCTTACACGCCCAATCTTGCCAAGCTGTTCCGGCGCGCTGTCGAACGCCATCCGGATCGGCTGTTCATTGCTGAGCGCGACGCCAGCGGCGCATGGGCCGGATTCACCTATGCGCAGGCGCGAAAGACGATCGATGCCGTTGCGCAAGCTTTGATTGATCGCGGTTTGTCGCCAGAGCGGCCGGTGATGGTGCTGTCTGGCAATGCCGTCGAGCACGGGCTTCTGACCGTTGCCTGTTATACAGCCGGTATTCCCATTGCGCCGATTTCGGTCGCTTATTCGCTGCAGAGTCAGGATCACGGCAAACTCAGATACATCAATGAACTGTTGACGCCGGGCCTTGTCTATATCTCGGACACAGCGCCTTTCGCCAAGGCACTGGCGCATATTACGGCGCCGATCGTGGCTGGCCGCAATGGCGCGAACCTGCCCAACGTCACATTGTTCTCCGAGCTCGAGAAAACGATACCGACCGCTGCCGTCGAAGATGCAGTTGAAGCCATTCGTCCCGATACGATCGCAAAATTCCTTTTCACGTCCGGCTCAACCAGTCTGCCAAAGGGTGTGATCAATACGCATGGCATGCTGACTGCGAACCAGCAGCAATCGGTGCAATGCTGGCCCTTCATCGAAGATGATCCGATGGTGCTGGTGGACTGGCTGCCATGGAATCACACCTTTGGTAGCAACTACAATTTCAACCTGATCCTGCAGCAGGCCGGCACGCTGTATATCGATGCCGGCAAACCGGTGCCGGCTTTGGTCGGACAGACGGTGACAAATCTGCGCGACATCGCACCAACAGTCTATTTCAATGTTCCCGCTGGATATGGCGCGCTGTTGCCTTATCTGGAGAAGGATGACGCATTGGCGCGGCATTTCTTCTCACGGCTGCGCCTGATGTTTTATGCAGGCGCGGCGTTGCCGCAGGACATGTGGGACCGGCTTGAAGCTTTGTCGGTGCGGATCACGGGCGTTCGCACGCCGATGACATCGGCATGGGGCACGACCGAAACATCGCCGCTAGCGACATCGGCGCATATGTTGATCGAGCGCGCCGGCGTCATCGGCGTGCCGGTGCCGGGGGTCGATGTGAAGCTCGTTCCAACCGGCAACAAGCTCGAATTGCGTGTGCGCGGTCCCAACATCACGCCAGGCTATTGGCGTAGGCCTGATCTTACGGAAGCGATGTTTGATGAAGAGGGCTTCTACCGCCCCGGTGATGCCGTGCGTCTTGCTGACGACAGCAATCCGTCCAAGGGGCTTGTCTTCGATGGACGGACGGCGGAGGACTTTAAGCTGCTCAACGGAACATGGGTTGCGGTCGGCGCCTTGCGTGTGGGCGCGCAGGCGGCTGCATCTCCCGTGATGCTGGATGCGATCGTGGCCGGCGAGGGCAGGGATTGCGTTGGTCTTGTGGCTTGGCTGAATGCGGCAGGCTGCAAGCAGGTGACCGGAGAAGACGGCGATCTTGCCGCTTACGCGCGCCATCCGGAAGTGCACGCGCATCTACGTCGGGCCTTTGCCGGGTGGAACAAGGTCAATACCGGCGCCACGATGCGTGTTGCACGGATTTTGTTGTTGCCTGACGTGCCATCGATTGATGCCAACGAGATCACCGACAAGGGCTATATCAACCAGCGCGTTGCGCTCGATTATCGTCGGGCCGAGGTCGAGCGCTTGTTTGATGGGCAGTCGTATCCTGACGTTGTGGTGGTCGATTAATCTCCGATCATGTGAAAAACTGAGGCGGCGGCCTGCGCGATTTGCGGAATTGCCGTAAGCGGTCAGGTGTTCTATCAACTGACCGCATAAGCAATAACGATCAGGGAGAAACACAGGGATGACCATCCGGTCGAAACTCGGCTTTGCATTGGCGGGCCTGCTGTTGAGTGTGTCCCTATCCGCCGTGCATGCGCAGGATTATCCGACCCGGCCGGTGAAGATCATTGTGCCGTTCGGTGCTGGCGGCCCCGCCGACGTCTATGCGCGCGTGCTGGCTCAATATCTCGGCGAGTCGCTGAAGCAGCCCTTCGTGATTGAAAATCGTCCAGGTGCCGGATCGATCATCGGCACTGACGCGGTCGCGAAGTCCGAGCCGGATGGTTACACGCTACTGTTGATGTCGAACACGCACACCGTCAACGAATCGTTGATGCCGAACAAGCCGTTCAAGCTGATGACCGACTTCGTCGGCGTCGCGCCGATCAACTATTCCGACCTGATGATGGTCGTGCATCCTTCTGTGCCGGCGAAGAATGTGAAGGAGTTCGTCGATCTGGCGAAGTCCAAGCCAGGCGCTCTGAATTATGCGTCGTCGGGGCCGGGCACGCCGTACCACATGGCGGGAGAATTGTTCAAAGCGATGAGCGGCACCGATATTGTGCATGTGCCGCACAAGGCCTCCGGCGAGGCCCGCAACAGCATCATCGGCGGTCATGTGCAGATGATGTTCGATGCGGTGACCACGATGTCGACGAATGCCAAGGCCGGCACCGTCAAGGCGCTTGCCACGACCGGGATCAAGCGTTCGGAATTGACACCTGACGTGCCGACCGTCGCCGAGTCCGGCGTGCCCGGTTACGAAGCGACCATCTGGCTCGGCGTGATGGCGCCAGCCAAGACTCCGCAGCCTGTCATCGACAAGCTCAATGCCGAGATCGGCAAGATCGTGAATCGCGCCGATGTCAAAGAGGCCTGGGCCAAGCAGGGGGCGGTGCCCATGGTCATGTCTCCCAAGGAATTCGACGCCTATCTGCGCAAGGATGTCGACAAATGGGCCGATGTGGTGAAAAAGACAGGCGCCAAAGCTAACTGATCGCGGCTTCGTCGCTCGCCGCGGTCCTGCCAGTGGACTGGATTTGACATTCGCAACCCTGTTAGCCGAGGACTCGCAAAGCGAATGTCAAATCCAAAACTCCACTGGAAAATTGTACTTGCTAGTGGTCCTTTGATTCTAACGTTCGCAATGGTGCTCAGCTGCAACGGGATGCGAACGTTAGAATCGGACCACTAGTCCAGCGGAGAGTGTGAATGCGCTTTTGTCGATACGATAATGATCGCCTCGGCGTGGTCCGGGGCGATCGCGTTCATGACGTGACATCGGTTCTGGAAAAACTGCCGGCCGTCCGCTGGCCAATGCCGGCCTATGATCCGCTGATCGCGGCTTTGCCGACGCTGCGCGGGGACATGGAAGCAGCCGCCGATCGCGTGCAAGGCGTGCCGATCAGTTCGGTGAAGCTGCTCAATCCGGTGCCAAATCCGTCGAAGGTCATTGGTGCGCCGGTGAATTATCACGCGCATATCGACGAAGCGAACAAGGATGCGCAGATCAATTTCGGCAAGACCATCAAGACCATCGATCACTATGGCGTCTTCCTGAAATCCAACTCGTCGCTATCGGGTGCGTCCGAACCGGTCGCCGTTGTCGAGAAGGATCGCCGCACCGATCACGAGGTCGAATTGTCGGCGATCATCGGCGAGGAATGTTTCGATGTGCCGGAAGCGGGCGCGCTGAAATATATCGCGGGCTATGCCATCGGTCTCGACATGACGATCCGCGGTCCTGAGGAGCGCTCGCTGCGCAAGTCGCTCGATCGTTTTTCTGTCGTGGGTCCTTATTTTGTTACTGCGGATGAAATTCCCGACCCGGACAATCTTGACCTGGAGCTGACGGTCAACGGCCTTGTGCGCCAAAAGGCAAACACCAAACAACTGATCTTCGGCGTCGCGAAGCTCATTTCCTATTGCTCGAATTTCTATCGGCTTTATCCAGGCGACATCATCATGACCGGTACGCCGGAGGGCGTGGGTCCGGTTCAGGCCGGCGATGTCATGCATGCCAAGATCGAGCAGGTCGGCGAGATGACGGTGCAGGTCGTGCGCCGCAGCGAACCGCTGCCGCCGCCGGCACCGAGCGCGTAGCTTCGAAAGCAAAAAAAGCGCGGGAGGTGCTCCCGCGCTTTTTCTTGATGCTCGTATTGGCGCTCAGAATTCCTTGCCCCTCGTCGCGTCGGCCGAATAGGGCCCGGCACCGCGAATGAGCAGGTAAAGCAATATTGCGGCGAGGATCAGCGGATATTCATTGCCGCGGCCAGTCCAGAAGAAGCCGCCGCCGCCGTGATGGAAGCGGGCCGCTTGAAGATCAGCACGGCTAAGGCGATCGGCCGTGTGAAAAGGCCGATAATCAGAAGGACGCCGCCGCCGAACTCCAGCAACGGGATGATCCAGCCCAATATGGAGGCCATGGCCGGGGAGTAGCCGGCCTTCTGCAGCGAACCGATGAAACCGGTCATGCCCGGTCCGCCAAAGGCACCGAACAGCTTCTGCATGCCATGTGGAATCAGGACCGCACCGAGTTCGGACACGGATCAGAACATGCGCCCATTGGTCGAGACCGGCGTAAAGCTTTGCCAGGCCGGGAATGTAAATGTTGTAATGGCGATCGCATTGTCATGACCTTTATCTCCCCATTGAGGTGCTTTGATTTTTCTTCGCGGCCGGTCGTTGTGCCGGTCCGTGGCATCGCCGCACGATGGCGCCTCTCGCGGGATGCAACTTTAGTCTAACTGCGGCCATCGTTTCGCAAGCGGCGTCCCTAGCTCGCAGGCGGGTAAGGGGAGAGGCGAGCAACAAAAAGCCGGTGCTTGCGCACCGGCTTTGCAGGAAATCTATCAGTAAGCGGCGTTGCGCTTGTTTAGTTCGTCCTGCAACTCCTTGTAGACCACGGCAGGATCGTAACCGGCCTTTTTCACCTGCGACTCCCACTCGGTCTTCAGCGGTTCAGCCGCCTTTCGCCATGCAGCAAGCTGCTCCGGCGTCAGCGGATAGACCTCCTGGTTCGGCTGCGCCTTGATCTTGTCGCGGCCACTCGATTCCATGTCGGCCCAGGGCGTCGCAATTTTCTGTGCCCATTCCGGTGTGCAGTGGTCGTCGATGACTTTGCGCTGCGCCGGCGATAGCGAGTCATATTTCGGCTTGTTCAGCACGAAGACCTGCTCGGTGATGTAGAGCTGCGAGTCGAGGTGATATTTCGTCACCTTGTCGATGCCGAACAGGATCACCGAGCCCCAAGGGAAGGTGATGCCTTCGGCCACGCCCTTTTCGAGCAGGTCGCGCGATTCGGGCGCAGAAGCCTGCACGTTGGCGCCACCGAGCAGCGAAATGTAGCGGGCGATTGTCGCATTGGCCGGCCGGATCTTCATGCCTTTCACGTCAGCCGGCACCGTCACCTTCTTGTTGGTGGTGTGGAACGTCGCCGGATCATGCGCGAAGGTGAGGCAATATTTGACATCCTTCATCTCGCGGTCGGCATATTTGCGATACCACGCATCGAGGGCCGCGCTGCCTTCCTTGGCATTGGCGAAGATGAAGGGCAGTTCCGACAATCCCATGATTGGGAAACGGCCAGGCTCGTAACCTGGATTGGTGTGAGCGATATCGGCAATGCCGTCGCGCGCCATGTTGTAATGATCGAAGGCCTTGCCGAGCTGTTGCGCCGGAAAGATCTTGATGGTGATGGTGCCGTTCGATGCCTTTTTAATCGACTCCGCCCAGGCTTCCACGGCCGGATGCATCGGATGGCTCGGCGGCACCCAGTGGCTGAAGCGAAGTTCGACAGGCTTGTCCTGCGCAAGAGCAGGGACGGCAGAGCTTGCGGCCGCAAATGCGCAGGCGACCACACCGATGGCAATATGTTTCATGAATGTCCTCCCCAAGCCGCCGTGTGTTCGGCGATCATGCTGCAAGGCTAGCGTCACTCGTGGCATTGCACCAGTGACGCCATGCCCATTTGTTGCCCAACGCCTTTATTCGGCCGCCGAAGGTAGGGCCTGCTTTTCCCAATGGATCGCCGCGCGCGTGTGATCCTGATCGCCGCCGAGTGCATCGCGTGCGTCCGCCCACATCCCGGAAACGAGTTGGCTCACCGGTGCATCGACACCGATCTGGTCGGCAAGATCGGCGGCGATCTTCACGTCCTTGGCGAGGAGGCCGAGCGCGAAACCGGTGCCGAACACGCCGCTCAGCACATGCTGCTTGAGCAGGTTTTCGGAGACGAAGCTGCGGCCGGTCGAGACATTGACCACGTCGGCCAGCACCGCGGGATCGAGACCGAACTGGCGGCCGATGGTCATGGCCTCGGAGGCTGCGGCAAAGGCGGCCGCGGCGAGGTAGTTGTTGAGACATTTCATCGCATGCCCGCAGCCAAGGCTGCCGACATCGAACAGCTTGTTGCCCATGCAGGCGAGCACCGGCTTCAC
>Ga0164243_10008125_pt1 | contig 15554 bp, 16 predicted proteins | sample OricompcompostOP_FD_108781 | JGI IMG/M metagenome (GOLD analysis project Ga0164243, IMG submission 108781) | Organic Plus compost microbial communities from Emeryville, California, USA - Original compost - Organic plus compost (OP) | ecosystem: Engineered > Solid waste > Mixed feedstock >...
GCTGGTGGCGGTGGTCTCGGCCGACAACCTGGCCGGCGGCATCGCCTCGGCGGCCTTCATCGCCTACCTGTCCAGCCTCACCAACATCAGCTACTCGGCCACGCAGTACGCCCTGTTCAGCTCCATGATGCTGCTGCTGCCCAAGTTCGTGGCCGGCTACTCCGGCGCCTTCGTCGACGCCCACGGCTACGGCAGCTTCTTCACCAGCACCGCCGCGCTGGGCGTGCCGGTGCTGGTGCTGGTGGCGCTGGCGTCGCGGATGAAGGCCCGCACCGGCCCGGCGGACGGCGGCGAACCGCCCTGAAACCATGCCCGCCGGGGGCTGGTACGCTTGGACGCCCGCACTTTCCCAGCCCGCGCGCCACCCCTGGACTCCGACCGTGCCCCAGCCCATCCCCCCGCTCTCCGTCACGGCCTACACGGCCACCACCGCCCTGGGCGTCGGCAAGGCCGCGCTGCGCTCGGGCCTCGAAGCCTCGCGCAGCGGCCTGCGCGCCAACGACTTCGGCGAACCCGCCGGCCAGCGCCTGGCCACCTGGATCGGCCGCGTCGACGGCGTGGAGGCGGTGCAGCTGCCGGCCGCGCTGGCCGACCTGGACTGCCGCAACAACCGCCTGGCCTGGCTCGGCCTGGGGGCCGACGGCTTCCTGGAGGCGGCGCTGGCCGCGCGCGAGCGCTACGGCGCCGGCCGGGTGGCGGTGGTCATGGGCACCTCCACCTCCAGCATCGGCGACACGGAGCTGGCCTACACGCTGCTCGACGCCGAGGGCCGCATGCCCGCGCCCATGCGCAGGAGCGAGATCCACACCACCCACTCGCTGGGCCTGTTCATGCAGAAGGCGCTGGGCCTGGCCGGGCCGAACGAGACGCTCTCTACCGCCTGCTCCTCCAGCGCCAAGGTGTTCGCCTCGGCCGAGCGGCTGATCCGCCTGGGCCTGGCCGACGCGGCGGTGGTCGGCGGCGTGGACACGCTGTGCGGCAGCGTGCTGTTCGGCTTCAACTCGCTGGAGCTGGTGTCCGACCAGCCCTGCCGGCCCTTCGACGTGGCGCGCGGCGGCATCAGCCTGGGCGAGGCGGCCGGCTTCGCGCTACTGGAGCGTGCCGACGTAGGCACAGCCGCTCCGCGCCTGCTGGGCTACGGCGAGGCCAGCGACGCGCACCACATGTCGACCCCGCACCCCGAAGGCGCCGGCGCCGAGCGGGCGCTGAACGACGCCCTGGCGCGCGCCGGCCTGGCGCCCGACGCGATCGACTACATCAACCTGCACGGCACCGCCAGCGCCAAGAACGACGAGGTGGAGGCCGCGCTGGTGGCGCGCCGCTTCCCGGCGCGCACGCATGCCAGCTCGACCAAGGGCTTCACCGGCCACACGCTGGGCGCCGCCGGCATCGTGGAGGCGGTGATCAGCCTGCTGGCGCTGGACACCGGCCTGATGCCGGGCACCGTCAACAGCACCGCGCTGGACCCGGTGTGCGGCCCGCAGATCCGCCTGGCGCCGGCGCACGGCGAGGTGCGGCACGCGCTCTCCAATTCCTTCGGTTTCGGCGGCAACAACTGCGCGCTCATTTTTGGAAGAACATGACCCACCCCCGTTTCTCGCGCACTGCGTGTCGCTCGAATCCCCCCTCAAGGGGGCGCACCCAGCGGCCTGGCAGAGCCAGTTCCGCGGGTGCCCTGGCATGGCCTGCTCCGCGGCCTTCTGACTTCGTTCGCGCATGACAACTCCAACGCTATACATCGAGGGCCTGGCCTTCTGGGCCCCGACCCTGCCCGGCTGGGACGTCGCGCGCGCCGCCTTCCGCGGCGAGGGCGCGCCGGCCGACCCGCCGGCGCGCCGGCCCTCGCCCCAGGTGCTGGCGCCGGCCGAGCGCCGCCGCGCGCCCGACTCGGTCGCGCTGGCGCTGGAAGTGGCCGGCGCGGCGGTGGCCGCCAGCGGCCGGCAGGCGGCCGACCTGCCCTGCGTGTTCGCCTCCGCGCACGGCGACCTGGCGATCAACGACTACATGTGCAGCACGCTGGCCGCCACGCCGACGCAGCTCTCGCCGATCAAGTTCCACAACTCGGTGCACAACGCGGCGGTGGGCTACTGGACCATCGGCACCGGCTGCATGCAGGCCAGCAACTCGCTCAGCAGCTTCGACCACAGCTTCGCCGCGGCGCTGCTGGAGGCCGCCGCCCAGTGCGCGGCCGACGCGCAGCCGGTGCTGCTGGTCGGCTTCGACGCCGAGGCGGTGGGGCCGCTCAAGCAGGTGCACGTGAGCGAGGGCCTGCTGGCCGGCGGCCTGGTGCTCTCGCCCGAGCGCAACGAGCGCACCGTGGCGGCGATGGACTGGTCGCTCGTGCCCGGCCCGGCGCAGCGCGCCCCGCTGGCCTCCGACGCGGCGCGCGCCCTGCCGCCCAACGCCATCGGCGACCTGCTGCCGCTGTTCGAGGCGCTGGCGCAACTGCCCGACCGCCCCGCCGCCGCGCCGCTGCACATGCCGCTGGACGCGCAGCTCTCGCTGGCGCTGCGGCTGGCGCCCTGAGAGCGGGCGGCGGCGCAGCCGCGCTTTACGGGAGCTTTACGGAGCGTTCAAGCGCACTTTCCCGCCGCGGGGCACCATGGACTGTCGCCCCGGCGCCCCCGGAGCGCGAGACAGGCTGAAGGAACATCACCACATGAGCACGCCGCCCCGACTCCTGATGATCGAAGACGACGCCCGCCTGGCGCAGATGGTGGGCGAGTACCTGACCCAGTCGGGCTTCGCCGTCACGCACCGCGGCGACGGCGCCGGCGGGCTGGAGGAGCTGCAGCACCAGCCGCCCGACCTCGTCATCCTGGACCTGATGCTGCCCGACACCGACGGCCTGGACGTGTGCCGCCGCATCCGCGCGCTGCCGGCGCCGCTGGGCAAGGTGCCGGTGCTGATGCTCACCGCCAAGGGCGACCCGATGGACCGCATCGTCGGCCTGGAACTGGGCGCCGACGACTACCTGCCCAAGCCCTTCGAGCCGCGCGAGCTGCTGGCGCGCATCCGCGCCGTGCTGCGTCGCCGGGCCGACGCGACCACCGCCGCCGCGGCGCCGACCAACACGGTGATGCGCTTCGGCTCGCTCGAGATCGACCGCGACGCGCGCACCGTCACCGTCGGCGGCCAGCCGGCGGAGCTGACCTCCTACCAGTTCGACCTGCTGGTGACGCTGGCCGAGCGCGCCGGCCGCGTGCTCACGCGCGACCAGATCATGGAGGCCGTGCGCGGCCGCGAGCTGGAGGCCTTCGACCGCAGCATCGACGTGCACATGGGCCGCATCCGCGCCGCCATCGAAGCCGACCCGAAGAACCCCAAGCGCATCCTCACCGTGCGCGGCGTGGGCTACGTCTTCGCCAAGCAGCAGGACTGAACCCCGGCGGCCGATGATCAAGCTCTTCACCCGCCACCTCTACGTGCGCATCTGGCTGGCCGTGCTGGCCGGCGTGGCGGTGGTCGTGCTGGCCGCGGGCTGGGCCTGGCAGGTGGCCGAGGAGCAGCGCAGCGCACCGCTGCCGCGCGACGTGACGCTGCGCAACCCGCAGGACCAGCAGATCGCCACCGGCAAGTCGGTGCGCACCAGCCGGCCGGGCGAGCCGCTGGAGTTCCAGATCACGCTCGACGACGGCCAGCAGTTCACCATGGAGCTCGGGCCGCGCACCGACCGCCGGCCGACTCCGCCGCCCTGGCTGCATCCGCAGACCGGCATCTTCTGGCTGCTGGGCATGGTGGGGCTGGCGACGGCGGCGGGGCTGTTCCCGATCGTGCGGCGGCTGACGACGCGCCTGGAAGGCCTGCAGCGCAGTGTGCAGCGCTTCGGCGAGGGCGACCTGGCGGTCCGCGCCCCGGCCGACGACGGCGAGGACGAGGTGGCCGACCTGACGCGCCGCTTCAACGACGCGGCCACGCGCATCGAGCAATTGGTGCGCTCGCACAAGTCGCTGCTGGCCAACGCCTCGCACGAGCTGCGCTCGCCGCTCACGCGCATCCGCATGAGCCTGGAGCTGATGGGCCAGCAGCCCAACCCGGCCGCCAAGGCCGAGATCTCGCGCAGCATCGCCGAGCTGGACCAGCTCATCGACGAGATCCTGCTGGCCAGCCGGCTGGACGCGCGCGAGGCCGACATGGGCACGATGGAGACGGTGGACCTGATGGGCCTGGCCGCCGAGGAATGCGCCCGCGCGCAGGCCGAGCTGGACATCGCCGAGCGGACGGACCTGGACGCGCTGACGGTGCGCGGCGTGCCGCGCCTGCTGCGCCGCGCGATCCGCAACCTGCTGGAGAACGCGCGCCGCTACGGCGCCGGCGAGATCGAGACCGAGCTGTCGGCCGACGGCGCCCATGCCCGCGTGCGCGTCAACGACCGCGGCCCCGGCGTGCCGGCGGCCCTGCGCGAGCGCATCTTCGAGCCCTTCTACCGGCTGCCGGGCGCCAGCGAGCGCGAGGGCGGCGTCGGCCTGGGCCTGGCGCTGGTCAAGTCCATCGTGGAGCGGCACGGCGGCCGGGTGCGCTGCGAGGGCCGCGACGGCGGCGGCGCCAGCTTCGTCATCGAACTGCCCCGGGGGGCCTGACGGGTCCTGAAAGACAATCGCGCCGATGCGCAGATTGCTTCTCCCCCGCGCCGCGGCCTGCCTGTGGGGCGCGGTGGTGTTCATGCCGGTGGGGCTGAACTACCTCGGCCTCTTCCTCGTCCTGATCTCCTTCCTCTTCGCCGGCGACTGGCGCGAACGGGCGCGGCGCGTGCGCTCGCACGCGCTGTGGTGGCCGCTGGCGGCGCTGGTGGCATGGCAACTGGTGGTGCTGGCCATCGGCGGGCACTACCCCGAGACGGGGGTGAACCTGTGGCACGGCCTGCGCGTGCCGCTGACGGTGCTGCTGGCGCTGGCGCTCACGCGCGATGAGGCGCAGTGGGCGATGCGCGGCTTCCTGGCCATCGTGGCGGTCAACGTGGCCTACATCGCGGTGTTCTACGGCCTCATCGTGCTGGCGGGCATCACGCCGCCGGTGCCGCCGGGCATCTTCCGCAGCGTGATCTTCCTGGTGGGCAACAAGTCGATCAACAACGCGCTGCTGTTCACGCTGCTGGGGGCCTGCGCGGCGGCGGTGGGGCTGGCGCTGCTGGCGCGGCACCGGCCGTACGCCGCGCTGGCCGCCTTCTGCGTCACGGCCGCCACGCTGGTGATCATCAACTTCAACCTGGTCTCACGCACCTCGCTGCTGTCGCTGCTGGTGGTGATGCCGCTGATCTGCATCCATCAGTGGCGCCGCCAGTGGCGCACGCTGGCGGCGGCGCTGCTGGTGGGCGGCGCGGTGCTGGGCGCGGCGGCCTGGAAGGCGCCGCAGGGCATCGAGCAGCGCCTGGCGCTGGGCATGCAGGAGATCGAGGCGGCCAAGGCAGGCGCCGTCTCCGAGGGCAGCTGGGTGGTGCGCTACTACATGTACACCGAGACGGCCCGCATGATCGCCGAGCGCCCGCTGGCGGGCTGGGGCATCGGCGCGTGGAACAGCGAGTGGCGCAAGCGCGGCCCGGCGCTGCTGGCCGACTACAACATGCCGCACAACGACTACCTGTGGATGGGTTCGCAAACCGGCCTGCCCGGCGCGCTGGCGCTGCTGGCGATGGTGCTGGCCGGCGTGTGGCAGGGCTGGCGGCGGCCCGACCTCACGGGCCGGCTGGCCTTCGCGTCGATGCTGATCCTGCTGATGGCGACCTGCGCCAACTCGGCCCTGCGCGACGCGCAGATCGGGCTGTCGCTGCTGTGGATCGCGATGGTGGTGCTGCGCATGGCCGGCGAGGCCGGCATGCCCTGGCTGCCGCTGCTGCCCAGGCGCTGGCGGGGGACGCTGCAGGAGGCGTGAGGAAGGCGCGGGCCGCAAAAGCAAAGGGCCGCAATGCGGCCCTTTTTGCATGAAGCGCCATGCGACGCTCAGTGGTGGTGCCCGAAGTGCTCCCCCGCCTTGAGCCGGTAGACCGTGCCGCAATACGGGCACTTCGCCTCGCCCGTGCGGGCCACGTCGAGGTACACGCGGGGGTGGTTGTTCCACAGCTTCATGTCGGCCTTGGGGCTCGGGCAGAAGACGCCGCCCTGGTGGTTCAGGTCCTTGGCGGCGAGTTCCACCAGCGAGCGGCGCTCGGCGGACTTGACCTGGTCGACGAGCGAACTGTTCGATGCGGACATGGGACCTCTCGGATCAGACCTTGGTGAGCCAGTGGGCGTACTTGGGGTTCTTGCCGTTCACGATGTCGAAGAAGGCGCTCTGCACCTTCTCCGTCACCGGGCCGCGCGAGCCGATGCCGATCTGCACGCGGTCCAGCTCGCGGATGGGCGTCACCTCGGCGGCCGTGCCGGTGAAGAAAGCCTCGTCGGCGATGTAGACCTCGTCGCGGGTGATGCGCTTTTGCACCACCTCGATGCCGAGGTCCTTGGCGATGTGCAGCACCGTGTTGCGGGTGATGCCGTTGAGCGCGCCGGCCGACAGGTCGGGCGTGTAGATCACGCCGCCCTTGACGACGAAGATGTTCTCGCCCGCACCCTCGGAGACGAAGCCGGCCGAGTCCAGCAGCAGGGCCTCGTCGTAGCCGTCTTCCGTGGCCTCCATGTTGGCGAGGATGGAGTTGCTGTAGTTGCTCACCGCCTTGGCCTGCGTCATGGTGATGTTGACGTGGTGGCGTGTGTAGCTGCTGGTCTTGACGCGGATGCCGCGCTTCATGCCTTCCTCGCCCAGGTAGGCGCCCCAGGCCCAGGCCGCGACCATGGTGTGGATGGTGTTGCCCTTGGGGCTCACGCCCAGCTTCTCGGAGCCGATCCACACCAGCGGGCGCAGGTAGCAGCTTTCCAGCTTGTTCTCGCGCACCACCTGCTTCTGCGCCTCGTTCACCTGCTCCCTGGAGAAGGGGATGTTCATGCGCAGGATCTTGGCGCTGTTGAACAGGCGCTCGGTGTGCTCTTCCAGGCGGAAGATCGCCGTGCCGTTGACCGTGTTGTAGGCGCGCACGCCCTCGAAGACGCCGCAGCCGTAGTGCAGGGTGTGGGTCAGGACGTGGATCTTCGCGTCGCGCCAGTCGACGAGTTCTCCGTCCATCCAGATCTTGCCGTCGCGGTCGGCCAGCGAGGGAATCGCGCTCATGAGTTGTCCTTGGGGGTGGCTTCGGGGGAAGCCGGCGATTTTACGGCGCGGGGCGCCGCCGGGCTTTACCGGTGCTTACCGCCGGCCGGCCGCGGCGTGCACGCACAATCTCCCCCTTTCGCTTCTGCTCTCCCTCGTACCGCCGTGCCCCGCTTCAAGAACGCCCTCGCCTTCCGCATCGAACCCTCCTGGAACCCCGACTTCGACGCCGCCCAGCAGCAGCTCGACGGCCTGCGCTTCGTGCCCTGCGGCCCCTCGCAGGAGTCCTCCACCGGCTGGGTGCCGCCGCGGGGCGCCGAACATGGCCTGCTGCTCGAATCGGTGGGCGGCCAGTGGCTGCTCGAATACATGATCGAGAGCAAGACGCTGCCCGCCTCGGTGATCCGCCGCAAGGTGGACGAGCGCTGCGCCCAGATCGAGGCGCAGACCGGCCGCGCGCCCGGCAAGAAGGAGAAGAAGCAGATCAAGGAGGACGTGACGCAGGAACTGCTGCCGCTGGCCTTCACCCGCCATGCGCGCGTCGCCGTGTGGATCGACCCGCAGGCCCGCCGGCTGACGCTGGACACCTCCAACCAGGCCCGCGCCGACGCCGTGGTGACGGCGCTGGTGCAGGGGCTGGACGGCTTCGCCGTGGCGGCCTTCCACACCCAGGTGGAGCCGGCCAGCGCCATGGCCGGCTGGCTGGCCACGCAGGAGCCGCCGGCCGGCTTCACCATCGACCGCGAGTGCGAGCTCAAGGCCACCGACGACTCCAAGGCGGTGGTGCGCTACGCCAAGCACCCGCTGGACATCGACGAGGTGCGCGGCCACATCGAGGCCGGCAAGCGTCCGACGCGGCTGGCGATGACCTGGGAGGACCGCGTCTCCTTCGAGCTGACCGAGGGCATGCAGCTGCGCAAGCTGCAGTTCCTGGAAGGCGTGTTCGACGGCGGCGGCAGCGACGCCAAGCAGGGCGACGAAGGCTTCGACGCCGACGCCGCCATCGTCACCGGCGAACTGGGGGCGCTGCTGCCGGCGCTGATGGAGGCGCTGGGCGGCGAGATGGCGATGGGCCAGCCGGCGCCGAAGGCCGAGGCCGCACCGGCGGAAGCGTCGGCGCAGACCGAGGACGCCCCGTTCTAGGCGCGGCGCCTGCTCAGGCCGGCGGCAGCGCCGCGTTTTCTCCCTTTTCCTCCTCGGCCGATTCCTGCGGCGGCTCGGGCCGGGTCAGCGCCCACTGCACCAGCTTGCCTTCGGCGAAGGTGGCGTCCACGTACGAGCCGCCGCCGTCGGCCCAGCGATAAACCTCCGGCTGCTCGTCGCGCGGCGAACGCAGCTCGCCGAGCGAGCGCGTCATGGCGATCACGTGCAGCAGCGTCATCTTCGGCTTGAGCTTGGCGTTGAGCATCACGGCGCTGCCGATGTAGCCGATGGGCCGGTCGGCGGCACGGCGCATGACCTGCATGGTGCGCGTGAAGTGCAGCAGCAGGAACATGACGATGCCGCCGGCGACGGCCGCCACGCCGCTCCAGCCCCACGAGCGGTAGCCGACGATCAACAGGACGAGGCCGCCGAGCGGCACCAGGATTTGCTGCAGATTCATGGGGCGCGATTGTCGCCGTCGATGCTGCGCAGCAGCTCGATGGCCTGCTCCACCCGCTCGACGGGGTGGATGGTGAGCCCCTCCAGCTCGCGCATCGCCTTCTTCGGCGCGTTGGCCCTGGGCACCACGGCGATGGAGAAGCCGAGCTTGGCCGCCTCGCGCAGCCGCTCCTGCCCGCGCGGCGCCGGCCGCACCTCGCCGGCCAGCCCCACCTCGCCGAAGGCGACGAAGCCCTTGGGCAGCGGCTTGCCGCGCAAGGACGAGGCGATCGCCAGCATCACCGACAGGTCGGCCGCCGGCTCGCTGATGCGCACGCCGCCCACCGCGTTGACGAACACGTCCTGGTCCATGCAGGCCACGCCCGCGTGCCGGTGCAGCACGGCCAGCAGCATCGCGAGGCGGTCGCGCTCCAGGCCGACCGACAGGCGTCGCGGGCTGGGCCCGCCGTCGTCCACCAGCGCCTGGATCTCCACCAGCATGGGCCGCGTGCCTTCCAGCGTGACCAGCACCACGCTGCCCGGCACCGGCTGCTCGTGCTGGCTGAGGAAGATCGCGCTCGGGTTGGCCACGCCGCGCAGGCCGCGCTCGGTCATGGCGAAGACACCGATCTCGTTGACGGCGCCGAAGCGGTTCTTGATGGCGCGCACCAGGCGGAAGCTCGAATGCGTGTCGCCCTCGAAGTACAGCACCGTGTCGACCATGTGCTCCAGCACGCGCGGGCCGGCCAGCGCACCTTCCTTGGTCACGTGGCCCACCAGCACCACCGCCGTGCCGCTGGCCTTGGCGAAGCGCGTCAGGTGCGCCGCGCACTCGCGCACCTGCGCCACCGAGCCGGGCGCGGAGGTGAGCTGGTCGGAGTAGATGGTCTGGATCGAGTCGATGACGGCGATGGCGGGGCGGTGCGTGTCCAGCGTGGCGAGGATCTTCTCCAACTGGATCTCGGCCATGAGCTGCACCTGCGAGCGCTCCAGGCCGAGGCGGCGCGCGCGCAGCGCGACCTGCGCGCCGCTCTCTTCGCCGGTGACGTACAGCGCCATCTGGCCGGCGTTCTGCAGCGCGTCGGTGGCCTGCAGCAGCAGCGTGGACTTGCCGATGCCCGGGTCGCCGCCGATCAGCGTGACGCCGCCGGCCACGATACCGCCGCCCAGCACGCGGTCCAACTCCTCGATGCCGGTGGGTGTGCGCGCCACGTCGGCCGCCTCGATCTCGGCCAGCACCGCCAGCTCCGACGAGCCCGCCAGCGCGGCGTAGGACTGTCCGAAGCGGTTGTTCTGCGCGCCGCCGCCGGCCGGCGCGGCGGCCTGCTCGATCAGCGTGTTCCAGGCGCCGCAGGCGGGGCACTTGCCCAGCCACCTCGGGCTGGTGCCGCCGCATTCGCTGCACACGTAGGTCGTCTTTTCCTTGGCCATGCTTGTCAATCGAGGGGGATGCGGTAGCGCAGCTCGGTGCGGCCGCCGTACAGCGGCGGCGGCGTGAAGGACTCGACGAAGTGGCCGCCGCACTTCTCGATCACGCGCTGCGAGGCGATGTTGTCCGGCTGCGTCGTCAGCTCCAGGTAGCTCATGCCGGCCAGCAGGTCCGTGGAGCGCAGCTCGCGCAGCAGCGTCTGCAGCGCGAAGCTGGCCACGCCGCGCCCGCGGTGCCACGGCACCACGCCGTAGCCGATGTGGCCCAGGCAGTAGGGCGGCAGCGCCGAGGTGCCGCGCGCGAACCGGAAGCCGATGGAGCCGAGGAAGGCGGGCGCAGGGCCGTCCGCTTCCGTCTCCAGGACCCAGCGGCGGAAGCCGGGCAGGCGGGGCACCGTCGAGCCGTCGGGCATGCGCAGGTCGCCGCCGCGGGCGTCGAGGTCGTCCAGGCCCGCCACGAATCCGGCGGGGTCGGCCTCGATCCGCTCCAGCTCCTGGCGCCGGGCCTTCTCGGGCGAGAGGTTGTCCGGCGACCAGCCGCGCAGCAGGGCGTCCCGGTAGCTGCCGAGCAGCGGCACGGTGGGGGTGGCCAGGGTGTACATCCGGTGATTATCGAGACACAGGGGTAACTACCTAGACGCCGCATCCGATCTATATTTAACATGTTAAATAAATCGACGAAGCCAGCCCTCCTGCCGTGACCCACACGTCCTTCGCGCACCGCAACCTGCCGCGCCTGCTCCTGCAGGCGCGCGAGGCCGTGATGGCCCACACCCGGCCCAGCCTGCGCGAGCAGCAGCTGTCGGACCAGCAGTGGCGCGTGCTGCGCGTGCTGGGCGAGCACGGCGCGGTGGAGACGGGCCGCGTCGCGCGCGAGGCCTTCATCCTGGGCCCCAGCCTCACCGGCGTGCTGGCGCGCATGGAGCGCGACGGGCTGATCACCCGCCACCGCGACGCCGCCGACCAGCGCCGCACCGTCATCGAGGCCACGCCGCAGGGCAAGCGGCTGGTGCGGCGGCTGTCGACCACCATCGAGGCGCACTACCAGTGGCTGGAGCGCTCGCTCGGCAAGACCAAGCTGTCGCAGCTGTACGCCCTGCTGGACGACCTGATCGCACTCGAACAACCCGCGCCGGCGCCTGCCACGCTGGCGGAGGAAGCCAAGGAATGAGTTTTCTACCCACCGGCACGGTGTACGGCGTGCTGCTGAACTTCCGCGCCGAATTCGGCGCACTGGCGCCACGGATGCATGAGCCGCCCTACAAGGCGCCACCCAAGGCGCCCGTGCTCTACGTCAAGACCGCCAACACCTGGACGCCCTCGGGCGGCGCCATCGCGCTGCCCGCGCGCGTGCCCGAGGTGGAGGTCGGCGCCACCATCGGCATGGTGTTCGGCGAGGCCGGCCGCGTGGCGGGCTACGTGCTGATGAACGACCTCTCGGTGCCGCACGCCAGCTTCTTCCGCCCGCCGGTGAAGTTCAAGTGCCTCGACGGCTTCCTGGGCATCGGCCCGGCGTTGCGCGAGGGCGGCGACCCGGACGCGTTCTCGCTCGAAGTGCACATCGACGGCGAGCTGCGCCACGCGGCCGACTTCTCGCAGCTGGTGCGCAGCGCCGCGCAACTGCGCGCCGACGTGGGCGAATTCATGACGCTGCGCCCGGGCGACGTGCTGATGCTCGGCTGCAACGCCGGCCGGCCGCTGGCGAAAGCGGGGCAGCGCATCGAGATCACCGCGCCGGGCTTCGAGCCGCTGGCCAACACGCTGGTGCAGGAGGCCGCATGAAGCACGCACGCGTCGTCTTCGAGGGACGGACCTTCGACGCCACCGAACGCGATGGCCAGCTGCTGTTGGCCGACGGCCGCACCGCCGCCTTCGACGCGGTGCAGTGGCTGCCGCCGCTGGCGCCGGTGCCGCGTCCGCGCACCATCCTCGCGCTGGGGCTGAACTACGCCGACCACGCGAAAGAGCTGGAATTCAAGGCGCCCGAGGAGCCGCTGGTCTTCGTCAAGGGCGAAGGCGCGCTCATCGGCCACCGGCAGACCACGCGCCGGCCCAGGGGCGTGCAGTTCATGCACTACGAATGCGAGCTGGCGGTCGTCGTCGGCCGCACGGCGAGGAAGGTGAAGCGCGGCGACGCCCACGACTTCATCGCCGGCTACACCGTCGCCAACGACTACGCGATCCGCGACTACCTAGAGAACTGGTACCGCCCCAACCTGCGCGTGAAGAACCGGGACACCTGCACGCCCATCGGCCCGTGGCTGGTCGACGCGGCGGACGTGCCCGACCCGCAGGCGCTGGCCCTTTCGACCACCGTCAACGGCGAGGTCACGCAGCGCGGCAGCACGAAGGACATGATCTTCGACGTGCCCTTCCTGATCGAGTACTTCAGCAGCTTCATGACGCTCTCGCCCGGCGACCTGATCCTGACCGGCACGCCCGACGGCGTGGTGGACTGCCAACACGGCGACGTGATCGTCACCGAGATCGAGCGCGTCGGCGCGCTCATGAACACCATCGAGGAATCCTGATGCGCATCGACCACCTGATCGACGGCAAGGCCGTCGCCGGCCGCGACTACTTCGAGACCGTGAACCCCGCCACGCAGGAGGTGCTGGCCGAGGTCGCCTCGGGCGGCGAGGCGGAGGTCAACGCCGCCGTCGCCGCCGCCAAGGCCGCCTTCCCCAAGTGGGCGGGCACCCCGGCCGCCGAGCGCGCCAAGCTGATCCGCAAGCTCGGCGACCTGATCGCGAAGCACGTGCCCGAGATCGCGCAGACCGAGACCAACGACTGCGGCCAGGTCATCGCCCAGACCGGCAAGCAGCTCGTGCCGCGCGCGGCCGACAACTTCTACTACTTCGCCGAGATGTGCACCCGCGTGGACGGCCACACCTACCCCACGCCCACGCATCTGAACTACACCCTGTTCCACCCGGTGGGCGTGTGCGCGCTCATCAGCCCGTGGAACGTGCCCTTCATGACGGCGACGTGGAAGGTCGCGCCCTGCCTGGCCTTCGGCAACACCGCGGTGCTGAAGATGAGCGAACTCTCGCCCATGACGGCCGCACGGCTGGGCGAGCTGGCGCTGGAGGCGGGCATCCCGCCCGGCGTGCTCAACCTCGTGCACGGCTACGGCAAGGAGGCCGGCGAGCCGCTGGTGGCGCACCCCGACGTGCGGGCCATCAGCTTCACCGGCTCCACCGCCACGGGCAACCGCATCGTCAAGACGGCGGGGCTGAAGAAGTTCAGCATGGAGCTAGGCGGCAAGAGCCCCTTCGTGGTCTTCGACGATGCGGACCTGGCGCGCGCGCTCGATGCCGCCGTGTTCATGATCTTCAGCAACAACGGCGAGCGCTGCACGGCGGGCAGCCGCATCCTGGTGCAGCAGAGCGTCTACGCCGACTTCGTGGCGAAGTTCGTGGAGCGCGCGAAGAAGATCGCCGTGGGCGACCCGCTCGACGAGAAGACCATCGTCGGCCCCATGATCTCGCAAGGCCACCTGGCCAAGGTGCGCAGCTACATCGAGCTGGGCCCGAAGGAAGGCGCCACGATGCTGTGCGGCGGCCTGGAGACGCCGGCCGGCCTGCCGGAGCGGGTGAAGAAGGGCAACTACGTCGCGCCCACCGTCTTCGCCGACGTCGACAACCGCATGAAGATCGCGCAGGACGAGATCTTCGGGCCGGTCGCCTGCCTGATCCCGTTCAGGGACGAGGCGCACGCCATCGAACTGGCCAACGACATCCAGTACGGCCTCTCCAGCTACGTGTGGACCGAGAACATCGGCCGCGCGCACCGCGTCGCCGCCGCCATCGAGGCCGGCATGTGCTTCGTCAACAGCCAGAACGTGCGGGACCTGCGCCAGCCCTTCGGCGGCACCAAGGCCAGCGGCACCGGGCGCGAGGGCGGCACCTGGAGCTACGAGGTGTTCTGCGAGCCGAAGAACGTGGCGGTGTCGCTGGGCAGCCACCACATTCCCCATTGGGGCGTGTGAGCGCAAGAAGAGAAACACAGGAGACAAGACCGATGCATCCCTTTTCCCGCCGCGCCCTCTTGCAAGCCGGCGCCGCGCTCGGCGCCTGGCCGCTGCTGGCGAATGCGCAATCGCCTGGCTGGCCCGACAAGCCCGTGCGCCTGGTCGTGCCCTTCCCGCCCGGCGGCACCACCGACTTCGTGACGCGCCTGGTCGGCACCGAGCTGACGAAGGCCCTCGGCCAGCCGGTGATCGTCGACAACAAGCCCGGCGCCGGCACCGTGATCGGCGTGGACTTCGTCGCCAAGTCGACGCCGGACGGCGGCCACTTCGTCACCGTCGCCAACAGCTTCTGCGCCAATGCCACGCTGGTGAAGAAGCTGCCCTACGACACACTCAAGGACCTGCGCCCGGTGGCGCTGATGGGCATGTCGGAGCACGTGCTCGCCACGCACCCGGGCAGCGGCCTGAAGACGCTGGACGACCTGCGCGCCGCCGCCAAGGCGAAGCCCGGCGGGCTGAGCTATGCCTCCTTCGGCAACGGCACCTCGGCGCACCTGTCGGGCGCGCTGCTGGCGCAGCAGATGGGCCTGGACCTGGTGCACGTGCCCTACAAGGGCCAGGGCCCGGCGCTCACCGACCTGCTGGGCGGGCAGGTGACGGTCATGTTCGGCAACTGGCCCGAGTTCCGCGGCCACGTGCAAAGCGGCAAGCTGGTGGCGCTGGGCATGGCGACGAAGCAGCGCTCGGCCTTCGCGCCCGACATCCCCACGCTGGCCGAGCAGGGCGTGCCGATCGAGTCGAATTCGTGGAACGGCCTGCTGGCGCCCGCCGCCACGCCGGACGCGGTCGTGCAGCGCATGAACGCCGCGGCGAACCAGGCGCTGGCCGCGCCCGCCGTGAAGGAGGCCTTCGCCAAGGGCGGCATCGCGTCGCTGTCGGGCACGCCGGCGCAGTTCGCCGACTTCATCAAGAGCGAGATCGCCAAGTACGCCGAGGTGATCCGCAAGGGCAACATCTCGCTGGAGGGCTGAACGATGGGCAAGCTCGCACTCGCGGCCAAGATCACCCACGTGCCCTCGCTGTACCTGAGCGAGCTGGACGGCCCGCGCAAGGGCAGCCGCCAGGCCGCCATCGACGGCCACAGGGAGATCGGCCGGCGCTGCCGCGAACTGGGCGTGGACACCATCGTCGTGTTCGACACGCACTGGCTGGTCAACGCCAGCTATCACCTGAACTGCGCGCCGCACTTCAAGGGCGTGTATTCCAGCAACGAGCTGCCGCACTTCATCAGCAACATGCCCTACGAGATCCCGGGCAACCCGGTGCTGGGCAAGCTGCTGGCGCAAACCTGCAACGAGTGGGGCGTGGAGACGCTGGCGCACGACGCCACCACGCTGGGCCCGGAGTACGGCACGCTGGTGCCGATGCGCTACATGAACGAGGACCTGCACTTCAA
>Ga0164243_10008126_pt1 | contig 15553 bp, 14 predicted proteins | sample OricompcompostOP_FD_108781 | JGI IMG/M metagenome (GOLD analysis project Ga0164243, IMG submission 108781) | Organic Plus compost microbial communities from Emeryville, California, USA - Original compost - Organic plus compost (OP) | ecosystem: Engineered > Solid waste > Mixed feedstock >...
CGCGTGCAGGTGAACGCGTTCGCGATCCGCCGGCAGCTGATCGAGGAGGAGCGCATCGCCCCCGAGAAGATCGAGGTGGTGCTCAACGGCATCGATCTCGATCGCTTCGACCGGCGCCAGAAGCAGCCGCTCGCCGAGCAGCTGCCGGTGCCCGAGGGCGCGCGGCTCGTGACCGTGGTGGCGAACCTGCACCCGGTGAAGGGCCAGCACGACGTGGTGGAGGCGCTCGCGCAGCTGGCGGGCCTGTTCCCCGACGTGCACCTGCTCTGCGTCGGCGAGGGCGAGCGGCGCGAGCCGATCCTCGAGCGGGCGCGGGAGCTGGGCGTCGCCGACCGCGTGCACCTGGCCGGCCACCGCACCGACATCCCCGCGATCCTCGCGCGCACCGAGATCCTCGTCTCGTCGAGCTACGCGGAGGGCCTGTCCAATTCGGTGATCGAGGGGATGGCGGCGCGGCTCCCCGTGATCGCCACCGCGGTCGGCGGCAGCCCGGAGCTCGTCGCCGACGGCGAGCGCGGCCTGCTCGTGCCGCCGCGGTCGCCTTCGCGCGTCGCCGAAGCGCTCGCGCGGCTGCTCGACGACGCGCAGCTGCGCGAGCGGCTCGGCGGCGCCGCGCGGCGCTACGTCGAGGGCAACCTCGAGATCGGCACCATGGCGCGCCACTTCGATCGCCTCTACGAGGCGACGCTGGCCGGCGCTCCCGTGCAGCGGCCCACGAACGAGCCCCTGCGGGCGACCGCCTGAGCGCGGGACGAAACGCGAGCGGGCCGGCGAGGGCCGGCCCGCGGACGAGTGGCGCGGATCGCGGGATCCGCCGCGTCGTCAGTCGTGGATCGTCTCGTCCTCGGCGGCGCCGTCGGCGTCAGCCGCCTCGAGCTCGCGCTGCGGCAGCTCGGTGGGCGGCTCGCTGTGCACGACGTGCAGGCCCGTGGACTCGCCCGGGGGCGGCTTGTCCGCCGCGCTCGACGCGGCCGGCGCGTTCTCGTCGCGACGGCTCGGCTTGGCGAAGCTCACGGGCGTGCGCGCGCCGCCCGCCAGCGCGTGCACCAGCGTCTTCTCGCCGAGCTTGAAGATCACGTCGATCTTGTCCTGCCGCGCCGACTTCACGAGGCCGAGGCCGAACGTGGGGTGCAGGAGGACCTCGTCGTCGGCGAAGCGCTCGCGCGCGGAATACGGCCGCGCGCCCTCCGTGTCGCGTCCGGCGAAGATCTCCTCGAAGGGCCGGACCTCCGCCTTCTCGCGCGGCGCACGACCGGCGGCGGGCCGCGTGCGGCCCTCCGCTGCGGGCCCGCGCGCTGCCGCCGCCTTGGTTCCCGGCGGCCCCGCCTTGTAGGCGTGCTGTCCCTGGCAGGTGTTGCAGCGGACGCGCGCGATCTTGTCGCCCACCATCGCGATGATGGTGTGCCCCAGGATCATCCTGCACTTCGTGCAGTAAGCGTCGACGTCGCCCCCGACCCGATGACCAGCCACGATGTACTCCTTGGAAATCGAAAGGGCGCGCACCCTAATCGATCGGCCTGCGGCAAACAATCGCTCGCCGCAGCGCCGATGTCGAAGCGGCCACACGGCGCGGCCGGCGGGCCGCGCGGGGCGGGCGCGAGCGGCGTTTGCGCGGGTTTCCATCGGTCGGATGACGGTGGCGCGGCGCTTGCTCCCGTGTCCGCAGGGCGGGCCGGCGGCCCATCGCGCGTTCCTTGACGCTTCCGACCCGCCGGAGTACCCCGATCGACCAACAGAAGGAAATCCATGGCACGGCAGGCAAATCCCATCCCGCTCGATCCATCGCGAGCCTTCCGGCAGCCGCGGCCCACCTGGGACGGCACCCCCATCCGGCCCACCGTCGCCACCATCGACCTGGACGCCCTCGCGTCCAACTACCGCCAGCTCACCGCCTTCGCCCGCGCCGACGTCCTCGCCGTGGTGAAGGCCGACGCGTACGGCCACGGCGCCGTGCGCTGCGCCCGCGTGCTCGAGCGCGAAGGCGCGAAGTTCCTCGGCGTGGCGCTCACCGAGGAAGGTCTCGAGCTCCGCGAGGCGGGCATCCGGTCGCCCATCCTCGTGCTCGGCGGCGCGTACGGCGGCCGCTTCGACCTGCTGGTGGGCCACGACCTCACGCCGGTGGTGTTCCGCCCCGAGCACCTCGAGGCGCTCGCCGCCGCCGCCCGCGCGCTCGGCCGCGCGCCCGTCGCCCACCTCAAGCTCGACACCGGCATGGGCCGCATCGGCGTCCAGCCCGCCGATCTGCCCGCCTTCCTCGACGCGGCTGCGTCGCACGGCGTGATCCTCGAGGGCCTGGCCACCCACTTCGCCAACGCCGATCTGGCCGACTCCGCGCTCACGCAGAAGCAGATCGAGCGCGCCACCGCGGCCGCCGAGCTGATGCGCGGCCGCGGGATGCAGCTGCGCTGGCTGCACCTCGCCAACAGCGCCGCCACGGTGGCGCGGCCCGAGGCGCACGGCACGCTCGTGCGGCCGGGCATCATGCTCTACGGCGAGATGCCCAGCCCGCGCTTCACGGGGCGCATCTCGCTCCGGCCCGTGCTCCGCTGGACCACCGCGATCACGCACCTCAAGCGCGTGGCCGAGGGCACGCCGATCTCGTACGGCTCGAAGTGGACCGCGCGGCGGCCATCGCTCGTGGCCACGCTGCCCGTGGGCTACGCCGACGGCTACCTGCGCGCGCTCACGAACGTGGGCGAGGTGCTCGTCCGCGGCCGCCGCGTCCAGGTGGCCGGCACGGTCTGCATGGACCAGATGATGATCGACGTGACCGACGTGCCGGACGTCGCGGTGGACGACGAGGTGGTGCTGCTCGGCCGCCAGGGCGATCAGACGATCGGCGCCGAAGAACTTGCCGCGAAGGCCGGGACGATCCATTACGAGGTGTTCTGCGGCATCGGCCCGCGGGTGCCTCGCGTCCACGTCGGCGGCTGACGCGCGCGCCCCGGGGGCGGGCGTTCCTCGCGAACGCGCGCCGGGCCGAGGGCGCAGCCAACGTCAGCGGGCGTCCGATCGCGCGGGATGCGCGAACGGAAGGTCCGGCTCCGCCCCGGGGAGCCGCGTCCTTCCCACGCCCAGAGGAAAGCTCTGGCTCGACTCGGCACAGCGCTCCACGCCTTCTTCGGCACCATCGGCCACGCCCTCCTGCGCGCGCTGGCCGATCTGGGCGGCATCACGCTCCTCGCCATCGAAGTGGCGGCGCTCGCCGTGCGCCCGCCCTACCGGCTGCGCAACCTCCTCGCCGCGTGCGACGCGGTGGGCGTCGGCTCCATCTTCGTGGTGGTTCTCACCGGCTTCTTCACCGGCGCCGTGTTCGGCATGCAGCTGGCCATCGCGTTCCGGCTCTTCGACGCCGAGTCGCTCGCCGGCGCCACCGTGGCGCTCGCCCTCACGCGCGAGCTGTCGCCCGTGCTCACCGGCCTGATGGTCACCGGCCGCGCGGGCTCCGCCATCGCCACCGAGCTGGGCTCCATGCGCGTCACCGAGCAGATCGACGCGCTCGCCACCATGGCGGTGGATCCGCGCCAGTTCCTGCTCGTGCCGCGCGTGCTCGCGGGCCTGCTCACCGGCCCCATCCTCTGCATGCTCTTCAACGTGATCGGCCTGCTCGGCTCGTACCTCGTCGCCGTGCACCTGCAGGGCATCAGCGAGGCGCAGTTCTGGTCGCGCATCCAGACGTGGGTCGACCTGGCCGACGTGTTCGGCGGCATGATCAAGGCCGCGATCTTCGGCGGGATGATCACGCTCATCGCCTGCTACAAGGGCTACAACGCGAGCGGCGGCGCCAAAGGCGTGGGCGAGGCGACCACCGAGGCGGTGGTGCTGTCGTCGGTGCTCATCCTCGTGAGCGACTACTTCCTCACCGCCTTGATGGTGCCGTGGTGGGATTGACCGACGAGCGCCCGATGATCGAGGTGCGCGGGCTGCGCAAGTCGTTCGGCGCGCACGAGGTGCTCAAGGGCATCGACCTGCGCTGCATGCCCGGCACCACCACCGTGATCCTCGGCGGCTCGGGCTCGGGCAAGTCGGTGCTGATGAAGCACATGATCGGCCTTCTGCGCCCCGACGCCGGCCAGGTGATCGTCGACGGCCAGGACATCTCGCGGCTGGACGGCCGCGAGCTCAACGCCGTGCGCCGCAAATTCGGCATGGTGTTCCAGATGGCGGCGCTCTTCGACTCGATGACCGTCTTCGACAACGTGGCGTTTCCGCTCCGCGAGCACCGCAAGGATCTCTCGGAGGCGCAGATCCGCCGCATCGTCGAGGAGAAGCTCGGGCTGGTGGGGCTGCGCGGCGTCGGCGAGAAGTTTCCGGCCGAGCTCTCGGGCGGCATGCGCAAGCGCGTGGGCCTGGCGCGCGCGGTGGTCCTCGATCCGAAGATCGTGCTGTACGACGAGCCCACCACCGGCCTCGATCCCATCACCACCGACAACGTCGACCAGATGATCCTCGACGCCAAGCGCGCGCTCGGCGTGACGAGCGTGGTGATCAGCCACGACATCGGCAGCGCGTTCAAGGTGGCCGACCAGCTCGCCTTCCTCTACGAGGGCCGCATCGTCGAGTGCGCGCCGCCGGCAGAGGTGCGGCACTCCACGCATCCCCAGGTGCGCGAATTCTTGCAGATGTGGTTCGGGCGGAACTAGTTTGCGGACGCTCGCGCGCTGCCCTCCCGGCGGGCGGCGGCGGGCGCACGCGTTCGCGCGCTGGTTTCCTTCTTCGTTCTTCGCGCGCCCGGAGGCGCCCCGTCGATCGTGCGCAACCTCGCCACACCAGTGAAGGTCGGCGTCCTCGTCGTCCTCGGCCTCGTCGCCTTCTTCGTCTTCCTGACCTTCATCCAGGACCAGGGGCTGAAGGGCGACATGACCGAGTACTCGGCGCGGTTCACCGACGCCTCGGGCCTGGCGCCGAAGACGCCCGTGCGCGTGGCCGGCATCGTCGTGGGCGAGATCACGCGCATCCAGCTCGACAACGGCAAGGCGCGCGTCTTCTTCACCGTGCGCTCCGACATCCCCGTCTATCCGAACGCGACCCTGGCCAAGCGCAGCGCGTCGATCCTCGGGGATTTCGTCCTCGACCTGAACCCGGGATCGCCCGCGCCGCCGCAGCAGGAGCCGGCGGGCACCAACCTGTGGCAACCGCCCGGCCTGCGCGTGCTCCCCGCACGTGCGCAGGCGCAAGGCGCGCAGAGCGGCTCGGAGCCCCTGCCGCCCGGCAGCGAGATCCACAACGTGCAGGAGGCGGTGCAGCTCGAGAAGATCTTCGACTCGCTCGATCAGATCACCGGCGACGTGAAGGTGATCACCGCGGCGCTGCGCGAGGCGCTGGCCGGCCAGGAGACCTCGGCCCAGAAGCTGATGGCCAACCTGGACAGCATCACGAGCCGGCTCAACGCCACGATCGAGCGCTCCTCCACGCAGATCGACGCCATCCTCGAGAACACGAAGGCGGTCACCGCCGACGTGCGCGGCATCACCGAACGGCGGTCGGGCGACGTCGAGGCGATCATCGTCAACGTGCGCCAGATCACCGAGCAGGCGCGCGAGGTGCTGGCGTCCGTGCAGGACATCGTGGGCGAGCAGGGCGGAGGCGCGGGGGGCGCCGAGGCCGGCGGCATCCGCGAGGCGGTGGCCAACCTCAACAAGTCGCTGCAGAACATCGAGTCGATCACCGCCAAGATCGACAACGGCGAGGGCACCATCGGGCGCCTGGTCTCCGACGAAGAGCTCGCGGAGCGGGTGGACAACGCGCTCGTCGAGGGCTCGGAGTTCATCGAGCGGCTCACCTCGATCCAGGTCGAGGTGGCGCTGCGCTCCGAGTACATGCTCAACCAGGGCGAGACGAAGAACTACGTGCAGCTGCGCCTGATCCCGCGGCCCGACAAGTACTTCTTCTTCGAGGTCATCGACGATCCGCGCGGCGTCACCGACGTGGAGACCGTGGTGCGCAGCCCGCCGGGTTCCACCGAGGCGGCGAACCAGGAGATCCGGATCACCCGCGAGACGCTCAAGATCTCGGCGGGCTTCGCCAAGCGCTTCTACTTCGCCACGCTCCGCTTCGGCCTCATCGAGTCCACGGGCGGCGTGGGCCTGGACCTCCACCTGCTCGAGGACCACCTGGTCGCCCGCTTCGACGCCTTCGACTTCACCAACCCGGCGAGCGACTACCCGCGGGTGAAGGCGTCGCTCAACCTCCTGTTCCTGTCGCACCTGTTCGTGACCGCGGGCGTCGACGACGTCGTGAACCCGCGCGACATCGAGCCGGCCACGGGGCGCATCCTCTCGGGCCGCGACTACTTCCTGGGCGGCGGCATCTACTTCACCGACCAGGACCTCAAGGCGCTGCTCGGCCTGGTGAGCGCCGGATTCTGACGTGGCGGGGTGGGCCGCGGCGGCGCGAAACGGAATCCGCGCGTCCGCCGGCCCGTTTCCCCGGACCGAAGGGCGATTCGGCGGCGCTCGCGCCTTGACAGGGCGTGTTGCGCAGCGGTAAAAGCGCCCGCTTTCACGGGTTTCCACCCGGCGAGATCACATCTGTGGCGGCCTGCCCGCCGCTCGGAGAGGGAAGAACCATGGCAGTCCACCTGCGGCTCAGCCGCGCCGGCGCAAAGAAGGCGCCCTACTACCACATCGTCGCCGCCGACTCGCGCAGCCCCCGTGACGGCGCCTTCCTCGAGCAGGTCGGCACCTACCACCCGGGCACGGAGCAGGTGTCGTTCGACGCGCCCCGGCTCGAGAAGTGGATCAAGAACGGCGCCGTCCCCACCGAGACCGTCCGGAACCTGCTCAAGAAGCACAAGCCGGAAGCCGCTACCCAGGCCTGATCGCGGGAGCGAACGGTGCGCGACCTCGTCGAATACGTAGCGCGATCGCTGGTCGACGAGCCCGAGGCCGTCACGGTCGAGGAGCGCCCCGGCGCCACCACGATCTACGAGCTCTCGGTCGGGCCCGGCGATCTCGGCAAGGTGATCGGTCGGCAGGGGCGCACCGCGAAGGCGCTGCGCACGCTGCTGGCCGCCCGCGCCGAAGTCGAGGGCCGGCACGTCTCGCTCGAGATTCTGGACTAGCCGTGCTTCGCATCGGTCGCATCGCCCGGCCCCATGGCATCCGGGGCATGGTCGCCGTCACCCTCGACGATCCCGACAGCGAATCGCTGTTCGGCGCCCGCTACGTGCACCTGGCCGCCAAGGGGCAGGCGCCGCGGCGGGTCGGGGTGCTGCGCACGTCTCCCGGCCGCAAGGGCCAGATCCTCCTGCAGCTCGAGGGGCTCACCACGCCGGAAGCGGCGGAGGGGCTCCGCGACGAGGAGGTCCTGCTGGAGGAGGCGCAGCTGCCCAAGCTCCAGAAGGGCGAGTACTGGGAGCGCGATCTGCTGCGGTGCATCGCGGTCGACGAGGCGGGCAACGAGCTCGGCCCCGTCGCCGAGGTGGTCGACACCGCGGACGTGCCGGTGCTGGTCGTCCGGGGCGGCGCAGGCGAGGTCTACGTGCCGTTCACCGACCCCTACGTGCTGTCGGTCGACGTCGCCGGCGGCAGGTTGGTCGTCGCGCCGCCGGAATCGGCGGAGTAGGGCGTGGAATTCGAGCTCCTCACGCTGTTTCCGCGGCTGGTGGAGGGTCCTCTCCAGGAGAGCATCCTCGGCAAGGCGGTGCAGAAGGGGCTGATCTCGGTGCGGGTGCGCGACATCCGCGACCACGCCGTCGGCAAGCACCGCGTCACCGACGACACGCCGTACGGCGGCGGCGCCGGGATGGTGATGAAGCCCGAACCTCTCGTGTCGGCCATCGAGGCCGCGCGCGAGGCGATGGGCGGACCGGCCCGCGTGATCCTGATGGATCCCCAGGGCCGGCGCTTCACGCAGGACGTGGCGCGCGAGCTCCACGAGGCACGGCGGATCGTGCTGGTCTGCGGCAGGTACGAAGGCTACGACGAGCGCATCCGCGCGTTCGTCGACGACGAAATCTCCCTGGGGGATTTCGTGCTCACGGGTGGCGAGCTGGCTGCGCTCTGCGTGGTCGACGCGACCGCCCGGCTCGTGCCCGGCGTGCTGGGCAACGAAGAATCCGCGGGGGCCGAGAGCTTCGAAGAGGGGCTGCTCGAATACCCGCAGTACACGAGGCCCCCGGAGTTCCGGGGGATGACGGTGCCGGAGATCCTGCTCTCGGGCGACCACGCGAAGATCGCGCGGTGGCGGCGGCAGCAGGCGCTTCTCCGGACGAGAGAGCGGCGGCCCGATCTCTTCGCTCGGCTGGAGCTGAGCGCAGCGGATCGCAAGCTGCTCGAGAACACGTGAGCCGCTGCGCGCGAAAGCTTGAATCGTCGACGCAAGCTCCCGTAGGATGCCGGGCCTTTCGGCCCTGAAGGAAAACGAAGATGCGCAACCCCATCATCGCCTCGATCGAGGCCAAGCAGTTCCGCACGGACATCCCCCACTTCACGCCGGGCGACACCATCCGCGTGCACTCCAAGATCAAGGAGGGCGACAAGGAGCGCGTCCAGGTGTTCGAGGGCACCGTGCTCAAGAAGCGGAACGCGGGTCTCCGCTCCAGCTTCACCGTCCGCAAGGTCTCGTACGGCGTGGGCGTCGAGCGCGTCTTCCCGACGAACAGCCCCCGCATCGACAAGGTCGAGGTGGTGAGCGGCGGCGCCGTGCGTCGTGCGCGCATCTACTACATCCGCGCGCTGCAGGGGAAGAAGGCCCGCCTGAAGGAAGAGGCCATCCGCACCGCGGAGTAGTCGCTTTCGGCACGCAGCCGAATCCGGAAAGGCCGGCTCTCTTCGGAGGGTCGGCCTTTCGAATTTTTGTAGCTCGTTCGTTGCCTGGCGTGCACTTTCCGCTACGATGGGCGGGCTATGCAGCTCGTCGAGCTCATCCTGCACGGGGTCGTCGGTTTTCCCCCGCGGCTGCGCCTGCCTTTGGGCAGCGGGCACGTCGTGGTGCGGGGCGACGCACCGCTGTTGCCCGTGCTCGAGAGCGTGCTCTGCGCCGAGGGCCCGGACGACGGTGCCGCCCGGCTGGCCGCGGCGCCCGGCGCGCGCGCGGCGGCGGTGGTCCGGGGCAAGGGCGGCACCTACCGGCTGGTGCGCGAGCTCCAGGGCGGGCTCATCGTGCAGCACCTCGACGAGGAGGCCCGCCGCTTCGTGCAGGTGGAGGCGTCGCCCGGCGAGATCGGACCGTTCCTCCGCACGCAGCTCGGCGTGCCCACGCGCGGCGTCCTCCGCGAGCTGCTCACCTTCACGCCGCGTGCGCCGGCGTTGCCCGACCTGGCGCCGATCCCCTCGCTGGTGCACGCCGTCGCGGCGCCGCCCGCCAGCGCTCCCGACGCCGCGGCGATCGCGCGCCTGGAGCGCGAGCTCGAGGCGGCCGGCAAGGCCGATGCGCTCCAGGCCCGGCTCGACGAGATCTTCGAGGAGCAGGCGGCGCTGCAGCGCGAAGGCGACGCAGTATCCCGGGTGGAGTCCCGCGCCCGCGCCGCCCGCGAGGAGCTCGCCGGCTTCGACGCGCTCGGCGACCTGCCCGACGACGTCGGCCCGCTGGTGAGCGCGTGGGACGCCGCCGGCGCAGACCGCGACGCGGCACTGCAGCGCATCGAGTCCGATCGCGGCGCCTTCGACGAATTGCTGCGCGCCGGTGCGCCGCGGCCGCTCTGGCGGGATCCCCGGTTCGTGGGCGCGTGCACCACGGGCGTGGCCGCCCTCGGCGTGGGGCTCTTCACCCACCTGCGGATCGTGGCGCTGCTGAACGTGCCCGCGTTCGGCGTCGCCGCCGCGCTCGGCGTGCGCTGGGTGGGGCAGCTGCAGGCGCGCGACGCGGCGACGCGCATGGCGGCGGTCTTCGCCGAGCGCGCCCGCAAGGTCGAGGCGCAATGGGAAGCTGCCACCGCGGGCTTTCGCGACGCGATGGCGCGGGCGGGGGCCCAGTCGCCCGCGCAGCTCGCCGAGCGGGTGCAGGGCCGGGCGCGTGCGCGCGAGCAGGTGCAGGCGCTCGAAGACGAGCTCGCCCGCCTGAAGCGCAGCCGCGCCGGGGCCGACGCCCGCCTCGAAGCGCTGCGCGCCGAAGCGGACGCGCTCGAGCGCCAGATCGCCACGCTGGCCGCGGGCGCCTACCGCCCGCGCGCCACCGTCGAGGCCGAGCTCGCCGCGCTCCGGGCGCCGGCCGCCGCGCAGGCGCCGCCGCTCGCGCTCGCCGCCGCCGTGCCCGGCATGCTGCTGCTCGAGACCGATCCGCTGCCCGCGCCGGCGGCGGGCGAGCCCGACGCGGCGACACGCATGCTCGAGCACGCGGCCGAGCTGCTGGCGGTCGACCGCCACGAGATCGGCGGCCGCCTCGGCCCGCGCGTGGGCCAGTACCTCGCGGCGCTCACCGATCGGCCGGCGCCCGACGTGGAGCTGTCCAGCACCTCCGGCCTGCGCTGCGGCGGCGCGCGCTGGACCGATCTGCCCGAGGGCGACCGCGCGCTCGCGCTGCTCTCGCTGCACCTCGCTCTCGTGGAGCAGGTGACCGCGGTGCGCCGGCTCCCGGTGATCTACGACGATCCGTTCGGCTTCCTCGGCGAGGCGCAGCGGCAGCGCATCGTCCGCGTGCTGCACGGCCTCGGCAAGCGCACGCAGGTGATCCACCGCACGCGCCTCGAGTCCATGGTCCAGGGCGCCGACGCGGTGGCGGAGGTCGCGTGAGCCGCCCGCCGGCGCGGCCCTCCGAGCGCAGGGCGCGCGGGGGCGCCGCGGAAGATCGCGCCGCCGCCTTCCTCGAGGCGCGGGGCTTCCGCGTGCTGGATCGCAACTACCTCACCCGCCGCGGCGAAGTGGATCTGGTCGCCGAGCAGGACGAGGTGCTCGCGTTCGTCGAGGTGCGCAGCCGCAGCGGCGCCGCGTTCGGCTCGCCTGCAGAGACCGTCTCGCTCGCCAAGCGGCGCCGCGTGATCGCCGCCGCGATCGACTGGGCGACCCGCGCCGGGGTGCTCGAGAGCCGCGCGATCCGCTTCGACGTGATCTCGGTGATCGACCGCGCCGACGGCGAGCCGGAGATCGAGTGGATCCCCGCCGCCTTCGACGCGACGGGCACGCCGATCTGATCGCGCCGTGGTAGGTAGGGCCATGGCCGAGACCGGAACGCTCTACCTCGTGGGCACGCCCATCGGAAACCTGGCCGACGTCAGCCAGCGCGCCCTCGACGTGCTCCGGCAGGTGCAGGTGATCGCCTGCGAAGACACGCGGCGCACGCGCATCCTGCTCGACAAGCACGGCATCGCCACCCGCACCATCTCGATGCCGGCCTTCGACGAGGCGCGGCGTGCGGGCGGCATCGTCGAGCGGCTCTCCGGCGGCGACAGCGTCGCGCTGGTCACCGACGCGGGCATGCCGGGCATCAGCGATCCGGGCAGCGAGGTGGTGCGGCTGGCGGTCGAGGCAGGCGTCCCCGTGGTGCCGGTGCCGGGGCCTTCCGCGCCGCTCGCCGCGCTCGCCGCGAGCGGCCTGCCCACCGATCGCTTCACGTTCTTCGGCTTCCTGCCGCGCAAGGGCGGCGCCCGCCGCGACGCGATGGCGGAGCTGCTCGCGGCGCCCGGCACGCTGCTGCTCTTCGAGTCGCCGCGGCGGCTGCACGAGACGCTGCTCGGTCTGCGCGAGGCGCTGGGCGATCGCCGCGCGTGCGTCGCCCGCGAGCTCACCAAGCTGCACGAGGAGTTCGTGCGCGGGCGGCTGTCCGAGCTGGCGGAGCGGTTCTCGGGCGAGGTGCTCGGCGAGATCACGATCGTGGTGGAGGGGCGGAGCGGTCCCGCGCCGGCGGCGGAGCAGGCCGATCCCGACGAGCTCCTCCGCGCGCGCCTCGCCGCCGGTGCGTCGGTGCGCGACGCGTCGCGCGAGGTGGCCGAGGCGCTGGGCCTGCCGCGCAAGGCGCTCTACCAGCGCGCGCTCGAGCTCGCCTCCGAACCCGGACGCTGACCGGACCGCCCGAGCGGCTCACGGCCGCCGCGGCAGCACCAGGCGCACGCGGTTGCCCCGCGGGAGCGCCTCGATGGCCGCGGTGCCGCCGTGGGCCCGCGCGATTTCCCGCACGATGTACAGGCCGAGGCCGAGGCTCTGCGTCATGGGCGCCTCGCGCCGATCGCCCTGGCGAAAGGGCCGGAACAGCTGCGGCAGCACGCGATCGCCGATGGGATCGCCCTCGTTGTCCACCTCGATGGCGACGTTGCGATCGTCGGCCTGCCAGCGCAGCGCGATCTCGCCGTCGCCGTATTTGATGGCGTTGCCGAGGAGGTTGGAGAGCGCCTGTTCGATGCGCCGCGCGTCCCAGCAGACGTCGGCGCTGCCCTCGCCCTCGACCGCGATGCGCCGCTGCGGCGCGAGGATGCGCGCCTCCGCCGCAGCGGCGCGGCAGATGGCGCTCACCTCGGCGGGAACGGGATCGATCGGCAGGCCGGCGCCCACGCGCGCCTGCGTGTAGTCGAGCAGGTCGCGGGTGATGCGGCGCATGCGTTCGGCCGTGTCGCGGATGCGCTCGATGGCCCGGCGCTCCGAGGGCCCGAGGCTCGTCCCGCGCAGCAGGACGCCCACCGTGGTGGTCATGGCGGCCAGCGGGCTGCGCAGATCGTGGCTGACCACGCCGATGAGCTGGTGCTGGAATTCCTCGAGCGCCTCGGTCGCCTCCCGCGTGCGCTTCTGGTCGTCGATGTCCGTGTTGGTGCCGAACCAGTGGAGGATGCGGCCGTCCGCGTCGTGCATCGGCAGCGCGCGCACGAGGAACCAGCGGTGCGATCCGTCGGCGGCGCGCAGGCGCAGCTCCACCTCGAAGATCGTCCCCCCGGCGATGGCGCGCTCCCACGCCTGGCGGCACGCCATCACGTCGTCGGGATGGATCGCCGCGGTCCAGCCGTAGTCCACCGAAGCCACGAGCGAGAGGCCGGTAAATTCGAGCCAGCGCTGGTTGAAGAAGGCGATCGATCCGTCCGGGCGCCCCATCCACACGTGCTGCGGCATGGTCTCGAGGCAGAAGCGCAGCAGCGACTCGCTGGCGCGCAGCGCCTCCTCGGCCTGCTTGCGCTTCGTGACGTCGATCGCCACCGCCAGGCACGACACCACGGCCCCGCTCGGATCGCGCAGCGGCACGGTGTTCAGGCGCAGCCAGCGATCGCCCTCCGCCAGCCGCGCCTCTCCGGCTTCCACCGGCTCACCCTGGTGGATGGCGCGGTCGAGCGGCCGCTGCAGCAGCGCGCGCACCGGCTCGCCGTCGAGGTGCTCGAACGCGCGGTTCGACTGGAGCACGCGGCCGCTCCCCGCCTCGAACAGCGCCACGCCCACCGGCATGGCCTCCACGATGGACGAGAGGCGCTCGCGCTTGGCGTCGAGCGCGCGCACGAGCTCGTTGCGCTCGAGCTCGGTGCGGTGGCGATCCTCCACGTCGACGCACGCGCCGACGAATTCCTGCAGCGTTCCGTCCGGATCCCGCACCGGCACGATGCGCAGGGCGAAGCGCCGGTACGTGCCGTCGTGCCGCCGCAGCCGGAACTCGCCCTCGTACACGCCGGGGGCGGCGAGGAGCTCCCCGTGGCGGAGGCGCACCCGCTCGCGGTCGTCCGGATGCACGAACGCGAGCCAGCCGTCGCCGTGGGCAGCGTCGATCGGTCGGCCGGTGTACTGGCTCCACGAGTCCGAGCCGCCGATGTTCCGGCCCTGCGGATCCATGCGGAAGATGAGCTGCGACGTGGCCTCGACCAGCGAGCGGAAGCGCGCCTCGCTGCCGGCGAGCTCCGCCTCGCGCCGCTTGCGCTCCGTGATCTCGTGGAACCACAGGTAGAGCATCTCGCCCTGCGGCACCGCGCGGATCTCGTACCAGCGATCGGTCGGCGAGCGCGCCTCGAAAACGGCCGGCCTGCCGCTCGCGCGCGCCGCTTCGCAATGCGCACGGAACGGATGGTCGCGTCCGGCAGGCTGCACGTCCCAGATGCGCCGGCCGACCAGCTCGCGGGCCTCGGCGCCCAGGACGGCGGCAGCGTGCTCGTTCACGAGCGCGAACCGCCACGCGCCGTCGAGCGCGACGACGCCGCCATCGGCCAATTCGAGCAGATCGCGCATCCATCGCGACGCGTCGTCCGCCCCCGGACGCGTCGCGATCCCCTTGGATGACAACATCCCATGTCCCCCGGTGTCGCGGCGCCATGATGGCACATCGCGGCGGGCAGCGCCGCAGCGAAGGCGCGCGGCGGCTGGACGGGACGTTTCAGCGTTCTTCGGGATCGCGCAGGCCGAATTCCTTCATCTTGTTCTGCAGCGATTTGCGCGAAATCTTCAGCCTGCGCGCGGCCTGCGTGACGTTGCCGCCCGTCTCGTCGAGCGCCCGCGCGATGAGGTCGCGCTCGAGCGCCGCCGCCGCGCCGCGGACGATGTCCTTCATCGACGCGTCGGCGATGGCGGGCAGCGGCGCCGCGGGGCCGGGCGTCTGCGCGCCGGGCGACGGCCCGGCAAGCGCCGGAGCCTGTGCCGGCGCGGCGGTGCGGCGCAGGTTCTCCGGCAGATCCTCCACCCGGATCGTGCTGCCGTCCGCGAAGAGCACGGCGCGCTCCATCAGGTTTTCGAGCTCGCGGATGTTGCCGGGGAAGCTCCACGCCCGCAGGAGCTCCATCGCCGCGGGCTCCACCAGCTCGATGCGCTTGTGCAGCTTGCGGTTGTATTTCTCGCGGAAGAACTCGACGAGCAGCGGGATGTCGGCCCGCCGCTCCCGCAGCGGCGGGAGCGAGATCGGCACCACGTTCAGCCGGTAGAACAGATCCTCGCGGAACCTCCCCGCCTGGATCTCTTTGCCGAGGTCGCGGTTGGTGGCGGCGATGAGCCGCACGTCCACCTTGAGCGTCTTCACGCCGCCGACGCGCTCGAATTCGCTCTCCTGCAGCGCGCGCAGCAGCTTCACCTGCATCTCGATGGGAATTTCGCCGATTTCGTCGAGGAAGAGCGTGCCGCCGTCGGCCAGCTCGAAGCGGCCCGGCTTCGAGGTCACGGCGCCCGTGAAGGCGCCGCGCTCGTAGCCGAACAGCTCCGATTCCATGAGATCCTTGGGGATGGCGGCGCAGTTGATCTTGATGAGCGGCTTGTTGCGGCGTGACGAGCCCTGGTGCAGCGCCTGGGCCACGAGCTCCTTGCCCGTGCCGCTCTCGCCGGTGACGAGCACGGTGGAGGGCGTGTCGGCCACCTTCTCGACGATGCGGTAGATCTCCTGGACGGCAGGCGAGTCGCCGATGATGCGCCGCTCGGCCTCCGGCGCGCTGCCGATCGGCGCCCCGCGGCCCAGCGCGCGCGTGCGCACCGCCTTGGCGATGACGTGCCGCAGCTCGCTCTGCTCGAACGGCTTGGTCACGTAGTCGAACGCGCCGGTCTTGATGGCGCTCACGGCGGAGTCCACCGTGCCGTGGGCGGTGATGAGGATCACCGGGACGTCGGGCGCGCGGTCGAGCACGTGCCGCAGCACCTCGAAGCCGCCCACCTTCGGCATCACCAGATCGGACACCACCACGTCGATGCCGCCGCGGTCGAACAGGGCGAGGCCCTCCTCGCCGTCCGCGGCC
>Ga0164243_10008127_pt1 | contig 15551 bp, 13 predicted proteins | sample OricompcompostOP_FD_108781 | JGI IMG/M metagenome (GOLD analysis project Ga0164243, IMG submission 108781) | Organic Plus compost microbial communities from Emeryville, California, USA - Original compost - Organic plus compost (OP) | ecosystem: Engineered > Solid waste > Mixed feedstock >...
GGCGACATAGACGACCCCGGCGACGAGGACGAGGTGGACGAACGCCGTCAGCCCGTCGGCGAGCAATGCCTTCACCCAGGCGTAGCTGACGCCGAAGGAGCGGCGCATGCCGGCCGACCAGCCGAGGTAGAGCAGACCGAACGCGGCCAGGGCGTAGGCGGCCTCCCACTTCGACCCCATCGCCAGTCCCCAACTGACTCCTGCGGCGAGCAACCAGGGTCGGAAGAGCAGGCGTCGCACCGGTCCCCAGGAGCGCGCCGAGCTGTACGCCGCTGGGACGAGCCCCGCGACCCGCCGTCGGCACCAGTCCCGATCGGCGACCATGCAATGCACCGCGAGTAGCACGAAGAACGCCACGTAGATGTCGAGCAGCGCAAGCCGGGAGAGCACGAACTCGAGGCCGTCGAAGGTCATCAGCAAGCCGGCGAACACGCCCCAGAGCGTCGAGCCGGTCAGGCGGCGTACGAACCGGATCAGGAGGAGCACCATCAAGGTGCCGACCAGGCAGGAGACGATCCGCCAGCCGGTGGGGTCCATCCCGAAGACCTTCTCGCCGGCGGCGATCAGCCATTTCCCGACGTCGGGATGGACGATCATCTCCGGGCTGTCGCTCCACTGCCCGGTCGTGGTGCCGGCGAGGATATGACGGTCGGCATCGGAGACGTAGTTGCGGGCGTAGCCGAAGTGCAGCATCGACCAGGCGTCCTTGGCGTAGTACGTCTCGTCGAACTCGAAGAGGTGCGGCGTGCCGAGGTGCCAGATCCGCAGGACGAAGGCGATCAGGGTGACACCCAGCGAGGCGCCCCAGCCTGCGAGCCGCGACTCGGTGAGCGCACGCTCGGCGCGCCGCCAGGCCGAGGGGATCTGGGCGCCCGTTGCCGTACGTGCCAGACCGGCGGTCTCCTCACGCTCCTCGCGCTCGCGGGTCCCGGCCGTCACGGGTTGCACTCTAAGGGGCTGACACAATCGGTCCGTGACCTCTCCCCACGCCGGCGCGGATCGCGGTGGCGCCCTCGTGCTGGCCGCCACCCCCATCGGCCGGGTGGCGGATGCCTCGCCCCGATTGGCCGCCGAGCTCGCCGGTGCCGACGTGGTGGCGGCCGAGGACACCCGTCGCCTCAAGCGGCTCACCGCAGAGCTGAGCGTGAGCGTTGCCGGCCGGGTCGTCTCCTACTTCGAGGGCAATGAGCAGGCGCGTACGTCGATCCTCCTCGACGAGCTGCTCGCCGGCCGGCGGGTCTTGCTCGTCACCGATGCCGGTATGCCGAGCGTCTCGGACCCCGGCTACCGGCTGGTCGCGGCCGCGGTCGAGCACGGCGTACCGGTCACCGCGGTCCCGGGGCCCTCGGCGGTGCTCACCGCGCTCGCGGTGAGCGGGCTGCCGGTCGACCGGTTCTGCTTCGAGGGCTTCCTGCCGCGCAAGCCGGGGGAACGCCGGCGGCGGTTGGCCGCCCTGGCGGCCGAGGAGCGGACGATGGTCTTCTTCGAAGCGCCGCATCGGACCGAGGCGACGCTCGCCGCGATGCGCGACGCCTTCGGCGAGGATCGGGCCGCGGCGGTCTGCCGCGAGCTCACCAAGACCCACGAAGAGGTACGCCGCGGAGGGCTCGCCGCGCTGGTTGCCTGGGCCGCCGGCGGCGTACGCGGCGAGGTGACGATCGTCGTCTCCGGCGCCGCGGCGACCGCCGCCGTCGACGGCGATCCGGACAGCCTGCGTGCCGCGGTCGCGGAGCTGGAGGCGACCGGCGTGAGCCGCAAGGAGGCGATCCCCGAGGTCGCGAAGCGTGCCGGCCTCCCCAAGCGCGAGGTGTACGACGCCGTCCACCGCACCAAGGAGGGTCCTTCGTGAGCTATCCGCCGCTGCCCGAGCCGTTGCCGGCCCCGGTGGTCGACAACCACTGTCACCTCGACATCGCCCGTGACGGCGATCCGCTCCCACTCGCTGAGGCGCTGGGCCGGGCGGCCGCGGTCGGCGTCACCAGGGTGGTCCAGATCGGCTGCGATCTGCCCGGTGCGCGCTGGGCGGTCGAGGCGGCGGCGACGTACGACAACGTGGTGGCGGGGGTGGCGATCCACCCCAACGACGCGCCCCGCCAGCAAGACCTGGAGGCGGCGCTTACCGAGATCGAGGAGCTCGCCACTCGACCTGAGGTGCGAGCAGTCGGGGAGACCGGCCTCGACTTCTTCCGGACCGGCGAAGAGGGTCGGGAGACCCAGGCCTACGCCTTCCGGCGCCACATCGACCTCGCCAAGCGGCTCGACAAGACCCTGGTGATCCACGACCGGGACGCGCATGATGCCGTTCTCGAAGTCATCGACAGCGTCGGACCGCCGAAGCGCTGGGTGATGCACTGCTTCTCCGGTGATGCAGAGTTCGCGCGCGCCTGCCTCGACCGCGGCGCCTACCTCTCCTTCGCCGGCACCGTGACCTTCAAGAACGCCCAGCCGTTGCGCGATGCGCTCGCGCTGGCCCCGCAGGACCGGCTCCTGGTCGAGACCGATGCCCCCTACCTCACGCCCACGCCGCACCGTGGCGCGACGAACTCCTCCTACCTGATCCCGCTCACGATGCGTCGCATGGCGGAGGTCCGCGGGGAGGACCTCGCGGAGCTCTGTCGGGCAGTCGAGGCCAACACCGAGGTGGCGTTTGGCGGCAGCTGGGGTTGAATCGGAGGCAGTCGGACCGGACCGCTAACTGTTGTTAGTATAGTGAAATGGTTCGGTTAGAGCCCGGGAAGCCGCGCCCGTCGACGACGACTCGACGGTCCGATCTTCCTGCCCCGAGGCCGAGCCCGCGTTCATCCGACGCCGCATCGAGCGTGCTCCGCGGCATCCTGGATCACGGTCCGGTGGCGAGGAGCAACCTGGCGCGGCTGACGGGCATGTCCCCGGCCTCCATGAGTGGGGTGACTCGAGGCCTGGTGGAGCTCGGCCTGATCCGGGAGGTGCCCGAGGCTGCAGGGCCGCCGGGGTTCGGGCGGCCGCACGTGCCGCTGGATCTGGCGGAATCGCAGGTCGTTGCCTTCGCGGTCCACTTCGCTGTGCCACATGCGACGGTGGCAGCGGTGGACCTGCGGGGACGTGTGCTGTCGAGCCGGCTGTTGCCCTATCGGGACCCGACGCCCGCGAAGGCGGTCGACGGGGTGGTCGAGCAGCTCCGGGTCCTTGCTGAGTCCTACGCCGACCGGCGCGTCCTCGGTGTCGGTGTCGCCACCGGCGGCTGGGTCGACGCGGAGGCGGGGGTAGTCGTCGACCACGGCCTGCTGAGATGGCGCGACGTTCCGTTGAGGGAGATGTTCGCCCGGGCGATCGGGCTGCCGACGTACGTCGAGAACCACGGCCGGGCGCTGCTTGCCGCTGAGCAGCTCTTCGGCAAGCATGCGCAGCGCGCGCGAGAGAGCAGTCTGCACCTCTTCATCGGCAACGTGGTGGACGCGGCCTTCGCGATCAGGGGCCGGACCCATCAGGGGCGGCGCAGCGCGTCGGGAAACCTGGTGCACCTGCCGGTGGACGCCGATCCTGCGATCAGCGACTCGTGCCCGTGCGGTCGGCTCGGTTGCTTCCAGGCTGCCGTCTCGGAGCGAATCCTCATCAGGCGCGCGGCCGAGCTCGGCGTGCAGGCTCGTTATGTCACGGAGCTCTCCGATCGTGCGCGAGCGGGGGACGATCGGATTGCCGATCTCTTCGTGGATCGCGCTCGCTCGCTCGGTCACGCCATCGCCTATCTGGTCGATCTGTTCAACCCCGAGGTTCTCGCGGTCACCGAGGCGGGCTTCATGTGGGTCCCGCGTGCGCGCGAGGCGCTGCTTGCCGAAGTTGCGGCGCGGTCGGAGACCGTCGACGATCCGGCGACGGTGATCGTCCCGTCGAGCTTCGAGGGCAGCCTGGCGGTCGCCGGGGCGGCGTCACTCCTGGACAAGGTCTTCGCGTCTCCGCTGGGTTTTGGGCCAGTGCTGTCGTCGGCGTCCTGAGAGCGACTTAATTCACTCGGTTGCATTGTTGTCATATAAGTCAACCAGATTACTCTAGTTATATGACGTCGTCCCGGGCTCTCACTGCGCACGTCTGTTGCTGCTGTCGCTAACCGACGTCAGACGGCGGTTCTGCCGCTGCTGTCCCCAGCGCTGTTTCGCGATCCGGGTGCTTCGCCATGTCTGAGCGAGGGCTTCGCGCGGTCAGCGCCGGACCCTCCTCTCCGCTCAAGAATCGACCGATCCGAAGGACACCACCGTGAACCGATCCTCCACGACCTATCGCGAACCTCGGGTGCGCGACGGCCGGACCCGCGCGCGAGTCTGGGTCGCCGTCCTGGCCCTGGCTGTCTCGGTGGCGCTGACCGGCTGTGGAACCTCGTCAAGTGCTACTGGCCGCGATGGTGTGACCACGTTGCGTTACCAGGGCTGGAACAACCAGGTGACGCTCCCCGAACTGGCCGCCGCGCTCGGCTACTTCAAGGGCAAGGTCAAGCTCGACTGGGTCGGCAACACGATCAGCGGCCCGCAGGACATCCAGTCGGCTGCCACTGGTCAAACCGACTTCGGTGGCGCGTTCGGTGGCGCCGTCGAGAAGCTCGTCAGTTCCGGAGCCCCGATCAAGGCCGTGATCAACTACTACGGCGGCGACCAGAAGACCTTCACCGGCTACTACGTGCTCGACGGCACCCCGCTCAAGAGTCAGAAGGACCTGATCGGCAAGAAGGTCGGCGTCAACACCCTCGGCGGTCAGAACGAGGCAGACATCTTCAACCAGCTCCGCAAGGCCGGCCTCTCCGCCGCCGAGGTCAAGAAAGTGGAGTTGGTGACGCTGCCGCCCACCAATACCGAAGATGCGCTCCGGCACCACCAGATCGACGTCGCCGCGCTCTCCGGCCAGTTCCAACAACTTGCCCTCGCCCATGGCGGGATCCACCCGCTGTGGACCGAGTTGCAGCAGTACGGCCCGTTCGACGGCGGCCAGTACGTCTTCCGTACCGACTTCATCAAGAAGAACCCGGCTGCGGTGAAGGCATTCGTCGACGGCGTCGGTCGTGCCATCGAGTGGGAGAAGGCCACTCCGCGCAAGCAGGTCATCGCGAAGTTCAGCGAGATCATCAACGCCCGCAAGCGGACCAACGAGAACACCGACAGCATCAAGTACTGGCTGAGCTCGGGCGTCCCCTCGAAGTACGGCCAGATCACCGACGCCGACTTCACCCTCTGGAAGGACTGGCTCCTCACCACGGGCTCCGTCAAGAAGGTTCCGACCTCCTCGGCGCTCTACACCAACGAGTTCAATCCGAATGCCTCCGAGAGCAAGTGACCACCATGACCACCGGCATTTCGATCAACCACGTCACGAAGACCTTCCCCGACCGCAAGACGGGCGGCGAGTTCGTCGCCCTCGACGATGTCACCCTCGAGGTACCGGCGGGTCAATTCCTCAGCCTCGTCGGCCCGAGCGGCTGCGGGAAGTCGACCCTGCTGGACCTCGTGGCCGGCCTGACGACGCCCACGACCGGCGAGCTCGCTCTCGACGGCCGGCCGATCACCGGCCCCGGGCTCGACCGCGGCGTCGTGTTCCAGCAGTACGCCCTCTTCCCCTGGCGCACCGCCCAAGCGAACATCGAGTTCGGCCTGGAGGAGAAGAAGATCCCGCGCAAACAGCGCGCCGAGCGTGCTCGCGAGATGCTCGCGCTGGTCGGCCTCTCCGCCTTCGCCGACCGCTACCCGCACGAGCTCTCGGGCGGGATGAAGCAACGGGTCGCGATTGCCCGCAGCCTCGCCTACGAGCCCGAGGTGCTTCTCATGGACGAGCCGTACGCCGCGCTCGATGCCCAGACCCGAGAAGCGCTCCAGGACGACCTGCTCGCCATCTGGCGGCGTACCGGCACCACGATCCTCTTCATCACCCACGGCATCGACGAGGCCGTCTACCTCGGCCAGCGCGTTGCGGTGATGACCTCGCGCCCGGGCCGCATCAAGCAGGTCGTCGACATCGATCTCCCCGAAGCCGATGCGGGTGAAGACCGTCGATCCACCCCTGAGTTCGTCGAGCAGCGGCATCAGATCTGGTCGCTGCTGCACGACGAGGTCGTCCGCAGCCGTGAGACCGCTGCCGTCTGAGGAGCCCTATCATGAGCCAGACCATCACCCCGGCCGACACGATCCGGCCCGATCAGCCCACCGCGACCCCGCTCGCGCCCGCGACGAAGGCGGCTCGCGGACGCACGTACCGACGGGCCAGCTTCCTCGGTCGCGGCGTCGCGAGCGTGGCAAAGCGCAGCATCGCCATCATCGCGTTCCTCGCCCTCTGGCAGGTCGCCCCGAAGTTGGGATGGGTGGAGGAGGCCTTCCTGCCTCCGTTCACGACGGTGGTGCACGCCCTCGTCGACCTCATCAAGTCCGGTGAGCTGTGGACGGACATCTCGGCGAGCCTGCACCGTTCGCTGGCCGGCTTTGCGATCGCGATCGCGATCGGCATCCCGGTCGGCCTGCTCATCGCGTGGTATCGCACGCTGTCGGAGATCCTCAATCCGCTGCTCACGATCTTCCTCAACACCGCAGCCGTCGCGCTGATCCCCGTCTTCACGTTGATCCTGGGCATCGGCGACTTCTCGAAGATCACGATCATCGCCTACGCCTGCTTCTGGACCGTCCTCTACAACACCATCAGTGGCGCCCGTGACATCGATCCGCTGCTGATCCGCTCGGCTCGGTCGCTGGGGTTGTCGAGTTGGAAGCTCTTTGTGAAGGTGATCCTCCCGGCCGCCGTACCGCCGATCTTCACCGGCGTCCGACTCGCGGGCGCGGCTTCGATGCTCGTGCTGGTCACCAGCGAGTTCGTGGGCGCGAAGGCCGGGCTCGGCTACTTGATCATCTCGTCGCAGAACAACTTCCAGATCCCGCAGATGTACGCCGGCATCGTGACCATCTCGGTCATCGGCGTGCTCTTCAACTATCTGCTCGTCCGCCTCGAGCGCCACTTCTCGCGCTGGCGCGCGTGAGCGGTGGGATGCGGACGTGCTGAGGCCTGCTCACCGACCCAGACCCAACCAGGGTCGCGACGGCGCTTGTGACGGCGCCGGGATCAACTCGAGCCGTGGAGGATCCGCATGACCGCGGAATGCGCGACGGAGGCGCTGCGTCCGGTCGGCGCGGCCGAGACCGTCACCCGGAGCCGTCGGGAGGATGCGATCTCGCCCGGCATGCTGGTGCTGCTCGCGTTCATCGCAGCCGCCTCGCCGTTGGCGATCGACCTCTACCTGGCCAGCTTCCCACGCATTCAGAGGGACCTGTCCACGACGCCGACGATGGTGCAGTTGACGCTGACCGCCTACCTGGTGGGCGTCTCGATCGGCCAGCCGATCTGGGGGCCGCTCTCGGACAGGTTCGGTCGGCGGCGGCCTCTGATCGTCAGCAACTCGATCACCGTCGTCAGCTCGGCCCTGGTCGCCCTCGCGCCGACGATCCACGTTCTGATCGCGGCGCGCTTCGTCCAAGCGCTCTCGGCGGCCTCCGGGATGGTCATCGCCCGTGCGATCGTCTCCGACAAGGCCCAGGGGTACGCCGGCGTTCGTGCGCTCACGCTGATGATGACGGTCTTCGGGGTGGTCCCCGTGGTGGCCCCGACGCTGGGCGGCGTGCTGGCGACCTTCCTGCCGTGGCGGGGGGTGCTGTTGCTGTTCGCTGCGATCGTGGTCGGCCAGCTTCTCGCCTGCATCTTCGTCCTGTCCGAGACGCTGCCGCCGGTTCGCCGGTCCCGACGTCTGAGCTACGGCGACCTGGCCAGGGTGCTGGCGCGTCCGGCGTTCCTCACCTACGGCCTCACCCTGGGCATCGCGCTGGCGGTGATGATGGCGTACGTCGGGTCGGCCTCCTTCGTCTATCAGAAGGGCCTCGGGTTCAGCGCGCTCGGCTTCGGACTGGTCTTTGCGGCCAACGCCATCGCCATGCTCGCGGCGGGAACGCTCAACAGCCGACTGGCCCGGCGCCAGGTCCACCCGGTTCGCACGGTTGGTGGGGCGCTGCCGTTCGTCGTCGTCTGCTGCTTGTCGATCGCCGCGGTCGGTGCTTCGCCGTGGCCGCAGCTGATCGTCCTACCGGCCGTGCTCAACGCGTTCTTCATCAATCTGGCCACCGGGAACTGTATGGCGCTGGCGATGGGGCAGGCGCAGGGGATTCCCGGTGCCGGGTCAGCGGTCCTCGGGCTCTTCATGTTCGGCTTCGGCGCGCTCGTGACCCCGCTCTCGTCGCTGCTGGGCGGCGCCAGCTCTCCGGTCTCGATGGGGCTACTGATGGGCGGTCTGGCGCTGTGCGCGGCCATGACCTTCGCACTGGGTCGCCGGTGGCTGCAGAAGCACTCCAAGGCCGAGATCGCCCTCGGCTGAGGGCTCGTACTACCTCCGCGCGAGCTCGGCAACAGCTCGCGCCTCAACCGCAATCGCTCACGACAACGACAGCTCACCACAACGACAGATGGGACAGCCATGACCGCACAGCTCGACCACGAGATCACCATCGACTCGATCGCTACGCAGGCCGACCCGGAGCCCGGGTACGAGACCATCGCCGTGCGCAAGGTCGGCGCCCATCTCGGCGCGCAGATCGGCGGCGTCCGGATCGGCGGCGACGTCCCGGCTGATCAGGTCGCCGAGATCAAGCGAGCGCTCGCCGAGCACAAGGTGATCTTCTTCCGCGACCAGCATCACGCCGGCGACGCCGAGCAGCGCGGGTTCGCAGCCCTGATCGGCACGGTCACGAAACCGCATCCGACAGTCGCCGGCGACGGTGACGCGGTATTGCCGATCGACTCTGATCGCAGCAAGGCCAACAGCTGGCACACCGACGTGACGTTCGTCGACCGGATCCCGGCGGCGTCGCTGCTGCGCGCGGTTGACCTGCCGCCGTACGGCGGGACCACGGTCTGGGCGAACACCACCCGTGCCTACGAGACCCTCCATCCGGCGCTCAAGGCGCTCGTCGACCGATTGTGGGCCGTGCACTCCAACCTCTTCGACTATGCCGCCGAGCGGGACGAGAAGCGGGTCGGGGGCATTGACGTGAAGGAGCAGTCCTACCGCGACGAGTTCGCCCACCTCGAGTTCGAGACCGAGCACCCGGTCGTCCGGGTGCATCCGGTCACGGGCAAGCCGACGTTGCTTCTCGGTCACTTCATCCGCTACTTCGTTGGCCTCTCCGGCCAGGACTCGCACGACCTCTTCCAACTCCTGCAGCGCCACGTCATCCGACTCGACAACACCGTGCGATGGACTTGGCGGCTGGGTGATCTGGCGATCTGGGACAACCAGGCCACGCAGCACTACGCCGTCGACGACTACGACGACCAGCACCGTCGCCTGCATCGCATCACCCTCGCCGGGGACGTCCCGGTGAGCCTGGATGGCACTCCCAGCACGGTCCGCAAGGGAGACGCCTCGCACTACTCGCCGATCGCTGAGCTGCACGCCTGACCGACAGCACACAGCTCACCCGGAATTACGACGAAGGAGCATCCGATGGGGCGCCAACTCCACCTCAATCTCTTCCTGCACGACACCGGTCACCACGAGGCCTCCTGGCGGTTGCCGGACTCGGACCCGAACGCCAACCTGTCCCTCGAAGCCCATCAGCGCGCCGCGCGCCTGGCCGAAGCGGCGAAGTTCGACTCGATCTTCCTGGCCGACGGTCCGGCGTTGTGGGGCGACCCCGGCAGGCGGCCGTCCGGGTCGCTGGAACCGACGGTCGTGCTCGCCGCGCTGGCGGTCGCCACGAGTCGGATCGGGCTGATCGCGACCGCCTCGACGACGTACAACGACCCCTACAACCTGGCACGCCGGTTCGCCTCGCTCGACCACCTCTCCGGTGGCCGGATCGGATGGAACATCGTGACCACCGCGAGCGAGGCGGCCGCGCGCAACTTCGGGCTCGACGACCTGCCGCTGCATCGGACCCGCTACCAGCGTGCCGACGAGTTCCTCGAGGTGGCTACCAAGCTGTGGGACAGCTGGGCCGACGACGCGATCGTGGCCGACAAGGAGGCCGGTGTGCACGCAGACGCGGCCCGGATCACCGCGATCGGCCACCGCGGTGAGTTCTTCCGGGTGGACGGCCCGCTGAATCTGCCCCGGTCGCCGCAGGCCTACCCCGTGCTGGTGCAGGCGGGCTCGTCGGAGGACGGGAAGGAGTTCGCGGCCAGGTGGGCCGAGGCGATCTTCACCGCTCAGCCGACGCTTGCGGAGAGCCAGGGCTTCTACGCGGACGTCAAGCGCCGGGCAGCCGCGGCCGGCCGCAATCCGGATCACGTCGTGATCCTGCCCGGCATCGTCCCGGTGATCGGCGACACCGCGAAGGAGGCGGCGGAGCTCGAGGCGGAACTCGAGCGCCTGATTGCGCCGAAATACGCGGTGGCGCAGCTCGCTCAAACACTCGGCGTGGAGCGCGACCGGTTGCGCCTGGATGAGCGGCTGCCCGAAGACCTGCCCGCCGAGGACGAGATCGAGGGCCACAAGAGCCGTCGTACCTTGGTGGTCGAGTGGGCTCGTCGGGAGAACCTGACGGTGCGGCAGTTGATCGGCAAGCTGGGTGGAGGTCGCGGCCACCGCACCTTCACCGGGACGCCGCAGCAGGTCGCGGACGACATTGCGCATTACTTCGAGAGCGGTGCCGCAGACGGGTTCAACGTCATGCCGGCGGTCCAGCACGCGGGCTTCGAGGCGTTCACGACCAAGGTCGTTCCGATCCTGCAGGATCGTGGTCTCTTCCGGACCGAGTACGCCGGCACGACGCTGCGCGAGCACTATGGTCTACCCCGGCCTGAGAATCGGCTCCGCGACGCGGATGTGGCGCGCGAGGCAGCAGCCGGTCTGAGCGGTGTGGCCGCGTCGTGAGGCCTGCACAGCTGCGCCGTGAGCCCTGGGGCGAGGGTTAAATAGCAGTCGCCGACTTGCATTTCACCCCGCGGATTTGTTCCGCTGGGTCGCGGACCGCCGGGATCGAGACGCTCTCGGACAGCGCTGAGGGGGGCCTCACGGAGCGCTGGCCACTCGTGCCCGGGCAGCTCGAACATCGGAGCATTGTGCCCTTAAGCAGTACCACGGTTGTCGGTCGCGCACTGGCGAAACCGCTCAAGAAGCTCAGCAATTTCTCGCACTCGCGCCGCAGCCGACCGGTCCTGATCGGGTTGGTCGCCGTCGCCGCAGTTGCTGCCGGCGGCGCCACCTGGGGATACCAGTCGCTCTCCACCGATGTGACGCTCACCATCGACGGCAAGGCTCGGCAGGTCTCCTCGATGTCCGACACCGTCGGCGACGTACTCGCCCATGAGGGCGTCAAGGTCGGCCCTCACGACGTGGTTGCTCCCGGCGTCGACAGCAAGGTCGAGGACGGCAGCGAGATCACCGTCGAGTACGGGCGGCCGCTCAACCTCGATGTCGACGGCGCCAAGAAGACCTACTGGGTGACCGCGACCGACGTCCGTGGTGCTCTCGACGAGATCGGCCGCACCTTCGGCGGCTCCGCAGACCTGTCGACCAGCCGTGATGCGGCCATCGGCCGGGCTGGCCTCCAACTCGACGTGGTGACCCCGAAGACGGTGACGCTGAAGCTCGCCGGTGCTCCGGCCAAGAAGCGGACGATCACCGCGCTCACCGTTGCGGACGCGCTCCAGGAGGTGGGCGTCAAACCGCACGGACGCGACACCGTCACCCCGCGGATCGGCGCGGCTCTCCATGACGGCGACACCATCGTCTTCACCGACTACCGCACCACGACCAAGCACGTCGCCCGCGAGACGATTCCGGCTCCGGTCGTGAAGCGCCAGGACGACTCGCTTCTCAAGGGCGAGGAGAAGGTCGTCGACGAAGGCTCCGACGGTGCCCGCGCGGTGACCTACAAGCTGGTCTTCCGCAACGGCCACCTGATCACCAAGAAGGTGGTCTCCGCCTCGGTCACCGAGAAGGCCGCCCCACGGGTGGTCAAGGTCGGTACCAAGGAGCGTCCGGTGACCACCAACTACGCCGGCGGCAACGGTCCCTGGGACCGGATCGCGCAGTGCGAGTCCGGCGGCAACTGGGCCGCCAACACCGGCAACGGCTACTACGGCGGTCTCCAGTTCAACCTCGGCACCTGGCATGCGTACGGCGGCAGCGGCCGTCCCGACCAGGCCAGCCGCGCCGAGCAGATCCGGGTCGCCGAGAAGGTCCGCGCGGCCGAGGGCGGCTACGGCGCCTGGCCGGTCTGCGGCGCCCGGGCCTGACCCGCCCCCCGGCGCCCTCACACTGCACAAGCGCCGACTCGGCGGGGGAGCGGTCCGCGGTTAGGCTCATGCCCATGCCCGCCACCCCGCCGCGTCTGCTCGGTCCGGCCGAGGTCAGGGCGCTGGCGGCGGAGCTCGACCTTCGGCCGACCAAACAGCGTGGGCAGAACTTCGTGATCGACCCCAACACGGTCCGCAGGATCGTTCGGGAGTCGGGGGTCGGTTCCGGCGATGTGGTCATCGAGGTTGGGCCGGGCCTGGGGTCGCTGACGTTGGCGCTCCTCGAGGTCGCCGGTCGGGTGACCGCGATCGAGGTGGACGACGTGCTCGCGGCCCGGTTGCCGCGGACCGTTGCGGAGCGCGCGCCTGGCCAGCAGGGTGCCTTCGAGGTCGTCCATGCCGACGCGCTGCGGCTGACGGAGGTTCCCGGTCCGGCGCCCACGGCGCTGGTCGCGAACCTTCCCTACAACGTCTCGGTGCCGGTGCTGCTGCACCTGCTTGCGCTGTTGCCCACCCTGCAGAAGGGCCTGGTGATGGTGCAGTCCGAGGTAGCTGACCGGCTGGCGGCGCGCCCTGGCTCGAGGATCTATGGCGTCCCGTCGGTGAAGGCGGCGTGGTACGCCGAGGTGCGCCGGGCCGGCGCCGTCGGCCGTAACGTCTTCTGGCCTGCCCCCAACGTCGATTCGGGGCTCGTCTACTGGACCCACCGGCCGCAGCCCACGACCCGGGTCACCCGCGAGCAGGTGTTCGCCGTCGTCGACGCCGCCTTCGCTCAGCGCCGCAAGGCTCTGCGCGGCGTACTCAAGGGCTTGGCGGGCTCCGCCGAGAGCGCCGAGGCCGCACTGCTCGCGGCCGGGGTTGACCCGATGGCGCGAGGCGAGTCGCTGGGCATCACCGAGTTCGTCACCATCACCGAGCAGCTCCAAGGAGTCCCGGCATGAGCGAGCGCCGGCGAGCGACCAACGGCCTCAGGTCGTCGCGCCCCTATCCTTCACTCTTCTCGACGGGGTCGACGACGTGAGCGTCATCGTGCGGGCCGCGGCCAAGTTCAATCTGTATCTCGGCGTCGGCCCGGTGCGACCGGACGGGTTCCACCCGCTCGCCACGGTCTATCAGGCGATCGGCCTGTACGACGACGTGACCGTCGCCGAGCCGGGACCGGGAGCCGGCTGGTCGGTGAGCGTGACCGCCGAGGACCACATCGTCCTCGACGAGGTGCCCACCGGTGAGGACAACATCGCGGTCCGCGCCGGCAAGGCGCTGGCGGCTCATCATGGGCTCGACCGGACCGCCGCGATCAGTATCCACAAGGGCATCCCGGTCGCCGGCGGGCTCGCCGGCGGGTCCGCGGACGCGGCGGCCACGCTGTTGGCCCTCGATCACCTCTGGGCGCTCGAGACCCCCGACGACGAACTCCTCGCGGTCGCGGCCGAACTCGGCTCCGACGTACCGTTCGCGCTGCTCGGCGGGACCGCTGTGGGCCGTGGCCACGGTGAGCTCGTCGAGCCGGTCGCCGACGAGGGTTCCTGGTGGTGGGTCGTGGTCGGCAACGAGGAGGGGCTCTCCACTCCGGCCGTCTATCGCGCCTTCGACGAGCACACTGGGGGTCACGCCCTCGACGCCTACGTGCCGGATGCGCTCTACCAGGCGCTGAAGACCGGCGAGCCCGAGCGGCTGGCCGCGGCGCTCGGCAATGACCTCCAGTCCGCGGCGCTCGGTATGCGCCCTGACCTGGCCCGTGTCTTCACCGACGCCGAGGCCGCCGGCGCCCTTCGGGCGCTGCTCTCCGGATCCGGGCCGACCGTCCTGCTGCTCTGCAGTGATGCCACCCATGCCCGGTTGGTCGCTCGCGAGATGCGGCGCAACGGTTACGACCGGGTCTGGATCGCGCCGGGGCCGGTCGCTGGGGCTCATCGGGTCGTCTATTGAGCCGCTGGCCACAGCTCCGCCGTACCTGGGCGTCTCACATCGGGAACTCGGAGAAGTAGAACCACCCGTGGTCGTGCAGGTCCCCGTCGGTGACCCGGGCGGCCGGCGGTGCCGAGGTGAACTCGCCGTACCCTCCTTGGAAGAAGAGCAGTGGCGAGGTCGGGCGGATGACTTCCATCGCGTCGATGGCACACAGCACGATGTAGTGGTCGCCGGCCTCGATCTGCTGCGCGGGATGGCAGTGGACGTGGGCGACGGCATCATCCAGCTGCGGGGCGCCGTAGGGGGAGGTCCGCCAGGCGACCTTCTCGAACTTGTCGGTCGAGCGGCCGGTCAAGGTCCGGCACAGCTCGAGCTGGTCGGCGGCAACGATGTTGACGCAGTACGATGCCGCGCCGGCGAGCCTGGCATAGGTGCTCGACGTGCGCTGCGGCATGAAGCAGACCAGCGGTGGATCCATCGAGACCGCGCTGAAGGTACCCACGACGAGGCCGACGGGCTCGGGCGCTCCTGCCTGCCCGACGTGCTCGGAGGAGGCGTCGAAGCCGGTCACCACCGCGACCCCGGTCGGGTAGTGGCCCATGACCTCGCGGTAGAGCGAGGGATCGATCTGTTGCGGCATCGTCACCCTTCGAGTCTCGCGCAGGCGCACCACTGCGTCAGCGCCCCGTCTCGGCAACCGGCCGTTGTGGGCTTCTGTTCCGAATGCCGGACAATGGAGGGGATATGGCCAACCTCCTCAATCTCGAGCACGTCTCGAAGTCCTACGGCGTCCGCCCCCTCCTCGACGATGTCTCCCTCGGCATCAACGCGGGGATGAGAGTCGGCATCGTCGGCCGCAACGGCGATGGCAAGACCACTCTCCTCGAGGTCATGACCGGCCTCGAAGAGCCCGACTCCGGGCGCGTCTCTCGGCAGCGTGGCTTGCTGCTCGGCTACCTCCACCAGGGCGACCAGTTGGTCGACATCCACACCGTGCGTGAGGCCGTGCTCGGTGGACGCTCCGACCACGAGTGGGCGGCGGACGCCCGGCTGCGCGAGATCGTGGAGGTGCTGCTCGCCGGGGTCGACCTCGACCGAGCGGTCGCCGGGCTCTCCGGTGGCGAACGCCGCCGCTGTGCTCTCGCCGAGCTGCTCCTCGGCGACCATGACCTGATCGTCCTCGACGAGCCCACCAACCATCTCGATGTGGAGGCGGTCGCCTGGCTCGCGCAGCATCTCGCCCGGCGTACGTCGGCGTTGGTGGTGGTCACCCACGACCGGTGGTTCCTCGACGAGGTCTGCCAGTGGACCTGGGAGGTCCACGACGGGCAGGTGGACGCCTACGAGGGCGGGTACGCCGCCTTCGTGCTCGCCAAGGCGGAGCGGCAGCGACAAGCGGTGGCCAGTGA
>Ga0164243_10008129_pt1 | contig 15550 bp, 15 predicted proteins | sample OricompcompostOP_FD_108781 | JGI IMG/M metagenome (GOLD analysis project Ga0164243, IMG submission 108781) | Organic Plus compost microbial communities from Emeryville, California, USA - Original compost - Organic plus compost (OP) | ecosystem: Engineered > Solid waste > Mixed feedstock >...
CAGATGAGCGTTCACAACGCCACGACGGGCGGCAGCACCGAAGAGGACGCTGCCGCCTTTGTCGCGCGCCCCGGGGACACCGTCTTCCTCCGCACGACCGCATGGCGCCAGGTCGCCGAGCACGCGGCCGCGTCGCTGAAGAAGGGCTCGCGCGTCGTCGCGACGGGCATCCTCAAGCAGCGCAACTACAAGGACAAGGACGACAACGACCGCACGAGCTTCGAGCTCGAGCTGGACGAGCTCGCCGTGTCCCTGCGGCACGGCACGACCACGTTCACGAAAAGCCAGACCCGGGGTGAGAACGCTCCGGCAGCTGCTGAGGTGGCTAACCCGGGTCCGGCGGACGAGGCCGTGAGCGCGCCGGCGGCGCAGGAGCCCGCGCCACGTGCGCGCGCCACCGCGAGCCAGCCCGCCGCCGAGCCGCAGCGTCAGCCCGCGACGGTCGGCGCGGCCCAGGCCGCGGACGACGACCTGTTCTAGGCTCTCGGGCGCTCGTGCATTCGGTGCACGGGCGCCCGAGTTCGACCAGGCAGAGGGAGCAGATGAGCGTTCACAACGCCACGACGGGCGGCAGCACCGAAGAGGACGCTGCCGCCTTTGTCGCGCGCCCCGGGGACACCGGTGCGCGGGAGGCCAGGTTCTCGCTCTACCGCTCCCACCGCCAGAGCCTCGCCTGGGCCCTGCGGTCGCTGTGGTTCCGATGGGCTTCCGTCGCGCTGGTCGCAGTGCTGCTGGCGGCCGGATCATGGTGGCAATGGCCGCTCATCGCCGACACCTACGAGCGCATCGCCTCGTCCTTCCAGCCCGAGCAGAAGCCATGGGACGAGATCGCAGAGCCCGCGTTCAGCGACACCTACGACGAGCAGCGGACAGCGGCGCTGAACGCCCTCACGCGCGCGATCGGCGCTGCCGAGGGCGTCATCGCCTCGAAGAGAGCCGACGGCGTCGAAGCTGCGCAGATCGAGCCGGTGGAGGCGCTCGTTACGAGGGCGCAGCGCCTCATCGAAGCCGACATCCTCTTCGTCACCCCGATCACCGACATCACCGAACAACTCGCTGCCGCGACGAGCACCCTGCAGAGCGCCCAGCCGCCCGCCGCCCCGCCGCCACCCAGCGGCGGCAGCAACAGCGGAGGGGGAGGCGGCACCACGGGCGGAGGAGGCGCGCCATCCGGCGGTGGAGGCGGCAGCAAGACGATCACGGTCAGCGCCAGCGTGAGCTGCCCACCCGGGAACGTCACCGCCCATGCCTCCGGCGGCGGCACGGTCACCGTCACAATCTCTGGACCGGCCAGCGCGAGCGGCAGCGGCGGCGGGTCGGCTACGGCGACAGCCGCTGGGCCAGCCGGCACGTACACCGCAACTGCCACCGGCACCGGGTCGGTCACCATCACCAGCCTCAGCTGCTCGTGACGCGCGAGGTCGCCCCCTTCGTCCCAGCGCCCCGCATACATGTGCGTATGAGCAAGGTCGACGACAAAGGCAACCTCCACGACGGCGCCGGGCGCTTCGAGGAGAAGCGCAACTCCGCACCCGCAGGGGGCCTGGCCGCGGGTGGTGGAAGCGACGAGCTCCGGCCGCTCGCGATGATCCGCTTCGACCCCCCGGGCCCCGGCGGCTACGACCTTGCAGTCGACGCGCCGACAGGACGCTCGTACCTCCGTCACGGCGTGCTACACCGCGAAGACGGTCCCGCCTATGAGGGCCTCGACGGCACGAAGGAATGGCGACGCAACGGTCGGCTGCACCGCGTGGAGGGGCCCGCGGTCGAGAGCGACGACTACGTCGCGTTCTGGCGTGACGGAGAGGCGGTCGCGGTCTGAGCGATGCGATTCGCGATGACGACTCCGAGCTGACTCAGCCGGAGCGCGTCGTCGAGCCTGAGCAGAAGGCGACGAAGGGGCAGGCTGCAGCCGAGGTGCTCGGCAGTGCCGTGAGCGGCGCCGTCGGCGGCGCGATCCAAGGCGCTGCAGGAGGGCTGCCAGGTGCGGCCGTCGGCGCGGCCAAGGGCGCCGGGATGGCGCTGCTCCGCGATCGCCGCGTCCAGCGGGGCCTCCTCGTCACGGCAGGCGCCTTGGTGCTCGTGCTCGTCGGCGGCTCGCTCGCCAGCGGGATGGCCGCTGCATCCCTCCTCGCCTCGGTCAGCAGCGGCAGTGAGGAGAACGCTTCACGCTCCGCGAAGGAATCCGGCGCCGAGCAGTCGGCCATCGCATCCGCCGTCACCCGATCCGAAGAGCTCGGGCTCCCTTGGACCCTCGTGCTCGCCCTCGATGAGAAGGCGCCCGAGTTCAGCGACTTCGCTGGCCTCCACGCACAGCTAGACAGTGTGGATCCGGCGCGCGAGCACCGCAGCCTCACTGCCGGCGCCATCTATATGGCCTACGAGCGCGCGCTGACGATCCCCGAACCGGACTCCTGGGTCGACGGTGCGGCAGCGCTCAGCGACGAAGCGGCCGCGGTGCAGAACACCTACGTCACGGCCCTCGAAGCCGCAGGTCTGGAGGCGAACACCGCGGCGACCGTGTTCCGGCTCGCACGCTCGTGGGCGCTCGGGGAAGAGGGATGCTCCCGCGACTCGATCCTTACCTCTGATGGCGGCGAGCTCACCGTCGAAGGGGTAACGCTCGATGCCGCGCAGCAGGCGAACGCCCGCATCGTCATCGGCGTCGCCAAGTCGATGTTCGGCACCGACGCACGGGCCGCCGCGATCATCGGGCTGGCAACGGCGAAGGTCGAGTCCGGCTTCCGCAACTACGCGAATGACGGCGTTGTCGGGCCGGAGGACGGGTCGTCCGCAGACCCGGACTTCTACGCCCCGCTCGCTCGCAGCCTCGAGCGGCCGCATGATGCTGTCGGAAGCGACCACACCAGCCTCGGCGTTTTCCAGCAGCAGGTCAGCTGGGGCGCCGCCGGCAACTCCACGTGGGCGTCCGACCCGGACGGGGTGATCAAGCGCCTCATGGACCCCGCCTTCGCCAGCGGCAAGTTCTTCCTCCGCCTGAGCCAGGTGGAGGACTGGCAGGCCAAGGAGCCGGGCGTCGTCGCGCAGACCGTCCAGGTGTCGGCGTACCCGGATCGGTATGGGGAGCAGATCGCCTTCGCGGAAGCGCTCTGGGCGCAGATCGGCGCCGCTACCCCGGAGGTCGCGGTCCCCGAGGCGGTCGGCTGGGCGGGTGCCGAAGGCTCCACGCTGCAGACCAGTTGCGGGAAGAGGGTGTCCGGCACCTGGGTGTGGCCGATCGACACGAACGCGGACGGAACCCCGAAGGGCTACATCTCGTCCCTGTACGGCTGGCGCATCGTGTTCGGTCGGCTCGACTATCACGAGGGCTGGGACTTCGCCGGCTTCGCCCTGAACTCGAACGTCTACTCGATCGGCGACGGCACCGTCGTCGCCTCTCGCGAGACCGCAGGGTGCCAGGGGTACGTCAGAGTGCAGCATGACGATGGCACCTCGACCGGATACCTGCACCTGAACGCGCGCAAAGTGCAGGTGGGCGACGTCGTCGCAGCGGGCGACGTCGTGGGCCTCATGGGCGGGCAGACAGGATGCTCCACGGGCGTGCACCTGCACCTTTACACCTGCGATGCGAGCGGTATGACCATCCGGCCGGAGGACTGGCTTGCCGAGCACGGGCTTGACTACCCGGAGGAGCAGATCCGCGCGCGGAAGCTCGAGCCTGTCGACGAGTTCCGCCAGATCCGGTGCCTGTGAAGGGAGCGATGACATGACGGGCAAGACGATCGGCCTGGTGGCCAGCGCCGTGCTGGCGGCCGCAGCGCTCGTCGCGATGGTGCTCGGAGTCATCTTCGGGCCCCAGCGCGGGCCGGAAGAGCCCACGAGCGCCCCGACTTTCGTCATCGAGACTCCCGAAGCCGTCGACAGGGTGGGGCGCGCGACGGGCGACTTCGAACCCATCGCCGCCCCAAGCGGGATGCCGCTCGGCACCGGCGCCGATCCCGGCCCGAGATGGCTGACTGCCGATGGGCAGCAGGCGAGCGACACGCTGGTCATCGCCCGCCTACCGCAGCCAGGTGCAGGCACCCCGGTCGTCGCGATCCGCCTCGACGGCGTGAGCGATGCGATCGGCGAGCCAGAGCTCGCGCGGCTGGTCGCCGAGCTCGGCGTCGACTGGCGTGATGTGAACAACGGCGGCATCAACGCGCAGCGCATCGAACTACGGGCGCGCATGCTCGCCGGCGACGGTGCCGCCGCGTGGTCGCTCGGGAAGTCCCTGCAGTTCGTGAGCACGGCGGGGAACCCGATGCCCGCCTTCGTCTCGAGCAGCTGCGACTCTGCGCCCCTGTCCGCCACTTTCGAGGGCCACGGTGCCGACAGCGGAGACACGCTGAAGCTCTGCCTCTACGTGTTCGGTGACGTGATGGCTCCGAACGCGGCCCTCGGATACGTGCAGATCGGGGACGGCGTCTACCTCGACTCGCCCACCTACGACGAGAGCGGCTTCGAAGACTAGGGCCACGGTGCCGCGCATGTGGTGTGCATGGGAGCGCAGCCGAAGATGAAGGTCATGCCGGCGATCCGGCACGACCCGGACGCGCCCCCGCCGTGTCAGGCCGCGCAGATCGCGTTCACGATGATGCGCCGGGCGAAGGTCTCCAGCTGGCGCCAACTGCTCGAACGCCTGGAGGAGTCGCCGACGGCAGCGGGGCTGGTGTGGCTCACCGATGAGCAGCAGGCGATCATCGACGCCTACGCGCACCTCCTGCCGTACCTGAGCAAGTCGGAGGCGACGGTCACGGTGGTCGCCTGCACCGGCTGCGGCGAGTACGGCCTCCACGACAAGCGGGCCGCGAGCTCGCGCTGCTACTTCACCCGAGGGTGCGACGGCAAGCTGAGCCGGGCCGCACTCAACGAGCTCAGCGCCGCGGCCCTGGCGAAGAGGTCCGAGGTTGCCGCCCTGAACGCTCCACCGCCGCCGACACCAAAAGTCGAGCGGGCGCACGTCGTGGAACCCAAGCCGGAGCCGGTCGCCGTAGCCGTTCGCGCACGCGAGGAGCCGCCGGAGCAGTTGGCCCCGGCGTCATCAGAAGTACCGCCCTCCCACACCCCGGTCGTGGCCTCCTTCCTCGCCATCGACTTCGAGTTGGGCACACCGTCGAAGGCAAGCCCTGTGCAACTCGGGATGGTGCGCGTCATCGGCGGCGAGATCCAGCAGGTGTACCGCTCGTGGATCAGGCCACCGCACCGGGTCGAGCGCTTCGGCGCATGGCAGATCGAGAACCTCGCTTTCGGGCCCGAAGTTCAGGACAACGCTCCGCAGTGGCAGGAGGTGCTCGCCGTCATCGAGGAGGCAGCACGACTCGACGGTGTGCGGCTGCCGCTGGTCGCACACAACGCCGCCGCGACGGAGCGTCACGTCATCTCCCAGACGACCGAGGCTGCCGGGCTCGCCGCCGCCACGTTCGACTACGCATGCACAATGCAGGTCGCCAAGGCCATCGACCCGGGTGCAGGCCGCTACGGCCTTGAAGCACTCGCGGAAAGATACGGGCTCCAGCTCGGCGCCCATCACGACGCAGGTGACGACGCTCACGCGACCGCGCTGCTCGCAGTCCACCTGCTCGGGATGGAGGGCGGACGCGCGGCGTTCAACGAGAGCGTCCGCAGACTCCGCAGCTGACAGCCAGCTCGGACATCGGAGGCGTACCGATCCGCCTCGTCATCGTCGTCGAGAGGTAGCGGGCGGCGGAAACCTCCGTCGCCCGCGCATGTGGTGTTCGTGGCTGGGAATGGCAAGGGCGGCGGCGAGGGGCTGCTCATCGCGATCATCGCGATGGTGGTGCTCGCCGTCTGGACGGGAACAAACATCGGAGGCGCCAGCGAGCCGTCGACTCATCTACCCACGAGCGGCACCGCGCAGCCCAGGACCGGCGCGCCTTCGGCACCCGCTGAGACGTCCAGCGCCGAGGGGGTTTACGGATCGTCGCTCGAGATGCTCGCAGCGATCCCGGCGCGCACTGACGAGCGCGTTCCCGAGTACCGGCGCGACCAGTTCGGCACGGGGTGGCTCGACACCGACGGCAACGGGTGCGACACCCGAAACGACATACTCGCCCGTGACCTGGACGACATCGTCGTCGACACCCGGTGCCGGGTGCTCAGCGGCACGCTCGTCGACCAGTACACGGGCACCACGATCGCCTTCACGCGCGGCGAGACCTCGAGCCAGGCAGTGCAGATCGACCACATCTTCCCGCTGGCGCAGGCCTGGTACGGGGGAGCATGGCGCTGGTCGGACGAGGAGCGCGCGGCGTTCGCCAACGACCCCGCCGAGCTGATCGCGGTCGACGGTCCCACCAACAACAGCAAGGGCGCCAAGACCATCTCGCAGTGGACCCCGCCCAACCCCTCGTACCAGTGCGAATACGCCGCCTCGTACGTGGAGGTCGCCTACCTCTACCAGCTCTCCATGAGCTCCACGGACAAGGCTGCCGCTACCCGCATCCTCGAGGCATGCGGATGAGTCCTGCAGCAGCGCTGAGCGACCACCGGATCGTGTGGACCTTCGACACCGACACGATCCGTGCGGCTGCCGTCTGCGACGCTCAGACGGACGCCATCTGCAGGCTCGAATGCGCCGAGGGCTGCGAAGCGATCCAGTTCATCGCGGCCGACGTTGACGGCAGCCCGCAGCACCTTGTGCACGACGACTTCGACGAGCAAGCTGCGCCGAAGGCGCACCGCCTCATCGACTCCGGTTCGTGCAACTTCGTCGACTGGCTGAACGCCGACCCCGGCGTGATCGCCGAGTTGTGCCACAAGCCGACCAGCTTCGAAGTCGGCCAGACCTACATCGCCCCGGTCTGGGACAACGACGGTGCCGAATGGCTGCCGCTCGTGCCCGGGAGCGAGCCCACGGAAGGAGACGGTGAATGACTCTCGTCGCGCCAAACAGCCCCCGGTCTGCAGCGCCGGTATCCACCTCGCGCACCGAATGGGGCGTCCGATACGAGGTGCCGTTGACGCTTCCGGATGGCACCGTCATCGAGGAGACGGTCACCCGCGCGCTGCCGGGCAAGGCGTTCGCCGCAGCGGCAGTCTCGACCCGCACCCCGATCCATGCGCACGGACACCGGATGGTCTCCCGCGTCATCCTGACCGACTGGGCCGAGAGTTGAGCAGCAGCACTCCGAACCGGGCCCCGTGGTGGGTGAGGATGCTGCCTGGCTACCGCTTCGGCCGGCGTGACGGCTACCTCGCCGCGGCGAGGATCGTGCTCGACACCCTCGAGAAGGAGACTGGCGCCAGATAGCGCGGCATCCCGCCGCCCACCGCGCATGTGCAGCAGGTGAGCATCGAGTCCGTCGTCACCACCGGGTTCGCGCGTGTCGACGGCACCTTCCGGCATCCGTTCCTCGAGATGCACATCCACCCGAAGATGCACCACCCTGTGCGGAGCAACCTGACGATGGTGGACTGGGTGAAGTCGCTCGGAACGAGCCAGTGGGATCCGCTGACCCGCAGCTGGCGCGTCTACGGTCTCGGGTCCCTCGACCCAGAGGCAGTGCTGCGGGAGGCGGGCATCGAGCTGCGCTGGGACGAGCGGCCCGCCGAGATGGCGAGTCTCCAATCCATCGCCGAGCTCGCGCGCCCGATCGCGAAGCTCGCCGCGGACGGCCGAACGGTGCTCGTGAGGCACCGGCTTCTCGGAGCACCGAAGGCGATCGAGCTCGTGGGTGTCGGCGCCGTGCACGACCGTGAGAGCGGACTGCTTCGGATGCACGTCGGCGACGTTGTCAAGCGCGACGCACACGGCGCTCTAATCCCTCGACCCAACGTCCACTGGACCGACGACGCCATCGAAGCGGCTCTCAGGCTCTACGAGCACCAGCCCGTCGACGAGGGCCTCTCCGAGCTCGCCGCCTGGATGGGTGCCGCGCTGAACATCGACTCCGTCCACCCCGACGACCTCAAGCTGATCGGCACCCTCCCGGCGTTCGACCGCGAGTTGTTCGCCTTTCAGAAAGCCGGCGCTTACGCGGTCGCCGCCGGCCGAACCTGCCTCTTCGACGAGCCCGGCGTCGGCAAGACTTTCCAGTCCCTCGCCGCCGCGCGGATCCTCGACGCCAGGCGGCTGCTGATCGTGTGCCCGCCACTGCTCACGACGAACTGGGCGCGCGAGGCCGCCATCGCGGGGTTCCCCGAGGCGGTCGTGTTCCGCACGGGGAGAAAGGAGCCGCAGCTTCCCGACGTCGGCGTCGCCATCATTTCCGACTCGACCCTCGCCGCCAGGCCCGAGACAGCGAGACGCGTCGCCGAGTGGCGCTGCGACGTGATGATCGTCGACGAGGCTCACCGCCTCAAGACGATCGGATCGGCGCGCAGTGAGGCGGTGCTCACCGTCGGCATGTCGGCGAAGCACGCTCCGATCGTCATCACGGGCACGCCGATTTTCGCGGCCCCTCACGAGCTCGTCCCCCTCCTCGAGCTCAGCCGGTTCCTGTGCCCCGTGTTCGGCGGACGCTCGCAGTTCCTCGAGGACTTCTGCCGACAGGACCGGCTCGGCAACTGGAAGGCGAAGAAGGCGGCACTGCCCCGGCTGAAGTCGATGCTCCGCCGAGAGGTGTGGGTGCGCCGGCGGAAGGTGGACGTGCTGCCGCAGCTGCCGCCGAAGAGGCGACGCGACCTGGTTCTGGACGTGCCGCTCACGGAGTACCGCCGCGCCCACAAGGAGTGCATCTCGAAGGTGCAGGCCTGGCTGACGTGGTTCGAGAACTTCCACGGCCGCCCGCCAACAGCAGAAGACCGGGAGGAGTACGCCAAGAAGGTCGGCTTCGAGCTCATCTCTCAGATGCGCCGCGCGGCAGCGCTCGTGAAGGTGAAGCCGGCGATCGAGCTGATGCTCGAGCACGTCCGCAGCACCGGCTTTCAAGAGGAAGGCGGCAAGCGCGAGTACATGCGCCCCCTGATCGTGTGGGCGCACCACCTCGACGTCATCCATGCGCTCTACGAAGCCCTGCCCGCCGAGCTCGGTCAGGCGGCCGTCATCTACGGCAACACCAGCGACCGCGAACGCGACGCGATCGTCGCCCAGTTCCAGGAGGGTCGCATCCCGGTGCTCATCGCCGGGATCACGAAAGCCGGCGTCGGAATCACGCTCACCCGCTCGTCCGACGCCATCTTCGTGGAGACGGACTGGACTCCCGGCATCGTCAAGCAGGCCGAGGACCGCACGAACCGCATCGGCGCAGTGAACCCCTCGCAGTACACCACCCTCGTCGCCCGAGGCACGCTCGACGAGCTCATCCAGCGCATCCTGCTGTCCAAGACCGAGGTCATCGACGCCGTGCTCGACAGCAGTGACGGGGGAGTCGCCGTGCTCGCCAAAGCCGACACGCGGGCGCTGAAGGAGATCGTCGACGCGCTCATCGAGGAGGCAGTGAGAACCCACCGCACCACCGCCGCCTGACGCCCGGAGGAACGAAAACCGTGCCGCGCACATGTGGGCATGGCGAACAAGATCACGGTCGACGACCGCGGAAACCTCCACGACGGCAAGGGGCTCTTCTCCGAGAAGGAGAACTCGGCGCCACCGGCTCTCGACGCAGAGGCCCTCAAAGCTGCCGATCATGTCATTCGCACCACCTCGATGGCGGTGGCGAAGTCCTACCGGCTCGATCCCTCCACGGCCGAGGACATCGCGCAGGACACCTGGGTGAGCGTGCTCACCGCGCGGCGGGACGCGAGCGAAACGATCGAGGAGGCGAAGCTGCTGAAGGCGATCAGTCGCCAGTCGGGTACCCGCTACACCGTCGGCTACCAGCAGGGCCTCCGTCATGAGGACTTCCAGGCGCGCCGCGCCCTCCTCGAGGCCGAGGCCGTGTTCGAGCGCGACAATGGTCGGAAGATGACGAAGGGCGAGCGCGACGAGGCCGCCGAGGCCCTCCGCATGAGCTTTCCGCCCGGCCGTCGTCCGAAGCCGGACTTCCATAACCTCACTCAGGTGCTTTCGATCGACGCCGAAGTCGCCCACCGTGACGGGCTCGGAAGCACGTCGTACGCGGACACCATCCCCGACGAGCGCGTCGAGCTGCCCTTCGACGAGCAGGAGGATGCCGCCGCCCAGGCGCTCCACGAGTACGAGACCGGGGGAACCCACGGCAAGGTCTCCGTGCGCCGCGACATGTGGCGCATCGTCTCGATCCGCAACGGCGCCCCTCAGGTCAAGCGCGAGCACCTCAGCTCCCACGCGGCGTCGAAGCACCGCCGCCTCGTCGAGGAGAAGGGCAGCATCCACACCCTCGCGCAGCGCTGGATCGACGGCGAGGCGACCCCGGAGGAAGAGAGCGCCCTGTTCGCGCCCTTCGGCGAGCTCAACCGGAACGAGATGGTGCTCGCCGCCGAGGTGTTCGAGGACCACCCGCAGTACGCGGACGCTCTGTGGCATGAAGCGCTCAAGGGCGCCTCGCGCTGATTCCCCGCCGCAGGGGTCAGAAAGCAGACACCGAAAGGACTCCACAATGGATCACGTCAACCTCCTCGACGGCTGGAACAGCCTCATCGGCGGAATCGAGGGCGCCAGCGGCCCGACCCTGATGATCCTCGCCGCCGTCGGCGTGGGCATCATCATCGTGTTCCTGCTCATGTGGGCGTGGCAGCGCCGGCGCGGCGGCAGCGGCGGCTTCCCCACGATCGCCGTATTGCTCGGAGCCGCCCTGGCGGCGCCGAAGGCCATCATCCCGCTGCTGCTGGTGATCCTCGGGTTCCTCATTAACTTCGTCATCGACTTCGTCGGATCCTTCGTCTGATCGGAGCCTCGGCCGTGCACGTCTACTCGCTGACGGCTCTCACCGGTCGCCGCAAGAACGAGAACCGGCGGATGGTCGTGGCGACGGTCGAACTGCGGCGCGTGGTCGTCATCGTCGCAGGTCTTTCGGTGCTGGCTTCGGCGCCGGTCGCCCTCGTGCTCTCGCCGATGCTCGGCCCCTGGGCGCTCACGGTGCCCGTGATCGGCGCGGTGATCGGGCTGTGGCTGTTCGACGCGCGGCAGGGCCGAGGACTGCGGCTGAAGAACTACCAGGCGATCGTCGATCACAGGCGATCCCGGAACGGCGTGCTCTACGCATCCGGTGCGCCGATCCCGCACCCGCGCCTCGTGATGCACCAGCCAGTCGTTCTGCCTGCCGTCGAGCTCCCATCTCCCGTCGTCGCCACCGGGCGCGCGACCGCATCCGCACGACCCAGTCGCGAGGAGATGTTCGGATGACAGCGCTCTCCAGCAGGCGAGGCGCATGGGTACTCGCACTCGTCGGCTTCGTGCTCGGCATGGGGCTCGCGATCACCCCAGGGGCGACGGCCGAGGCGAGCAGCACCGCCCCGGCGCTGCAGGCACAGTTCGACGACAACTGCGGCGATGCCTACTGGTGCATCGACGCTGAGACAGCACTCGCCAACTTCTACAACAGCGAGTTCCGTGCCGTGAACCGATGGGGTGGCGCCACGGAGGGCTTCTTCACGAAGTACGACGGCTTCATCGGCACCCAGGTGGCGGAGATGGCGCAGCGAAACCTCCTGCAGGGCCAGCAGCTGTCCATCGGCAACTTCTTCTCCCTCGCCACCGGCAACATGGTGCGAGCCACGGCATCGCTTGACTTCCTCGATGCACTCGGCGAGCAGATCGACACGATCGTGGCTCACGTCAGCCGGATCGTCGTGGACGTGGCAGGCTCGACGGCGGCGACCGTCCTTTTCGTCGCGTTGCTTCTCGGGTGCGTACTCTGGCTGGCGTTCTCCGCGATCCGCGGCGGTGGACTTGCCGCGTTCCTGCGACGGTTCATCGGCTTCGCCCTCATCGTGGCCGCACTGGTCGGGATGGGCTACTTCAGCCAGACGAGCACCGCTGGTCGAGACGCCAACGGCACCTACCAGCCTGCACCGCTCACTCCGACCTGGCTCGTGAAGTCGGTGGCGGACGGAGTCGGCTGGCTCGCGGAGGCCCCGGCCAAGGGCTTCGTCGAAGGCGTACGCGTGCTCGCCGTCGCCACCGCGGGGCCCGACGACACGGTGAGCCCACTCAGCTGCGAGCAGTACACGGCGAACATGGACGCGCTGCTGTCCTACTCGGAGACGCAGGCGGGAGCGACATCGACCGTCGCCACTGTGATGGACAGCCTATGGGAGTCCACGGGACTCTCGGTGTGGGCGCAACTGCAGACGGGCGCCAACTCCCACGACAGCGGCCTCAACCGCTTCGGCGAGAAGATGTACTGCCGCATCCTCGACATGCGCTCCACCGTCGGCTCCTCGGGCACGGACGCATACATCACCCGGTACGGCTCGAGCGAGTATTCCGCTGCCGTGTTCGCAGCCGCTGATGGCGCCCCGTTCGCCGCAACGACGAACAACGACCGCCAGGTGTCGTTCGTGGCGTGGGCCGCCTGTAAGCCGACCGGCGCCGCGGGCGACGACATCCAGTGGGAGTGGGAGCCGGAGTGGATCGGCTACGACAGCGGCGCCGGCACCCCCTTCGCGGCCGACAACGCCGACCAGCAATGCGACCAATGGTGGAACGCCGAAGTCGGCGACGACCTGCCGAACGCCTTCGACGTGACCGGCGAGAGCGGCTGGATCAACGAGCACACGCAGGGCATCGAGGACGAACGCGACCGGGCCGAGGTGCGAGCGTTTCTGCAGGCCCTCGTCGGCGTGAACGTCGGCGCCGGAACCGCCGGCACCTGGTCGTACATGGTGGGCTCGATCGTCACCTTCGCCGCGATGGTCTGGATGTGCCTCCTGGTGCTGTTCGCCAAGCTCATGCTCGCCTTCTTCGCGCTCGTCATCTGGTTTGTGCTGCTGAAGGCGCTCTTCTCGCTGTCGCCCATGGAGGAGGTGATCCTGCCGGCCTTCCGTCGCTTCCTCGGCAGCGCCGTGTTCGCCTCGATCATGACCCTCGTGATGACGCTCGTCGTCGTCATCTCGCGCATCATCTCCCAGCTCGGATCCGACATCTTCGGGGCATCGAACGTCTTCACGATGCTCTGGATCGGCCTCTCGCCGGTCGCAGCCCTCGTGCTCATCCACGTCATCTTCAAGATGGTGCTCAAGCAGCCCTCCCCGCTCAGCATCGCCGGGGCGCGCGGATGGGGACGCGCGAGCTCCGCAGGCGCCATCGGCGGCGCGATGGCAGCCGGTGGCGTGATGATGCGGAGGATGGCGCGCAAGGCCGGCAAAGCCGCGCTCTCCAAGGCAACCGGCGGCAGACTCGGCTCGAGTCCGGCCGCAGGCCCCGGAGCTCGTCGATCGAGCATGACGTCTGCGCTGAAGAAGCAGGACGCGACGCTTGGCGGCGCCACCACCACCGAGGCACGCGACATCGCCGCAGCCGAGAACAGCGGCACCAAGCCGACCATCGCCTCGCGCTTCAGCTCGTGGCGGGAAGGGCGAGTAGCCCGCGCCGCCGAGCTGAACGAGGCGCGCGAGTTCTACCGTCAGACCACGGGGGACATCGCCCCGAGCGACTTCCGCACCCGGATCGGTGAGGCGGCTTCCAGCTTGGGCCGGGCCACTCGCGAGCGTGCCTCCAACGCGGGGGCTGCCCTGTCCGGCGCGATCGCCACCTCCGCAGTCATGCAGGCCGTCGAGAACCGTCGCGCTGCGCGCATGCTGCGCGAGTCGGGTGAGGACTCGCCGGAGATGGCGGAGCACCTGCGCCGAGAGCGGCAGCGGCTCAGCTCGATCGCCCGCGCGACCGCGGCCGCGTTCGACAGCCCCGCTGCCGCGGCGGCACGCGCGCGCATCGGCGGCACCGCAGCGCTCGACGCGACGTCTCTCGGCGCTCAGAAGCTCTGGAACAGCAACGTGGTCACGGATGCCCGCATCGGCGCGCAGATGGCTGCAGCGGACGTCGCGGCGCGCGCTCAGGCGCTCGGTCGAGGTGTCGCCACGGGTGCTCGTGCAGTGGCCGACACTCGGGCTGCCGGCGCCCTGATCGCCGGTTCCCGGATCGCGGCGCAAGGCGCCAGCCAGATCGTCATGGCGAAGCGCAACAACGACCTGCTCATCGAGCACTACCGCGCGCACCTCGAGAAGCAGGCGAAGGCGGAGGCCACATCGCGAGGCCGGATGCCGGTCGAGCGGCACGACGCGAGCGGAGAGCAGAGATGAGCAGTCTGGATTCGAACGGGAACGTGCACGACGACGCGGGACGCTTCTCTGAGAAGAGCAACAGCGCCCCCGCGCAGGCGCTGTCTCACGAGGAGCCGCAGTCTGGGTCGTTCCTCTTCCCGCCAGCGAGCTTCGCCAACGCGGATGAGCTGTTCAACTTCTTCGACACCGTGCCGATCAGCGACCGCATCCTCTCCAACGTCACACATGCCTATGAGCACTGGCGCAACGAGGAGATCATCAAGGCGGTGCGCGACCAGTACCGGGTGTACGGGAATGACCCGAAGGTGGTGCGGGAGGCGAAGGTCAATCCGGAGCTCAGCGACAGGAAGGCGCGCGAGTTCGTCAGCGCCGTCCGCCGAGAGGAGGAGGCCAAGCGGCCCGCGCACGCTCTCAATCCGGGAGATGTACGCAGCATCATCGTCGCGCGCCAGCTGGACTTCTACCGGCACACCGTCGTCGACCTGAAGGGCACGGACACCGACTGGGTGCTGGAGCGCGAGCTGCCCGTGTACGGCGGCTCACGCTCCGCCCGCCAGTTGCTTGACGACTACGAGGTGCACGAATGGGCGCGACGCGCCCTCACGGAGAGCGACCTCGCCGTCATCGACTCGAACCTCACCGTCGCCAAGATCATCGACGCGAAAGACGGCATCTGGGATGTGGTCTACACCTAGACCGCGCGCAACCCGCGTCGGGCTGGGACCGACTAGCCTGCCGGCTCGAACTCGAGGCCCTGGTCGGCCGCGTCGACGCACACGGGCGTGTCGGCGAACCGCGGGCAGAAACTCTGCAACGTCCAGTCGGTCACAGCTTCGGACGTCGTCGACTCTACGATCATCGGTGTACCGCGCATGAGCCCCAGCCACTCACCTGCCGTGGCGCATTCCGTGAAGGTCGGCGCGATGACCTTCTCGTAGTCCGCATCGGCTTGGGCCTCCATCTCCATGAGAGCCTCGTTCTCCTCGTCCGACAGCTCTCCGTCGGCCGTCGCATCATCCCAATGCGAGTTCTCGTAGTCGTGGATCGACTCGACGCCGCGCAGCGCCTCACTGCCTGCCGCAGCGCGCGCAGCCGACGGCTTAGAGGCCGCGATCGTTCGAGGCCCGAAGTCTACCTTCGGCTCCGAAGAGCACCCGGACAGTGCCAAGAGAAGACCGATCGCCAAGAGCGCCGCGGTTCGCATGGCATGAGCGTAGCGGCGGGAGGGCCCATCCCGACGTGTGTGCCGTGGGCCGTGGTGCCGGCGGGCGGTCTCGGTCGATACGGTTGTGCCATGAACCGCCGCACCGCCACCCTCGCCGCCGCGCTCTTTGCCGTGGGGGTCTCGCTGACCGCTTGCGCGCCCGCCACCGACGACCAGATTGCGGAGCAGACGGTCAACAAGTTCGCCGAGAGCGTCCGGAACCTCGACATGGATGGAGTC
>Ga0164243_10008130_pt1 | contig 15549 bp, 13 predicted proteins | sample OricompcompostOP_FD_108781 | JGI IMG/M metagenome (GOLD analysis project Ga0164243, IMG submission 108781) | Organic Plus compost microbial communities from Emeryville, California, USA - Original compost - Organic plus compost (OP) | ecosystem: Engineered > Solid waste > Mixed feedstock >...
GGCAGGCCCAGAAGGTCGCGCAATCTCGGCAGCCCCCTCGAGAGGCCCACCAGCGCCTGGCGCTGGCGCTCCAGGAGCCGCGATACGGAGCCGATCAGCCGCCGGTCATGATCCATCACCATGGCCAGCAGGTCCGAGCGCACGGGCACCGCCGTCTCCGCCGCCGCCGTGGGCGTGGGGCAGCGCTTGTCGGCGGCATGGTCGATGAGCGTGGTATCGGTCTCGTGCCCCACGGCGGAGATGACGGGGATATCGCTGGCCGCCACGGCCCGCACCACCACTTCCTCGTTGAAGGCCCACAGGTCCTCGATGCTCCCTCCCCCGCGCGCCACGATCAGCACGTCGGGCCGGGGAATCCGCGCCCCCGTCTCCATGCGGTTGAAGCCCGCGATGGCCGCCGCCACCTGCTCCGCCGCGCCCTCGCCCTGCACGATGACGGGCCAGAGCAGCACATGGCGGGGGAAGCGGTCGGCCAATCGATGCATGATGTCGCGGATCACCGCCCCCGTGGGCGAGGTGACGACGCCGATGACATTGGGCAGGAAGGGAATGGGCTTCTTGCGCGCCGCGTCGAAGAGCCCCTCCGCCGCCAGCTTCTTCCTGCGCTCCTCGAGAAGCGCCATCAGGGCGCCCGCCCCCGCCGGCTCCATGCTGTCGATGATGATCTGGTAGCCCGAGCGGGCGACATAGGCGCTCACCTTGCCGGTGACGATGACCTCCAGCCCGTCCTCGGGCTTGAAGGCCAGCCGCCCCGCATTGCCCCGCCACATGACGCCGGAAAGCGCCGCGTTCTCATCCTTCAGGGTGAGATAGCAATGGCCGGACGTATGGCGCTTGAAGCCCGAGATTTCGCCGCGCACGCGCACATAGCCGAAGCTGTTCTCCAGCGTCCTCTTGATGGCGCCCGAAATCTCGCTCACCGAATATTCGGGGAGATTGGGCGCGGCCGCCGGGGCTTCATGATCGAAGAGGTTTGCCAATGCGAGCTGCCTTGCCTTGCCGTTGGTCTGTGATACAAGGGACCAACTTAAGGGGCGCAAGCCCGCGCGTAAACACTCAGGCACCGGGGGCGGCATGAAAATATTGGTGGTTGGCGGCGGCGGACGGGAACATGCGCTGGCCTGGAAGATCGGCCAGTCGGTCCTGACCGACGCGCTCTATTGCCTGCCCGGCAACGGCGGCACCGCCCAGATCGCCACCAATATCCCCGGTAACCCGGAGGATGTGGATTTCGTCCTCGCCACCTGCCGCGAGAAGGGCATCGACTTCGTGGTGGTGGGCCCGGAGGCCCCGCTGGTTGCCGGCCTGGTGGACAGGCTGGAGCAGGAGGGCATCAAGGCGTTCGGCCCCTCCGCCGCCGCCGCGCAACTGGAAGCCTCGAAAGGCTTCACCAAGGATTTCTGCCGCAGATACGATATCCCGACGGCCGCCTACGGCCGCTTCAGCGACCCTGCCGAAGCCAAAGCCTATGCCACTAAAATGTGGACCAGCGTGGGCCGCCTGGTGGTGAAGGCGGACGGCCTGGCCGCCGGCAAGGGCGTCATCATCGAGGACACGCTGGAGGCCACGCTCGCCGCCATCGATTCCATGTTCGCCGGGCAGTTCGGCGCCGCCGGTAAGGAAGTGGTGATCGAGGAATATCTGGAGGGCGAGGAAGCCAGCTTCTTCGCCCTGGTCGACGGCCGGACCGCCCTGCCCCTGGTCGGCGCGCAGGACCACAAGCGCGTGTTCGACGGCGATAAGGGCCCCAACACCGGCGGCATGGGCGCCTATTCCCCGGCCCCTGTCCTCACCCAGGCCCTGCAGGACCAGGTTATCGCCCAGATCATCGAGCCCACGGTGGCCGGCATGGCGGCGGACGGACACCCCTACAAGGGTGTTCTCTATGCCGGGCTGATGATCACGGACCAGGGCCCCAAGCTCATCGAATACAATGTGCGGTTCGGCGACCCGGAGTGCCAGGTGCTGATGATGCGCCTCAAGTCCGACCTGCTGCCGGCCCTGATGGCCACGGCCGACGGCATGCTGCCCACCGTGGACCTGCGCTGGTACGACGATGTGGCGCTGACCGTGGTGATGGCCGCCAACGGTTATCCCGGCACCTATGAGAAAGGCAGCGAGATCAGGGGCATCGACGCGGCGGACGCCATGGAGGATGTCATGGTCTTCCACGCCGGCACGACGCGGGACGCAGACAGGCTCATCGCCAGCGGCGGGCGCGTCCTCAACGTCACCGCCCGGGGCGGGACGGTACAGGAAGCGCAGCAGCGCGCCTATGCCGCCATCCAAAAGATCGATTGGCCGGAAGGGTTCTGCCGAAAGGACATCGGCTGGCGGGCCATCGAACGGGCAAATACTTGATGTCTTTGCCTTTGCGATAGTGAATCTTCATAATTCCGCCGTAGTGTTGGCGGTCTTAGTTGAGTGCAGGTACCAACCGGTCGGAGACATCCGTGCAGGACGCGCCGTTACATGCTCTTCAACTCCTATGAGTATATCTTCGCCTTTCTGCCGGTCACGCTGATCGGCTTTCTGTTGCTGCGCCGTTTCGGGCGGGTGCAGCAGAGCTTCATGTGGCTGGTCATTGCGTCGCTGTTCTTCTACGGCTGGTGGAACCCGGTCTACCTGTTGCTGATGGGCTTTTCCGTCACCTTCAACTACTGGATCGGGCGCGGCATGACGCGGACCTCCGCCACCAGCCGGGCCCGTGCGAAGCTGCTGCTGATCCTGGGCGTGGGAGCCAATCTCGCGCTCCTCGGCTATTTCAAATATGCCGATTTCGCCATCGGCACGGTGGACCAGCTTTTCGGCCTGTCGGTGGCGCCGCTCGGCATCGTGCTGCCGCTCGCCATCTCCTTCTTCACCTTCCAGCAGATCGCCTATCTGGTGGATGTCTATGAGCGCACGGCGCACGAATACAATTTCACCCACTACGTCCTCTTCATCACCTTCTTCCCGCAGCTCATCGCCGGCCCCATCGTCCATCATTCGGAGATGATGCCGCAGTTCGAGCGGCGGCAGCGGCAGGATACGGCCCGCAACATCGGCATCGGCGTCACCATCTTCGCCTTCGGCCTCTTCAAGAAGGCGGTGCTGGCGGACGGCATCGCCCCTTATGCCTCCAGCGTCTTCGCCGGCGCGGCGGCGGGCCATGCCCCCACCTTCTTCGAGGCCTGGGGCGGCGCCCTCTCCTATACCATGCAGCTCTATTTCGACTTCTCGGGCTATACCGACATGGCCATCGGCTCGGCGCGGCTGTTCGGCATCATCCTGCCGCTCAATTTCTTCTCGCCCTACAAGTCGGCCAGCATCATCGAATTCTGGCGGCGCTGGCACATGACCCTGTCGCGTTTTCTCCGGGACTATCTCTACATTCCGCTGGGCGGCAACCGGAAGGGCAACGCCCGGCGCCACGCCAACCTGATGATCACCATGCTGCTCGGCGGCCTGTGGCACGGGGCGGGCTGGACCTTCGTCTTCTGGGGCGCCCTGCACGGCGTCTATCTCGTCATCAATCATCTCTGGCACTGGATCTGCCACAGGCTCCATTGGGACGGCTGGCGGCAGACCCGGACCTGGACCGCCTGCGCCTGGCTCATTACCTTCTTGGCGGTGGTAGTCGGCTGGGTGTTCTTCCGGGCCACCAGCATGGATGCCGCGCTGACCATGCTGGCCGGCATGGCGGGCCTCAACGGCATCGACCTGCCCAATGCCATCATGGCCGGCCTGCCGGCACCGCTCCATGATGCGCTGGCGGGCCTCGGCATCGGCACTTATCTGGGCGGCGGGAGCGACTTCGTCTTCACCTGGCTCTGGCTGGCGCTCCTGTTGCCGGTGGTGGTGGCCGCGCCCAACACCATGCAGATCATGCGGCGCTACCGGCCGACGGTGAACCGCTTCCTCAACCCGGAGAATTACGCCGTCCAGCCCTTCGCCACGCCCATGGGCCAGATCGTCTGGCGGCCGGGGCCGGCCTGGGCATGGCTCACCGCTCTCACGGCTGCTGCGGGAATCCTCGCCCTCAGCAGCATTTCCGAATTCCTCTACTTCCAGTTCTGATGATGATGTTTAAGCGATACATCAAGCGCCTGACGCTCTGGACCATCGGCTTCCTGGCCGTGGTGCTGGCGGTGAATGTCGTCATCGACCCCTACACCATATTCGGCATGCCCCGTATCGAAGGGCTGAACGCCCGCAAGCCCTACGCCGGCGACCGGGGCCGCGTGGCCAAGGTCTACCAGGTCATGGCGCAGAAGCCGAACGGGCTCATCATCGGCAATTCCCGGCCGGAGATCGGCCTCGATCCGCATAACGCCTGCTGGCCGGATGCCGCCCGGCCGGTCTACAATCTCGGCATTCCGGGGCTCGGCCCCTATTCCCAGGTGCGCTATGCCCAGCACGCCATGGCGTCGCGCAGTCCCAAACTGGTCATGATCGGCGCCGACTTCCCGGATTATCTCACCAACGCGACGAGCAGCAACCGCGCCGCCTGGTGGCCGGATCGCCATGCCGAGCCCCTGCCGCTTCTGGTCAACGCCGACAACGAGCGGCGGCCCGGCTTTGTGCTGGACCGGCTGAAGGACTATCTGGCCTCTTCCCTGTCGCTGGATACCTTCTATCACTCGATAATGACCATCCTCGCCCAGGGCAGCCCCGAGAGCGAGACGCGCACGCCGCTCGGCATGAATGACGGGCCAGCCATCTACATCCCCATCGTGCGCAACGAGGGCGCCTCCGTCCTCTTCGCCCAGAAGAACCGGGAGATGATGGCGCGCCTCTCCAAACCCGGTCTCAAGGTGTTCGCCCCCGGCACCCGCTGGTCGCCCGAACTGGAGGCGCTGGAACACCTGCTGGACCTGGCGGACGAGAACGGCAGCCGCACCATCATCGTCATCAATCCTCTGCATGTGGACTATCTGCTGACCATAGATGTCAATGGCCTGTGGCCGGCCTTTCAGGACTGGAAGCGCGCCCTGGCGGAACTGGCCGCAAGGCATGATGTCGAGCTCTGGGATTTCGCGGTGGTGGATGAACACTCCACCCAGCCCGTCTCCTCCCTCAAGCCGAAGGGGGAAAGCCTCACCTGGTTCTGGGAGCCCGCCCACTACAAGAAGGAACTGGGCGACCTGATGCTGGACAATATCTTCCGCGGCTCGTGCGATGCGGCGGCCGGAAGCCCCGCCTACGGCACCCGCCTGACGCCGGGGATGATGGACGATTATCTGCGCCGCAACGAGGAGCGGATGACGCGCTACAAGGCCGAGCACCCGCAAGAGGTCCGTCATCTCGCCAGCCTGCGCGCCGACTAGGCCAACCAGGACTCAGCCCGGGCCGGGCGTCACGCGCTCCGCTTCTCCCGGAAAAACGCCTTCAATAGACGGCCTGCTTCGGCCTCGCCTATGCCCTCGTAGACTTCGGGGCGGTGGTGGCAGGTGGGCTGCTGGAAGATTCTGGCACCATGACTCACGCCGCCACCCTTGGGGTCCGCCGCGCCGAAATAGAGCCGGCGGATGCGGGCGAAGGCGATGGCCTGGGCGCACATGGCGCAGGGCTCCAGCGTGACGTAGAGATCGCAGCGCGTGAGCCGCTCGTTGCCGATCTCCCGCGCCGCCGCGCGGATGGCCAGCAGCTCGGCATGGGCCGTGGGATCATGGTCCAGCAGCACGCGGTTGTGCGCCCTGGCCAGGATGCTGCCCTGGGGATCGACGATCACCGCCCCCACCGGCACCTCGCCGAGCAAGGCCGCCGTGCGCGCCAGCTCCAGCGCCACGTCCATGAATCCCGATCTCTGAAAATTCGCTTTCATCGGCTCATCAGAATGTTTCAGTCTGGCTGAAATTTACTCTATGGTGCGCGCCATGACCAATGAAGATACCGCAAAGCCGCAAAGCGCCACCGCGCCCCAGGGCGACAAGATCGCCAAGATCCTCTCCCATGCGGGCATCGCCTCCCGGCGGGATGCCGAGCGCATGGTGAAGGACGGGCGCGTGACCGTGGGCGGCAAGCGGATCACCGACCCGGCGGAGCGCGTGGGCAAGCGCACGGAAATCACCGTGGACGGCAAACCCATAGAGCGCCAGAAGGAGATCAGGCTCTGGCGCTACCACAAGCCCGTGGGCGAGGTGGTGACCCAGCGTGACCCCGAAGGCCGGCGCACCATATTCTCCTCCCTGCCCGAAGACATGCCGCGCGTGGTCTCCGTCGGGCGTCTGGACATCCGCTCCGAGGGCCTGCTGCTCCTCACCAATGACGGCGACCTGGCCCGCTGGCTGGAGATGCCCTCCACCGGCTGGAAGCGCAATTACCGCGTGCGCGCCTTCGGCACCCCGCCCAGGGATCTCATCCAGCGGCTTGCCAGGGGCGTGGAGGTGGACGGCGTGAAATACGGGCCCATCGAGGCGGCGATGGACCGCGACAGCGGCCCCAACATCTGGCTGACGCTGGGGCTGCGCGAAGGCAAGAACCGGGAAATCCGCAAGGTGCTGGAGCATTTCGGCCTGAAGGTGAACCGGCTCATCCGGGTGAGCTACGGCCCCTTCCAGCTCAACACGCTGGAGAAGGGCCAGGTGGAGGCCGTGCCCAAGCGCATCCTCCATGACCAGGCGGCCATCTTCTTCCGCGATATCGCCAGGCATGTGAAGGCGCCCGGCCCCCAGGCCAGGGCGAAGCCCCAGGCGAAATCCAGGCCCAAACCGCCGCCGCGCCCCAAACGGTCGACCCTGACCCTCAAGGGAAAGGCGTCCGGCGCGGCGCCGCAGGACGGCAAGGCAGGCCATGCGCATCGTCGGCGGCCGTCTTAAGAGCCGGCGGCTCGCCACCCCAGCCGGCAGCGCCACCCGCCCCACCACCGAGCGGGTGCGGGAGTCCCTCTTCAATATCCTGGAAAGCCGCTACCGCGACCGGCTGGTGGGCGGCCGCGTGGGCGACCTTTACGCCGGAACCGGCGCGCTGGGCATCGAGGCCCTGTCGCGCGGGGCGGCGCACGCCACCTTCATCGAGCGGTCCCCCGCCGCCTTCCGCCTCCTGGAGGGTAATATCTCGGCACTGGGCCTGAAGGAGGTCAGCACCCTCATCCGGGGCGATGCCCTTCAGGCCCTGCCCCGGCTGGAGCCCATGGACATCATCTTCCTGGACCCGCCCTATGGCGGTGAAATGGCATCGGAGGCGCTCGCACGAATTACAACTATAGGATGCATTGCACCATCAGGCGTGATTGTCCTGGAATCCGCGACATCCGATCTCATAAACGTTCCGGAAGTTATGGAGATATTTCTGGAAAAGCGCTACGGCTCCACACTGCTCTCATTCCTGGGACTGACCGGTCCAGCTACATAGATTCATTCAAAACAAGCTTGATAAAACAACCAACAGTGGTAATATCCTGATCCACGGCACGATCACGCAAGGGAGGGAGCATCGCTATGGATCTGGATGAACGCGCCAAGGGTATACGTGCGGTTTGTGATTGCCTGCGCTATGTGCAGGCGGATATCGACAAGGCCAACCTGCCCATCGTCTCCCTGCATGTGGAGCTGGCCATCTCCGAGGCGGAGACGATCCTCGACAGCCTGGCCCCACGGGGCCTGAACGGCGGGGAATCGCGGTCGGCCTGACGGCCGGCCCCTGCCCCTTTTCCATTCCCTCACGCGACGGCCGTCGCCTCGATCTCGATCATGATGTCCGGATGGAACAGCTCCGCCACGCCCAAGAGCGTGCCGGCGGGCCGCACATCCATATTGGCGAACGGATCGCGCACATGCGGGGCGGCCTCCAGGTATGCGGCTACATCCGTCGTATAATAGTTGAGGCGGACCACATTCTCGAACCCCATTCCCGCCTCTTTGAGCACGGCCTGCAGATTGTCGAACGCCTGCGCCAGTTGCGCCGCCAGGTTGCCCGCATGCATGGGGTTGCCCTCCTCGTCCACCGAGGTCTGCCCGGCGCAATACAGCACGCGCCCGCCCTGCTCGGCCACCACGCCTTGCGAATAGCCGAACTGCTCCTGCCAACGCCACGGGTTGGCGGCACTCTTCCTCGCCATATCAGTCTCCCATTCTGAGCGGCCGATACTATACATCGGCCGATACGGCCCGACCAAGCCCGCCGAACGGGATGAGCGATCCGGATTTCTGGATTGCCGCGTCGGCCGTCCTTCGACAGGTCAGGACGAATGCCTTGTAAAACGCGTCAAGCGTCCACTTCGCTCAGGGCCTCGCCGCCGGTTTGGGGGCCGTCCCGGTCCAGCGCATGGCGCACGGCGGCGGCCAGTTCCGCGCGGGTGTAGGGTTTGCGCAGCAGGCGCCGGGCCAAGGCCAGCGTTTCGGCACGGCCACTGTGCACCGCCTCTTCCCGCCGCTTGGAGAAACCGCTGGTCACCAGGATCTTCACCTCCGGCCACCGCCTGCGCACGTCCGCGGCGAGCTTGTAGCCGTCGATGGCTCCGGGGAGGATGACATCGGTGAACAGCAGGTCCACGGACCGGCCTTCCTCCAGCAGCTTGAGGGCCTCGCGTGCGTCGCCGGCCTGCAGGACCGTGTAGCCGAGGGCGCCCAGGTTCACGGCGGCGATGTCGGTCAGTCCGGATTCATCGTCCACCACCAGGACGGTCTCGCTGCCGCGGGGCAGCGTCACCGCCCGCGCGGAGGGCTGGCTGTCATGCGCCTCGCCCTCGCTGGCCCGCGGCAGGCAGATGCACACCGTGGTGCCCTTGCCCATCTCGGAATAGATGTCGATGCGCCCGCGCGAGCGCCGGACAAACCCGTACACCATGCTGAGCCCCAGCCCCGATCCCCTGCCCTCCTCCTTGGTGGAGAAGAAGGGCTCGAAGGCCGCCGCGCGGACCTCCTCGCTCATGCCGCTCCCGGTGTCGCTCATCTCGATGCAGACATAGTCGCCGCCCGGCAGGTCGGTCCCCTGGCTGGAGAGCCCGCCTTCCAGCACCATATTGGCGGTCTCCACAATGAGCTTGCCGCCGTCGGGCATGGCATCCCGCGCATTGAGCGCCAGGTTCAGCATGGCATCCTGCAGGTCACCGGGGTCGGCCACCACCGGCCACAGACCGTCCGCCAGGTGGGCTTCCAGCTCGATGGACGCCGTGAGCGACCGGCTGACCAGCGGATACATGCCGCGCAGCACGTCGTTGACATCGATGAGCCGGGCCTCCGACGGCACCTGCCGCGAGAAGTTCAGGAGCTTGCGGGTGATCTCGGACCCGCGCCGCACGCCCGCCAGGGCCGCCGACACCCGCTTGGCGGAGACCGGATCATCCTTCGTCAAGTCCTCCAGTATCTCCAGATTGCCGAGGACGATGCCCAGGATATTGTTGAAATCGTGAGCGATACCGCCCGTCAGCTGCCCCACGGCTTCCATCTTCTGGAAGCGGAGCAGCTTCTTTTCCAGGGACCTGAGGTTGCTGAGATCGGTCACCAGGGTGATATACCGCCTGCCGCCGGCCACCCGCATGACGCCATTGTTCACCTGGATGGGAAAGTGGCTGCCGTCGGCGCGCCGCCCTTCCACTTCGACCGATTGCTCAAGGGAGGGTTCCACCACATTGGCGATGAAGGCCCCTATGTCGCCGTTGAAAGGCGCCTTCACCTCGTCGGGAAGGAACATCCCCATGCTGCGCCCCACGGCATCCTCCGCGCGGCACCGGTACAGGTCCTCGGCGGCCCGGTTCATCGACAGGATGGTGCCCCCGTCGTCGGTTTCGATGATGCCGACCGGCATGCTGTCGTAGGCGGTGCGGTAGCGGGCCTCGCTCTCCTGCAGGGCCCGCTCGGTCTCGTAACGCTTCCATATGTCCTGAAGCATGGTGCCCAGCAAGGCCGTCGCTGCAGCATAGATGCCGACGTGATAGACCCCGTATATGATGAAATCATGCGGCTTAATGACGGGCATGACCAGGAACAGGCACAATAGGCTCAGGGCATTGGCGATGAAGCCGAACAGCAGGAACTGCAGCGGCCCGTATGTCACCAGCCCGCGCCGCCTGGCGTAATAGAGGCCGAGCCCCAGCCCGAGGCTCAGGGCCACCGTCCAGGTGCCCATATACATGCCGATACCGCCGAGCCACAGGCGGAACGCGCCCGCCATGAGCGCCGCGATGATGCCCACCAGCGGCCCGCCGGTCGCCGCCGCCATGCTGATGATGACCGGCCGCGCGTCGACCAGCACACCGGGCTGCAGCTCTATCGGCGTCATCATGCCGGCGATGCTGACACCGCCGAACACCAGGCCGGAAACGACCTGCGAGAGCCGATGCCCAATGGGCCAGAGCCTGATGACAAAGCTCTGGATGAGACTGAGCGCCAACAGGAAGGCCGCGCCCCGCAACAGATCCAATGCTACGCTCAACTATGGTTCCAATCGGCAAGTGCGGTAAACGATGATACTGGAACATTATGGTGTACGGGCGGTAAACGGTACACGGACCGCCGCGGCGGGATCAGAGCCTGCCCGGCTGCCGCTGCGCCGGCTCGCCGGGGCAATAAGGCGCATCCCTGCTGGTGCGCCGTCCGGGCAGGCCCTGTAGCAGTTTCCCGACCCGCTGCACGCCAGCTCGGCAATACTGTAGGCGGCATCGCTCCAGAAGGAGTTGCTGCACCCGCCAAGGCATATGCCGAACGACGGCACCCCCGGCAAAACCAGCCCCTTCAGTCCGGGCAGCAGGATAACACGGGGTTCCGGCCAGGTACACCGCCCGAAAAGCGCGTCACGGCCCCTCCTCCCGGCGGAATTCGAGAATGTCGCCAGGCTGGCAGTCCAGCACCCGGCAGATATTGTCGAGCGTTGAAAACCGCACGCCCTTGATCCGGCCGGTCTTGATCTGGGAGAGGTTCTGCTCGGCCATGCCGATGGCGGCTGCCAGCTCCTTCAGCTTCATCTTCCGCCGCGCCAGCATGACATCCAGGTTGACGATGATGGCCATCAGGGGGCGCTCTCATTCTTTGGCTTTGGCTTTGGCTTTGGCTCTGGCTCTGGCCCTGGCTCTGGCGCCAGCTTTCGCCCATGGTCGAACATGTGCGCCACGGCCACCAGCAGCAGGCCGAGGAACAGCGCATGCAGGTCCGGCGTGCCGACGGAGACGGAGAACATGCGCTCGCCTTCCGGGTTGCCCAGCGTGAAGACCAGGATGACGAGCGTACGCTCGATGGGAGCGGCCACCACATAGGCCAGCGCCGCCCAGGAGAAATGACGGAACGAGCTGACGGACATCTCGGAAAAGTACCGGCCCTGAGCTCCCTCCAGGAACATCCGGCGCAAGAAGACCAGCCCCAGAAGGCCGATGGACAGACGCAGAAAGGTGACGATGGCGGCCAGGAACTTGGCCTCCAGCGTTATGGTAGTGCTCGCGGGAATGCCCATCTGCATGCGCATATAGGGCTCGACATAGTCGAAATTGAGCCAGGCCAGCAGCATGGCGGCGGGAGAAATGACGATGATGGCGCCAACGAGCCCCGCCATGACGCGGCTGAACGCATGGCCGGAGGTAGGGTCACTCATGAGGAATCTCTGATAAAACATTGTTTAATGAATGTATAACATGAATTTCTGAATGTTAAGTATATTTCCAGCCATGCACGCACCTGGCCCGCCCGCGAACCTGTTAGTCCCAGTTACCACCCTATAATTGCTTGAAAAGTGGCCTCTGAAATGTCACTTACTAGGCCCAGCTAGAAATCCGGTGCGCCGCTGCCGCGGGATCACACGGCTTCCGCGGTCTCGCTAGCGGTGACGCACCCCGCAGCGACACAATGAGACATGATGCAAAGTTCCGAGACTGTATCCGAACGGCTGTCCCAGGTGATCGAGGACAATAAGGGGCTGGATGGTCCCTGCCTGCCGACCCTGATCGCCATTACGCAAGAGTTCGGCTATGTGCCGCCCGAGGCCGTGCCCATGCTGGCCAAGGCCCTCAACCTCTCCCGTGCCGAAGTGCACGGCGTCCTCTCCTTCTATCACGAGCTGCACACCAGGCCCCAGGGCCGGCATGTGGTGCGCCTGTGCCGGGCCGAATCCTGCCAGGCGGCCGGCTGCGAGGCCGTGGCGGCCGAGGTCGAGAAGACATTGGGCGTGAAGCCGGGAGACACCACCGCCGACGGCGAGGTGACGCTGGAAACCGTATACTGCTTCGGCAACTGCGCCCTCTCCCCCGCCGCCATGGTGGACGGCAGGCTGATGGGCCGCGCGACGGCCGAGCGTGTGCTCGGCGCCATCGGCAAGAGCGTCAAGGCGGCTGAATGATGAGTGAAGAGATGAAGATTTTCGTACCCCGGGATTCCGCGGCCAAATCCGTCGGCGCCGACGAAGTGGCCGCCGCCATTGAAGCGGAAGCATCGAAGCGCGGCCTGGACCTGCAGATTGTGCGCACCGGCAGCCGCGGCATGTTCTGGCTGGAGCCGCTGTTGGAAGTGGAAGGCCGGGGCGGCCGGCAGGGGTTCGGCCCCATCTCCGTCGAGGACGTCCCCGCCCTGTTCGATGCGAATTTTGAAGGCGGCGGGAAGGCGCTGGGCCTGGTCGAGGAAATCCCGTTCCTCGCCCGGCAGGAACGCCTCACCTTCGCGCGCTGCGGCATCATCGATCCGGTGTCGGTGGAGGACTACCGCGCCCATGGCGGCTATGAGGGCCTGACCAGGGCGCTCGGCATCAGCCAGGAGGAGATCGTCACCGCCGTCACCGACTCCGGCCTGCGCGGCCGGGGCGGCGCGGGCTTCCCCGCCGGCATCAAGTGGCGCACGGTGATGGACGCCAAGGCCGACCAGAAATACATCTGCTGCAATGCCGACGAGGGCGACAGCGGCACCTATGCCGACCGCATGATCATGGAGGGCGACCCCCTCCTCCTCATCGAGGGCATGACCATCGCGGCCATCGCCGTCGGCGCCACCAAGGGCTTCATCTACATCCGCTCGGAATATCCCGACGCCATCGCCACCATGAAGGAAGCCATCCAGGCGGCCACCGCCGCCAACTGGCTGGGCTATGACATCCAGGGCTCGGGCAAGGATTTCGTGCTCGAGGTGCGCTCCGGCGCGGGCGCCTATATCTGCGGTGAGGAAACCTCCATGCTGGACAGCCTGGAGGGCAAGCGCGGCATGGTGCGCGCCAAGCCGCCCCTGCCGGCACTTCAGGGCCTGTTCGGCAAGCCAACCATCGTCAACAATGTGCTGACCCTGGCCGCCACGCCGACCGTTCTCGCCAAGGGCGCGGATTTCTACAAGAATTACGGTGTCGGCCGCTCGCGCGGCACCCAACCCTTCCAGCTTGCCGGCAACATCAAGCATGGCGGGCTCGTCGAGAAGGCCTTCGGCATCACGCTCAAGGAACTGATCTTCGATTTCGGGGGCGGCACCCGCAGCGGACGGCCGGTCCGCGCCGTGCAGGTGGGCGGGCCGCTCGGCGCCTATGTTCCCGACAGCCAGCTTGATTTGGCGGCCGATTATGAAATAATGGCGGCTAATGGGGCCATGCTGGGACATGGCGGCATTGTGGTCTTCGATGACACGGTGGACATGGCGGCCCAGGCCCGCTTTGCCATGGAATTCTGCTCCGTCGAATCCTGTGGCAAATGCACGCCCTGCCGTATCGGTTCCACCCGCGGGGTCGAGGTGATCGACCGCATCAAGGCCGGGCAGGACCGCGAGAAGAACATCGCGCTTCTGGAAGACCTGTGCAGGGTCATGACCGATGGGTCCCTGTGCGCCATGGGCGGCCTGACCCCCATGCCGGTCATGAGCGCCCTGAAGCACTTTCCGGGCGACTTCGGATTGCCTGAGAAGAAATCGGTAACACATTAAGATAAGGTAAGAGTCCCCCCGCGCTTCCCCGGAGGCGTGACGGTGTGGAGAGGATGGTGAAAATGGCACTGATCAAGGAAACGGATTACGGCACCCCGTCCAGGGACGGCAAGGGCCTTGCCGAGGTCACGCTGGAGATCGACGGCATCGAGGTGACCGTGCCCGAGGGCACGTCCGTCATGCGCGCCTCCATGGAGGCGGGTATCGCGATCCCCAAGCTCTGCGCCACCGACATGCTGGAGTCCTTCGGCTCCTGCCGCCTGTGCCTGGTGGAGATCGAGGGCCGCAAGGGCACCCCGGCCTCCTGCACCACGCCGGTGGCTCCCGGCATGAAGGTCACCACCCAGAACAAGCGCCTGGCGGACCTGCGCCGCGGCGTCATGGAACTCTATATCTCGGATCATCCGCTGGACTGCCTCACCTGTTCCGCCAACGGCGACTGCGAGCTGCAGGACATGGCGGGCGCCGTGGGCCTGCGCGAGGTGCGCTACGGCTATGACGGCGAGAACCATCTGGGCCAGGCCAAGGACGAGAGCAACCCCTACTTCACCTTCGAGCCCTCCAAATGCATCGTCTGCTCGCGCTGTGTCCGCGCCTGCGAAGAGGTGCAGGGCACCTTCGCGCTGACCATCCAGGGCCGCGGGTTCGAATCCAAAGTAGCGGCCTCCGCCGACGAGCCGTTCCTTGAGTCCGAATGCGTCTCCTGCGGCGCCTGCGTGCAGGCCTGCCCCACGGCGACGCTCAACGAAAAGTCCATCATCGAGCACGGCACGCCTGAACATTCGGTCATCACCACCTGCGCCTATTGCGGCGTGGGCTGCTCCTTCAAGGCGGAAATGCAGGGCGAGCAGGTCGTCCGCATGATGCCCTACAAGGACGGCGGCGCCAACGAGGGCCATTCCTGCGTGAAGGGCCGCTTCGCCTGGGGCTATGCCACCCACAAGGAGCGCATCACCAGGCCGATGATGCGCGACAACATCACCGATCCGTGGCGCGAAGTGAGCTGGGAGGAAGCCATCCAGTTCGCCGCAGACAGGTTCAAGGCCATCCAGAAGAAATACGGTCGTGGCGCCATCGGCGGCATCACCTCCTCGCGCTGCACCAACGAGGAAACCTATGTGGTGCAGAAACTGGTGCGCGCGGCCTTCCGCAACAACAATGTGGATACTTGCGCCCGTGTCTGCCATTCGCCGACCGGCTATGGCCTCGGCAAGACCTTCGGGACATCGGCGGGCACCCAGGATTTCAAGAGCGTGGACAACGCGGATGTCATCATGGTTATCGGCGCCAACCCGCCGGATGCCCACCCCGTTTTCGCGTCGCGCATGAAGCGGCGCATTCGTGAGGGCGCAAAGGTCATCGTCGTTGATCCGCGCCGTATCGACCTGGTGAAGAGCCCGCACGTCAAGGCGGATTTCCACCTGCCGCTGAAGCCCGGGACCAATGTGGCGATCATCAACGCCATCGCCCACACCATCGTGACCGAGGGCCTGGTGGACCAGGATTACATCAACGAGCGCTGCGACACCGAGAGCTTCGCCATGTGGGCGAAGTTCATCTCGGAAGAGCGCAATTCGCCCGAGGCCATGGAAGAGATCATCGGAGTGCCGGCGGAAGACATCCGCGGTGCCGCCCGCCTCTATGCCAAGGCCGGCAACGCCGCCATCTATTACGGCCTCGGCGTGACCGAGCACAGCCAGGGCTCCACCATGGTGATGGGCCTGGCGAACCTGGCCATGGCCACCGGCAA
>Ga0164243_10008131_pt1 | contig 15547 bp, 12 predicted proteins | sample OricompcompostOP_FD_108781 | JGI IMG/M metagenome (GOLD analysis project Ga0164243, IMG submission 108781) | Organic Plus compost microbial communities from Emeryville, California, USA - Original compost - Organic plus compost (OP) | ecosystem: Engineered > Solid waste > Mixed feedstock >...
CCGTGTGGGGCGCGGAGTGCGGCGACGCGGGTCGAGCGCTGCGGGCGCCGTCCGCGTGGCCTGCGGGGCTGCGGCGTGGGGGATGGCCGGCGGCCTGGGCTGCAGTGTGGCGGGCGGCCGGTTCGGGCGTGACGTGGGGCCCGCGCTGCACTGTGGCCGCGAGGTGACAAGCGCCGCCCTGGCTTCGGGTGGCGGGCTTCAGGCGTTGGGGTGGGTGCGGGGGCTCGGTTTGCGGGGTGCGGCGGGCGGTCGGTGTCGCCCCGCGTCGCCGGGCCCGGGGGTGGCAGGCGGCGCGGGCTGTGCTGGAGCGTGCGGCCCGGCGTGCTCGGTTCGGGCGGCGGCGCGAGGCGTGCCCCGCCCGCGGCCGGACCGCGACGAGGCCCGGGCCCCGCGCGCTACGCCGTCTCGCCGGTGGTGTGCTGCAACGGGAAACCGCCGCCGATGCCGCGCCAGGCGAGCGTCGCGGTGAGTGACACCGCCTCCTCGCGGCTCATGGTGCTGTGGTGGGCCAGCCAGAAGCGGGCGCTGACCTGGCTCAACCCGACCAACCCCACCGCCAGCAGGCGCGCCCGGCCCTCGTCCAGGCCCGCGTCGGCGGTGATGGTCTCGGTGATCGCGTTCACGCACTCGGTGGTGGCCCGGTCCACCGCCTCCTGCACGACCGGCTCGCCGCGCAGGTCCGACTCGAAGATCATCCGGAACGCGCCGGTCTCGTTGGCCACGAAGTCGAAGAACGCGCCGACGGCGGCCCGCACGCGCAGCTTGTTATCCGGTGTCGAGGCGAGTGCCTCACCCACGCGGGAGAGCAGCTCGTCGACGTGGGTCTCCAGCAGGGCGGTGTAGAGGTCGAGCTTGCCGGGGAAGTGCTGGTACAGCACGGGCTTGCTGACGCCGGCCTGTTCGGCGATCTCGTCCATGGCCGCCGCGTGGTACCCGTTGTCCGAGAACACACGCTGCGCCGCGGCCAGCAGCTGGGCGCGTCGTTCCGTCCGGGGTAGCCGGACGCCCCGCTGCCCTGCTGCCGCAGTCTCCGTCATGCTTTCCTCCCAAATCGCCCGTTCGAGATTACTCGTCGGTATCGGCGAGTCGCCAACGGCCGTGCGGGTGGCGCATCCTGGATCGATGACCGACACCGTCCCGGCCTCCCGTGCGCCCGTCACGCACGTCCCGCTGTCCACCCGCGAGTTGCCCGAACTCGACCCCAAACTCCCACCCTGGCCAGGCGGTGCGGAAGCGGCCGGCGGGGTGTCGTTGCACGTCCGCCGCACGCCAGGCGCCGAGGACGAGACCGTGCTGTACGTGCACGGGCTCGGCGGGTCCTCGACGAACTGGACGGACCTGGCCGCGCTGCTCGCGCCCTGGGCGAACGGGGCCTCGATCGACCTGCCCGGATTCGGCTTCTCCGAGCCGGAGCGGGCCTTCGACTTCAGCCTCGACGCGCACGCCGAGGTGGTGCGCAAGTACGTCGAGGGCCTCGATCGTGGCCCGGTGCACCTGGTCGGCAACTCGATGGGCGGCGCGGTGGCGCTCCTCGTCGCGGCCCGCCACCCCGGCCTGGTGCGCACGCTGACACTGATCTCGCCCGCCATGCCCGACCGCCGCCCCGACCCGCGCAGGCTATCCGACCCGCTGATGGCCCTGGCCTACCTGCCACTGGTCGGCAAGCGGGCGCGACGCAAACTCGCCGCCTACACCGCGCGGGAACGGGCGCAGCAGGTCATCCGGCTGTGTTTCGCCGATCCGCACTCGTTCCCCGACCACCGGATGGCCGAGCTGGTCGAGGAGCACACCGCCCGCGCCGAGCTGGCCTGGGCCAACGCGGCCATGTCGCGCAGCACGTTCGGCATCTTCCGCACCTGGTTCGCCCGCGGCGAGGCGTCGCTGTGGCGCGTGGCGCCCACGGTGCGGGTACCCGCGCTCGTCGTGTGGGGCAGCGAGGACAAGGTCATCTCGGTGCGCCGCGCCGACCGCACCGCGAAGCTGCTCCCGCGCGGGCGTCTGCTGGTGCTGCCGCGAACCGGCCACGTGGCGCAGATGGAACGCCCGGTTGCCGTAGCGAAGGCGATTCTGGGTATGTGGGAGGCCGTCGAAACCGGTTCGTGGTAGGCCGATCGTGTTAATGCGATCCCGTACCGTGACGATTCGGTCGCGCGTTGCGTGACCGCGCCCGTGTGGCAATCTGGGACGTGTGAAGCGGCCGGGCAGTGGTGGAAGTGGCGAGGGGAAGCGGGCGCAGTACGCGACTCCGCCCCGCCGCTCCACCGTTCGCCTGAGCGAGGACCGCTACCGCCCGCGCGCCCGCCGGGTCAAGGGCGAACCGCTGGCGGCGGCGTGGAAACCGCCCACCAGCGCCCAGCTGGAGCAGGACCCGGAAGAAGCCCGCGAAGCGCGGCTGAGCAAGAACACGCTGCGCAGGCTGATCGGCACCTACGGGTGGCGGGTGTACGCGCTGCCGGTGCTGCTGGTGATCACCGTGCTGGTCGCGGTCAACACGGCGGGCGAACCGCCGCCCACCAACTCGTCGCAGAACACCGAGGGCGTGGGTGTCGAGGACCGCGGCCCCGAGGAGCAGCCCGCCGTACCGCGCGACCTCGACATCCCCACCGCGGAGCTGCCCGCAGGCGGTGACTTCACGCAGAGCGGCACGATGGCCTACCACGTGGTGCCGGTGCCCGCCGACGGCAAGAGCGGCAAGGAAGCCGGCACCGGTGGCCGGCTCTACCACTACACGGTCGAGGTCGAGAACGGCATCGACGCGTCCAGCTACGCGGGTGACGACGCGTTCGCCGGTGCGGTGGAGAAGACGCTGTCGGACGTGCGCAGCTGGATCGGCACCGGGCAGGTCAAGCTGCAGCGCGTCGGCGCGGACTACCCGAACCCCGACTTCCGGGTGAGCCTCACCACCCCGGACACCGCGAAGCGCCCGGACGTGTGCGGCTTCGACATCCCGTTCCCGACATCGTGCTACACGCGGGCCTTCGATCACCGGGTGGTGATCAACCTCTCCCGCTGGGTGCGCGGTGCGCTCGCGTTCACCGACCTCGGGCTGTACCGGCAGTACGCGATCAACCACGAGGTGGGGCACGCCCTGGGCAACAGCCACGTGGGCTGCAAGGAGGACGGCGCGCTGGCGCCGGTGATGATGCAGCAGAGCTTCGGAGTGTCCAACGACTACGTCGCGCAGCTCAACGCGGTCGACCAGTACAACTCGAAGGCCGTGCCCGCCGACGGCAAGACCTGCGCGCCCAACGCCTGGCCCGTGCTCGAGTTCGGCGACAAAGCACCGAACTGATCGGCTCCCACATCCTGGGAGCCGGGAAGAGTCCGGTCGCGCCGCGTGTTGTGGATACTTGGGGATGCGACACTGACAGCCGCGCGATTTTTGGAGGACCGATGGCAGGCACGTTGCCGCCGCTCGTGGAGCCGGCGGCCGAACTCACCAAGGACGAGGTGGCCCGCTACAGTCGGCACCTGATCATCCCGGATGTCGGGATGGACGGGCAGAAGCGGCTGAAGAACGCGAAGGTCCTGGTCATCGGCGCGGGCGGCCTCGGCAGCCCTGCGCTGCTGTACCTGGCGGCCGCCGGTGTCGGCACGCTCGGCGTCATCGACTTCGACGTGGTCGACGAATCGAACCTGCAGCGGCAGGTCATCCACGGGATCTCCGACGTCGGCAAGCCCAAGGCCGTCTCGGCCAAGGAGTCGATCGCCGAGATCAACCCCTTCGTCAACGTCGTCCTGCACACCGAGCAGCTCACCACCGACAACGCGCTCGACGTCTTCCGCGGGTACGACCTGATCCTCGACGGCACCGACAACTTCGCCACCCGCTACCTGGTCAACGACGCCGCCGTGCTGCTGGGCAAGCCGTACGTGTGGGGTTCGATCTTCCGGTTCGAGGGCCAGGTCAGCGTGTTCTGGGAGGACGCGCCGAACGGGCAGGGCCTGAACTACCGCGACCTCTACCCCGAGCCGCCGCCTCCGGGCATGGTCCCCTCGTGCGCCGAGGGTGGCGTGCTGGGCGTGCTGTGCGCCTCGATCGGCTCGATCATGGTCACCGAGGCGATCAAGCTGATCACCGGCATCGGCGAGCCGCTGCTGGGTCGCCTGATCAGCTACGACGCGCTGGAGATGAAGTACCGCGAGGTCAAGATCCGCAAGGACCCGGAGACGCCGAAGATCACCGAGCTGATCGACTACGAGGCGTTCTGCGGGGTCGTGTCGGACGAGGCGCAGCAGGCCGCGTCGGGCAGCACCATCACCCCGGCGGAGCTGAAGGCCAAGTTCGACGCGGGCGAGGACTTCGAGCTCATCGACGTGCGCGAGCCGCACGAGTACGAGATCGTCAACATCAAGGGCGCCAAGCTGATCCCGAAGGACCGCATCCTCTCCGGTGAGGCGCTGTCCGAGCTGCCGCAGGACAAGCCGATCGTGCTGCACTGCAAGTCCGGTGCCCGCTCGGCGGAGGCGCTTGCGGCGCTGCACCGGGCCGGGTTCAAGGACGCCACCCACCTCGGTGGTGGCGTGCTGGCCTGGGCCAACCAGATCGACACGAGCCTGCCGACCTACTGAGTCCGGCTCGACGGACGGCCCGCCGCGGGACTCCCGCGGCGGGCCGTTTTTTGCGCTGAGCCGGTGTCGAGCACCCGGCAACGCCGGTCCGGCGCGGTAATCTCGGCGCGTGTCCGACGGTCGGAGAGCCAGCGAGCCCCCACCGGGCACCGTGCTGATAGCGTTCGGGCTCAGCGGTGCCGCGCCGGAGCCCTTGCCCGGCGGCCGCGCGCACCGCTGCGGCGACACGGTGCTCACCCCGGTCGCCGACCGGCCGCGGGCGCTCTGGAGCGCTGAGACGCTGCACGCGCTGGACGTGCCCGACCTGCGCATCGCCCGGCCGCTGCGGTCGCGCGACGGGCGCTGGATCGTGGCGGGCTGGTCGGCCCGCCGATTTCTCACCGGTGTGCCCGAGTACCGGCACGACGAGATCATGCTGTCCGCGCTCAAGCTCGCCCAGGCGCTCGACGGGCTGCCCCGGCCGCGCCACCTCGCGGCACGCACCGACCCGGACGCCGTCGCCGACCGGGTCGCGTGGGGCGAGGCCGACGTGCCGGTCGACGAGGCGAAGGGCGGCCGCTGGTTCGAGGTGCTCGCCGTGGCGCGAAGACCGGTGAACCTGCCCGACCAGGTCGTGCCCGGTGACCTGTTCGGTGCGGTGCTGTTCGACGAGGACGCACCACCGGGCGTCGTCGACTTCGACCCCTTCTACCGGCCCGCGGAGTGGGGCGCCGCGGTGGCCGCGGTCGACGCGGTCGCCTGGGGCGACGCGGAGCCCGAGTTCCTCGAACGCTGGTCCCACCTGCCGGAGTGGCCGCAACTGCTGCTGCGCGCGGTGCTGTTCCGCCTGGCGGGCAACGCGCTCAACCCGCGCGGCACGGCCGCCTCTCTGGACGGTTTGCGTGCCGCGGCGGCAGCGGTCAGTGAAATCCTGTAGCCGTCCGGTATTCCGCGTCACTTCTCACCGAGCATCGCTCGAAATGCCGTAGCAATGTCAAACGCCTGAAACATTCGGGCATTTCCAGGTAACACGCCGTTCCTACCGTCACTGCCACGACGGAAGGAGGTGCGCGTGACGCTCACGGCAGAACCGCAGGTCGCAGTGGCCACCCACTGTCCCTACTGCGCTCTGCAGTGCGGGATGAGCCTGTCCGGGACCGCTGTCGCACCCCGCGAGTTCCCCACCAACGGCGGCGGCCTGTGCCAGAAGGGCTGGACGTCCGGCAGTCTGCTCACCACGCCGGCGCGGCTGACCACCCCGCTGATCAGGGTCGACGGCGACCTGGTTCCCGCGAGCTGGGACGACGCGCTGGACCTCGTCGCGCGCCGCATCACCGAGGTGCAGCGCGAACACGGCCGGGACGGGGTCGCCGTCTTCGGCGGCGGCGGTCTGACCAACGAGAAGAGCTACCTGCTGGGCAAGTTCGCCCGCGTCGCGCTGCGCACCTCGCAGGTCGACTACAACGGCCGGTTCTGCATGTCGTCCGCGGCCGCCGCGGGCAACAAGGCGTTCGGCCTCGACCGCGGGCTGCCGTTTCCGCTCACCGACGTGGGCGACGCCGACGCGGTCCTGCTGATCGGCGCCAACCCGGCCGAGACGATGCCGCCGTTCATGCAGCACCTGCGCAAGGCGATCGACGCGGGCGGCCTGGTGGTGGTCGATCCGCGGCGCACCCCGACAGCCGAGCAGGCCCGGCTGCACCTGGCTCCCGCGCCCGGCACGGATCTGGCGCTCGCGCTGGGCATCCTGCACGCCCTGGTCGCCGACGGACTGTTCGACCGGTCCTATGTGGACAAGCGCACCCGCGGGTTCGAGGCCGTGTGGCAGATCGCGGCCCGCTGGTGGCCGGAGCGCGTCGAACGCATCACCGGGGTGGCCGCAGACGACCAGCGCCGTGTCGCGCGGCTGCTGGCGGGTGCCCGCAACGCCTACGTCCTCACCGCGCGCGGCACCGAGCAGCACGCCAGCGGTTCGGACACCGTCAGCGCGTGGATCAACCTGGCCCTCGCGCTCGGCCTGCCCGGGCGGGCGGGCTCCGGGTACGGCTGCCTCACCGGTCAGGGCAACGGCCAGGGCGGCCGTGAGCACGGGCAGAAAGCCGACCAGCTGCCCGGCTACCGCAGGATCGACGACCCGGGTGCGCGGGAGCACGTCGCGCGGGTGTGGGGAGTCGACCCCGCCGAGCTGCCGGGCCCCGGCCGGTCGGCCTACGAGCTGCTCGACGCGCTCGGCACCCCGGCGGGACCGAAGGCGATGCTGGCGTTCGGCAGCAACGTCGTCGTCTCCGCGCCCCGCTCGGCGCACGTCGCGGAACGGCTGCGCAGCCTGGACCTGCTCGTCGTAGCGGACTTCGTGCTCTCCGAGACCGCCGCGATGGCCGATGTCGTACTCCCGGTCATGCAGTGGGCCGAGGAGAGCGGCACCATGACCAACCTCGAGGGCCGGATCCTGTTGCGCCGCAAGGCGCTCGACCCGCCCGGCGAGGTGCGCAGCGACCTCGCGGTGCTGGCCGGGCTCGCCCAGCGACTGGGGCAGCCCGCCGAGCGGTTCCCGGTGCACGCCGAAACCGTGTTCACCGAGCTGCGCGAGGCCTCGCGGGGCGGCCTCGCGGACTACTCCGGCATCACCTACGACAGGCTGCGGGAGGGCGAGGCGCTGTACTGGCCGGTGCCCGGCCCGGGGCACGCGGGCACGCCGCGGATGTTCCTCGACTCCTTCGCCCACGCCGACGGGCGCGCCCGGTTCGCGCCGGTCGACCACCGCGGCCCGGCCGAGCCCGTCGACGACGAGTACCCGCTGATCGCGACCACCGGACGGGTGCTGCAGCAGTACCAGTCGGGCGCGCAGACCCGCCTGGTCGCCGAGCTGAACGCCGTGGTGGGGGAGGCCTTCGTCGAGGTGCACCCGGACACTGCTGCCCGCAACGGGCTGGCCCACGGCGGCTGGGCGCGGGTGGTCTCCCGGCGCGGGGAGACCACCGCCCGGGTGCGTTGCGTGCCGTCGATGCGGCCGGACACGGTGTTCCTGCCGTTCCACTTCCCCGGCGCGCAGCGGGCGAACCTGCTGACCAACCCGGCACTGGACCCGGCGAGTCGCATGCCCGAGTTCAAGGTGTGCGCGGTCCGCCTGACCACGGAGGACGGTGGCGCATGACGCGCGAGGTGGTGGTGCTGGGCTACGGCATGGCCGGGGCGCGGCTCGCCGACGAGATCCGCGCCCGCGACCCGCGAGGCGCCCGGGTGCGGCTCACGGTCGTCGGTGCGGAGCCGCACCCGGCGTACAACCGGGTGCTGCTGTCCAACGTGGTCGCGGGCACGATGCGATCCGACATGGTCCGCCTGCACGACGCGGACTGGGCGGCCCGGCACCACGTCGACCTGCGCACCGGTGTCACCGCCGAGCGCATCGACCGCACCGCGCGGCGCATCCTGCTCAACGACGGAACCACCGTGGACTACGACGCGCTGGTGCTGGCGACGGGCAGCCGCCCGTGGCTCCCGCCGATCGAGGGTCTCACGCAGGACGACGGCACCCCCGCTCCCGGTGTGGTCACCTTCCGCACGCTCGACGACTGCGAACGCATCCTCGGGGCAGCGGAGGCGGGGGCGCCGGTCGCCGTGCTCGGCGGCGGCCTGCTCGGGCTCGAAGCGGCTCGCGGGCTCGCCGGGCGGGGCAGCCTCGTCACCGTCGTGCACCCGGTCGAGCACGTCATGGAACGCCAGCTCGACGCGGGTGCGGGCCGCGTGCTCGGCCGGGCGCTCGGTGAGCTGGGCATCGACTTCCGGCTCGGCGCGCGCGCCGCCCGCTACCTGCCCGGCGACGGGCTCAAGCTCGACGACGGCGGCAAGGTGCACGCGGATCTCGTCGTCGTCTCGACCGGGGTCCGCGCGGAGACGGGGCTGGCCGCCGACGCGGGCCTGGAGGTGGACCGCGGCGTCGTCGTCGACGACGCACTGCGCACCAGTGACGGCCGCATCCACGCCATCGGCGACTGCGCGCAGCACCCGGGCACGGTGTCCGGTCTCGTCGAACCGGCCTGGCAGCAGGCGCAGGTGCTGGCGGACCTGCTGACCGGGCAGGACGTGTCCGCGCGCTACCGCGGCACCCGCGTGGTGACCAAACTCAAAGCGCGCGGCATCGACCTCACCGCGCTGGGCGAGGTGCACACCGATGTGTCCGATCCGGACGCCGAGGTCGTGCGCCTCGACGACCCGGCCCGCGGCCGCTACGCGAAGCTCGTGGTGCGCGACGAGCGGGTGACCGGCGCGATCCTGCTCGGCGCACCGGACGCCGCCGCGAACGTCACACACCTGTTCGACCGGGGCGTCCCGGTCCCCGAAGACCGGCTCGCCGTCCTGCTCGGGCGCGCGCTGCCGGCCGGGGCGACCGTCGCGTCGAGCCCCGCCGACCTGCCGGCGGCCGCCGTCGTCTGCCGGTGCAACGCGGTGACGAAGGGCGGCTTGGTCGAGGCGTTCCGCGCCGGCGCCACCGACGTCACCGAACTCGCCTCCGTGACCCGAGCGACAACCGGATGTGGCAGCTGTCGCGACGCCGTGTGCGGCATCGCCGACTGGCTGGCGACCACCGCATAGGGAGTGCACATGACGACAACCGCAGGCGCGCAGGCCGGGCGCAAGCACTGGATCGAGCACTGGGAACCCGAGGACGAGGGGTTCTGGGCGTCCACCGGCAAGAGGATCGCCAACCGCAACCTGTGGTTCTCGATCTTCTCCGAGCACATCGGCTTCTCGGTCTGGACGCTGTGGTCGGTGATGGTCCTGTTCATGGGACCGGAGTACGGGTTGTCCGCCGCGGACAAGTTCCTGCTCACCTCGACACCGACCTTGCTGGGCTCGATCGCGCGACTGCCCTACAGCTGGGCGGTGGCGCGCTTCGGTGGTCGCAACTGGACGATCATCAGCGCGAGCCTGCTGCTGGTCCCCAGCATCGGTGCGGCGATCGTGATGGAGCCCGGGACGCCGTTATGGGCGTTCCTGCTGGTCGCCGCGCTCGGTGGGGTCGGCGGCGGGAACTTCGCCTCGTCGATGACCAACATCAACACCTTCTTCCCGGAGAGGGCCAAGGGCATGGCGCTCGGGCTGAACGCCGGTGGCGGCAACCTCGGCGTCGCCGTGATCCAGCTGCTCGGGCTGCTCATCATCGCCACCGCCGGTACGTCGGCGCCGCGGGTCATCCTCTACCTCTACATCCCGCTGATCGTGGCCGCCGCGCTGTGCTCGGCGCTGTTCATGGACAACATCGCGTCCGTTCGAGGTGACCAGAAGGCGATGCGGGAAATCCTCGGCGACGCCCACACGTGGGTGATGTCGTTCCTCTACATCGGAACGTTCGGCTCGTTCATCGGGTACAGCTTCGCCTTCGGACTGGTGCTGCAGAACCAGTTCGGCCGCACCCCGCTGCAGGCCGCGGCGGTCACGTTCCTCGGCCCGCTGCTCGGATCGCTGTCCCGCCCGCCGGGCGGCTGGCTGGCCGACCGGATCGGCGGTTCACGGGTGACGTTCTGGACGTTCGTCGGGATGGCCGGGATGACCGCGATCCTGATCATCGCGTCGAACACACAGTCGCTCGCGCTGTTCACCACGTCGTTCATCGTCCTGTTCGTCCTGACCGGCGTCGGCAACGGCTCGACCTACAAGAGCATCCCCGCGATCTTCCGCACCAAGGCGAAGGCGGCGATCGCGGCGGGCGTGGACGAGGCGACCGAGCTGCTGCGGGCTCGCAAGCGGTCCGGCGCCCTGATCGGGCTGGCCGGCGCCATCGGCGCGCTCGGCGGACTGTTCATCAACCTGGCGTTCCGCCAGTCGTTCCTGGACACCGGGAGCGGGGTTCCGGCGTTCGCCGGGTTCCTCGTGTTCTACGGGATCTGCTTCGCGCTCACCTGGGCGGTGTACCTCCGCAAGTCGGACGCACCGGTGAGCGAGCGCGGGCTGGCACTGGCCGGCGCGCGGGTCTGAAGCGGTTCGGAAAGCAAGCAGGAGGTTGTCGGTTATGCGCACACTCGTGGTCGTCGGGAACGGCATGGTGAGCCACCGCCTGGTGGAGGCGCTGCGAGACGAGGACACGGCGAACACGTGGCGCGTGGTGGTGCTGGCGGAGGAGGCGCGGCCCGCCTACGACCGGGTCGCGCTCACCTCCTACGTGGACGGCTGGGACGTCGGTGCGCTCACCCTGCCCGGGTCCGACTACGCGGGTGACGAGCAGGTCGAGCTGCGACTGGGCGATCCGGCGACGCGGATCGACCGGCCCGGACGGACGGTCACCACCGCATCGGGGCACGTCGTGCCCTACGACGCGCTGGTGCTGGCCACCGGCTCGCGGCCGTTCGTCCCGCCGGTGCCCGGCCACGACCTGCCCGGGTGCTTCGTCTACCGCACGATCGAGGACCTGGACGCGATCCGGGATGTGGTCGAACGGGCGAAGGCGAAACGGCGCGGCCGGGCGTCGGCGATGGTCGTCGGCGGTGGTCTGCTCGGTCTCGAGGCGGCGAAGGCCCTGCGCGACATGGGGTTGTCCCCGCACGTGGTGGAGATGGCGCCGCGGCTCATGCCCATCCAGGTCGACGACGGTGGCGGTGAGCTGCTGCGCACGCTGGTCACCGAACTCGACCTCACCGTCCACACCGCAACGTCGGCCGAGCGCATCGAGCCGGACGGCGAGCGTCTGTTCACCAAGCTCACCAACGGCACCGAGCTCGACCTCGATCTCGTGGTGTTCTCCGCGGGTGTGCGGCCGCGCGACGACCTGGCCCGCTCGTCCGGACTCGACGTCGGCGAACGCGGCGGGATCGTCACCGACGTGTCCTGCCGCACCAGCGACCCGGACATCTGGGCGGTCGGCGAGTGCGCCGCGGTCGAGGGCCGCTGCTACGGCCTGGTCGCCCCGGGCTACACGATGGCCGAGATCGTCGCCGCGCAGCTGCTCGGCCGCGCGGGCGCGTTCCCCGGCGCCGACCTGTCCACGAAGCTGAAGCTGATGGGTGTCGACGTCGCCAGCTTCGGCGACGCGCACGCCGCCACCGAGGGGTCGGTCGAGGTCGTGCTGTCCGACGCCGTCGGCGGGTACTACAAGAAGCTCGTCGTGTCCGAACCGGACGCGGACGGCAGGCGGGTGCTGCTCGGCGGCGTGCTGGTCGGCGACGCGAGCGCGTACAACCTGCTCCGCCCGCTGGTCGGCAGCCCGCTGCCCGCCGACCCGGCCGCGATGCTCGCGCCCGAGGGCGGTTCCGGCGCCGTCGGTGTCGAGGCGCTGCCGGACGAGGCGCAGATCTGCTCGTGCAACGCGGTGAGCAAGGGTGCCATCACCGGGGCGATCCATGACGACGGCTGCGACAGCGTCGCGACGATCAAAGGCTGCACCAAGGCGGGTACCACGTGCGGCTCGTGCGTGCCGATGCTGGCCAAACTGCTCGACGCGTGCGGTGTCGAGCAGTCGAAGGCGTTGTGCGAGCACTTCCCGTACTCCCGGCAGGAGGTGTTCCAGATCGTGCGGGCCACCCGCATCACCACGTTCGGTGAGCTGATCGCCAAGCACGGCACGGGCGCCGGGTGCGAGATCTGCAAACCCACGGTCGCCTCCATCCTGGCCACGCTCGCCACGACCGACCGCGACGGTGGCCACGTGCTGGCGGGGGAGCAGGCCACGCTGCAGGACACCAACGACCACTTCCTGGCGAACATGCAACGCAACGGCACGTACTCGGTCGTGCCGCGGATTCCCGGCGGGGAGATCACCCCGGCGAAGCTGAAGGTGATCGCCGAGGTCGCCGAGGAGTTCGGGCTCTACACCAAGATCACCGGCGCGCAGCGGATCGACCTGCTCGGTGCCACCGTGGACCAGCTGCCGCTGATCTGGAAGCGGCTGGTGGACGCGGGGATGGAGTCCGGTCACGCGTACGGCAAGTCGCTGCGCACCGTCAAGTCGTGCGTCGGCAACACGTGGTGCCGCTACGGCGTGCAGGACAGCGTCGGACTCGCGGTCGAGCTGGAGCTGCGCTACCGCGGCCTGCGCTCACCGCACAAGCTCAAGGCCGGTGTGTCCGGGTGCGCCCGGGAGTGCGCGGAGGCGCGGAGCAAGGACTTCGGCGTGATCGCGACGGAGAAGGGATGGAACCTCTACGTCGGCGGCAACGGCGGGGCACTGCCGCGCCACGCCGAGCTGCTGGCGTCCGATTTGGACAAGGACACGCTCATCACCTACATCGACCGGTTCCTGATGTTCTACGTGCGCACGGCGGACCGGCTGCAGCGCACCGCGCCGTGGATCGAGGAGATGGACGGCGGTCTCGACCATCTGCGCGCGGTGGTCGTGGACGACAAGCTCGGCATCTGCGACGAACTGGACGCGGCGATGGCCAAGCACGTCGACAACTACGCCGACGAGTGGCGCGGCGTGCTCGAGGACCCCGAGAAGCTGGCCAGGTTCACGTCGTTCGTCAACGCACCAGGCGCGCCCGACCCGACGATCTCGTTCCGCACCGAGCGTGAGCAGAAAGTTCCCGTCCTGCTGGGAGTCCCGGAGGTGGTGTCGCGATGACAGCGGTGGAGGACCCGCGCACGGCGGGGATCGTGGCGATCTGCCCGGTCGAGCGCTTGATCCCGGGCCGCGGGGCGGCCGCGCTGCTACCCGACGGCAGGCAGGTGGCGGTGTTCCGCACGGCCGACGACCGGGTGTACGCGCTGACCAACGTGGACCCGTTCACCAAGGCGGCGGTGCTCTCCCGCGGCATCATCGGCGACGTGCGGGGCGTGCCGCACGTGGCGTCCCCGATGCTCAAGCACCGGTTCGAGCTCGCCACGGGCCATTCACTGGACGACGAGACGGTGGCCGTGCGCACCTACCCGGTGCGGGTGATCGAGGGCGTGGTGTACGTCCTGCCATGATCGAATCCTCGTCGACCCTCCCCCTCGCCGGCTTCGCGGTGGGCATCACGGCGGCCCGACGGGCTGACGAGCTCGGCGCGCTGCTGGTGCGCAAGGGCGCGACCGTGCGGTACGGGCCCGCGATCCGGATCGTGCCGCTGGCCGACGACACCGAGCTGCACGCGGCCACCGAACGGATGCTGGCCGAGCCGGTCGACCTGGTGGTGGCGACCACCGGGATCGGGTTCCGCGGCTGGGTCGAGGCCGCTGAGGGCTGGGGCCTCGGCGAGGAGCTCGTCACGTGCCTGGGCAAGGCGTCGCTGCTGGCCCGCGGGCCGAAGGCGCGTGGCGCGATCCGGGCGGCCGGGCTGTCGGAGAGTTACTCACCGGCCTCGGAGAGTAGCGCCGAACTGCTCCAGCACCTACTCGAGTCCGGTGTGGAGGGTCGAAGGGTCGCGGTGCAGCTGCACGGCGAACCGCTGCCGTATTTCGTCGAGTCGTTGCGCGACGCCGGTGCCGAGGTGATCGAGGTGCCCGTGTACCGGTGGGTCGGGCCCGCCGATCCGGGGCCGCTCGACCGGCTGATCGACGCGGTGCTGGACGGTTCGGTGGACGCGATGCCGTTCACCAGCGCACCGGCCGCGGCGAGCACGCTGGCGATGGCCAAGCGCACCGGGCGGCTCGCGCCGCTGGTGGCGGCGTTGCGGCACCGGGTGCTGATCGCGTGCGTCGGCCCGATCACCGCGGCTCCGCTGGCCGCCGTCGGGATCCCGACGGTACAGCCGGAGCGGGCGCGGATCGGAGCGTTGGCGCGGACGGTCGCGCAGGGGTTGGTCGAGCGGTCGCCCAAGCTCTGCGCGGCGGGCCGCGTCATCGAGTTGCGCGGGCAGGCGGCCATTGTGGACGGTTACTTGCGGGAGGTGGCGCCCGCGCCGATGGCAGTGCTGCGGGCGCTGGCGCGCGAGCCGGGACGGGTGGTGTCCCGGCGGGAGCTGACCGCAGCATTGCCCAGCGGCGGGGAGGATCACGCGGTGGAGACCGCGATCGGGCGGCTGCGGACGTCGCTCGGCGAGGGCAAGCTCGTGCAGACCGTGGTGAAGCGCGGATACCGGTTGGCGGTGGAACGATGATCGTGCTGACGGCACACGGCACTCGCGATCCGGCGGGCGCACGGGTGGTCGAGGAGCTGGCCGCCCGGGTCCGCGCCGAGACGACGGTGCCGGTGCGTGTGGCCTACGCCGACGTGCGGGAGCCGGACGTGACCACCGTGCTCGCTTCGGTGCGCGCGCACCGGGCGGTGGTGGTGCCCGCGTTCCTGGCCGCGGGTTACCACGTGCGCACGGACATCCCGGCGCAGATCGCCGCGAGCGCGCACCCCGACGCGCGGCTGGCCGCGCCGTTCGGGCCCGCGCCCGAGCTGATCGGGGTGCTGCGCGACCGGCTCGACTGGGCGGGCTACCGGCCGGGTGACGCGGTGGTGCTCGCGGCGGCGGGCTCCGGCGACCCGCGTGCCCTGGCCGAGGTGCGCGCGGCCGCCGACCAGTTGAGCGCGCTGCTCGGCGCCCCCGTGCGGATCGGCTACGCGGCGACGGCGCAGCCCGCGATCGCCGACGCGGTGGCCCGGGCACGCGGCCGGGGGAGGCGCGTGGCCGTGGCGTCGTGGCTGCTGGCGCCCGGCTTGTTCCAGCGGAAGGTGGCGGCTGCGGGTGCCGACGTGGTGGCAGATCCGCTCGGGGTGCAGCCGGACGTGGTGGACCTGGTGCTGGCGCGGTACCGGCAGGCGCTGCGGGTCGCGGTGGCGGCCTGAGCGTGCGGCCGGGGTCGTCCGGTGCGGTCGTCGCGTGCCGTCGGTGCGTGGGAGCCGTGGCGCCTGGGGTGCCGAGCCGGTCGGGTTGACGCTCTCGGCTCCGTGCTGCGGGGTGGCGGGCGGGGTGGGGTCGGCGGGTGCGGGTGTGCCGGCCGTCTTGGTTCGCGGGGGCCGCCGTGCTGCGGCTGGGGTTGGGCGCGCTGGGTGTGTCGGGTGCGGCTGGCTCTGCGCGGGTTGGTGGGGCCCGCTTTGCACGTTCCGGTTGGGGGTCGGTGCTGCGGCTGGGGCGGCGGGCGTGGGCGGTGGTCG
>Ga0164243_10008132_pt1 | contig 15546 bp, 8 predicted proteins | sample OricompcompostOP_FD_108781 | JGI IMG/M metagenome (GOLD analysis project Ga0164243, IMG submission 108781) | Organic Plus compost microbial communities from Emeryville, California, USA - Original compost - Organic plus compost (OP) | ecosystem: Engineered > Solid waste > Mixed feedstock >...
ACCTGCCAGGCGCTCGAGTCGGCGGTGAACGCGCAGGCGAGCACCCCGGGGTCGGTGGGCCCGGCTGGCCCGGGGACCAGCAGCAGCGCGGCCCCCGCGTCGCTGAGCGTGTAGCCCGGGAACGATGCCAGATACTGGGCCAGATCCTTGACGCGCCAACGGATTCCGCGCGATGGCGACTCGCCGCAGGCGACCAGGATGCGCCGGTAGCGCCCAGCCGCGATCAGCGCGTCGACCAGCTCGATCGCGTTCAGCACGCTGTTGCACGCGTTCTTGACGTCCAGCACCGGGCAGCTCAGCCCCAGTTTGGCGGCCACGATGTGCGCGGTCGCCGGCTCGCACATGTCCTGCGACGCGGCGGCGAAGAGGAGCAGGTCCACCTCGGCCGGGTCGGTCCCGGTTTCGGCGAGCAGCTTGCCGGCGGCGGCGACGGCGAGGTCGGAGGCCTGCGCGTCGTCGGGCATGAGATGCCGTCGGGTCACCCCGGTCAGCCGATGCACGAGGTCGACCGGCGGGGAAAAGCCCTCACTCGCGGTCGCGACTCGACGGCGCATCTCGGCGTTGTCCATCACGCGTTCCGGCAGGTGCACGGCCACACCGGCGATTCGTGCCCGTTCACCCGACATGGCTACCCCTGCCCGGACCACTGTCCCGATCGACTCCAACTGTCGGGCAGGATAGTTCGCCATGGACAGTGCGCGGTGGTACGAGTGGCGAGTGCTGGCCGCGGCCAATCCCGCGCTGCCCGTGCTGCTCGCCGCGGGCCGGCTGGCCCGGCCGATCCGGCGGGTGCCGAAACTGGGCTGGGTGGTGGCCGACCCGGTGACGGCCCGGCGCATCCTCAACGACCCCGATCACTTCACGCTGCTCGGCGAGGGCGGGGTCGGGCACCTGTGGGCGCAGGTGCTGGGCGACTGGGTCTTGGACGTCTTCGACGGCGCGGGGCATCACGCGCTGCGCACCCGCACCCGGGAGCTGTTCACCGACGAGAACGCCCGCGTGCTCGTGCAGCGCGTGGTGGGTCCGCGGCTGGCGCGGTTCCGGGACGAGCTGGAGGCCGGGGCCGCGGTCGACGTGGCGGACCTGGCCCGGGTGATGGTGGGCCGCATCGTGGCCGACCTGCTGGGCCTCGAACCGACCGGCACCGCACCAGCGGGTGACCCGAGCGCCGACAGCGCCAACGCCGACAGCGCCGACGCCGCCAGCGGCGCCGGCGCCGACGAGGACGCCCCCTACCGGGAGATCTTCCACACCGGCGAGCAGCTGGCCTCGCTGGCGCTGGGCACCACCACGTCCACCGTGCTCGCGCCGCAGACCGTCGCCCGGGCCCGGGAACTCGTGGCCCGGCTCACCGCCAACGTCGCGCACGCCTACCGCACCGCGCCGCCCGAGCGCCTGCTCGGCCGCTGCCGCGAGCTGGGGGTGGAGCAACGCCACGCGGAGGGGCTGGCCACGCTGCTCATGGTGGCCGGCACCGAGACGGCGGCCAGCGCGATGGCCCGCATCGTGGCCCTGCTGCACGACACGGGTGAGCAGGATCGACTGCGCCACGAGCCGGAGCGCCTGGTCGACGCGGTGCGCGAGGGGTTGCGCGTCACCACGCCGGCCCCGCTGATCGGGCGGTCGGTCAGTGCCGACGTGACCGTGGCCGGGCGGTCGCTGCGGGCCGGAGAGCGGGTCATGATGCTGACCTGGACGGCGAACAACGAGCCCGGTGGCTTCGCGCTGGACCGGCCCTACCTGCCCGAGAACCGGCAACTCTGGTTCGGCGCGGGTCGTCACCTGTGCCTGGGCGCGCCCCTGGCCCGGGCCGAGATCAGCGCGCTGCTGTCCACGCTGGTCGGTACGGGTCGCCGTTACCGGGTGGTGGCGCGCCGGCCCCGACGGCGGGTGCTGATCCCGTCCTATGAACGGTTGGCCGTACGGCTGGGGTAACCCCGCTCAGGCAGAGATCCACTGCTCCCAGGTGAGGTCCCAGTCGGTCAGGCCGTCGTTGGCGTTGGTGCCCCGGCCGGTGTTGCGGACCTCCACGATGTCGCCGTAGTCGAAGTTGTTGAAGAACCACACGGCGTCGTTGGGCGACAGATTGATGCAGCCATGCGAGACGTTGGCGTTGCCCTGGTCGTGGACGCTCCAGTCGGCCCAGTGCACGTACTCGCCGCTGGTGGTGTACCGCACGCCGTACGGGACGAGCTGCTCGTAGTACTGCGGATCGGTCGGTGGCAGCGACGAGCGCATGAAGACGACGCGCTCCTTCTCCATCACGACGTGGATGCCGCTGGACGAGCGGTGGTCCTTCCAGCCGATCGTCGTGTACGAGCCCGTCTTGCCCATGCTGACCTTGATGCCGCCGGAGTGGTCGTAGTTCGCGCCCGGCAAACCGGCATCCCAGCTCGCCTCGGGTGCCGTCGTCACGTCCACGCCGTCGATCCACACGCGCATACGGTGCGTCTGGGCGTCGGCGATCGCGATCTTGGACGGGCCGATGGTGAACGAGGCGGTCTTGTTCTCCTTGCCGTACCGGTTGTTGCCGAGGTGCACGCCGTACAGGTTGGCGGTGACGGTGACCTTCGTGCCCGGCTGCCAGTACTCCTTGGGCCGCCAGTGCACCTCGTCGTTGCGCACCCACCGCCAGGCACCGACCGTGGCGGGCTCGGTCCGCACCGACAGCGCCCGCTGCGCCGCCTCGCGATCGGCGACGTTCGCGCCGAACTCGACGACGATCGGCTGGCCGACGCCGAAGGTCCGACCGTCCAGCGCCGGGCCGTAGCCGCGGAACGCCCGGATCAGCGCCCCGGTCAGCGCGCCCGGCTTGAGGGTGGCGAAGCTGCGGCTGCCCGCCACGGTCGCGCCGTCCGCGCCCCGCCCGGTCACCGTCAGCACGTACGGCGTGCTGTACGCCAGCGACGCCGTGATCTTCCACAGTCGACGGTCGGCGTCGAACTCGCCCGGCACCGCGTTTCCGGCGCCATCGACGAGCGTCACGTTCTCCAGTTGGCCGTGCGAGATGGCGACCGCGACCAGACTGCCGGGGGAGATGGTCTCGTTCTCGGACTGGGTGTAGCTCAACTCAGCCGGACCGGTGGTGGTGGGTGTCGCGTTCACGAGGGTCGAGGCGAGGCTGCGGTCGTCGGTGTCGCAGCCCGCCACCGCGGCGAGTGCCGCCACGCCCATCGCGCCGAGCACACTGCGCCGCCGAACCGTGGCGCTGCGTACACCAGTCAGTCGCGGCTGGCCCATCTCCGCTCCTCGCTGATCGACGACACAGACGCACCATCCCACCACACCGGTTTCGGCGTCAGGGGACGAGGTCCGGGTCGTCGAGGCAGCACTGTGGACGGGGTGGCCCGGTCGCCGCGTCGATATCGTTGATCCACTGTGGACGATCGGGAGCACGACCCGTCCCAGCTGTCGCAGGGGTGAACCACCAACGGGTGACAGCACGCTGAGTACACGGCGGCGCAACAGGGCGGAAACGGAGTCGGGGCAGACTGTGGGCCGCACCAGCTCGCTTGCGAAAGGGGTGGTCAGCGTGGCCCCGGAGATCGGCACGACCAAGCCCGCGTCGAGCCGCCTGTCCCACGGCACGGTGGGTCGATTCGGCGACGATGCCGCGCAGCCGAACGTTACGATCGGTGAGCTGCGCGGATCCGCTGCCGACCCGACCCCTGGGGCTGGTGAAGCGGCCGGAGCGTCTCAGGTCCTGGTGGCGGGAGCGCAACCAGCCACCCGGCGGCCGGCGCTGGCTCTCACCGCCGAGGGCCCGCGCCGGGCCGACCTGATCGCCTGGGCCACCGCGCACTACTCCGTGCTGCGCCACCTGCGGCTGCTCGCCCCGGCCGGCGTCGGCGCGCTGCTCGCCGAGCACGTCGGCCTGCACACCGAGCCGCTGCGGTCGGGCACCGTGGGGCCGGCGGCCACGGCCGGGGTCAACGCGGCTGGCGAGATCGACGCGATGATCGCGTTCAGCGACCCGATCGAGCTGCGGCCCGGCGACAACACGACGCGGGCGCTGACCCGCCTGGCCGTCTTCTGGGACATCCCGATCGCCGGCAACCGGGCCACCGCCGACCTGCTGCTCGGTCGGCTCGCCAGCGAGCGCGCGACCACGGCCACGCTGGCCGACGGCGCCGAGCCGGCGGCCGCCGGTGACTCCGAGCCCGCCCGCGGCGCGATTCGGCTGTGGAACATCCGGGCGACCCTCGACGACGTCCCCGGACGGTTGGCGATCCTGGCCGCGAGCCTCGCCCGCCGGGCCATCAACATCCTCTCGGTGCAGGTGCACCTCACCCCGGACGGCCCCGTGGACGAGTTGCTGGTGGCCGCGTCGCCGGTGCTCGCGTCGGCCGACCTGGCCGCGGCGGTGGTCGACGGCGGTGCCCGGGCGCCCCGCGTGACGCCCGCCGACGCGCACGCCCTGGTGGACGGCCCGACCCGGGCCCTGTCGCTGGCCACCCGGCTGCTGCGCACGCCGGAGGAGCTGCCGGCGGTGCTGACCAGCCTGCTGCCCGGGGTGCAGCTCGCGTGGCGGGCCGAGGAGCCGACCGGCATCGCCGACGACCCGGCCCAGTTGTGGCTCGCCGACCCCACCGGCGGGGGCTACCTGCTCTCCCGCCCGACGGCGCCGTTCACACCGGCGGAACGCGCCCGGGCCTACGCGATGATCGACATCGCGATGCTCGCCCACGTGCGCCCCGAGGCGGAGCCCGCGCCGCAGTCGTGGCAGGTCGTGCTCGCCGACGGGGTGCAGGTGACCGCCCGCCGGGCCACCCCCGACGACCTGGACCGCGTGATCGAACTGAACCAGCGCTGCTCGATGACGAGCCGGCTGCGCCGCTACCTGTCCAGCACCCGGGCGCCCAGCACCACCCAGCTCGGACGCCTGCTGTCGCCCGACGCCGGCTACACGCTCGTCGTCGAGGAGAGCGGCGGCCGGCTGGTGGCCATGGCGAGCCTGATCTGGCCGTCGGGCACGACCGGTTCGGGCACGCCCCAGCTCGCCCTGCTCGTCGAGGACGCGTGGCAGCGGCGCCGGCTCGGCACGGTCCTGGCCCGTCGCCTGCTGGAGGTGGCGCAGGAAGTCGGGGTCGGGCGCATCCAGGCCGTGGTGCACGCGAGCAACACCGCCATGGTGAAGATCATGAGCGACCTCTGCGCCGAGCCCGGGTACCGCCTGCACCGCGAGTACGACGCCGGCATGCTCACGCTCATCGCCAGCCTGCGCAGCCCCGCCATCGCGTAGATCTTGGAAGCGAGTGGCTCCCCGCCCTGCGGGGTCGCTTCCAAGATCTACAGCTAGACCCAGCGGTTGCCGAGCAGCATGCGCCGGTACCAGTCCTCGTACGGGATCGAGTCGCCCACATAGAGCGGGTAGTAGATCCAGAAGCAGATCCCGACGAGCACCACGAACGTGCCGGCGGCGACGGTGCCGTACAGGCGTCGGTCGTCGGCGGAGAGGGCCAGTCGGCGTTGGATGCGGCCCTGCCCGTAGCGACCGACCCCGGGGCCGGTGATGAGGCAGCCCAGCACGTAGGTCACCGCGAGGATCAGGAACGGCTCGGCCGGGATCGCGTAGAAGTAGTACATCGTGCGGTGGTCGGCGATGTCGTAGTAGAACCACGGCAGGATGCCGGCCGCCACGCCCGCCCAGATCGGCAGCGCCCGCCAGTCCCGGCGGCTGATACCGAACCAGGCGGTCGCGAGCAGCGCGGGGATGAACGACCACCACAGGATCGGCGTGCCCAGCAGCAGGATCTCGGCCGCGCACTTGTCGGCGCCGCAGTTGGGCCCGTCGCTGTACCAGAACGCCACCGGGCGGCCCAGCAGCAGCCACTGCCAGGGTGAGGACTGGTAGGTGTGCGGGGAGGTGAGTCCGGTGTGGAAGGACAGCACCTCTTCGTGGTACTTCCACAGGTTGTAGAGCGCGCCGAAGAAGAACGGCTCGGCGCTGCCCTGGTCGGCCAGGTAGTGCCGCTTCCAGCCGTCGTCGGAGAGGAACCATCCCGTCCACGTGGCCAGGTAGGTGACCCCGACCAGCGCCACGATGGCGAGAATCCAGCCGCCCTCGTCGAGCAGGGTGTCGCGCCACGGGTGGGCGGCGCCGACCGTCTTGCGCAGGCCCACCTCCCACCAGTAGGCAAGCGCCAGGAAGACGGGCACGAAGAAGATGACGCTCCACTTCACGCCGCAGCCCGCACCGAGCATGACGCCGGCGCCCAGCCGCCACCACGGGATGCCGTCCGACCAGCGGAACCGGGGTCGACCGGCGGCGCCGGGGCGACTGGGATCGAGCCCCTCCTCCATCTGGCGCAGCCATCGCCGGCGGCGCTGGTCGCGGTCGAGCACGAGGCAGCCGAACGCGGCGAGCACGAAGAACATCACGAAGATGTCGAGGATCGCGGTGCGCGAGAGCACGAAGTGGAAGCCGTCCAGCGCCATCAGCAGCCCCGCGGCGGCGCCCAGCACGGTCGAGCGGAACATGCGCCGGGCGATGCGGGTGATCATCAGCACCGACAGCACGCCCACCACGGCCGAGGCCAGCCGCCAGCTACCCGACCCGGAACTGATCGTGTTGATCCCGTCAACCGGCGTCGAACCGAGGAAGGTGCGGGAGAACCAGATGCCGCCCGCGATGATCCACTTGCCCAGCGGCGGGTGGACGACGAAGTCGGCGTGTCCCCCGATCGTGGTGCCGTCCTGGTCGTAGCGCCACTCCACGCCGTGGTCGAGCAGCTCCTGACCCTCGTTGGCGTAGTAGACCTCGTCGAAGACCAGGGAGTGGGGGAAGGGCAGCTTGACGAAGCGCAGGAGTGCGGCGATCGCGACGACCCACGCGGCCACCGCCCACGAGCGCCAGTCCCGGGACCGCACCGACTCGAGCCGGCGCCGGACGCTGGCCGGTACGCGGTCGGCGACCTGGCTCGTGGCCGGGCGCGGCGCGGGTTCGGGCCCGGTCCCCGGGTCGGCGATGACCTCCACACTCACCCGGGGAATCCTAGGGTGCCAAGCTGACAATCGAAGGCCGGCATCACCGATCGGGGTGACGGTGTCGTGACGGAGGGAGCGGCCGCGTGACCGGTTCCGTGGTGCTCGTCGGTGCGCCGCTGGGCAACGTCGGGGACGCCTCCACCCGATTGCGCCAGGAGCTGGCCACGGCCGACATCGTGGCGGCCGAGGACACGCGGCGCCTGGCCCGGCTCGCCGCCGACCTCGGGATCACGATCAGCGGCCGGGTCGTCTCCTATTTCGAGGGCAACGAGGTGGCCCGCACCCCGTCGCTCGTCGCCGCCGCCCTGGACGGCGCCCGGGTCGCGCTGGTCACGGACGGCGGCATGCCCTCGGTCTCCGATCCGGGGTTTCGCCTGGTCCGGGCCGCGCTGGACGCGGGGCTGCCGGTGCACGCGGCGCCGGGGCCGTCGGCGGTCACCACGGCGCTGGCCGTCTCGGGCCTGCCCAGCGACCGGTTCTGCTTCGAGGGCTTCCTGCCCCGCAAGGCCGGGGAGCGCCGGGCGCGGCTGAGCGCGCTCGCCGGCGAGCCGCGCACCATGGTCTTCTTCGAGGCGCCGCACCGGCTCGCCGCCACGCTCGCCGACCTCGCCGAGGTGTTCGGCGCCGACCGGCCGGCGGCCGTGTGCCGGGAGCTGACCAAGACCCACGAGGAGGTCCTGCGCCAGCCGCTGGGCGCGCTCGCGTCGTGGGCGGCCGATGCACCCGTACGGGGGGAGATCACCCTCGTCGTGGCGGGCGCCCTCGCTGGTGTTGGGCCGGAGCTGTCCGACGACGAGATCCGTGCCCTCGTCGCGTCGGAAGTGGCCGCCGGGCTGTCCACAAAGGATGCCGTGGCCGCGGTCGCGGCGGCGCGGGGACTGGCGCGCCGCCGCGTCTACGACCTGGCGACCCGCCGTGGGTAGGCGGGCCGGCCGACGCCCGCCAGCCGACCCGGCGTCTCACGGTTGCCCTCGGTGACTCACCGGCGGGTGAACGGGGGCGGCGTGGTGCGGTCGAGTGCCGGCAGGGCGAGCGTGCGCTCGTTGGCCCACTCCCACTGCGGGTCGAGGTCGGGGGACTGCCACGGGGAGCCCGGGCTCGGTGCGGTCGGCGTGCTCGGGTGCGGTTCCGAGGGGACAGACATATCGTTCACGCCCATATTGGACACCCGAATCGACCTTCGTGAGCCGTACGGGCGCTTGTGTCTTTTGGTGTTTTTTGTCCGCTATCCGCCAGGGCGCGCCGGCCGTGCTATCCGATCGCGACGCGACGTCGCCGGTTACTAGGCTGGATCACATGAGTGCCTACCTCGCCGCGGTGGCCTGGCCCTACGCCAACGGCCCCCGCCACATCGGTCATGTCTCCGGGTTCGGGATTCCCTCCGACGTCTTCGCCCGGTACATGCGCATGGCCGGTCACGAGGTGCTCATGGTCTCGGGGACGGACGAGCACGGCACGCCCATCCTGGTCGAGGCGGAGAAGGAGGGCGTGACGCCGCGGGAGCTGGCCGACCGGTACAACCGGGTGATCGCCGAGGATCTGGTGGCGCTGGGGCTCTCGTACGACCTGTTCACCCGGACCACGACGCGCAACCACTACGCGGTGGCGCAGGAGCTGTTCCGGACCGTGCACCGCAACGGCTACATGATCGAGCAGACCACCCGGGGCGCCATCTCGCCGTCGACCGGACGGACCCTGCCCGACCGCTACATCGAGGGCACCTGCCCGATCTGTGGCTACGAGAGCGCGCGCGGCGACCAGTGCGACAACTGCGGCAACCAGCTCGACCCGGTCGATCTGATCAACCCGCACAGCCGCATCAACGGGGAGACGCCGCAGTTCATCGAGACCGAGCACTTCTTCCTGGACCTGCCGGCGCTGTCCGGCACGTTGGGGGAGTGGCTCAAGTCCCGGTCGGACTGGCGGCCCAACGTGCTGAAGTTCTCGCTCAACCTGCTCGACGACATCCGGCCCCGGGCGATGACCCGCGACATCGACTGGGGCATCCCGATCCCGCTGCCGGGCTGGGAGGAGAACCCGAACAAGCGCCTGTACGTCTGGTTCGACGCCGTGATCGGCTATCTGTCGGCATCGATCGAGTGGGCGCGGCGGTTCGGCGACTCGCCGCAGGCCTGGCGTCGGTGGTGGCAGCAGGACGCGGACGCGCGGTCCTACTACTTCATGGGCAAGGACAACATCACCTTCCACTCCCAGATCTGGCCGGCCGAACTGCTGGCCTACAACGGCGAGGGCGACAAGGGCGGCGAGCCCGGTGAGTTCGGGAAGCTGGCGCTGCCGACCGAGGTGGTCTCCAGCGAGTACCTGACGATGGAGGGCAAGAAGTTCTCCTCGTCGCGCCGGGTCGTCATCTATGTGCGTGACTTCCTGGCCCGCTACGACGCCGACGCACTGCGCTACTTCGTCTCCGTGGCCGGGCCGGAGACCACCGACACCGACTTCACCTGGTCGGAGTTCCTGCGCCGCAACAACGACGAGCTCGTCGCCGGCTGGGGCAACCTGGTCAACCGGTCGATCTCGATGGCGGCCAAGAACTTCGGGTCGATCCCGGCGGCGGGTGAGTTGACCGACGCCGACCGCGCCCTGTTGCAGTCGGCGCAGGACGCGTTCAAGAAGGTCGGGCAGCTCATCGAGCACCACCGGCTCAAGGCGGCCATCACCGAGGCGATGCGGGTTGTCGGCGAGGCGAACAAGTACCTCTCCGACCAGGCGCCGTGGAAGCTCAAGGACAACCCGGACCGGGTGGCGACGATCCTGCACGTGGCGCTGCAGGTGGTCAGCGACTGCAACACCCTGCTGACGCCGTTCCTGCCGCACTCCGCGCAGAAGATTCACGAGTTGATGGGTGGCACGGGCGTGCACGCGCCGCTGCCGCGCCTGGAGGAAGTGTCCGATCTGGACGGTGGGCCGGATTATCCGATCATCACGGGTGACTACTCGGTCGGCGCCCGTTGGGAGTCGGTGCCCATCGAGGTCGGCCGTGCCCTCAAGCCGCCGACCCCGGTGTTCCGCAAGCTCGATCCCTCCATCGTGGACGAGGAGCTTGCCCGCCTCACCTCCTGACCCCCGTTCTCCCCGATGATCTAGGGATTCGCATGGTGGTTTGATCTTCAACCACCATGCGAATCCCTAGATCGACTCGTGCGGGGATCAGGGTGGCCACGCGGGAACCGATCGCGGCGGCTTCGGCATCGGACTCGACGGTGAGCAGATGGACGTCGGGGTGGGCGACGATGGCGGCTTCGGCGCCGGCGGTCTGGGTCGGGCCGATCGCGACGACCGTGTCGCACCCGCGCTGGACCAGGGTCGACAGGAACTGCCCCGCTCGTTGCGCTGTCTGTGGTCCGCTGACGCTGAGATACGAGAGCCGCACCCGGGCACTGCTGGCCACCGGCTGCAGGTTGGCCCAGGCGGTCTTCGCTGGCTCGACCGTGACGCCGCGCGCGTCGGTGAGAACACAGATGTCGACGTCTCGGAACGCGTGCGCGCGTGAGGTCTCGGGCGGCGGCGTCGGCCAGGTGAGCCAGACCGTCGCGGCGAGAGTGGCGGCGAATATAGCGATAGTGCCCCACATGCCCAGTTGCAGCCGTGGCGAGGGCTCTGCCGACAGTGCCACGCCGCGCCGCGGTCTCGCCCTTGTGCGCTCATCGACTTTTGTCATCGGATTCCCCCGCGTCGGCAGCCCGCACGGAGGATAACAGGATCATCGCGAGGTCCGCGATCCTGTCGTCGATGTCCCATCCATGGCCGAATCAGAGCTGCTCGCCGGATCGTTCCGATTGCTCGACCGCGCGCGAGATGTGCTCGCCGTTATCGTTCCGTGATTGAAACAGGCCTTGCCGGACGCGCCGGTGTCGATCAACACTGCTTCCTGTCCCAGTCGAATATCGACATTTCGGTGGATTCGCATGCGTCGAAGCCAAGCGTGGTCGCGTCGTGTCGCGTGGGTGGCGACGCTCGCTGTCCTGTTGACCGTCGCGGCCCCCGACGACGTGGTGCCGGCAGGCAACGGCGGTGGCTTTCCGATGGCCGGCCTGCTGAGACTGGTGACCACAGCTGGCGCGTGGTCCGCGGCACCGCCCCGCTGGGACCCGGAAACCCCGCAACAGCGCCGTGGTGGCCCGGTCGAGGGCGGCCACGACGTCACCGCGGAGGAGACCAGAGCCGACGTCGACCCGGCGCAGGCGCGCGCCAGGGGCGCCGAGAAGAAGCCCCGGGGCAAGGGCAAGGGCGAGCTTGACGAGTACCGGCCGGAGCGAGATCCCCAGGCGGAGGTCAAAACCACGCCTGCCCGCGGAGCGTTCGACCCGGCGACGTCGCGCAAGGACCCGCTGCGTTCCTCGGAGTCGGTGGACTACTACGTGAACGCCGATGGCTCGGTGACCACGGTCCTCAGTTCTGGCAGAGCGAACTTCAAGAATGCCAAGGGCGAGTGGCAGACGATCGACACCCGACTTGTCACGCGTGCCGGTCACGGTCGCGATCCCAAGGAACTGCGCTGGGAGTCGACTGCCAACGACGTCGTCGTGTCGCTGGCGGCGGCTGGTGACACGAGCGGCGAGGGCGTCAGCAACGGCAACGGCCGTGGCCGCCAACCGGACGGCGGTCTGGGTGACGGCGTGCGGCAAGGGTCCTGGTCGGAGCTGGCGTCGGTGACGCTGCCCTCCGGAGCCGTGCTGAGCTACACCCTCGCGGGGGCGCGCACGGTCGTCCCGACCGTCAGTGGGTCCACCGCGCGTTACCCCGAGGTCTTCCCCGGCGTCGACCTGGAGATCGTGGCGATTCCGAACGGGCTGAAGGAAAACCTCGTCCTGCACTCCGCGGACGCCGGTTCGTCGTGGGTGTTTCCCTTGCGATTGCAGGGCCTCAGTGCGTCCGTCGCGGATGACGGCTCGGTGCTGCTGGTCGACGAGTCGGGCGCCGTGGTCGCCCAGATCCCGGCGGGGCAGATGCGCGACTCGCGGTTCGACCCGCAGTTGGGTGACTTCACCACCTCGACGGCGGTTCGCTATGAACTGATCGAAATCGATGGAGGTCCGGCGCTGCGGGTGAACGTCGACGAGGCGTGGCTGCGGGACAAGGACCGCGTGTTCCCGGTCTACGTCGATCCCAACGTGACGCTGCACACCTATGTCGACGACGTCTTCATCAACAACTACACCGGCGGCCCTGTGCGAGACGGCGACAACCTCCCCGTCGGCACCGCGGGCGACTGCTGTGGTACCGACGGCGGACTGCGCAAGCGGCGCTCGTTCATCAGGTTTCCCAGCGACGGTGACCTCGCCAACAAGAACATCACAGGCGTCACGCTGCGTCTGCATCACACATGGTCCTACGACTGCGGGCATCACCTGCCCGTTATTGCCTACAACGTGACGAGTAGCTGGACGGTCAGCGGTCTGTCCTCATTGCCCGCATCGAGCTATCCGGGCCCATCGTTGGGCTTCCAGGTCGGAAGGCTGGAGATCAACGACAACTACCCCGCGTGTCTGAACACGGGGTCCGACCGGTCCATCGGCGCGGACCGGGACATGGTCATCGACACGTCTCTCGTCCAGGGTTGGATGACGGGCCAGATCCCGAAGAACGGCATCGCGCTGGTCGCGTCCGAAACGGACCCCTACGCGTGGAAGCGGTTCACCTCCGCCAACTACAGCGCGAGCCTGGGGCCGCGCCTGATCGTCACCTACAACGACAACGTCGTCCCGCAGCTCCACAAGATGTACCCGGCGGCTAATGCCACAGTGAACACGCTGACGCCGGAGTTGCACGCTACGGCCACCGATCCGGACAACGCCCCCCGTCCCCTGAGGTACAGCTTCTGGATCAAGGACGAGGCGTCCGACGTCGAGAAGGCCCACGTCGAGTGGATCGACAACCGCTACTGGCGGGTGCCGGACGGCCTGCTCGAGTGGGGCAAGTCGTACCTGTGGAAGGTCGCCGCTTACGACGGCTACGAGAGTTCGGCGGAGACCGCGTGGCGCAGGCTGACTGTGCAACCGCCCCAACCGCCCGTGACCGGCAGCCTGTCTCAAAATAGTGACAAGCGTGGATTTGAGCCGGCCATCGGCAACTACACGATGTCCGCACTGGACCTGCGGGTAGAGACGGTCGGCCCGCCGCTGGCGATCGAGCGCTTCTACAACAGCAGGGATCCCCGCATCACCGGGGTCTTCGGTCAGGGCTGGTCGTCTCTGCTGGACGCGAAGGTTGTGGAGCACACCTCCGGCAACGAGGTCGACTGGGTGACGATCACCTACCCCACTGGCCAGGAGGTTACGTTCGGGCGCCAGACGGACGGCACCTTCCTCCCGCCGTTGGGGCGCTTCGCGACGTTCGAGGCGATCACGAGCGGCTCGACGGTCACCGGTTACCGGCTCATCGACAAGAACGGCACCACACTGGAGTTCAGCAAGTCACTGGGCAGTGGCCGGTACGGCATCACGAAGGAGACGGACTCGCGCGGGCGCGAGTTGACGCTCACGTACGACGGCAACGACCTGGTTACGACGATCACCTCGCAGGCGTCGCAGCGGTCCCTGGCCCTGACCTGGACGACCCCCGACGGCACCACCGCACCGCGCATCGCCTCGGTCACCACGGATCCGGCCGTGGGCAGCGACCCCTCGTCGGTGAGCGTCTGGACCTATGGCTACACCGGCAACAACCTCACCTCGGTATGCCCCCCGCTGGACACTGAGGCCTGCACCGCATACACCTACGGGTCGGTGTCGCAGTACCCCGCCGTGCTGGCCGGGTCGCGTCCCTACGCCTACCTGCGGCTGGCCGAGCCGACCGGCGCCACCGAGGTGAACAACGCGATCCTTGAAACCCCGGAGCCGGTCCTCGGCACGCCGACCGACGTGACGTTCGGGCAGTCCGGGCCACTGGCCGGTTCGACCGCTACCGCCGCGGGGTTCAACGGGACCTCGTCGCGCATCGAGCTGTCCTCGGCCATCCTGGGCCTTGGCCTTAGCGAGCAGAGCATCGCCCTGTGGTTCAAGACCACATCCTCGGGGCCGCTCTATGGTGAGGCGACCCAGCCGTACGGCTCTTCGACGACGCCGTGGTCGATCGCACCGCCACTGTACGTCGGCACGGACGGCAAGCTGCGCGGCGGGTTCCCGACCGTGCCACAGGCGGCGGCGATCGTGGGTCTGGCCAGCAAGTGCCTGGACAACTACTACGGCTCCACAACCAACGGCAATCCCATCTACCTCCACAGCTGCAATCCCAATCCCGACTCCCAGTACTGGACCCACATGCCGGACGGGACGGTCCGGATCGCGGGCAAGTGTCTGGACGTCGTGGGCGCGGGCACCGCCAACGGCACCAAGGTGCAACTGTTCGAGTGCAGCGGCGGTGCCAGCCAACGATGGGAGTTCGTGAACGGCGCGGTCCGCAACACCGCCTCGGGCCGCTGCCTGGACGTGCCCGGCGGAAACAGCGGCGACGCGGCGGTCCAGCTCCAGATCTACGACTGCAACGGCGGCTCCAGCCAGGCGTGGACGAGCAGCCAACCCGCCGCTCCCATCACGTCCAGCGGCACGGTCAACGACGGTGAGTGGCACCTGGCGGTGCTGACGTCCGCGGGCGACACACAGACGCTCTACCTGGACGACCAGACGGTCGGCAGCAAGTCGGGTGCTATCGCGCACCCCACGCCGGCCTACTCCACCATCGGCGCGGGCTACGCCAGTCTCGAGTTTCCGATGCAGGGCTCGACCAAGGGATGGCAGTCATTCGATGGTTCGATCGCCGAAGTGGCGATGTTCGACCGGCCTCTCACCTCGGCGGAAGTCGCCGTGCTGCGCGACGCGCGCATCACGGCGGGGAGGCCGCTGACACAGCACACCCGACCGTCGGGCGTGGTCGCGGCGTCGATCGCCTACGACGGCGCCACCGGGCTCGTGCAGTCGGTCACTGATGTCAACGGGGGCACGTGGACCATCGGCGTGCCGCGGCGATCCGGCTCGGACCTCGAGTACGTCTCCGCCGTCCTCGGCGCCAACCCGAGCAACTACTGGCGCCTCGCCGATGAGGCGCTGGAGTCGCCGGGGCAGGTCGCGGTCAACGAGGTGAACGGCCACGATGCCGAGTTCGACTCGGTCGCCCTCGGTGTGCCTGGGCCGTTCTCCGGGCTCAGCACGAACCCGCCGACGGCGGTGGAGTTCGACGGCACGAGTTCGGCCATCTACGCCGATGGCGCCGTCGTCGACACGACCAGCCCGTTCGCGGTGAGCACGTGGGTGAAGCTGGACAGCCTTACCAATGACCAGGACATCGTCGTGATGCCCGGGGAGAACAGCAGCGAAGCATTTAAGCTAACGTATTCATCGACGGGCCACCGGTGGATTGTGGCAATGGCGGTGCGCGACGGCACCGGCACGGTCGTGTGGCAGCCCGAGGCCCAGAGCGCCGTGGATTCCGCAGCTGCGGGCGTGTGGACGCACCTGGCCGTCTCGGTGGATACGGACGAGCAGGAAATCACGATCTATGTCAATGGAGCGGTCTCGGGCACCCCGGCCACGGCCAGTCTGG
>Ga0164243_10008133_pt1 | contig 15543 bp, 14 predicted proteins | sample OricompcompostOP_FD_108781 | JGI IMG/M metagenome (GOLD analysis project Ga0164243, IMG submission 108781) | Organic Plus compost microbial communities from Emeryville, California, USA - Original compost - Organic plus compost (OP) | ecosystem: Engineered > Solid waste > Mixed feedstock >...
GCCGTTGAAGAGGTCGTAGATCTTGCGGGGATGGAACGGCCGCCGCGCCCGGTAGACGAAGGACGAGATGCCGTATTCCTCGGTCTCGGGCACATGGTCCTGGAACCCGTAAAGCTCTTTCGCCCACATCGGATGCATATGCGCGCGGTCGAAATCGAACAGGCCGGTATCGAAGATCGCATCGGCCTCGACACGGCCGAAATCCGTCTCGATCAGCTGCGCGCCCGGGTTCAGCGCGCGCACGATCTTGCGCGCGCGGTCCAGCCGCTCGGGTCCCGCATCCGTCGCCTTGTTCAGCACGATCACATCGGCAAATTCGATCTGGTCGGTCAGCAGGTTGACCAGCGTCCGCTCATCCTCGTCGCCCAGGCTTTCGCCGCGTTCGGCGATGAAATCGTCGCTGGCGAAGTCGTTGGTCAGGTTGATCGCATCGACGACCGTGACCATCGTGTCCAGCCGCGCGACATCCGACAGGCTGTCGCCGTTCTCGTCCCGGAAATCGAAGGTCGCGGCGACGGGCAGCGGCTCGGCGATGCCGGTGCCCTCGATCAGCAGATAGTCGAAGCGGCCCTCCTCGGCCAGCTTGCGCACCCCTTGCAGCAGGTCGTCGCGCAAGGTGCAGCAGATGCAGCCGTTGGTCATCTCGACCAGCTTTTCCTCGGCCCGGTTCAGCTCGGCCCCGTCGCGGACCAGATCGGCGTCGATATTCACTTCGGACATGTCGTTGACGATGACCGCGACGCGGCGCCCCTCGCGATTGTTCAGGATATGGTTCAGCAGCGTGGTCTTTCCGGCGCCCAGAAAGCCCGAAAGGACGGTGACGGGCAGGCGATTGTCGCGGGTTTGCTGGCTGGTCGGCATGGCGTCCTCGTAAGTGTAATGTTATTACGTTACTCCAATAGCCAGAATCACCGGGACCTGCAATGCCGTTTTCAGGCCGGCCCGACCCGGACAGCGAGGAGAGCAGAGCCATGCTGGAAGATGTGACGACCAGCCGCGTCCGGGAGGATGCCTTGTTCGAGGCAGCCGCGCGGCCCTATCTGTCGCAGGTGCGCCAGGCCCTGATGCGATGGGCCGAGGTGGTGTCCCTGGGCAGGCTGGAGGATCTGCTGGCGCTTTACGCCACCGATGCCATCCTGGTCCCGACCATGGCGGACGAGATCGGCGGCCATGCCGAGGAACGCCGGGCCTATTTCGAAAGCTTCCTCGCCAATCCCAACTTGCGCTGTCGTATCGACACGCTGCGCAAGCGGATCAGCCACAAGCTGGGCACCGTGGTTGTCGGCGGGCATTACACCTTCACCTTCGAACGCGACGGCGCGGAACAGACGCTGCCGGCCCGCTACCTGTTCACCTTCGAGGAAATCGACGGGGTCTGGCTGATCACCGGGCACCACTCCTCGCGCATGCCATCTTCGTTGTCATTCAAGCACGGAAACACGATGTCGCTCTTTTCCCCCCGCCTCACCGTCGCGCAGGTCGAGGAAGGCCATGCGCTGGCTCCGAAATTCGATGCCGTAGGGCTGATCCCGGTCGTCACCACCGACGCCAGCAGCGGCGAGGTGCTGATGATGGGCGTGATGAATGCCGAGGCGCTGGAACGCAGCATCGCAACCGGCGAGGCGCATTACTGGAGCCGCTCGCGGCAATGCCTGTGGCACAAGGGCGCGACCAGCGGATTGATCCAGAAGATCGTCGAGATGCGGATCGACGACGATCAGGACGCGATCTGGCTGCGGGTCGAGATCGCCGGGGGCGCAAGCTGCCATGTCGGCTATCGCTCCTGCTTCTATCGTGCGGTGCCTCTGGGCGGGGACGGTGCGCCACGGCTCGTCTTTACCGAGTCCGAAAAGCTTTTCGATCCGGTTCAGGTCTACGGCGATGCGCCCAATCCCACGCAGCTCTGATGCGCTCTGGATGGCGCGGGCGCTGGCGCTGGCCCGGCGGATGCGCGGCCATGTCTGGCCCAATCCGCCCGTGGGCTGCGTGATCGTGAAAGGCGGCACGATCATCGCCGAAGGCGAGACGCAGCCGGGCGGACGGCCCCATGCCGAGCGGGTCGCGCTGAACCGCGCCGGGGCGGCGGCGCGCGGAGCCACGCTTTATGTCACGTTGGAGCCCTGCTGCCATTGGGGCAGGACCCCGCCCTGCGCCGATGCGATCATTGCTGCCGGGGTAACCCGTGTCGTTGCCGCGATGCAGGATCCCGATCCCCGCGTGGACGGCGGCGGCTTCGCCCGGCTGCGCGCGGCCGGCATCGAGGTGACGGTCGGCGAAGGCGCAGCTGACGCCGCCGCGATCATGTCCGGCTTCCTGCACCGCACCCGGACCGGAGAGCCGGAACTGATCCTGACCGAACGGGCGGGGGCGGTCCCCGAGGGCGCCGACGCCCTGCTGGAGACGCGGAACGGACGGCACGGGCTTCGCCTGCAAGGTTCCCGCCGCATGCCGGGCATGGCCTGCGATCTCGGCCCGGATGGCCTTCTGCGCCGCCTCGGCGGCCTCGGCCTGACTTCGGTTGCCCTGTGGCGCGACGACCCGCTATCCGCCGCGCTTTCTTCAACGCCTGCATGAGGATTTCGATGAACTACATTCCGCAAACCTATGACGAATGGGAACATTGCATCACCGTCAAATGCGGCATCCCGCTGACCCCGGCCTATGTGGCTGGGCGCATCGCCGCGCTTGAGGACAGGCATGACTTCCACACCCAGAAATTCATCGACCGCTGGGGCGAGGCCCATCATGCGCTCACGCTGGAATGGTTCCGCGAGGCCGCAGGCAAGCTCGCCGCCGGTTGATCCGCTTTCATTCGGGACGAACACCATGCCGCAGATTCCGGTCACCATCCTCAACGGCTTTCTCGGCGCCGGAAAGACCACGCTCCTGCAAAGCCTCCTGGTGCAGGCCCGGGGCATGCCGGGCGTGCGGCTTGGCGTCATCGTCAACGAGATGAGCGCGCTTGATGTCGATGGCGCGATCCTCGACACCAGCGAGGTGATCTCGCGCCGCGACCCGCGCTTTGCAGCCATTCCGGCCGGCAGCATCAGCGACGCGCAGGGGCTGAAGCAGTTCGCCGGCGCCGTGGACAAGGTGACCGGCGCAGGCGCCACGCATATCCTGATCGAAACCTCGGGCAGCACCCATCCCTGGCCGCTTCTGGAAGCGATCCGCGCGCATCCCGCCCTGCGGTTGCACGGTTTCCTGTCGGTGGTGGACACGGTGACGCTGGCGCAGGACCACGACCTGGGCCGCGCCATCCTGCCCGCCGCCTCGCACCATCTGGCCGAGGGTCGGCGCGGGATCGAGAACCTGCTGGCCGAGCAGATCATGTTCGCCAGCCGCATTCTGCTGAGCAAGATGGACCGGGTGTCCGGCGAGACGCTGCGCACTGTCGCGCAGGCGATCCATCCGCTCAACCCCTTCGCCGACATCATGGGGATGCAATGGGGCAATGTCCGGCTGGCCGATGTGCTGGCCCTGCCGCCCTATGACCATGCGCGCGTCGCCACCCTGGGCGCCGAGCTGACCGACTGGGACCGCAGCCGCGGCACCGCCTCGATGTCCGGTGCCGAAGGCTACCGGCTCGGCAGCATCGTGATCGCGGACCCCCGCCCCTTTCACCCGCAAAGGCTGTGGAAGGTCTATAACCATTCCCTCGGCACCGGCATCCATCGCAGCAAGGGCTTCTTCTGGCTGCCTTCGCGCGACAGGCTGCAACTGCTGTGGAACCAGACCGCCGGCAGCATCGGGCTGGAGATCGTCAATTACTGGAAAGTCGCGGCGCTGGAGGACGACAGCCTGAACCTGCTGCCCGAGGAACGCCAAGAGATGCGCCGGCGCCTTGAAGGCATGTCGCCCGAGTTCGGCGACCGGCGTTGCCGGCTGACCGTGATCGGGGATCGCGACGGGCTGGCGGACTTCGCCGATGCGGTCAGGGGCTGCTTCTGCACCCCTGCAGAGGTCGCGGCGTGGAGGGCGGGCGAAGCCTTCGGCGATCCCTGGCCGGCAAGCACGGCGCGATTGTCGCAGCGATAGACCGCCCGGCCCGGCGATGCGCCTGTCACCCTGGCCGCGACGTCCTGAAGCGGTCGCGATAGTCGCGCGGCGTCAGCGAAAACCGGCGCAGGAAGGCCTTGCGCAACTGCTCGTCCGAGGTGAAGCCGCAGCGGAAGGCAATGGCCTTCAGCGGCAGGTCGCTGTCCAGAAGCAGCGCCTTGGCCCGTTCGCAGCGCGCGCCTTCCAGATAGCTGGCCGGAGTCGTGCCCAGTTCGGCGGCGAACAGGCGGGTGAAGTTGCGCGGGCTCATCCCGGCGCGGGCGGCCATGTCGGGGATGTGCAAAGGCTGGTGCAGGTTGGCCAGCAGCCAGGACTGGATGTCCCGCATCCCCGGCGGGCCGCGCATCTGGCTGGTCAGGGCGGCGCTGAATTGCGACTGCCCGCCCGGCCGCTTGAGATAGATCACCAGGTCGCGCGCCACGGCCAGCGCCAGGTCGCGGCCGAAATCCTGCTCGACGAAGGCCAGCGCCAGATCGATCGCCGCCGTCACCCCGGCCGAGGTCCACAGGCTGCCGTCCTGCACGAAGATCGCGTCGGCATCCACGCGGACCCCGGGAAAGCGGCGCTGCAGGAGCTCGGCCACGCTCCAATGCGTCGCCGCGCGGCGACCGTCCAGAACCCCCGCCGCGGCCAGGAAGAACGACCCCGAGCAAAGGGCCGCGAAGCGTTCCGCCTCGAAGGCACGCCGGCGGCACCACTCCACCAGCCCGGCTTCCCGCGCCAGCGCCGCCTGAATGTCCAGCGCACCGGCGACCATGACCGTGGCCAGCGGGCCGGTCTCGGGCAATCCGGTTTCGGCGGCAAGCGTGATCGGCGTATCCGAGGGGATGGCGCCGGGCCGGGGCGCGGTCAGCACGATGTCGTAGCGGCGCGGATCGCCCCGCTCGGCCAGATGGCGGTTGGCATAGCTGAGCACATTGACCGGCCCGACCGCCTCCATCGACTTGAAGCCGGGATAGATGACGATATGCACCCGGTGGCTGTCCCTGCCGGGCGCGGCTGGCCCCTGCCCTGTCATTCGCTTCCTGTCCCTTGGCCTGAACATCGGGAACCCTGTCCGAAATCGACCGGCCGGACAGGTTCCTGCAGCATCAGTAACGTAATAACATTACGTGATTGGATGCAAGCCGAGGAGACTGTCCGAGATGAAAACCCGCGCCGCCATCGCCTGGGAACCGAACCGCCCGCTGGAGATCGAGGAAATCGACCTTGAAGGCCCCAGGGACGGCGAGGTCCTGGTCCGTATCGTCACCACCAGCCTGTGCCATACCGACATGTTCACCCTGTCGGGCAAGGACCCCGAAGGGTTGTTCCCCGCCATCCTCGGCCATGAGGGCGTCGGGATCGTCGAAGAGATCGGCCGCGGCGTCACCTCGGTCAAGCCCGGCGATCATGTCATCCCGCTCTACATCCCCGAGGATCCGGACTGCCCCTATATCAGGTCGGGCAAGACCAATCTGTGCCAGACCATCCGCGAAACGCAGGGCCGCGGCGTCATGCCCGACGGCACTTCACGTTTCTCCTACAAGGGCAAGATGATCCATCACTACATGGGCACCAGCACCTTCAGCGAATACACGGTGCTGCCCGAGATCTCGGTGGCGAAGATCTCGACCAAGGCGCCGCTGGCCAAGGCCAGCGTCATGGGCTGCGCCATTCCGACCGGCATGGGTGCGGTCAGGAACACCGCCAAGGTGGAACCCGGCGCGACGGTGGCGGTCTTCGGCCTGGGCGCGGTCGGCATGGCGGTGATCCAGGGGGCGAAGATGGTCGGCGCCGGCCGGATCATCGGCATCGACACCAACCCGAACAAGTTCTCGCTGGCCCGCGGCCTTGGCGCGACCGAGTGCATCAATCCCGCGGATTTCCAGCAGCCGATCCAGCAGGTCGTCATCGACATGACCAATGGCGGGGTGGATTATTCCTTCGAATGCATCGGCAACGTGAACGTCATGCGCTCGGCGCTGGAATGCTGCCACAAGGGCTGGGGCGAATGCACGGTGATCGGCGTCGCCGGCGCGGGCGAAGAGATCGCCACCCGGCCCTTCCAGCTGGTTACCGGGCGGGTCTGGCGCGGCTCGGCCTTTGGCGGCGTGCGCGGGCGCAGCCAGCTGCCCGGCATGGTGGACGAATGGCTGCGGGGCGATTTCGACGTCGATCCCTATATCACCCATAACATGACGCATGAGCAGATCAATACCGCCTTCGACCTGCTGCATGCGGGCGAGTCGATCCGCTCGGTCATCCATTACCAGCCGCAGGAAACGATGCGGGTGAACAACCTGCCCGGCAAAATCGTCCCGGCGTAAGCCGATGAAGCAATTCCCCGGGCATCTTGCATGTCCGGGGGTCGCCTGCGCCCGAAGCCGACCGGCGGGACTATCATCGCGCGATGTCCTGCCCGGAGCTAGGGGGACGGAACCATGCCGTTCAGATAAAGCGACAGGGCATGCGCCGCCGCCCGGGCCTCGACATCCAGGGTCGCACGTTCCGCGGCTTCATCGACCAGGTGGGCCTTGGGGCCGCTTTCTGCGCATCCTCCAAGGAGCGCGAGAATAAGGATGGTGCTGGCAATTCGCATTGGCGCTCTCTTGTTCGGTTGAATGTTTCGCAGCTGTCGCCGGATACCGAAGCGGCGCCGTCCCGTAGGAGCAACTTCGCCACTTATCCGTCAGAACACCAGCGAACGATGCATCTGCGCCCCGGCCCAGGCCCCGTCCCCCACGGCAAGCGAGACCGAATGCGGCACCCGCGCCGCATCGCCGCAGGCGAAGGCGCCGGGCACCGTGGTCTCCTTCGCCGCATCGGTGCGGATCTGGGTGCCGAAAGGGGTCTCCTCCAGTTCGCAGCCCAGGCTTTCGGCCAGCGGCGAGGCCGGGACATTGCGGCCGGCGGTGAACAGCCCGGCAAAACCCAGGCGGCGCCCGTCGGCCAGCACCACCTCGGCCTCGCCGTCCAGCCGCACGACCGGCGCCGTCTCGACCCCGACGCCCCGGGCGGCAAGGTCGGCCAGGGCCGCCGCATCCGGCGTCACCGCGCCATTGGTGAACAGCGTGACCTCGCCCCATTCCGGCAGAAGCTGCGCCTGGTGCAGCGCCATCGGCCCGCTGGCCAGCAAGCCGATGCGGCCGCGGTCCAGTTCGTAGCCGTGGCAATAGGGGCAATGGAACACGGTCCTGCCCCAGCGCTCGGCCAGCCCCGGAATGTCCGGCAGAATGTCGCGGACGCCGATGGCGAAGAGCAGGCGCCTGCCGTCATGGCCGGAACCGTCCTCCAGGGTAACGCGGAACTCCTCTCGTTGCCCGGCGGCATCGACGGCTGTCGCGTCGATCCAGGTCAGGCTCGGATAGCGCAGAAGCTGCTCGCGCGCGGTCGCCCAGATCACCGCCGGGTCGACGCCGTCCTGTCCCAGGAAGCCATGCGAATGGCTGGCGAAGCGATTGCGCCGCCGGCCCGCATCGACGATCAGGACCGAGCGTCGCGCCCGCAGAAGCTGCAGCGCCGCGGCCATCCCGGCGTAGCTGCCGCCGATGACGATGACGTCCTGTTTCATGACTCTCTCCTTGTCCTGCCGGGCCCCGGGCCCGGGCGGCCCATCAACCGAAGGGCCTGCCGCCCTGCTTGAATGCCTGGAACGCCATGGCGAGAAACGGCTGAGGCTTGCCTGAAAGCGCCTCGAATTCGGCGCGGATGGCGCCCTCGTCGAGATTGGTGCCGATGATCACCAGCCGGCTTGCGGCCTGTCCCTGCGGCCAGCCCTCCAGCCGCATGATCGGATAGAGCCGATGCTGCACGGCATGGATCAGCGCCGGCGCGGAAGGATCGTCCTGAAGCGCGACCAATCCCTTGATCCGCAAGAGCCCGTTGCCCGGCGTCGCGGTCAGCCGGACGAGGAACTGCCGCAGCGCGCGCTCATCGACCGGATCGTCGCGGACAAGCGGGATGGCGACGACGTTCCCATGCCGGTTGAGGTGGTGGAAATGGCCGCCATGGCCGTGACCATGGTCATGGCTCGCTTCCGTCGCCAGCCAGGCCTCGACCCCCTCGCCCTTGCCGAAAGCGGAATAGCTGGCAGGTTCGAGCAGCGCGGCCGGTCGGAACGACGGATCCGTTCCATCATGAATCCGCAGGCCCGGGTTGAGCCGCTTCAGCCTTTCCGGCCAATCGCCCGCCGGTGCCACGTCGGTCCTGGTCAGAACGGCATGATCGGCGAAGGCGATCTGGCGAAGGCTTTCGGGATGGCTGTCCAGTGCCGCGCCGATGCCCTGGACATCCACGACCGTGATCACGCCCGACAACCGAAACGCCCGCGCCACCGCGTGATCGCGCAGCGACATGGCCGCCACCCCGCCGGGGATCAGGCTGTTGATGATCGGCGCCGGATCGGCCAGCCCCGTCGTCTCGACGATGACGCGCGAAAATGGCGGCAGGCTGCCATCGCGGCGGCCCACGAGCAGCTCATCCAGGGATGAGCGCAGGTCGCTGCCGACCGTGCAGCAGATGCAGCCGGTGGTGGTGACCACCGGCCGCTCCCGCCCCTCGCGGACCAGATCGTGATCGACGGATACCAGGCCGAACTCGTTGATGATCAGGGCCGTGTCGTGAAAGGCGGGATTCTCGAGGATGCGGTTCAGCAGCGTGGTCTTGCCCGCACCCAGAAAGCCGGTGAGGAGGAAGACGGGAAGCTGTTCGGTGGTCCTGCGGGGCTTCATGCGGATACTCCTTTGCGTCGCGCCTGGCGAAGCAGGATCTGCTTCAGCGCGGTCAGATGGGGGAACTCGACCAGCATGCCGATCACGATGGCCGCGAGGATCAGCGGCTGGTCCGGGATCGCCACTGCCGTCACCGCCAGCATCAAGGGCGCATTGCGCGCAGCCGTGGTCATGGCCAACAGGGCCTGCTGCGGATAAGGTAGGCGAAACAGCCGGGCCAGCCCCTCCCCCATCAGGAAGGTGGCGACGAAGAACAGGAAGATCGCGATCAGGATCACCGCGAAAGCGCCAAGATGCCCGGCGATGGTGCCGATATTGGCCGCGAAGATCTGCGCGATCAGCGCGGCCGTCACCAGCGGGATCGCAAAGCCCACCCATTCGCAAAGCCGGGCGAGCAGGGCGCCGGACAAAAGCCTTTCCAGCGCAAAGCGCAGCGCCTGCGCGGCGGCGAAGGGGATCAGGAACCACTGCAACAACAAGTGGGGAATGGCCGCGAAATCCACCACGCCCGTCTGGCGGGTGAAGAGCCACAGCCACACCGGGTAGAGCAGGAGCTGCGAGACCATGTTGATCGGCAACAGCGCCGCTCCAAGCGCCGTGTCGCCCTTTGCCATGCGCGTGAAGCCCAGGAACCAGTCGGTGCAAGGCGACATGAAATAGATCAGCAGCCCGGTGAACAAGAGCGGCTGGCCCGAGAGGAACAGCGCGGCGATGGCGAAGCCGATCACCGGCACGATCAGGAAGTTCGCGACCCAGGCGATGCCGATGAAGCGCAGGTTGGCAAAGCCAGCCGCCACGGCACGCAAGCGGACCTCGAAGAACAGCAGGGCGACCAGCATCAGCAGCGTGGGATCGGTTCCCGCCGACAGCCGCTCGCCCATATCGGGACTCAGCAACCCGACCAGCGAACCGAGGGCGATAGCGCCCGCCAGAAGGGTGGTCACGCCAAGGCCGGCGGGGCCGGCCCCGGGCTGGGGTTGGGATTGGGGCTGTGGAATCGCGTCAGTCATCGTCATGGTTCATCTCCGTCTCGGGATCAGGCCGGAGCGGGGCAGAGGAGGGCTGCGTTTGGGCCGGGTGCTCGGTGAAAGCGTCTCTATGCAGGAAGCAGAGCGTGTTGCCCTCGGGGTCGCGGATAGGGGCACCATAAGGCTGAAAATGGCGCCCCCTCACGCAGGTTCAGTTTCGGGGACAGGCACGGTTTCGCGGGTCGTCGCATCCTCGAGCGGCGTTTCCGCCTCGGCCGAGAGCAGTAGAAGTGCTTCGCCCAGGGACAGGCTGCGGCTGCCTTTCTCGCCAAGGCGACGCAGGGAAACCGTGCCATTCGCGGCTTCCTGGCCGCCGACGGCAAGGATGACCGGCACCTTCGCCATCGAATGCTCGCGCACCTTGTAGGCGATGGTCTCGTTGCGCAGATCGGCCTCGACCCGGATGCCGCGCGCCTTCAGCACCGCCAGCACCTCGCGTGCCCAGGGGTCGGCCTCGGATGTGATCGTCGCGACCATCGCCTGCACAGGCGCCAGCCACAGCGGCAGGTGGCCGGCGAAATGCTCGATCAGGATGCCGGTGAAGCGTTCCAGAGATCCAAACATGGCACGATGCAGCAGGACCGGCACCTCGCGTTCGCCGCTGGGTGCGACATAGGTGGCGCCGAAGCGTTCCGGCAGGTTGAAATCCACCTGAAGCGTGCCGCATTGCCAGTCACGCCCGATGGCATCGCGCAGGACATATTCCAGCTTCGGCCCGTAAAACGCGCCCTCGCCCTCGAAGATGGTGAAGGGCTGTCCCGCGACTCGCAAAGCCTCGCGCAAGGCATCCTCGGCGCGGTCCCAGGTCTCGTCAGCGCCGATCCGGTTCTCGGGCCTGGTGGAAAGCTTGATGCGGATGTCCGAAAACCCGTAATCGCGATAGATCGACAGGATCAGGTCGTTGACCTTGACGCATTCCTCGGTGAGCTGGTCCACGGTGCAGAAGATATGCGCATCGTCCTGAGTGAAGGACCGCACCCGCATCAGCCCGTGCAGCGCCCCGGACGGCTCGTAGCGGTGGACCTTGCCGAATTCGGCCAGCTTCATCGGCAGGTCGCGATAGCTGCGGTTCCCGTGGCGATAGAGCAGCATGTGGCCGGGGCAGTTCATCGGCTTTAGCGCGAACTCCCGTTCGTCCTCGGTCCTGGTCAGGAACATGTTCTGGCGATAGTTCTGCCAGTGGCCCGAGGTCTCCCAGAGGCCGCGATCCATGATGTCCGGCGTGTTGACCTCTTCGTATCCCGCCCTGCCCTGCTTTTCGCGCATATAGCCGATCAGGGTCTGGAACAGCCGCCAGCCCTTCGGGTGCCAGAAGACCGCACCGGGGGCTTCCTCCTGGAAATGGTAAAGGTCCATCTCGCGCCCCAGACGGCGGTGGTCGCGCTTTTCGGCCTCGGCCAGCATCTTCAGATGGGCGTCGAGATCGGCCTCAGTCGCGAAGGCCACGCCATAGATGCGCGACAGCATCGCGTTCTTCGCGTCACCCCGCCAATAGGCCCCGGCCACATGTGTCAGCCTGAAGGCGCCGCCGATCTGCCCCGTGCTGGCCAGATGCGGGCCGCGGCAAAGGTCGAGCCAGTCGCCCTGGCGGTAGATGCCGATTGGCTGGTCTTCGGGGATCGCGTCCAGAAGCGCGATCTTGTAGCCCGCCCCCTGCGCCGCGAAATATGCGCGCGCCTGGTCACGGGTCCACTCCTCGCGGGTTATGGGCGCGTTGCGGGCGACGATCTCGCGCATCTTCGCTTCGATCTTCGGCAGGTCTTCCGAAGTGAAGGGACGCTCGACGGCGAAATCATAGAAGAACCCGTGCTCGATCACCGGCCCGATCGTGGCCTGCGCGCCGGGAAACAGCGCCGAGACCGCTTCGGCCAGCACATGGGCAGCGGAATGGCGGATCAGCTCCAGCGCGCGCGGATCGTCGCGCTTGAGGATTTCCACATTCGCGTCCTGGGCAATCTGGGTGGAAAGGTCAGAGAGCTTCCCGTCCACGGTGATGGCCGCGGCCTTCTTGCGCAGGCTTGGCGCGATCGACGCCGCCAGGTCGGCCCCACTGACAGGTTCCGCGAATTCCTTGATGGCGCCGTCAGGCAGGGTGATGTGGATCATCGGCTTTCTCTTTGGCTTGGTCGTTCAGAAGAGACGGAACGGGGTCGTAGCCCGATCCGCCGAACGGGTTGCAGCGGGCGATACGCCAGGCAGCCAGCGCGCTGCCTTTGGCGGGACCGTGAGATTGGATCGCCTCGACGGCATAGGAGGAGCAGGTCGGCTGGAACCGGCAGGCATGGCCGAGCCAGGGCGACGGTCCCAATTGATAGGCCCAAACAAGGCCGATCATGCCGTCCGAAGCCGCGCGGGAAAGAATGTTGCGCCGCCCGGTCATGCCCCCTGCCCCGCAAGCGGCCGGTCCTCGACCGGAACGCCAAGGGCCAGCAGGTCGTCCCTGATGCGGTCGGCGGTGGCAAAGTCCCGACGGGCGCGTGCGGCGGCGCGTTCGTCGCGCATAGCCATGATCCGGGCTTCATCAGCATCGGCGGCGCCGCAAGCAGCCAGTTCCGCCTGCCAGTCGCGCTCGGTCCTTTGCAGCAGGCCCAGCTCTGCCCCCGCCTCGACCAGGGCGGCGACATAGCGCGGCCTGAGTTCGGGATCGACCGAGCGCGCCGTGGTGGCCAGCACGAAAAGCTCGGCCAGCGCAGCGGGCGTGTTCAGATCGTCGTCCAGCGCGGCGCGGAAACGGGCCAGAAGCGGGCTGTCCCGGCACAGCCGCAGATCGCCCGGCCCGTCGCCGATGGCGACGTAAAGCCGGGAAAGCGTCCTGACCGCCTGCGGCAGCGTTTGCGCCGTCCAGCCGAGTGGCTGCCGGTAATGCGCCGAGAGCAGCGCCAACCGCACCGCCTCGCCCGGCGCCTGCCCCAACAGGTCGCGCAGCAAGAGCACATTGCCGAGCGACTTCGACATCTTCCGCCCCTCGACCGTGACGAAGCCGTTATGGATCCAGAAGCGCGCGCGGGTGCCTTGCGCGATCTCATTCTCATGGTGCGGGAATTGCAGGTCGATGCCCCCGCCGTGGATGTCGATGGGATTGCCCAGGTGATGCTCGATCATCGCCGAGCATTCGATATGCCAGCCGGGCCGCCCCCGGCCCCAGGGGCTGTCCCAGCCGGGCTGGCTGTCGTCCGAGGGCTTCCACAGCACGAAATCCGCCGGATCACGCTTGAAGGGCGCGACCTCGACCCGCGCGCCCGCGATCATCTCGTCGCGCTTGCGCCGCGAGAGCATGCCGTAATCGGCAAAGGAGGGCACATGATAGAGCACATGGCCCTCGGCCTCATAGGCGTGCCCCGCCGCCAGCAGGCGCCGGATCAGGTCGATGATCTGCGGAATGTGATCCGTCACCTTCGGCTCGATGCCGGGCGGCCGCACCCCCAGCGCGGCCATGTCGGCGTGATAGGCGGCGGTGAAGCGTTCGGTGATCGCTGCGATCGGAACACCCGCGGCCGCCGCCGCGTTGATCTTGTCGTCCACGTCGGTCAGGTTGCGGGCATAGATCACCCGCCCGAAATGCCGTTCCAGCACCCGCACCAGCACGTCGAAGACCACGGCGGGGCGGGCATTGCCGATATGGGCGTAGTCATAAACCGTCGGGCCGCAGACATACATGCGGACCTCGCGCGGATTGCGGGGGACGAAGGGCTGTTTCTCGCCGCCCAGGCTGTTGGTGAGATATAGGGTCATCTGTCGTCTCTGTGTGGAAAATGCCGGATCGGTTGCGCGGGGACGGACCTCAACAGAGGCATTTGTCGGCATCGCAACAGGCCAGATCGTCCAGATACATGTTGTTGGCGCGATAGAGTTCCAGCGCCGAGGTGTCGGCACCGAGCCGCCCGGCGATGGCGCGGGCGACCACGGCGAAACGCTGGCGGAACTTGTAGATGAAGCAGAAGAGATGGCCGTTATGCGACACCTCGGGCCCGACCAGGAACAGGCCCGGCAATTCGGTGGATTCGTCCTGCGGCGTCAGCAGCGGCAGGCCGGTTTCGTCATAGTCGAACCAGCCCGAGACCGGCGCCGTGCCGCTGGCAAAACCCGTGGCCAGGATCGGCGCATGGGGCGAAAGCCAGCTGCGCCCGTCGCCCGCAAGGATGCGGATGCCACCCGGCTCGGTCTCCAGCGCGACGACCTCGGCGCCGTCGATCAGCGTGATGGCGCCGCCCTTCATCGCCACGTCCAGCCGCTGGCGGGTAAAGGGCGACAGGGCCCGGCTGGGGTCCTTGTCGCCGTCCTGCCAGGGCGCCGCCCCGCGTTCCAGCACCGTCACCCGCTTGCCCGCGCGGGCAAGTCCAAGCGCCGCGTCGATGCCGCTTTCATAGCCACCGATGACGAAGACCTCGTCGCCCGGCACATCCTGCCAACGGCCGACCGCGGCGTAGTGGCGGGCATGTTCCGCACCGATCAGGCCGCCATCCGAAGGGGTGCCGAACTGGCCGCAGGCCCAGATCACGAAGTCCGCGCCGATCTCGCCGCGGTCCGTGCGCAGGGCGAATCCCTCGCCATGCGGCTCCAGCCCCAGCACCTCGATGCCGCATGCGACGTTCAGCCCGAAGGCCAGCGCCGCCTGCTCCAGATATTGGGCGTAGCGTCCGCCGTCGGGATGCTCGCGCTTCAGCGACCAGCCGGGCGAGCTGTCATAGCTGATCGCGTTCAGGTCGGTCAGGCCGAAGACATTGCCGGGAAAGGACGGCGTCAGCAGCCGCGTGCCCGAGGGCCAGCGCAGGAAGCTTTGCCCGATCCGGCCGCGTTCCAGCACCCAGACATCGGGGATCGCCAGGTCGCGCAGCACCCGCGCCACGCCCAGACCCGCCGGCCCCGCCCCGACGATGGCCACGGTGACGTGATCGGGGATGCGACGGTCTTCGGACAGGCTCATGGCGTCACCTCGGCGGAAAGATAGCCGACGGGCAGCACATGCTCGGACACGGCAACGGAGTTCAGGGCGGAGAAGAGATCCCGCAGCTCGGGATCGGTGAAGTCGCGCAGGATCAGCACCAGCTTCGAGCGGCGATCCTCGCCCTGCCAGTCGGTCAGCAGGACCGGCGGATGAAAGATGTACTGGACGCCGTGGACCACGAAAGGATGCGGCACGCCCTGCAGGTGGATCAACCCCTTGAAGCGCAGCAGATCGGCGCCGCGCTGCGCCATCAGCATCTCCATCCAGAGATCGAAGGCCGTGGCCGAAATCGGCTCGTCGATCACCCAGGAGACCGAGCGGATCGCGTCCAGATGCCTGAGGGCGTCGAGATCGGCCAGCTTCGGAACCGGAACGGCCTCCTGCCGCAGCCAGCCCTGCGCCTCGGCCGACTTCATCGTCGGATCGAAGTGCCCCAGCCCGGTCAGCCGTCGGGGGTCGATCCGGCCATGCAGCGCGATCTGGACCGGCGCAGCGGCATTCAGCGCCGTGATTTCGCGGCGGGCGGCAGGCTCGTCGGCCTCGGGCAGGTCGGTCTTGGTCAGCAGGACAAGATCGGCCATGGCGACCTGGCGCTTTGCCTCCTCGTGCCGGCGCAGGGTGTCCGGCCCCGTCGCGGCATCGACCGTCGCCACGACCCCATCGGTCACGAAACGCTCGGACAGGTCCATGCTGGTCAGCAGCGTGTGCAGGATCGGCGCCGGATCGGCAAGGCCGGTGGTCTCGATCATCACCCGGTCGAAGTCCAGCTCCCCCGCCTCGCGCCGTTCCGCCAGCTCGA
>Ga0164243_10008135_pt1 | contig 15542 bp, 2 predicted proteins | sample OricompcompostOP_FD_108781 | JGI IMG/M metagenome (GOLD analysis project Ga0164243, IMG submission 108781) | Organic Plus compost microbial communities from Emeryville, California, USA - Original compost - Organic plus compost (OP) | ecosystem: Engineered > Solid waste > Mixed feedstock >...
AGCGACAAGGTCGGCAGTGTCGAACCCGGCGTCCTCAGCTGCGCGCTCAAGCGCGTGCCGAACCAGGTCGCGCGCGTCGTGTTCATTCAGCGAACCGCGTCCGACAACGCCGATGCCGAGCCGGCTCAGGTGGGTCTTGTGGGTGGTCCCGAACGCGTCAAGGTCGACCAAGTCGCCTAGGCGGAAGGTTCTGTCGCTGCCGGTGTTCTGCCCGCGGTCGTTGATGATGTACAGGTCTGCTCGGGGGCGGTCGCCAGGGTCACCGTCCGCCTTGGGCTCGCCCAAGGCCAAGGGCAGCACATCGAATGCGAGACTCCACGCGGTGGTGAAGCAGTTGGCGATCTCGGCATGAGAGAGCCGTCGGGTCACCGGCGTGTTGGGCCGGCACGGCTCGGTCTGGCAGCCGTCGAAGTCGAATTCGATGTCAACGATGCTCGTCAGCTGCTGCGACCGCGTGAGGTCAGGCATGAGGAATTTCAACGTGCCTCGGATGGCGGGCCGACCGTCGGCTGCATGGAGCGCGCATTCGTAGGAGGCGCCCCAGCTGTCGTTACGGCCGACATGGTCGCCACACGGTCGCCACCGCAGTTCGGGCAGAACCCCAATCCGATCCCTGGCCAGGGTGGACACGATGGCGGTCATCTCCGGCTTAGCCAACTCGGCGGCAAGGCACCGCCGGCCCGCCGCGGTGAGCCGTGGCTCCTCCTGTGTGAATGGAATCTGCGCAACAAGCCGCAGCCGCAGGTCCAGCGCTGACTGCGAATTGAAGGCGTTATCGACGTTGGCGGCGTTGTTCGAGTCGAACGCGAGATCCGGGATCCAGGTCCACCGTCCGTCGGCGGTGCGGTGCATGGCGCCCGTACGCCAGGAACCGCCTGCGGTCGGTACGCGGTCGACGGTGGGTCCGATGTATCGCTGGTCGCCGCCGGTCGTATGGACTGGGAATCCGACTCCATACACGCCGCCGCGCGGACGGCTGTTGCCGATACGTGCGATCCCGTTCCACAGATCGCTGGTGATGGTCACCGCTTCCCTGCCGGAGATCGCGCAGATCACTGCGGGATGGCCGCAGCGGGCGCCGCGCAGATGCTGCACGACGCCGGGTCCGGCTTCGTACGCTTCCGCGCTGGGCAAGCCGAGAAACGACGCGCCGCCAGCCGCGTCGTACGCCTCCTCGAATGCCTCCTTGGTGCCCGGCACACCGTCACCGACACCTGGACCGGCGCTACCCGTGCCGGCCAACGCAATATGCAGCAGCTCCGCGGTGTCGTGGGTGAGCTGGCCGGCGGCCTCTAGCCGGTCGACCGTCGCCGAGAGCTCGGCCTTCGCGTCGTGGAACGCTTCGACGAGCATGTCGGGCAGCCGGGTCGACAGCTCACCGAGTCCATGGAGCGTCTCACGGGTGGTCGTGTCGAAGTCGACCTCGCGTTTGGCCTTCCACTCGCGCAACACCTCGACCGGGTACCGCTCCCGGGTACGCGCATCGTCGATGATCTTGTGATGGCGGCCACACAAGATCAGCAGATTCTCGAACGCCTCGCGGTCCGCGACGTCCGCGCCGCCGCGCGGGCCGGACGCGATCGCCGCAGCGATGTGCGCGACCTCACCGACGAACACCGGCTGGCCATCTTCGAGAACAACCACCGGTTCGTCGCACTCGGGCGCGTAGCAGTGCCCGCGGCTCAGCCCATACAGCGCCCGCCGGACCCGCTCGGGGACCGCACCCCGCGATTCAGCCACGACCTGCAGCCTAGCCTTCGCCGACCGTGACCCGGACACCTGCCAATGCACACACTGGTGGCCGTGACCCCCTTCTACCCGGCCTGGGCGGGCTGGGCGAGCCCGGCGCCGGCCGCGCGGCCGTTCACAAGGCGACGATGCCCGCGAGCGCCTTGGTGACGGTGGCGTACGCGTCGTCGTCCAGCGCTTCTGGATGGAACTGAACGACGTCGGGTACCGGATTCTGACCGCCGCCGCCCATGCCGACGACTCGGCCGTTGGCCGCTCGGCCCGCCTGGTGGGTGACGGTGATCAACCCGAACCTGGACAGCGTCCGGTGCGCCTCGTACGTCTCCGGGCCGATCCCCATGTGGAGCAGCCGGATCTTCCCAGTCACCGTGAACCCGTCAGGGCCGTCGGTGCGGGACAGGTAGGCGGCCATCAACACGAACGCCAGTTCCGCGTCAGTGAGCACGCTGATCCAGCCGCGCGTGAACAACAGGGTTGGCACGGTGAACGTATCCTCGCCGGTGCGCGGCACGCTGTACGGCGATTGCCTCCCCTTGCCCTGGCAATCCTCCATCCGCAGTTGGAACTGCCGGTGCTTGTTGCGCGCGTCGGTTGCGTAGGGCAGCGTGACCAGGCCGGCCCGCACCAGCAGGTCGAGTGCGTTGCCGAGGTGGCGGCGCTGCTTGTCCTGCTTCGTCATCACGGTCTTTCCGTCCAGCGCGTCCTGCGCGTCAGTGGCCACGAGCCCGGTCCACGCGATCTCGCCCGCCGAGGCGTTGGCCAGCGGACGGGTGTTGTCTGGCCGCCCGCCGGGGGCTGTACGAGTCTGCGCCTCGTACAGCGCAGTCAGCATCAACCGGAGCGCGATGCCGCGGCGGGCCATCAGCCTGGTCGACGGCGGCCGGTGCTCTGGGGCCGGCGCCCGCCGGTCCGACGCGCCCTGCGGCGCCGCCTCCGACAGGTAGACAAACTCGCCGCGCACCCGCACCCCGCCGGCGTCGCGGACCGCGCCGTTGGTCGCATGGCGCAACAGGTTGCGCAGGTTCGCCGACGTCGCGGCGACCGAGGCGTCGGTGGCGTCGGCGTTGAGCCGGTCGACGCGCCCCATCAGTCTGCCGCGATCGCGGTCGTTCGGCGACCACCCGTGATCGACACCTATTGTCACGAGACGAGATTACACGCGTCTGAACGAACGTTATTGCCCGACCCCCTCGGAGCCATTGGTTCCCATTCTCGGACGAGAGGGTCGGGCAAAAGCGTTTCCAGTTTACCTCAAGATCGACTCCACGGCGCACCCCCTTGCGCCATGCTGGACCCCGACGGCGCAACGGCGACCCGGTGATCCCGGTCCGCGACCGCGCCGCGACGAAGATCCCGGCAGCCAGCCTGCCGTTCAGCACATACGCCTCGCGTCGTGGCCGCCCGCGCCAACGCGGCGGCCTCCGGGTGGTAGCCGGAGGCCGCGAGGACGACGACCCAACCAGTGCTGCCTACGCAGAAGGAGAACATCGTCATGCCCACCCTACGACGGCGCCAGCCCGCACATCCAGCGGTCGCCGAACAACTGCCCAAGCAGCAGCACCAGCAACCGGATGAGCTGGGCAACGAAAGGCGCAGCGGCAAGCCCGGCCTGCCGCTGCGCTGGGCAATCATCGCCATCCTTGCCGCCGGCGGTGGCGCTGTCGGCTTCGTCTTTGGCGGACCCGTCGCCGCGATCACCACCGCGGTAGCGGTCGCCGTGGGCGCTCACCAGCTGCTGGCCTAGCAACCTGCCGGGTCACCATACATTGGGGAACTCGCGTGTCTGCGAGCATCCATGCCGTCCTCTCACTGTCCACGGCGGACAGTGAGAGGATCTCCCGGTCCGCGGCCGATCGCACGACGGGCCAGTTTCGTCGGAACACGTCGGTCACCCACCGTTGTCAACGACGCGCGCGGCCTGGTCCGCTCGGTGCCCGTGGTGATGCCACCTCGGATTCAGTCGATCTTGGCCAGTATTCTGCCTCCGATTGCCGAACGGGCGCAGGGCTTTCTCGATGTACAACACTGTCAATGGCCCGATCGGGAGTCGACCGGCGGATGAACGGAAACGATGATGCCGCGGGGGCCGGGCTGGCTCTGCTGCGCGCGACGCCGTCACCCCTGTTCGAGATTCGATCGATGAGGTCGCCTGCCTGTCTCGCGAGTTCGGTCGACCTTACTCTGGCGCGGCCGATCGCCTCGGTGATCGCGTGGAGGGTTTGGCTTGAGTCGTCCGGAACTTGGATAGCGACGCTATTCGTTCCGTCGAGGGATAGGCGTGCCTCGGCGCGCCCGTCGGGGGCTGGGTGGAAGGCCACCTTGATCGGTCCCCACGTGATGGCCACGTCGGCGACTCGTCCTCGCCGGGCTTGGTCGAGGGATGCAGTGATGTGCGATGTGACTTGAGCCTCGGTCAGCCTCTGTCCGGAGCGCGTGAATCCTCCGCGGTGCGATTCTGCGGCAGCTGCGATGTTTTTGTAGACGGCCGATTGGGCGATCCACGCGGTGGCTTGCTGGTGCTGAGCGGTCGGGCCGTGGCGCGAGGAGGCCCGGTCGTGTGGGCGTGGCAGGTTAGCTCGGCGGAGGCCGGCACCCGGGACGCGTCCTGAGCCATGCGATGGGCGTAGCGGAAAGGCCCGGCTCGTCTGAGGACGGGTCGGGGGTTCGTCTTCTCTGTCGGAGCCCGATGGACGCGGGTTGCCGACGCCAGCCCGTAGGGCACCCGCTATGCGACGGCGTAGCTTGTGGGCCCGCTCTTCGGCGGCGTCGATGTAGTTGATGATCTTCCGGAGAAGCGAGGCCCGGGTCGCGGGTGGCGGCCATGGGTCGGCGAGGGGTAGGTCGGTGGACCCGGTTCGGTGGCCGACGGCGATTCGGAGTTGGGGATTGGGTTCGCCGGTGGCCCCGAGACTGATGTATACGCCGTTGTAGGCGAGTCTGGCGCCGACGCCACCTGTGCGCCGCACCCAGTCGATCATGGTGTTGAAGGCGTCGACGGCCTGGGCCGGGTTGAGCGGTTGGGGAGTTCGGCCGGGACGGTGGAGGTACATCCCTCGTGAGCCGGTGGTGGCGGCCATCTGGGCCCATCTTTCGTACATCGCCGCGCGCTGTTCCCATTCTCGGATCTCGTCGTTCTGCGCCTTGTTTGGTGCCGGACGCTGCTGTCGGCGAGCGATCGGTGTGAGACGCGGCGCGACGTTGTGGTGGTGTTCCGTCAGGTCGGCCGCCGGTGTACGCCGTGGCGCGGGCTTGCGCCGCTCGGCGAACGGGGAGGCGGTGGGATGTTGGTGTTGGTGGACGTCCGTCGTCGGAGCTTGCGGTTGAGGTCGTTCGCTGACGTCGTCCGGCGACGGGCTGCGTTGATGTGCGGCGGCTGCGATACGCGCTCGGACCGCTGTCCAGCTGGTGCCCGGCGGCTGGTAGTCCGGAGCCGTCAGTTCGGCCTGGGCGACCAACGCGGCGGCACGCTCCAGGTCGCCGCTCTGAAATGCACGGAAGCTTTCTCTGGACAGCTGTTGCGCCCGTCCAATTTGGTCTAGCTGATGTTCCACACTTTCGTCGTCCGTGGACCCGGCTGGTTGAAAGATCGCTGGGTGGGTGCGGAGATATGCCTCGACCGCGGTGACGACCTCGGCGTCTGAGTGCCCTTCGAACTGCCGGCGGAGTCTGTTGACGACGGCCCGAATAGCGTCCCCCTTAGCGGGGTTGGGGTCGCCGACCGGCCGTTCGGCGGCCCAGTCCTGGACGGCCTGGACGATGCGGGCGGCCTCTTCGGCGGTGAAGGAGAGGAACGGATCCGGCGGTGCGTCAGATACTGTGCTGTAGCCGGCTGGTTCTTGTCTCGTCTCGACGAGGTCATCTTCTGACGGCGGCAGGTCTGAGGCCGATGGGCGACCGATCGGTGCGGACGTCTGCGTCGTCTCGCCGGCGTTGGCGTTGCCCGCGAGTTCCGTTGGCTCCTCCAGGCCCTGGAGCTCTTCGCGGGCGGCACTTGGCAGCGGGGGATCACGCCGATCGGATGGGCCAGCATGCGATGGGTCCGCATCGCCGGTTGGCTGTCGGGGTTCCGAGCTGGGCTCCGGCGGATGTTCGGGGAACGGCGTGGTGTCGAGCTCGTGTTGGCGTGATGCCGTTTCACGTTGGATGAGCTGTCGATACTCGTCCCAGGGTTCAATGTGCAGATAGAGGGGTTCGGCCTGGTCGACGATGGCCAGCGCGGCGGCGATGTTTCCTGCGTCGAGTGCTCGGGCGGCGCGGACGGAGAGGTCTTGAGAGGCGGCGCGGTCTCGCTCGCGGAGTTCATGGTCGCTCAGCGGAGGAAGGCTGAGTACCTCTGGGTGCTCGGCGATGTAGTCGGAGATCCATGTCCGTTCCTCGTCGCTCGAGCCTCCCGGCACGTGGGTACTGGCGACTGAGCGGGCGGCGGAGGCGACGCGTCCGTGCGTATCCCGGCGGGTATAGCGGGATGCATAGTCCTGAATGGCTTTTACCAGCTGCGCCTGGCGCGCGAGCGTGGGCCACGCGGCATAGGTGGGTTCATCGGCCGGGGCTTGTGCCGCATCCTTGGTGTCGCTGAGGGTGTGCGGCTCGTCGGAATGGAGATCTCCGTCATCGCTGGGGGACTCGGTGTCCAGCAGGGCAGGCGCCGTACCAAACGTGCCGTCTTCCGGGGGGTCAGCTGCCGGAGATCGAGGCACGTCCGGCGCCGACACGTGCCGCAAACGATCCGCATCAACGCCCGGCGCCTCGATCGTCCGGACCAACGGCGCAGGTCTTTCCTCGTCGGGACGATCAGGCCCGACGAGTGAACCGCCGTCCCGCGTCGACAGGTCTGGCTCGTTAATAGCGTCAACGGGCGGGGCGTCGGATGGATCAACCGAGGCCGCCGAGCTTTCCCCGTCCCGCAGAGCTGACCCGTGCGAAGGGCTTGCCGGCTCCGGCTGGGGCAGGTCGTTGGGAAGTTGCGCGGCAAGCCACGCGCGTTCGTCCCTGTTGAGCGGGGATCTCTTGTTCGGGCTGCGCCAGTCTTTGGCGTAGTACCACTCATCGGTCTGCGGGTCGACGAACGCGTAAGCTGATCGATCTTGGTCGACTACCTTGATCCAACGTTTGCCGCGTTCGGCGGTGAAAGCGCTGCCCTTGGGGGTGTAGCGCGTCATGACCGCGACCGCAGATCCGGATGTGGTAGCCGGTTCGACTGGCCGCGTGGGCTCGATAGTGGACGGCGGACGTGTTTCGGGCGCGAGCGTCGACGTGTCTGTTTCCGTCTGAGCCGGCTGAGTCTGCGCCGGGGATCGGGTGGCCGTTGGCCGAGCCTCTTGCGCCGTGGTGTCACTTCGTGGCGGCGCATCAGGCGCCGTTGGGAGGCGGGATTCGGCCGCGGTCCGGGCTTCTTCCATGTCATCGCTGGCTTCGGGCTCTGGTTTGAGTGATGGCGGGACTGCGAACAGATCGAGTTGTTCTCCGGACGCGGCACTGGGTAGGGGACCGGGAATGCGGGCACTATCTTGCTGCGCAGGGGTCGTTGTTGGCGTGGCGTTGTGCCTGGCGAAGTCGTTGATCCAGGCTAGGGATCCGAGGTCGAGGGTCTCTTTGGCCCGGGTGGCGGTGACGTATGCGAGGCGCAGCATCTCGGCGCCGGGCAGGACGACCTCTCCCGTCTCGGTGTTCTCATGCGGCTGGGGAAAGTCCTCAGCGATCCGTACGTGCTGCCATTCGCGGCCCTTTGATTTGTGTGCGGTGCTGACGATGACGTCGTATGCGGGCTCACCGTTGCCGTCGGTCCTCTCTTCGTGGACGAGTTCTCTGGCCATATAGATCAGTTCGTCGGGGCCGCGGCGGTCGACAAGGCGGACGAACGCGCGCAGCGACTGCGCGTCGTCGTCGGACTCGACGTACTCGCGGACCTGGTCCCAGTCCTGGAACCCGGCCAGTTCAGGGTGCTTGGTTGGCCGTCCTGCTTGCAGGTCTTTGGCGGCCTCGGCGATCTCTTTGATGGCGCGCCCGCCGCCGACGAGGGCGACGCGGCGACCGTCGTCGAATGATTCGAACACGCTCGCGACGGCGCCGGCGTTGGTCCAGGCGAGGATCGCGTCCGGTTCTGGGACGGCGCCGATGGTGGAGCGGAGAGTGCGGTTGCCGGCCAGTCGCCACGGGGAGTCCAGCAGGGCGAGGAATCGGTTGCCGATGTCGGCGATCGAGGGTCCGAACCTCCAGCTCTGGGTCAACGGGAGAGTGATATCCGCTGGCCATCCGGCGAGGGCATCGACGGCGCCGCGGAAGGCGTAGATCGACTGGTTTGAGTCGCCGACGACGATAGTTTGGACCGGCTGGTCTTTGATGACCTTGCCGAGCACCGGGGAGATGTCCTGGGCTTCATCGAAGAAGATCACGTCGTAGGGCAGGCGTGGCCGCCCCAACGCCCATATCTTGAGGTAGTCGTCGTGCTTCATTCGGAGCCGGCCGTCGGGATCGTTTAGGTCGGCCCAGGAACGTTCGGCGAGCGCGAGCACGGCGGTGGCCACCGTCTGAGTGTCGGGTTGGTGGAGGCTGTCGGGTAGGTGTTGCGGGCCGATGGTGTCGTCGGCGCTCTCGCGGAACTTCCGGAGCGTGGCCATGACGTGCCGCGCGACCGCGTCGGGTGGAAGGCCGGGGGAGCCTACAGGTGCGGTGATTCCCAGTACGTCGGCCCATTCCTCGGGCCATTGGGCGCCTTCGCTGCGGACGCCGACTTTCGCGATCTTGTCGCGCAGCGGAGTGTGTTGCAGGCCGGCTCGGGCGAACGCGTGCGAGGTGTCGGCGATGACGTTGCGCGGGAACTTGCGTTTGGCCTCGTCGGCGATGCTGCGGTTGAAGGCGATGTAGGCGATCCGCCGGTCGTCGGCATGTGCGAGCAGTTGCAGGGTGGAGGTTTTGCCGGTGCCTGCCAGGGCTTGCACGACGATTGTCTTTCCCTGCTGGTAGGCGTCGAGGATGCGTTGCTGTTGCTCTGTCGGCGGGAACTGGGGCGCGCGTCGAATTGCGGTCTGGTCGGCTTGGTCTTGCTGTTGCACCCAGGCGCGGAGCTCACGTACCGCGTGGTCGCGGTCGGCGCGTGGACCGAAGTATCGCCACTGGTTGCCGATATAACGGAATCGATGTTGTTTGAGCAGCGTGCGGAGTCCTTCTTCGCGCTGGCCTCCGGTGGTGCCGGTGAGCGTGATGCCGCGGCTGTCGACCGTGATTCGGATGCGTGCGCTCCACGTCGGGGTCTCCGAGTCGGCCGCGTCATTCGCTTGGGTGAGAACTTGACCCGCTGTCGACGTGGCAGAAGTGCTCGACGAGTCGGTCGATGCGGGGGGTGACGTCGTGTCGTCCGCTTGACGGGGGGTCTCGGCGTTCGGCGCGGTCCCTTCGGGCTGCTCGGGAGTCATCTCGGTGGTGATGGGGCTCGACGAGATTGGCGGCGGGACAGACGCCCCTTGTTCGGGGACGTCGAGGGTTGGGTCGGCGCGCGCCGGCGAGGGCGGGACAGCCACGGCCTCCGGGAAGATCCGCTGCCACCGCTTCGGCGTCATCGCGGTGGCCACGATGTCGGCGGCGAGCGTGGACGAGACCTGGGCGAGGTTGTGCAACATCGCCAGGACGGGATCGACTCCGGGATGGTCTCGGGCCTGTCGCAGGGCGCGGGACTGCTGTGCCAGACGCACGGACAGGTCGAGGAGAGCGCGGGGATCGCAGTCGTCCAGGGTGAGTACCTTGAACTCGCCGATCGTGTGCGCGAGGTTCTTCTCGGCCTGGTATTGCCCACCCGGTGTTTGGACGATCGACTTCCAGCCGGCCAGGCGAACGAGTTGGTTCGCGGTGACCTTGGTGCTGCGCAGCGGACCGCGGATTCGGTTGCGGCTTGTGTATGGGGTGCCATCGCCGAACGCTTCTGCGATATTAGGCGCCAGCGGCGGGGTCCCGCTGGCCGCAGGTGCCGTGCTCGTGATCGGTGCGGGTGTGGTGCCGGCGAGCGGCGACGGCTCGCGGTCGGCTGTCGTGGTCTCGCCGATCAGTCTCGGCGATTCGCCCTGACCTGCGAGTGGGACTGTCGACTGAGGGTTCGTCGCAGATTCTTGGGAGACGTGTGTGTCGTTGTCGTCACCGCGTGGCGTTCCCGACTCGGTCAGTTCTCGTCGCGCGGTGTCCCCAGTGGTTGCGGTTGTTTTGTCTGGTGTGGATGGTGTCGGCTTCTCGATCGTCGCGCCTGGGGCAGGTTCGGGCTGGGGTGTGGGCGCTTCTGCCTGGGCAGGCACTGTGGCGTGCCCGGTGTCGGCTCGCCAGCCGGGCAGGTCGACGTCGCGGGCGGGTCTGATGGTCCAGTACAGGTCCCGCTCGATGATGACGAGACCTCTGGCGGCGCGGACCTCTTCGAGCTCGGCCAGGTTTGTGTAGCCCCACTCGGCATTGTCGATGTCGCCGTTGACGCAGGCGTACCCGAAGCCGACCCCGGTCGAGGGGTCGTACTCCACCAGCCACCAGTCGCTGCCGCCGCCGAAGTAGTGCAGGTGGACGATCTTGTCGCCGTTGGGCTGCCCTTCGGTGGCGTACAGGGCCGGGACCGCGAGGTCAGCGGGCGGGTAGAAGGGGTGGCCGCGGCGCACCCGCTGCGTCTCGGGCAGCGGGCCGGTCCGACCTTCCTGCTGGTCGTGCGGCAGGTCCACCTGCCCGCTCGGGGGTTCGGCCACTGTGGCCGGTGGCGGCGCGACGTGGTGATGACCCGGTTCGGGATCGTGCTGGTCTAGGGCTTGGCTGTCTGCGACCTTGGGCTGCTGGTCTGACGCGGTCTGGGCGGGTCGGGCGAAGGGCTGCGCGTCCGGCCGTTCCGGGTCGTCGACGACCGTGGCGGGACGATCGGGCACGTGGTGAGGGGCGAGGAGTCCGGCTGCCGCGGTCGGCGACGCATCTGGTGCTGCGGTGTCGTCCGCGGCCCCGCCGAGTAGGCGGCCGGATGTTCCTGGGGCGTGGTCTTCGCCGTCGCCTGCGGGTGCGTCGCCGTGACGGCGCACATGGGTCCAGAGCTGTGAGGCGACCACCTGCTCAAGCTCTCGAGAGCTGGTCGAGTCACGCAGGTAGGCGGCTGACAGTTCGCTGCCCGAGCTGCTGTCGAAGGCGGCCATCATCTGGTCGCCGAGCCACGCGGCCACCAGGTGGGTGAAATTGTCCAGGTCGTTGACTTGGGCGCCTTGCCGCAGTCTGTTGTCCGCGACAGCCCGGGCCAGCAGGGCCGCGAACTCCGGATGGGTCGACCGGAACTCTGGGCGTAGGTCGTTATGCGCCTGCTGCGTGGGAGCGACGGTCGGGTCTCTTCCGATGCCTGTGGTCGCGACTGCGCCGCTCACCTGAGTAGGGCTGCTGGGCGCATGCGGCGCCGGCGCGGCGGTGGCAACGGTGGCGGCGGCGCTCGGGGCAGCGCCGCGACGGGCGGCGGGTTCCGCTGGTGTCTGGGTGCCGGCGTCGGCAGGTTCGACGGCATCCATGGATGGGGGATGCACGTCCGGTTTGTCCAGGATTTGCAGGGCTTCTTGAAGGTCTCGCAGTCGGGCCGCGGTCTGTTCGAGTTCCTCCTGACCGGGGAACGGCAGACCGATGCGGGCCTCGGCCTGCTCGATGTTGGCCCGCAGGCGTTCGATACGTGCGACGTCGCGTTGGCGGATAGTCTCGACGTTGGTGAGCCGGTTCTCGATCTTTCTGATGAGTCCGGTGGGGTCCTGGTCTGGCAGATCTTGGGCTTCGAACCAGACCATTCCATCGGGGACGCCGTCGACGATGACCATGACGTTGGTCTCTCCGACGACGGGATACTCGACGACGGCGCTGAGGGGAAAGGACCCTAGTGCGCCGAGTTGGAGCCGCTTCTTCCCGCCGCGTGGAAGGTCACCTGTCGCGGCTTGCAGCCCTGCCAGGAGGACGGCGCCGGCCTCGGTTCGCCGGTCGTAGACACGGTCGGCGAGGGTGATGGTGAACGCGTCGGCGTGGAGGTCGGGGCGTCGGGCAAGGACGTTATCGGCTTGCTGGACCTCGTGTTCGAGCGCGGCGATGGTTCGCTGGCTCTGGGCGATGGTGGTCTTGAACGTGAACTGCTCGTTGTGCCAGATGCGGCGTTCCAGTTCCAGGGTGCTGAACGATTCTTCGACTCGGGCGAGTTCCAGCAGCTCGGGTCGTCCGGCACCGACCGCGAACATGACGGCGGGGTCGATGCGCCCGCCGTTGTCTTCTTCGAGCGCGTCGATCGTGCGTGCGGTGTTGTTGGGGTCGAGGATCTGGTCGGTGAACTTGGCTTTGGTGTCGACCTTCTGCCAGAAGAACGGATCGTAGGAGTTCTCGGTGACCAGGAAGATGTGGTGGATGGCGGGGTTGGCGTTGCCTTGGCGTTGCCCGCGTCCCAGGCTCTGGGTGATGGGGGTCAACTTCCAGGTCGGGTCCATTTGGAAGATGGCGATGACACGTCTCTGGATGTTGACGCCGGTACCGAGCTTGGCCCGGCTGCCGATGAGGACGGAGATTTTCCCGTCCCGGGCGTCCTGCTGGAGAATGTCCTTCTGCTTGCGATTTTTTGCTTCTTGGGCGAATCGGATCTCGCCGGCCGGGATGCCGCGGTCGGCGAGTTGGTCACGGAGTTCTTCATAGACGTTCCAGCCGTCCTTGGGGACGCCGAGGTCGCAGAAGACGAGGATGAGGCTCCCCCGTCGTGGTTCGGGTAGGCCGTTTTCGTCGAGGTAGACGTCGTCCTTGTGGACGGACCAGAGCTCCGCTATCCGGTCGGCGGTGATGTCGACTTTCTGCGGCGCGCGTGTGGACAGGCCGACGAGGCGGAGGTCCAGCGATCCGGCTCGCCCGTCGTTGGAGATCCAGAGGATGTTGTCCTCCTTCTGCTCCCCCTTCGTGGTCGTACGTAGTGGCGGGGTGCCGGAGCCGGTGACGGCGCGAGCGCGTGAGGCTAGGTCGGCGAGGTGGTAGCGGAGCTCGGTGGACGCTGGAACGGAGAGGATCTCCTGCTTGCCGCCGATGATGGCTGGTTCGCCGAGCTTGAGGTCCTTCTTGGTCTTGATGTCGGCGAAGCTGAAGAGCATTCGTTGTAGCTCGGGGATGTTGACGAAACGGGCGTAGCGGGTTTTGGACTCGAAGCGGCTGCCGTCGGGCGTCATCTCGACGCGACGTCGGGGTTGGATGAAGGTGGCGTGGAACTGGTCGTCCTCTTCGATCCCGGCGTCGGCGAGCAGCTCCGGGGCTGCGTACTTCGTCATCGTCATGATCTCGGCCGGTGAGTTGTCCAGCGGTGTCGCGGTCGCGAGGGTGACCACCCGGCGGCCGTAGGCTCGGCGCAGGTAGTCGAGCTTCATGTCGAGGTCGGCCGTGATCTGGTTGCCCTTGTGTGCGAGTTCGGGGATGGACGAGATCACTCGTAGGTTCTTGTAGACGTGCGCTTCGTCGATGAACAGGTATCCGATGCCGGTGCGTTCGAATTCGACGCCTGCGTCGCTGGGGGCGTCCAGAAGTTCCTTGATCTCTTCCTTGAGGTTTTCGACTTGCTTCTCGATGTCTTTGACGGTGTACCGGGCCGCGTCGCCGGCGTTGGCGAGGTGGGCGGCGAGCCGGTTGAGTTGCCGGTTGAGGTAGTCGACCTGAACGGCTCTGCTGACCGGGATCCGTTTGAACGCGTTGTGGGACAGGATGATGGCGTCCCACGTCCCGGTCGAGCAGCGGGCGACGAACTGTCGGCGTTTGTCGCCGGTGAGGTCTTCCGAGTCTGCGGCGATGATCCGGGCACGCGGATAGGCCCGGAGAAACTCGCGTTGGAACTGGCCGAGAACGTCTTTCGGGACGACGTATGCCGGTTTGCTGACAAGTCCGAGGCGAACGAGTTCCATCCCGCCGACGATCATTTCCAGGGTCTTGCCGGCTCCCGTGCCGTGGAACAGGCCGACCCCGGGTGTGTTCCGGATGCGGGCGACGGCGGCCATCTGGTGTGGCAGAAGGCGGTAGGCGGCGGAGGACATGCCGGGCGCGGTGACGATCTCTCCGTCGAACGACTGGGGTACGAGGGCGTTGAACCGCTCGTTGTAGGTCATGCCGAGGGCTGCGGCGCGATCCGGGTCTTCCCACAGCCAGCTGCGGAAACGCGCGTCGAGTTGTTGCGCTTTGGCTTGGGCGAAAGCGGTCGCCTGGGTGTCTTTGGCCGTGACCTTTCGGCCGCCGACCTCCAGGGTCTTAGTGACCTCGATGGTTTGGCTGTTGAGCAGGTTGGCGGCGAGATCCTGGGCGATGCGTGCTTCAGTGCCCCAGACGGTATGGGCGAGGACGGTGTCCTTGTTCCCGCCGCTGACTGACCAGCGGGCGCCGATGTTGCTGACCGTGATCTGGTCGTCTTCGAGAATCTCGCGCAGGAATTGCTGGACATAGCCGGCGTCGATCCATGGTGAACCGAGGCGGGCTTCGATCTCGCCGGGTGTCAGGTCGCGGGGGACGACGCGCCGTAGCGCGTCGACGTTGACAGTGAACCGGTCGTCCGTTTCGGCGGCTGTCTGGGCGGCGGCGAGTTTGCGGCGGACGTTGCCGGAGAGGTACTCCGCCTTGCGGATCAGCAGCCCGGTGCCGGGTTCGTCGTAGACGAGCTCGCCGAGGGCTTGCCGGGCCTGTTCGGGGGTGTCGAGGTCGAGCAGCTGGGCGATGTGGTCGAGTCGGATGTCGTTGTAGGTGTCCCAGCAGATGACGACGGCGTCGGCGGGCGATGCGGCGTGGGTGACGGGCGTCGGTGGGACGACGACCCGGGTGTGGAAGATGTCGGCTTTGGCGCTGCTTTGTGTCTCGTCGTCGAAGTCCTCCAACGCCGCGACGTAGGGCCAGAACGGGTCGGTGCGGAACCCGCCCATCGACGGGTAGGTGCGTCGCTCAGTGTCGACCTGCTCGCCGGTCTTGACGTCGACTCGGGTGCTGGTGTGGGACTTGTAGCGGTTGATGTAGCCGTGGAGGCCCACGTACGTGTCGTAGTGGCGGTTGAGGTCGGCGCGGAGGCTGGCCATCGCGGTGGTGTCGTCGCGGTGGGCGGCCTCCTCGTCCAGCAGGGCGACGACGGTTTCTCGTAGCCGGATCAGGGCCCGCAGCTCCGCGACCTGGGTCTTGGGTGGGTCGTGGCGGGCCGGGCGGCCGTTGCGGATCTGGTTGAAGCGGCCGTCGCCGAGGTCGTGGATTGTTCCTTCTTGGTGTTGGAGGTCGCCGCGGAACACGATGTCGGGTGCCGGCTCGTCCGCGGGGTCGGTAGGCGCGAGAGTCAGGCCGCGGGTGTGTGCCTCGGCGGTGATCCGGCGTAACGCCGCGACGAGCGCCGGCGTGGTCGGTCGGTCTGCCCGGACGGTGAGCGTCGGGCCGTGTCTGCTTCCGTCGACGACGGTGTCGCCTAGGACGAGATCCGGGCGGGCCACGAAGTATTCGTTGACCGCGATCGCGGCGGGCGCGATCCCTTCACGGGCACTGGGCAGGTCGGTCGGGCGTGCAGCCATCCAGTCCGCTGGTGTCGGTGTGGCGTGGGGCGGACGGCGGCGCAGGATCAGCAGGTCGGTGACGACCTCGGTGCCGGCGGCGGCCGTGTGCGCGGTGGCGGGCAGTCGGACGGCGCCGATGAGGTCGGCCAGGTCTGCCATCTGTGTGCGTGCCTGTTGGTGGGCTTCGTCGGTGCCGTCCAGCGTGTACCGCGAGGTGATCAATGCGACGATGCCGCCCGGTCGGACGAGGCGCAGCGATTTCAGAATGAAGTGGTTGTGGATGGAGTG
>Ga0164243_10008136_pt1 | contig 15541 bp, 14 predicted proteins | sample OricompcompostOP_FD_108781 | JGI IMG/M metagenome (GOLD analysis project Ga0164243, IMG submission 108781) | Organic Plus compost microbial communities from Emeryville, California, USA - Original compost - Organic plus compost (OP) | ecosystem: Engineered > Solid waste > Mixed feedstock >...
GAAGCTCATCACGGCCTACCACGAGGGCGGTCACGCGCTCGCGGCGGCGGCGATGAACCACACCGACCCCGTCACGAAGGTCACGATCCTCCCGCGCGGCCGCGCCCTCGGCTACACGATGGTGCTGCCGCTCGAAGACAAGTACTCGGTGACGCGCAACGAGCTGCTCGACCAGCTCACCTACGCGATGGGCGGCCGGGTGGCCGAGGAGATCGTGTTCCACGATCCGACCACGGGCGCCAGCAACGACATCGAGAAGGCCACCGCGACGGCGCGCAAGATGGTCACCGAGTACGGCATGAGCGCCACGATCGGCGCCGTCAAGCTCGGCCAGTCGCAGGGCGAGGTGTTCCTGGGCCGTGACATGGGCCACCAGCGCGACTACTCCGAGGAGCTCGCCGAGAAGGTCGACCTCGAGGTGCGCGCCCTCATCGAGCAGGCGCACGACGAGGCGTACCAGGTGCTCTCCGACAACCGCGACATCCTCGACCGCCTCGCGCGCGAGCTCATCGAGAAGGAGACCCTCGACCACAACCAGCTGGCCGAGATCTTCGCGGATGTGCGGCGCCTGCCCGAGCGTCCGCAGTGGCTCTCGAGTGAGCACCGTCCCCTCAGCGACCTGCCTCCCATCGACATCGCGGCATCCGCTCCCGTGGATCCCGGTTCGGTGGATGCGGGGGTGGACTCCCAGCCGCCGTCGAAGCCGCAGCGCAGCCCCCGCCCGCGCCAGACGCCTGGCATCGCGCCTGCTTGAGGCCGAACGTGCCCATCGACTCGGGACGCATCGAGGCGGCCGTCGTCGAATTGCTGCGAGCGATCGGCGAGGATCCGGCGCGACCGGGCCTCGAGCGCACGCCGCAGCGGATCGCCGCGCTGTACGCCGAACTGTTCGCCGGCATCGACGAGGAGCCGCTCGCCCACCTGGCGGAGTCGGGCGACTTCGCCGACGAGAACGCGGGGGGCGAGCTCGTGCTCGTGCGTGACATCGCGTTCCGCTCGACGTGCGAGCACCACCTGCTGCCCTTCACCGGCCTCGCGCACCTCGCCTACGTGCCGGGGGAGCGCATCGTGGGCCTCGGCAAGCTGACCCGCGTGGTCGAGACCCTCAGCTCGCGCCCGCAGTTGCAGGAGCGTCTCGGCGAGCAGATCGCCGACACCCTCGAGCGGGGTCTCGCGCCCCGCGGCGTGCTCGTGGTGCTCGACGCGCGGCACGGATGCGTGACGGCGCGCGGCACGCGACAGGCGGCATCCACGACGGTCACGGTCGCCAGCCGCGGCAGCCTCGCCGACCCCGCGAGCCGCGCAGCCGTGCTCGCCCTCGTGGGGGGCGAAGCGGGCGCCGCACAGGCGGTGACGGAGGCCCCGTGACCGCGATTCTCGGCGTTCTCAACGTGACGCCCGACTCGTTCAGCGATGGCGGTCGCTGGCAGCGGCTCGACGACGCCGTGGCGCATGCCGCCCGGATGCGGGCCGAGGGCGCCGACTGGATCGACGTGGGGGGCGAGTCCACGCGTCCGGGCTCGGTGGCGATCGACCCTGAGGAGGAGCAGGAGCGCGTGCTGCCGGTGATCCGCGCGCTCGGTGAGGCCGGCATCCCGGTGTCGGTCGACACGCGCAACGCCTCGACCGCGCACGCGGCGGTCGAGGCCGGCGCGACGATGATCAACGATGTGTCGGGCGGCCTCTACGACCCGCATATGGCGGTCGTGGCGGCCGAGACGGGCGTGCGTTTCGTCGTGATGCATTGGCGCGGCGGTGTCGATGTCGAGCCGCAGTACATCGATGTCGTGTCGGAGGTGCGTTCCGAGCTGAAGGCGCGGCTCGCCGAGCTGCTCGTGATCGGGGTGCGGCGCGAGCAGCTCGTGATCGACCCCGGGCTCGGGTTCGCGAAGACAGCCGAGCACAACTGGCAGCTGCTGCGCGGTCTCGGCGAGCTCACCCAGCTCGCGCCCGTGCTCATCGGCGCCTCACGCAAGCGCTTCATCGGACGCCTGCTGCCCGAGAACGCGCCGCTGGGCCGACGGGACGCGCCGACGGCGACGATCAGCGCGCTCGCCGCGGCATCCGGGGTGTGGGGGGTTCGCGTGCACGACGTCGCAGCGACGAGACTGGCTCTGGATGTGCAGGAGCAGTGGAGCACGGGAGGCCGCGATGAACGCGCGTGATGAGATCGCCCTCACGGGGTTGCGGGCGATGGGCTACCACGGGGTTCTGCCGCACGAGCGCGTCGAGGGGCAGCTGTTCATCGTCGACATCGTGCTGCACCTCTCGCTCGCGCCGGCAGCCGAGGGCGACGCCCTCGCGGCGACTGTCGACTACGGCGAGCTCGCGAACCGCGTCGTGCGGGCCGTCGAGTCGGATCCGGTCGACCTCATCGAGACCGTCGCCGACCGCGTGGCCCGCATCGGGCTCTCCTATGCCCCCGTCGATGCGGTCGAGGTGACGGTGCACAAGCCGAACGCGCCCATCGAGGTGCCGTTCGCGGATGTCGCGGTCACCCTCCGCCGGGAGCGCGCATGAGCAGCGACCTCGTGCGTGCCGTTGTGGCGTTCGGTGCGAACCTCGGCGACCGGGCCGCGACGATCCAGGCCGCGGCCGACCAGCTCGCGGCCACCGACGGCGTCGAGCTCGTGAAGCTCGCGCCGGTCATCGAGACGTCGGCGCTGCGCCCCTACGGTCTGGACCGCGAGGCGCCCGCCTACCTCAACACGGTGGCCGTCATCCGCACCTCGCTCGCCCCGAACGAGTTGCATGCGGTGCTGCGGGATCTCGAGGATGCGCACGGTCGGGTGCGCACGCAGCGCTGGGGTGATCGCACGCTCGATCTCGACCTCATCGTCTACGGCGAGCTGCAGCAGGACGACCCTGAGCTGACGCTGCCGCATCCGCGCGCCCACGAGCGCGATTTCGTGCTGCGGCCGTGGCTGACGGCCGACCCGCAGGCGGAGCTTCCCGGGCGGGGTCGCGTCGAGGAGCTGCTCGCCGAACTCGACCGCCACGAGCTGGGTGGGGGAGCGACGTGACCCGCACCCGCGCCTCGCTGCTCGTCGTGCTGGCCGCGGTCGGCGCAATCGGCGGGTTTCTCGTGCAGCTCGCCCTCGGCGCGTTCGGTGCGCAGAAGCTGCTGCCCGAGTTCACGCTCGCGATCACGCTCGTGCTCATCGCGGTGATCGTCGTGGCTCTCGCCGTTCCGATCCGCCGGGCGACGCACGGCAAGGTGCGCAGGAGGGTCGATCCGTTCTATGCCACGCGTGTCGTGCTGCTCGCGAAGGCGTGTGCGGCGGCGGGCGCCCTGCTCACGGGTGCGGCGGCGGGCATGATCGCGGAGCTGCTCGTGCGGCCGGTGAGCTCCTCGGAGGCACTGTGGCGGATGCTCGCGATGCTCATCGCGTCGGTGCTCGGTCTCGTGGGTGGTCTCGTGGCGGAGACGCTGTGCATCGTGCCGCCCGACGATGACGAGAACCCGTCGAACGGCGCAGCCGCGTAACCCCGTCCTGGCCAGGCTTTTTGCTGAATTGCTTGCCGATGGTGACGTTCACATGTTAACGTCACCATCGCACACATTCACCCTGGGGATGCTCGAGGACGAGCACACAGCGAGGACGCAGCGTCGCGTCCGCGGCATCCCTTCACCAAGGAAGGACCTTGCTGTGAAGCGAACGACGAAGATCGCCACCGCGACGATCGCCCTCACGATGCCGGTTGCGCTCATGCTCGCCGGATGCTCGGGAGACTCCGGCGACAACGGCGGCAGCGACGACAACACCCTGACCGTCTGGGCCTGGGACCCGGCCTTCAACATCTACGCCATGGAGGAGGCCGAGAAGATCTACCAGAAGGACCACCCGGACTTCTCCCTCGACATCGTCGAGACCCCCTGGGACGACCTGCAGACCAAGCTCACGACTCTCGCGCAGTCGCAGGAGTTCGGTGAACTGCCCGACATCTTCCTCGTGCAGAACAACGCGTTCCAGAAGAACGTCATCAACTACCCCGACCTGTTCAGCGAGGCGACCGACGCCGCCGACTTCTCGGAGTTCCCGCAGGCGGTCGTCGACTACTCGACCGTCGACGGTGTGAACTACGGCGTGCCGTTCGACTCGGGCACCGCGATCGCCGCCTACCGCACCGACGTGCTCGCGGAGGCCGGCTACACGGTCGATGACTTCACCGACATCACGTGGGACGACTTCGTGACCAAGGCCGAAGACGTTCTCGCCAAGACCGGCAAGCCGCTGCTCTCGGGGCAGGCCGGCTCGTCCGACACGATCATGATGATGCTGCAGTCGGCCGGTGCGAGCCTGTTCGACGCCGACGGCAACCCCACGATCTCGGGCAACAAGGCGCTCGAGGCCTCGATCGACACCTACATCGAGCTCGTGAACGCGGGCGTCTTCACCGAGGTCAACTCGTGGGATGAGTACATCGGCACCTTCGTGAACGGTTCGGTCGCCGGCACCATCAACGGCGTCTGGATCTCGGGCTCGCTGCAGACGGCGGCCGACCAGTCGGGCAAGTGGGGCGTCACCAACCTGCCGAAGCTCGACGGCGTGTCGGGTGCCACGAACTACTCGGCCAACGGCGGCTCCTCGTGGGCGATCAGCTCGAATGCGAACGTCGAACTCGCGAGCGACTTCCTGAAGTCGACCTTCGCCGGCTCCACCGAGCTCTACGACACGATCCTGCCCTCCTCGGGTGCGGTTGCGAACTGGATCCCGGCCGGTGACAGCGACGTCTACGCGCAGCCCGTCGACTTCTTCGGCGGCCAGGCGGTCTACGCCGACGTCGTGAAGTTCGGCGCCTCCGTGCCGAGCAACAACACGGGCGTCTACTACTACGAGGCGCGGGATGCGGTGAGCACGGCGATCACGAAGATCATCGACGGAACCGACATGGCATCCGCGCTCGACGAGGCGCAGTCCACCGTCGAGTTCGCAATGAACTAGCCGTACACACGGGGGCGGCTGGGAGCCGCCCCCGTGTGTACTGGCCTCCATTAGCTGGACGACTGCGGGCGGCTTCACCGCCCGCGCACGCCGCTGCTCTACCGCCGCGAATGGCGGCGGCCCGAGATGCAAGACCTAGACGACCGACAGAACGAGGTGCCACCGTGAGTGCACTGACCGCGACGAAACCGCGCGGCGACCGGAGACGGCTGGGAACCGACCGGCGCCACAACCTGACCGGCTGGGCGTTCCTGATCCCGGCCGCGCTGCTGATCGTGCTCATCAGCTTCGTGCCGATGATCCAGGCGCTCATCCTGTCGCTGCAGACAGGGCGCGGCACCCGGCTCGATTGGGCCGACCCGCTCTGGTACAACTACCAGCGCCTGCTCGGCGACGAGATCTTCAAGCAGACGCTCGGCAATACCTTCATCTACCTGCTCATCCAGGTGCCGATCATGCTGCTGATCGCCCTCGTGCTCGCCAACCTGCTCAACAACCCGCGGTTGCGCGGCAAGGCCTTCTGGCGCACCGCGATCTTCCTGCCGTGCGCGATGTCGCTCGTGGCCTACTCGCTCGTGTTCCGCACGATGTTCGCCACCGACGGCTTCGTCAACGACATGCTCGTGGCCTTCGGCGCCGAGCCGGTCAACTGGCTGGGCGACGCGACGACGGCACGCGCCGTCATCATCCTGGGCCTGCTGTGGCGCTGGACCGGTTTCAACATGATCTTCTTCCTCGCCGGCCTGCAGAACATCGACCGCTCCACGATCGAGGCCGCCCGCATGGACGGCGCGAGCAACGCGCAGGTGTTCTGGCGCGTGACGGTGCCGCAACTGCGCCCCATCATCCTGCTGACGGCGATCATGTCGACCAACGGCACCCTGCAGCTCTTCGACGAGTCGTGGGCTCTCACCCAGGGCGGGCCGGCGCACGCCTCGATGACGATGTCGCACTACCTCTACGAGATCTCGTTCCAGAGGAACCCCAACTTCGGCTACGGCGCGGCGGTCTCGTACGTGATCCTCATCCTCGTCGCCGTGCTCGCCTTCATCCAGCTGCGGATCGGAGACAAGCGTGATTAAGAAGCTGCGGGATGTGCCCGGCTACGCCTTCCTCGGGATCTGGACGATCTTCTCCCTGTTCCCGCTGTACTTCATGCTCGTCTCGGCCACCAACACGAGCCAGGACGTGCTCGCCTCGCGGTTGCTGCCGGGTGGTGCGCTGTTCGAGAACTTCGTGAAGCTCTTCCAAGCGCAGGATGTGCTGCGCGCGATGGGCAGCTCGGCGGCGATCGCGCTCGGCACGACGGTGCTCGCGCTCGTCATCTGCTCGATCGCCGGCTACGGCTTCGAGGTGTACCACTCGCGGGGCAAGGACGTGCTCATGGGGGTGCTGCTGCTGGCCATGATGATCCCGTTCGCGGCCACGATGATCCCGCTGTTCCAGGTGTTCGCGAAGCTCGGGCTCGTCAACTCGCTTTTCGCCGTGATCGTGCCCGCCATCTCGACGCCGCTGCTCATCCTGCTGTTCCGGCAGTCGTCGCGCGCGTTCCCGACCGAGATTCTCGAGGCGGCCCGCGTCGACGGCCTGAACGAGCTCTCGATCTACGCCCGCATCTACATCCCCACCATGCGCGCGACGTTCGCGGCGGCCGGCGTCATCACCTTCATGACGGCCTGGAACAACTACCTCTGGCCGCGCGTCATCCTCATCAAGAACGAGGTGCAGACGATGCCGATGCTCATCGTGAACCTGAGTGCCGGCTACGTCACCGACTACGGCGTGCTCATGCTCGCCGTGCTGCTGGCGTCGCTGCCCACGGTCGTCGTCTTCCTCATCCTTCAGCGTCAGTTCGCCAACGGCATCACGGGAGCCATCAAGTGACCCTCGACCTCACCCGCATCGCCGACCCCCGGGTCGTCTCCGAGAACCGGATGCCGGCCCACTCCGACCATCGCTGGTTCCGCGACGGCGCGGAGGCGGCATCCGGCACGAGTTCCTTCGAGCAGCTGCTGAGCGGCACCTGGAAGTTCCACTACGCACCGAGCCCCGCCGACACCGTCGATGGCTTCGAGGCGCCGGACTTCGACGCGACGGGGTGGGACGACATCCCGGTTCCGGCGCACATCCAGCTGCAGGGCTACGACCGCCCCCAGTACGCGAACGTGCAGTACCCGTGGGACGGGCAGGAGCAGGTCGAGCCGGGGCAGATCCCGACCCTCTTCAACCCGGTGGCCTCCTACCGCCGCACCTTCGCACTCGAGGGCCCGCTCGCGGCCGGTGAGACCGTGTCGATCGTCTTCGAGGGCGCCGCGAGCGCGATCGCCGTGTGGTGCAACGGCGTGTACATCGGCTACGCCACCGACAGCTTCACGCCCTCCGAGTTCGACGTGACGGATGCGCTCGTCGCGGGCGAGAATGTGCTCGCCGCGCAGGTGATCAAGTGGAGTTCGGGTTCCTGGCTCGAAGACCAGGACATGTACCGCTTCTCGGGCCTGTTCCGCGATGTCGTGCTGCGCCGGCGACCCGCGGTGCACGCCGAGGACCTGCGGGTGACCACCGCGCTCGCCGATGACCACACGAGCGCCGAAGTGCGTCTCGCCGTCGCGCTGCGGGGTGAGGGCACGGTGAGCGCGCGGCTCGAGGGCGTGGGCGAACTCGCGCCCGAACCCGATGGCACCCTCGTCGTGTGGGTCGAGGACCCCCGGCTGTGGAGCCCCGAATCGCCCACCCTCTACGACCTCGTCATCGAGGTGCGGGATGCCGCGGGCGAGGTGACCGAGGTGATCCCGCAGGCGGTCGGCATCCGGCGATTCGCGATCGACGACGGGCTGCTGACCCTCAACGGGCGGCGCGTGGTGTTCCACGGCGTCAACCGCCACGAGTTCGGGCTCGAGGGCCGCGTCATGACGCGCGAGCAGACCGAGGAGGACCTGCGCGCCCTCAAGCGCCTCAACGTCAACGCGATCCGCACCAGCCACTACCCGAACAACTCGTTCTTCTACGAGCTCGCCGACCGCTACGGCTTCCTCGTGATCGACGAGATGAACCTCGAGACCCACGGCATGTGGGACCGCCTGCGCTACCTCGGTGCCGGCGACGACGAGGCGCTGCCCGGCGACCGGCCCGAGTGGCTGCCCGCGCTGCTCGACCGCGCGGCGAGCATGCTTGAGCGCGACAAGAACCACGCGAGCGTCGTCATGTGGTCGTGCGGCAACGAGTCGTACGGCGGCACCGGCATCCTCGCGGTCGCGGACTGGTTCCGCGCCCACGACACCCGGCCTGTGCACTACGAGGGCGTCGACTGGGACCCGCGCTACCCCGAGACAACCGATGTGCTGAGCCGCATGTACACGCCGGCCCGCGAGCTGCCGGCGTACCTCGCCGAGCATCCGGGCAAGCCGTTGATCCTGTGCGAGTACGCCCACGCGATGGGCAACTCCTTCGGCGGGGTCGACGCGTACCTCGACCTCGCGTATCGCGAGCCGCGGTTCCAGGGCGGCTTCATCTGGGACTTCTCCGACCAGGCGATCGCGCTCGTCGACGCGGATGGCCGTGACTACTTCGGATACGGCGGCGACTGCGGCGACTCGCCCCACGACGGCGACTTCTGCGGCAACGGCATCTTCTTCGCCGACCACACGCCCACGCCGAAGGTGCAGGAGGTGGCGAAGCTCTACCGGGGGCTCGTCGTGACGGTCGAGCGCGCGTCGTTCACGGTCGAGAGTCGGCTGCTCGCCACTCGGTCGTCGGCGTACGAGTGCCGCGTCACGCTCTCGCGCGAGGGCGAGGTGCTCGAGGCGACCACCGTGCCCACGGATGTCGCCCCCGGTGAGACGGTCACGCATCCGCTGCCCGTGACGGTTCCGGATGCGGCGGGCGAGTACGCCGTGGAGGTGTCGTTCCGGCTGCGGGAGGGTACCGCATGGGCCGAGGCGGGGCACGAGGTCGCGTGGGGCCAGGGCGTCTTCGGCGCCTGGACGCCGCCCGCCCGCGTGGGCGCCGAACCGCTTCGACTCGTGCACGGCATCCACAACACGGGCGTGCACGGTGCGCGATTCCACGTGCTGTTCTCGCGCCTGCACGGCGGCCTCGTCTCCTACCGCTACGGGGCGGGCGCCGAAGGCGGGCGCGAGCTGATCCGCGGCATCGTGCGCCCCAACTTCTGGCACGCGCCGACCGCCAACGAGCGCGGCTGGGGCGCACCCGTCGAAGACGGCGCCTGGCTGCTCGCGAGCCGCTTCGGACGCACCCCGCCGGATGCGAGCGACCCGGTCGTGTCGCTCGGCGACGACGGCAGCATCACGGCGGTGTATCGCTACGCGCTGCCCGTGCAGCCCGCCACCGTGTGCGAGCTCGCCTACCGCGTCGACGGCTCGGGTCGCGTCGAGGTCACCCAGACGATGGAGCTCGCCGACGGGCTGCCCGAACTGCCCGAGTTCGGCACGCTGCTCACGACCGCCGACCGCCTCGACCGCTGGCGCTGGTACGGCGAGGGGCCCGAAGAGAGCTACGTCGACCGGCGCGCCGGGGCACGGCTCGGCGTGTACGAGACGGATGTGCGCACGGCGCTCACCCCCTACCTGCGACCGCAGGAGGCGGGAAGTCGCACGGGTGTGCGCTGGGCCGAGGTGATCGACGACCGCGGGGTGGGCCTGCGCGTCGAGTGCCCGAGCGGTATGGAGTTCTCGGCACTGCCGTGGACGCCCGACCAGATCGAGGCGGCCGCGCATCCGAACGAGCTGCCGCCGAGCCACCGCACGGTGCTGCGCCCCGCGCTCATGCGGCGGGGTGTCGGCGGCGACGACTCCTGGGGAGCGCGTACACTGCCGGAGTATCGGCTGCCGCGTGCGGGCGTGCTGCGCTTCACGTTCACATTCACGGGGGTCTGACATGGAAACGCGGCGTCCTTCCATGCGGGACGTCGCGCGGGTGGCGGGTCTCTCGCTGCAGACCGTCTCCCGGGTCGCCAACGGTGAACCCAACGTCAACGCCGAGACGCGCGACCGCGTGCTCGGGGTGATGCGCGACCTGGGCTATCGGCCGAACCTCGCCGCGCGCGCGATGCGGCGCGGCTCGTTCAAGACCATCGGGATCGTCTACCAGGGGCTGCACGCCGTCGGCACGCGCCGCACCGTGGAGGCGGTGTCGGAGTACGCCGCCCTCAAGGGCTACGCCACGACGCTCATGCCGATCGCCGCCGCGACGGGGCTCGCCACGAGCGGCGCCTTCACGCGTCTCGAAGAGATGGCGGTCGACGTGCTCGTGCTCATCGTGACCTCGCAGATCGAGTACGACAGCAAGGTGCAGTTCCCCACCGGCGTGCCCGCGATCCTCGTGGGGCCGCAGAGCACGCCCGAGGTCTCGGCTCTCGACTCCGACCAGAACGGCGGCACGACGGCGGCCGTACGGCACCTGCTGGATGCGGGGCACCGCACCGTGCACCACATCACGGGGGCGCCGGGGTCGTTCTTCGCTGCACGCCGCGAGGAGGTGTGGAGGCGGCTGCTCGAGGGCGAAGGCCGTCGCGTTCCGGCGCCGCTCGTGGGTGACTGGACAGCGCGATCCGGCTACCAGGCGGTGCGGCGGATGCTCGAGACGACCCCACCCGAGCAGTACCCGACGGCGATCTTCTCGGCCAACGACCAGATGGCGCTCGGCGCCTACCGTGCCCTCGGCGAGGCGGGTCTGCGCATCCCGCACGACGTCTCGATCGTCGGCTTCGACGACATCGAGGAGGCGGCCGACTTCCACCCGCCGCTCACGACCATCGCGCAGGACTGGGACCTGCTCGGTCGCGAGGCCCTCCGGGTGGCGAAGGAGTCGCTCGCCGGCGCACCCCCGCAGGAGGTGCTGCTGCCGACCCGGCTCGTCATCCGCGATTCGGTCGCGCCGCCGCGGAGCTGACACGGGCGCTGAGGTGGCGCCCACCTGATTTCGAGACGCGCCTGCGGCGCTCCTCAACCGGCTGGGCGGCGGCCGCCGCCGCCGGGTAGCGTTGCCTCTGTGACTGACGACGCCCCCGCGGCATCCGCGCGCCTCGAACCCGTGACGGGCGAGTGGCGCCGCGTGTCGCCCAAGTACATCGTGGTCGACCTCGTCGGCAACGTCATCAGCGGGGCGGTCGCCACCTTCGCGGCGTCGCTTCCCGTGTGGTTGCTGAACTGGGGTCCGTGGTGGTGGTTGCTGACCATCGGCGTCGGTGTCGTCTCGCTCGTGCTCGTCGCCCTCACCCCGCGACGCGTGCGCTCGATCGGCTACCTGCTGCGCGATGATGACCTGCTGTTCCGCCGCGGCATCATGTTCCAGCGCTTCGTCGCCGTGCCGTTCGGCCGGATGCAGCTCGTCGACATCACGCGCGGCCCGCTCGCGCGAGCGCTCGGACTTGCCGAACTCAAGCTCGTGACCGCCGCCGCGGCGACCGGTGTCGTCATCCCGGGCCTCGCCCTCCCCGCCGCCGAAGAGCTGCGCGACCACCTCGTGGCGCTCGCCGAGACCCGAAGGGCCGGGTTGTGACCGAGCTCGCCGACGGCGAGTGGCACCGGCTCCACCCCGCGACGCCGCTGCTGAAGGGCGGCATCGCGCTCATCGCGATCCTCGGCATCATCGTCGCCAACCTGCGCGAACGCCTCGTCGAGTGGCTCATCCCCGGCGCCGAGTGCCCGCCCGGCGTCTGCGACGAGGACCCGATCTCGATCATCCTCGAGCGCTATCTGCTGCTCGCGCTTCTCGGCGTCGCCGTCGTGATCCTCGTCGTGATCGGGCTGTTCTGGCTGTCGTGGCGCATGCACACCTTCCGCGTGACCGACGAGGTCGTCGAGGTGCGCTCCGGTGTCGTGTTCCGCTCGCACCGCAAGGCGCGCCTCGACCGCATCCAGGGCATCAACATCGCTCGCTCGCTCTTCGCGCGCATCTTCGGCGCCGCGAAGCTCGAGATCAGCGCCGCCGGCTCCGACGCCAACGTGCAGCTCGCCTACCTCTCGAGCGCGAACGCCGACGGCCTGCGCGCCGAGATCCTCACGCGCGCCTCCGGAGTCCGGGCGCGGGTGGCGGCGGATGCCGTCGCCGCGGCGGAGGCCGGCGAAGGTCTCCCGGTCGGCACCTCGGATGCCGTGCGCGCCAACCTCGCCGAGGTCGCCCGTGCGCGACTCGCCGAGTTCACTGCCCCCGAGCTCGACCCGAACCTCGCCCCGCCGCAGTCCGTCGTCACGATGAACGCCGGACGCCTCATCGGGTCGACCGTGCTCAGTTCGGGCACGATCATGTTCGTCGCCATCGTCGTCGGCGTGCTCGTGGCCGTCAGCGTCGGCGGGGCGGGCGGCTGGGCCTTCTTCGGCCTCATCCCGACGCTCTTCGGCCTCGGGTCCTACCTCGTGAACCGCGTGCTCAAGTCGCTGCGCTACTCGATCGCGGCGACCGCCGACGGGGTGCGCGTCGGCTTCGGCCTGCTCTCGACCACCAACGAGACGATCCCGCCGGGTCGCATCCACGCGGTCGAGATCACCCAGGAGCTGTTGTGGCGGCCCTTCGACTGGTGGACGGTGCGCGTCAACCTCGCATCGCAGTCGAGCTCGCCGGGCGCGGCCGGTCAGCAGAGCACGACGATCCTGCCGGTCGGTTCACGCGCCGAGGTGCTCAAGGTGCTCGAGCTCGTGCTGCCGAGCCTCGTGACCGACGAGACCCGCCTGCTCATCGAGGGCGGCCTCGCGCCGGCCCGCCCGGAAGACGGCTTCACGACGTCGCCGCGCCGCGGCGCGGTGCTGCGCTGGTTCTCGTGGCGGCGCAACGGCTTCATGCTTCACACGGATGCGGTGATCCTGCGGCGCGGTGCCGTCTGGCGCTCGCTCACGGTCGTGCCGACGGCACGCACGCAGAGCGTCGCGGCGCACCAGGGCCCCCTCGAGCGGCTGCTGCGGCTCGCGAAGGTGCGGGTGCATACCGTGAACGGGCCCGTCACCGCGAGCATCGGCGCGCTCGACGTGGGCGACGCATCCGCCCTCTTCCGCGACGCGGCTGCGGCCGGCGTCGTCGCCATCCGCGCCGACCGCTCGCACCGTTGGGGTTCTGCGTGACCCCACGCGACGGGCGCCTCGGCGTCGGTGTGATCGGGGCGGGGCATGTCGGCGCCGTGCTCGGGGCGGCTCTCGGGGGCGCGGGCCACGCGATCGTCGGCGTCTCGACGGTGTCGGATGCGGGGCGAGAGCGCGCGGAGGTGCTGCTGCCCGGGGTGCCCGTGCTTCAGGTGCCGGAACTGGTCGAGCGCAGCGAGCTCGTGCTCATCGCGGTTCCGGATGCGGAGCTGCCCGCGCTCGTGGCCGGGCTCGCGGGGGTGGGGGCGTGGCAGCCGGGCCAGCTGGTCGTGCACACGGCGCCCGGTCACGGCATCGGCGTGCTGCAGCCGGCAGTTGCTGCGGGTGCGATCCCGCTCGCGATCCACCCGGCGATGGACTTCACCGGCACGAGCATCGACCTCGCGCGCCTGCACGAGACGTGGTGTGCGGTGACCGCACCGTCGCCGGTGCTGCCGATCGCGCAGGCCCTCGTCGTGGAACTCGGGGCCGAGCCGGTGATCGTGCCCGAGGCGGTGCGCGAGCGCTACGGCGAGGTCGTGACGGCCGCGCGTGACTTCGCGAGGGATGCCGTGTCGGGTTTCGTGGCGGTGCTGCGTGAGGAGGGAGTCGAGCGGCCGGCCCGGCTGCTCGGTCCTCTCGTGCGCTCCGCGGTAGAGAACGCGCTCGCCGCGGTGCCGGACGACGCGCCCGCCGACTAGCCTTGTCATCCGTGACTCAGCCGCAGGTCGTGACGACGATCGCCGAACTCCGCACGCGGCTCGAGGGGCGCCACGTCGCTCTCGTTCCCACGATGGGCGCCCTGCACGCAGGTCATCTCGCCCTCGTCGAGCGCGCGGCGGAGCTCGCCGACACGGTCGTCGTGTCGATCTTCGTGAACCCGCTGCAGTTCGGGCCGTCCGAAGACCTCGAGCGCTACCCGCGCGACCTCGCCGCCGACCTCACGACGCTCACCGATCGCGGCGTCGCGCTCGTCTTCGCGCCGACGGTCACCGAGATGTACCCGGACGGCGCGCCGCAGACCACCCTGAACGGCGGCCGGGTCGCCGAGCTCTTCGAGGGCGCGAGCCGCCCCGGCCACTTCGACGGGATGCTGACCGTCGTGGCGAAACTGCTCGGCATCGTGCGCCCCGAGGTGGCGCTCTTCGGCCAGAAAGACGCGCAGCAGCTCTGGCTCGTGCAGCGCATGGTGGCCGACCTCGACATCGCCACGCGTATCGAGCCCGTGCCGACCGTGCGCGAAGCCGACGGCCTCGCGCTCTCGAGCCGTAACCGCTACCTGTCGCCCGCCGAGCGGGCCGCCGCCCCCGTGCTGCACCGCGCGCTCGAGGCAGCGGCATCCGCGGGGTCGCGCGGCGCGGAGGCCGCGCGTGCGGCCGCCCGTCGGGTGCTCGCGCAGGAACCGCTCGTCGCGGTCGACTACCTTGAAGTGGTCGACCCGCGCAGCTTCGAGCCGGTCGACGATGGCCACCACGGCCCCGCGCGGGCGATCGTCGCCGCGCGGCTGGGGTCGACGCGCCTCATCGACAACGACGCACTCACCCTTGACCGACCCCGAGCAGACCACCACCCCGACCGACCGGAACCGAGAACGTGACCGAGCCCACCGCATCCCCCGCGCCCGAACCGACGATCGAAGAGATCGCCGAGCAGAAGGCTGTGCGTCTCGCCAAGCGCGAGCGGCTCATCGCCGAGGGTGCCGAGGCCTATCCCGTGCGGCTGCCGATCACGGCCACGATTCCCGAGTTGCGTGAGCGCTTCGGCCACCTCGAGGCGGATGCCACCACGGGCGTCGAGGTCGGCGTCGCGGGCCGCGTCGTGCACCTGCGCAACACGGGCAAGCTCTGCTTCGCGGCGCTGCAGTCCGGTGACGGATCGCGCATCCAGGCGATGATCTCGCTTGCGGAGGTCGGCGAGGAGTCGCTGCAGCGGTGGAAGGAGCTCGTCGACCTCGGCGACCACGTGTTCGTGGTCGGCGAGGTGATCTCCTCGCGGCGCGGGGAGCTCTCGATCCTCGCGAGCGAGTGGCGGATGGCGTCGAAGGCGGTTCTGCCGCTGCCCAACCTGCACTCCGAGCTCAGCGAGGAGACGCGCGTGCGGCAGCGCTACCTCGACCTCATCGTGCGTGAGCAGGCGCGCGCCACCGTGCTCGCGCGCGCCCAGGCGGTGGCGTCGCTGCGGGCGACCTTCGCATCCCACGGCTTCGTCGAGGTCGAGACGCCCATGCTGCAGACGATGCACGGGGGAGCAGCGGCCCGCCCGTTCGTGACGCACTCGAACGCCTTCGACACCGAGCTGTACCTGCGCATCGCGCCCGAGCTGTTCCTCAAGCGCGCGGCGGTGGGCGGCATCGACCACGTGTTCGAGATCAACCGCAATTTCCGCAACGAGGGCGCCGACTCCACCCACAGCCCCGAGTTCGCGATGCTCGAGGCCTACCAGGCCTACGGCGACTACCACACGATCGCCGACCTGACCCAGGAGCTCATCCAGAACGCGGCACTCGCCGTCGGGGGTTCGCACGTC
>Ga0164243_10008137_pt1 | contig 15540 bp, 11 predicted proteins | sample OricompcompostOP_FD_108781 | JGI IMG/M metagenome (GOLD analysis project Ga0164243, IMG submission 108781) | Organic Plus compost microbial communities from Emeryville, California, USA - Original compost - Organic plus compost (OP) | ecosystem: Engineered > Solid waste > Mixed feedstock >...
CTTCCCGGCGGCCGGACAGCCGGGCATCGTGACGGGCGCGCCGAGCGGCGGTGCCGGCGGCTTCGCCCCGGGCGGGGCCAATGGCGGTGGCGGAGGAGCCAGCGAAGGCGGCGGTGGCGGCGTCGGAGGAGGACCGAAAACCGGCACCGGATCGGGGGGCTTTGGCGGCGGCGCGGGCGGATTTGCGAATGTGCCAGTGGGCGGCTTTGGCGGCGGCGGCAGTGCCAATTTCGACGGGGCCGGGATCGGCGGTTTCGGTGGCGGTGGCGGATACAGCACCCAGAAAAATTTCGCCGCGAGTGGCGGCTTCGGCGGTGGCAGCGGCGGCAGCAATGCCGGATTCGGCGGCGGGGGCGGCGGGGGCGCGGGGATGGGCGGCGCCATCTTCGTGGTCGAGGGCGGCACGCTCGTTCTTCAGGGCGACCTCAACATCGATGGCAACTCGGTGGAGGGTGGCCTGGGCGGAGCAATCAATGCCACGGCCGGATCGGCTTTCGGCTCCGGCCTGTTCCTCCAAGGCGATGGCACCCTTACCTTCAGCCCCGACGCCGGCCGGCAGCAGGTCATCGACGATGTCATCGCAGACCAGACCGGCTCAGGCGGCAGCGGCACATACGCGACCGGGGGACCGATTTGTACGCCGGGCGTCGGATGCGACGGCTATTCGGGCGCCGGCGTATGGAGCCTCAGCAAGATTGGTGCCGGAACTCTGGTGCTCAACGGCGACAATACGTTCAGCGGTGGCGTCACAATCAATGGCGGCACCATTAGCGTTGGCCACGACAACGCTCTCGGCAGCGGGACGTTCACCGTGCTTGGGTCGACCCTCGACATCCAGGACGGAATTACGGTCTCCAACGCCACCGATCTGCAGGCCGATCTCGATATCAACGTCAATGCCGGCGCAACGGGAACGCATGCCGGCGACATTTCCTCGACCGGCGCGTTCGGCATCAACAAGATCGGAGGGGGCACCCTCATCCTCTCGGGCGCCAACACCTACAGCGGCGGAACGAGTGTGACGGCCGGCGTGCTGCGGGCCGGCGCGGCGAACACCTTCGCCGCCAACAGCAGCCATTCGGTTGCGGCGGGTGCGACGCTCGATCTGAACAATTTCGACCAGACCATCGGATCGCTCGCCGGCGCCGGAAACGTGATGCTCGGCCTCGCCACGCTGACGGTGGGTGGCGACAATCAAACGACGCTGTTCGCAGGAACCGTTTCCGGCTCGGCTGCCGCCGGCTCCGACGCCTTCGTCAAAGTCGGAACCGGGACGCTGACCTTTTCGGGCAATAATATCTATTCCGGCCAGACGGTCGTGTCCGGCGGCACTCTGCAGGCGGGCGCTGCAAATGCGTTCTCTGCTGCCAGCATCCATCGCGTGGAAGCCGGTGCGACACTGGATCTGAACGGCTTCGACCAGACGATCGGCGCGCTGGATCTCACCGGCCATGTCACGCTGGGCAGCGGGACGCTCACGCTGGCGGGAGTTTCCGGGTTGGTGGCAGCAAACTTCGGCGGCGACATATCAGGTCAGGGCGGTGTCACCAAACAGGGCACCTACAGCCAATCTCTTTCCGGGACGAACGGCTATTTCGGCACGACGACCGTTGCCGCCGGGACGTTGGAGGCCGCCGCTCTCCACACCCTGTCTCCGAACAGCACGCACGTCATCAATTCCGGTGCGACGCTGAACCTCAACGGGCTCGACCAAGTCATCGGCGCGCTGGCGGGCGCGGGGGACGTCACGCTCCTCGGCGCGCGGCTATCCGCGGGCGGAAACAACAGCTCTACGGAATTTTCGGGCACGATGACGGGCGCGGGTGGATTCACGAAGCAGGGCACGGGCACGCAGATCTTTTCGAGCACGATCGATTATTCCGGCGATACCGTCGTAGATGCCGGCGCGCTGATGGTGAACGGCGCACTGACCAATTCCAACACGATCGTGAATGCAAACGGCCTGCTTGGCGGAACGGGTACCGTTCAAGGCGTCGCCATCAATGGCGGTGCATTCGCGCCCGGCAGCGGCGTGCCTGGTACGCAGATGACCGTCAACGGCCCGCTGGATTTTGCCGGCGGCATCTATCGCGTCGCCGTGAGTCCGACGGTCGCATCGTCGGCGATCGTGAACGGCATCGCCAACCTGAGCGGCGGGACGGTTCATGCGCAGTTCACGCCCGGCAGCTATCTGCTGCGGCAGTATGTGATCCTCCAGGCCGCCGGGCTCACGGGGGCGTTTGCGGGCTTGACCGCCAGCAATCTGCCGGTGGGGTTCGCCGCCGATCTCCTCAACCAGGGCAATGACGTCGTCCTGCAGCTCAGCCCGGCGGTCCCGTACGTGACGGGGCTGTCGATCAAACAGCAGAATGTCCTCGATGCGATCACCAACTCCTTTATCAACGACGCCAGCCTGCCGCCGGAGTTTGCCGCCCTTTACGGGCTGTCGGGCGATGCGTTCCTCAATGCGCTAAGCCAGGCCTCCGGAGAGCCCGGCGCCGCGATCGCAACGTCGACGTTCATGGCCTGGAACCAGTTCTTCAACATGATCTTCGATCCCTCCGGGAGCGGCCGCAGGACGGTGGGTGGACCATCCGAAGCGGTCCCGTTCGCGGAGGCGCGCGGTAGAGGTGACGATGTCGCCTTGGCCTATGCCGCGGCGCCTTCACGTCGCGATCCCGGCGAGACGACGGTGAGCATTCCAAGCCGATCGCACTGGAGCATGTGGGGCGGTGGCTATGGCGGCAGCGCCACCACGCAGGGGGACGCCATCCAGGGCTCCCACGACACGACGTCGCGCGCCTACGGCTTTGCCGCCGGTGCCGACCGGGAGGTCGCGCCGGGTTCGCTGATCGGCTTCGCGCTCGCAGGCGGTGGAACGTCGTTCGGCCTGGCCGATGGTCTCGGCGGCGGCCGATCCGACCTGTTCCAGGCTTCGCTCTATGCACGGCAGGATTGGAATGCGGCCTACCTCATGGCCGCGTTCGGCTATGGCTGGCAGGATTTCACCACGGAGCGCACGGTGACCATCGCCGGCACCGATCGTCTCGAGGCCAGGTTCGACGCCCACACTGTCGCCGGCCGTGTCGAGGGGGGCTGGCGTTTCGGCTCGGAACTGACGGGCATGGCGCCCTACGCGGCCTTTCAGGTCGCGAGCATCGCGCTGCCGGCCTATGCCGAACAGGCGACGTCGGGCAGCAACGCCTTCACCCTGGCCTATAGCGGCCGCACCGACACGCAAAAGCGTGCGGAGCTCGGCGCACGGTTCGATCACGCGATGCCGGTCCTCGATGGCGTGTTGAAGCTCCATGGGCGCGCCGCCTGGGCACACGACTTCGACAGCAGCAGGGTAGCCGACGCCGTCTTTCTGACGCTGCCGGGGGCCGCATTCACCGTCGGTGGCGCACGTCCGGACGCGGATGCCCTGCTGGTCTCGGCAGGCGCGGAGATCGCCTGGGCGAACGGCTTCTCGCTCGCCGGCTCATTCGAGGGCGAATTCTCCGGCAATACGGACAGCTATGCGGGCAAGGGTGCGATCCGCTATCGCTGGTGAGTTTCTCCAAGACGCGCGGCGCTGGGTTTCGGGGAAAGAATTCTTCGAAATCGGGCACCGCTGGCGGAAGGGGTGGGATTCGAACCCACGAGACGGTTGCCCGCCTGGCGGTTTTCAAGACCGCTGCCTTCAACCACTCGGCCACCCTTCCGACGTGCACAGGGCGCGCCGTACGGCGCTCGTCCTCAGCGGCTTCCGAACGGCTGGACCGCCGATGCAGCCCGCTGATGGTGGACGTCGGCCGGCGCATGTGTAGAGGCGCAGGCTGCCTGCCGTCAATGCGGCGCAGCGGCGGGAAGACGCGAACGGGCGCGTCGACAATCCTGCAGCAAGGCAGCCGCAGCGGCGGTTGCTGCCGATGGGCAGCGGCGCGCACGGCCGCCGTGGCCGCCGAACGGCCGCGGTCATTCCTGCGGAATCGGGGTCGGATTGACGCCGGGCGGTGTCTCGCCGCCGAACCAGCCGGCGCCATAGGCGATCAGAAGCAGGACGACCACCACGGCGACGACGACAAGCACGCGTGTGTTCATCGGTCCCTCGATTGCGATCCCCGGGTGCAACGCGTGATCGCGGCCGCCGTTCCGTCAGGGCAGGGCGGCGGCCTCGGCAAGGCTCGGTTAACCACGCCGCCGCCGCGGGGATTTGCGTCGGGCGCGAACGGCGCTATCTTGGCTGCGGGTGTGGACCGCGGCTTCGGCCGCGGCGTTTGGGACTGTCCGGTCGGGCGCGCTGGCCGGAAACGTGGTGACGGGGAGAACGCCTGCATGGGGCGTCGTGGAGACGATGCGGCCTGGAGCCGGCAGCTGTCGGCTGTCGCCGTGGTTGCGACCTGCAGTCTGGCGCTCGCAGCCTGTTCCTCTGGCAAGCTCGGCAGCAAAATCGACCCGAAATATGGTGTCGCGGCCAGCCCGCGCGTGATCGAGCCGGGCCAGCCCGTTCCGAAGGGCGGCGGCACCTATCGCGTCGGCAAGCCGTACAAGGTTGCCGGGCGCACCTATGTCCCGGAAGAGGATCCGAACTACCGCGGCGAGGGTGTCGCGTCGTGGTACGGCGAGGATTTCCACGGCCGGCTCACCGCCAATGGCGAAATCTATGACATGCACGGCATTTCGGCGGCACATCCGACGCTGCCGATGCCGAGCTACGTGCGGGTCACGAACCTGCGCAACAAGCGCTCGCTGATCGTGCGGGTGAATGATCGCGGGCCGTATCACGGCAATCGGGTGATCGACCTGTCGAGCCGGGCGGCCGATCTGCTGGGCTTCCGCGGTCACGGCCTGGGTCGGGTGCGGGTGGAATATGTCGGCCGGGCGCCGCTTGAGGGGTCCGACGATCGCCTACTGATGGCGACCTTGCGCGAGGGCGGGCCGGCCCCGGCCCCGTCCGCCGTGATGGTCGCGTCGGCAAAGCCCTTCGTGCCGGAGGCGCACCGCGTGGTGGCGCGCGGGCCGGCTCCGCTCCCGCCGGAGCGGCCGTTCGATCTCGGGCAGCCGGCCGAACGGGTCGCCGCGGCGCCGCCGGCGCCGGCCGCGCCCGAGCGGGCGGCGGCGCGGGAAATCGCCGTGGCCAATGCCGCGCCGCGGATGAGCTGGCAGGTGGGGCCGCAGCCAGTTACCACCGCGCCAGCCTATGCCCCGGTGGCCGATCCCGGCTTCAGCCTGACCAGCGGCCGCGGCCTGTACTGATCGGGCCTTCTCGACGGATCAGAACGTAGACGGCCGCGCCTTGCGCGCGGAATTGTGTCATTGAACACGTGACCCGTGCTGGTATGGAAGAGGGGCGACTGGTGACGAGGTGGTCGCCGCTCATGACACGATTCGACACATCTATTCCGGCTCATATCTCCATATTCCGGCCCGGCGCCGGTGCCGCTATCCGCTGGGCATGCGCCGTGGTGGCGGGTGCAGCGCTGGCCATGGCCGCGGCCCTGCCTGCGGCTGCCCAAAGCGGCAAGGCGCAGGACGGGTATCAGACGTCGGTGCCGCATGCGATCCTGATCGATGCGGAGAGCGACACCGTTCTTTTCGAAAAGAACGCCGATCAGTTGATGGCGCCTTCGAGCATGGCCAAGTTGATGACGATGGAGTTCGTCTTCAACGAGATCAAGGAAGGCCGGCTCAAGCTCGACGATGTGTTCACCGTGAGCGAGAACGCGTGGCGGCGCGGCGGTGCCCCCTCGGGCGGCTCCACCATGTATGCCGCGCTCAACAGCCAGCTCACGGTGGCCGACCTCATTCAGGGTGTGATCATCCAGTCGGCCAATGACGGCTGCATCATCCTGGCGGAGGGCATTGCCGGCAGCGAGCAGGCCTTCGCGGCGCGGATGGAGCGGCGAGCGCGCGAGCTCGGGCTGACCAAGTCGACTTTCACGAACGCGACCGGCCTTCCGGATCCGGGCCTGCGGGTGACGGCGCGCGAGCTCGCCAAGCTGGCGCAGCACATCATCCGGACCTATCCGGAGTTCTACCGCTATTACGGCGAACGCGAATTCACCTGGAACAAGATCCGGCAACAGAACCGGAATCCGCTGCTGGCCATGGGCATCGGCGCGGACGGGATGAAGACCGGCTACACGCAGGAGGCGGGCTACGGGCTCGTCGGCTCGGCCGTCCAGAACGGGCTGCGCCTGATCGTCGTGGTCAATGGAGCGAAGACGGCGAAAGAGCGCGCGGACGAGGCGCGCAAGCTGCTGGAATGGGGCTTCCGCGGATTCGAGTCGCGCCTGCTGTTCGCCGCGAACGAAACGGTCGGCGAGGCCAAGGTCTATGGCGGCGACAAGGGCAGCGTGCCGCTCGTCGGCGCGCGCGAAATTCGTGTCCTGGTGCCGCGTGCCAGCGACGACAAGCTGATCGCGCGCATCGTCTACGAGGGACCGGTTCCCGCGCCGGTCGAGAAGGGACAGCCGATCGGCGCCCTGAAGGTCTGGCGCAACGACGCGCTCGCGCTGGAGGTGCCGTTGCAGGCGGCCGAGAGTGTCGGCACAGGCACGCTGCCGCAGCGTGCTTTCGATGCGGCCACCGAAATGGTCATCGGCGTCTTCCGGGCCGGGGTGGAGAAACTGTAGGCGTGGCGATGAACCTCACCGCGCAGGGCCGATTCATCACCTTCGAAGGCGGCGAGGGGACCGGCAAGTCGACGCAGGCGAACCTGCTTGCGGCGCGGCTGCGGCCGATCGGGATCGAGGTGCTGGTGACGCGCGAGCCGGGCGGTTCGCCCGGCGCGGAAGCGATCAGGCATGTGCTGCTGTCGGGTGCGGCGAAGCCGCTCGGCACCCATGCGGAGGCACTGCTGTTCGCGGCGGCGCGCGACGATCACGTGCGCCAGACGATCCGGCCGGCACTTGCCCGCGGCGCGTGGGTCATCTGCGACCGGTTCGCGGACTCCACGCGGATCTACCAGGGCACGCTCGGCAATGTCGATCCGCGGGTGATCCGCGGCCTGGAGCGCATCTCGGTCGGGCCGACGCGCCCGGACCTGACGATCGTCCTCGATCTTCCGGCGGAGCTGGGGCTGAAGCGCGCCGCGGCACGGCGCGGTCATGAAAAGGCCGACCGGTTCGAAACCGAAACGCTCGATTTCCACCGCAAGCTGCGCGATGCCTTCCGCGAACTGGCCGAGCGCGAGCCCGAGCGCTGCGTTCTGATCGACGCTTCCGGCGATGTCGACACGGTCGCGAATGCCGTCTGGGCGGCGGTCAATGAGCGCCTGGAGCCGGGCCGAGCACCAGCGGCGACGATCGAGGACCTCGTGCCGTGAGCGACGGGGAAGACGGCGCCGACGCGCCGCATCCGCGGGACACGACCGCCCTCTTTGGCCACGAGACGGCGGAAAACGCGCTGCTCGAAGCCTATCGCAGCGGCCGGTTCGCCCATGCCTGGTTGATCGGCGGGCCGCCGGGAATCGGCAAGGCGACGCTGGCCTATCGCATGGCGAGGTTCGTTCTGGCGCATCCCGATGCCACCGCGCCGGCCGTGCGGAGGGCGACATCGCTCGCCGTCGCCGCCGATCATCCCGTGAGCCGCAAGATCGCGGCGCAGGGCCACCCGGACCTGCTGGTGCTGGAGCGCGGCCGCAGCGACAGCGGCGCGCTGCGCAGCACGATCGCGGTCGACGACGTGCGCCGTACCGTCGGCTTCTTCGGTGCGACGGCGGGCGAGGGCGGCTGGCGCGTCTGTCTGGTCGACGCGGTCGACGATCTGAATGCCGCCGGTGCGAACGCGTTGCTGAAGATCCTCGAAGATCCGCCGGGCCGCGCCTTGTTTCTGCTGATCAGCCATGCGCCGGGACGCGTGCTGCCGACCATCCGCTCGCGCTGCCGTCGCCTGATGCTGCGTCCGCTCGAGGAGCGGGCGCTGGCGCAGGCCCTCGCGGCAGCGGGGCAGGCGCCCGAGGAGGAACTGGCGGAGATCGCCGCCTTCGCCGACGGCAGCGTTGCGCGCGCGCTGAGCCTGGCCGATGCAGGGGCGCGGGCAATGCGCCGCCAAGTCGGCGAAGCGCTCGAAAAATTGCCGGCGGTCGATCCGCTGGCGCTGCATCGCGTAGGGGACGCGCTGGGGCGCGGCGACGATGCCGCCTACGAGGCCTTCATCGGCACCGTGCGCGACTGGCTGTCGCAACAGCTTCATGCCCCGCCGGCGGAGCCGGCCCGCCTTGCGCGGGTGGCAGAGGTATGGGAAAAGGTCAACCGTGCCGCCCGCGAGGCCGAAGTGTTCAATCTCGAGCGAAAACCGCTGGTTTTCGCCGTCTTTGGCCATCTCGCGGAGGCGGTACGCCGCTGATTGTCCAGCGCGGCCGCGAGAGTTTCCTGCATGACGAGCAAGCGTCCCTACTACATTACGACGGCGATCGCCTATCCGAACGGCGCGCCGCATATCGGCCACGCCTATGAGGTGATCGCCACCGACGCGATCGCCCGGTTCATGCGGCTGGACGGCCGCGACGTGTTCTTCCTGACCGGCACCGACGAGCACGGCATGAAGATGCAGCAGACGGCGGCGAAGGAGGGCATCACGCCGCGCGAGCTGCTGGATCGCAACGTGCCGCGGTTCCGCGCCATGGTCGAGCGGATGAACTGTTCGAACGACGACTTCATCCGGACCACCGACGAGCGGCACCGCCGCTCGTCCATGGCGATCTGGGAGCGGATGGCCGCGGCCGGGGACATCTACCTGTCGAAATATTCGGGCTGGTACTCGGTTCGCGACGAGGCCTTCTACGGCGAAAAGGAAACGGTCGTCGGCGAGGACAACGTGCGGCGCGGGCCGACCGGCACGCCGGTCGAATGGGTGGAGGAGGAGAGCTACTTCTTCCGCCTTTCGGCCTACCAGGACAAGCTGCTCGACCTCTATGCGCGGCAGCCGGATTTCGTGCTGCCGGAGACGCGGCTCAACGAGGTGGTGAGCTTCGTCAAGGGCGGGCTGCAGGACCTGTCGATCTCGCGCACGACGTTCAACTGGGGCATTCCGGTGCCGGGCGACCCCAAGCACATCATGTATGTGTGGGTCGACGCCCTTACGAACTACATCACCGGCGTCGGCTTTCCCGACACGGAGAGCGACACGTTCCAGCGCTACTGGCCTGCCGATCTGCACGTGATCGGCAAGGACATCGTGCGGTTCCATGCGGTGTACTGGCCGGCATTCCTGATGTCGGCGGGCCTGCCGCTGCCGCGGCGGGTGTTCGGCCACGGCTTTCTGTTCAACCGCGGCGAGAAGATGTCGAAGTCGGTCGGCAATGTGATCGACCCGTTCTCGCTGGCGGACGCCTATGGCGTCGATCCGCTGCGCTACTTCCTGCTGCGCGAAGTGCCGTTCGGCCAGGACGGCAATTACGGTCACGAGGCGATCGTCGCCCGCATCAATGCCGACCTCGCCAACGATCTCGGCAATCTGGCGCAGCGCTCGCTGTCGATGATCGCCAAGAATTGCGACGGCGTGGTGCCGCAGCCCGGTGCGTTCAGCGACACGGACAAGGCCATCCTCGATCAGGCCGACGCGATGATCGTCAAGGCGCGGGAGGCGATGCAGACGCAGCAACTGCATCAGGTGCTGAACACGGTCTGGGCCGTGGTCGCGGAAGCCAACCGTTATTTCGCCGGCGAGGCCCCTTGGGCGCTGCGCAAGACCGATCCGGCCCGCATGGGGACGGTGCTGTACGTGACGGCGGAAGTGATCCGCCAAGTGGCGGTCCTGGCGCAGCCGTTCATGCCGGAATCCGCGGCGAAACTGCTCGACCTGCTTGCCGTGGGGGCGGAGGCGCGGGACTTCGCGGCGGTGGGGGGGGCAACCCGTCTAACGCCGGGCGTGAGCCTGCCGGCCCCGACGCCCGTGTTCCCGCGTTATGTGGAGCCCGAGACGGCAGTTCCGGCCTGATCGCATGCTCGTCGACAGTCATTGCCATCTCGACTTTCCGGATTTCGCGGACGAAATGGACGCGATCGTCGCGCGTGCGCGGGCGGCAGGGATCAGCCGCCTATTGACGATCTCCACGCGGGTACGGCGACAGAGCGAGTTGCTGGCCCTGGCTGCGCGCTTCGACGACGTCTACTGCTCAGTCGGCACCCATCCACACAATGCGCATGAGGAGCTCGACGTCACCGCCGATGCGCTGGTCGCGCTGGCGCAGCATCCGAAAGTCGTGGCGATCGGCGAGGCGGGGCTCGACTATCATTACGATCTGAGCCCGCGCGACGCGCAGCGGCAGGGTTTCCTGACGCATATCGCCGCCGCGCGTGCGACCGGCCTGCCGCTGGTGATCCATGCCCGCGAGGCCGATGCCGACATGATGCAAATCCTGGAGGAAGAGACCGCGCGCGGGCCGTTTCCCGCAGTGCTGCACTGTTTCACCGGGTCGCGCGAATTGGCGCTGAAGGGTATCGAACTCGGCCTCTACGTCTCCTTTTCGGGAATTCTGACGTTCAAGAAGTCCGATGAGCTGCGGGCGATCGCCGCTGAATTGCCGGCGGATCGCATTCTGGTCGAGACCGACGCGCCGTATCTGGCGCCAGGGCCGTATCGCGGCAAGCGTAACGAACCGAGTTACGTGGTGGAGACGGCGCGCGTTCTCGCCGCAGCGCGCGGGGTGACGTTCGAGGCGATCGCGCAGCAGACCAGCGACAATTTCTTCGCGCTGTTCCGGAAGGTGCCGCGCCCGGCATCTGCGGCAGCATGAGTGTGACCTTCACCATTCTCGGCTGCGGGTCGTCGGCCGGGGTGCCGCGGCTTGCTTCCGGCTGGGGGGCGTGCGACCCGAAAAATCCGAAGAACCGCCGCCGCCGCTGCTCGATGCTGGTGGAGCGCACGGGCGGCGAGGGACAGACACGCGTCCTGGTCGACACGTCGCCGGATTTGCGCGAACAGTTGCTCGAAGCGGACGTCGACTGGATCGACGGCGTGCTGATCACCCACGAACATGCCGACCATACGCATGGCATCGATGACCTTCGGCCGCTGGTGGTTCATCATCGGAGGCGGATCGACGTCTATCTCGACGACGTGACTGCATCGGCCCTGCGGCTCAAGTTCGGCTATTGCTTCGAGACGCCGCCGGGCAGCAGCTATCCGCCGATCCTCAATGCGCGGCCGATGCAGGTCGGCAAACCGGTCACGGTCGAGGGGGCGGGCGGCGCGATCACGGCATTGCCGTTCCTGCAGGATCATGGCGACATCTCGTCACTCGGGCTGCGGTTCGGCGATCTTGCCTATTCGAGCGACGTCAAGGACCTGCCCGACGACAGCGTTGAAGCGCTGCGCGGCCTGCACGTGTGGATCATCGACGCGCTGCGTTACACGCCGCATCCAACGCACTTCTCCGTGTCCGATGCGCTCGCCTGGATCGAGCGGCTGCGGCCGGAGCGTGCGATCCTGACCAATCTGCATTCCGATCTCGACTACGAAAAGCTGCGGCGCGAACTGCCGGCACATGTCGAGCCTGCTTACGACGGGATGCGCATTGCGCTGTAGGCGCTCGGTCGCTGACGGCTCAGACGCGCGCGTTCTTCTTGCGCCTGATGGCGGCCAGCGGCCGAAGCAAGATCTCGCGGACGGTCGGGCTGTGCAGGCACAGGGCGCCCGTCGTGCCGATCAAAGCGCCGACGATCGTGTCGATCAATCGCGCTTCCATCAAGGTGGCGTCACCGGCCATTCCGAGACCGTTCGCTTCCGCAAGAAGGATCGTCAAGGGCGTGATGAAGACGGCGGCGAAGCCGTAGTGGCGGACCACGATGGTTTCGATGACAAACGTGAGGAGAATTACGGCTGCGGCGATCGCCCAGTCCTGGCGCAGATACGGCAGAATGATCGCCGTTACACCAAGACCCGCCGCCGTTCCCAGAATTCGGTGCAGGCTCCGGCTCCACGATGCGCGAAGCGAGACGCCTTGCATCACGGCAAGGCAGCTCACCGGTACCCAATAGGCCTTTTCGAGCGCGAGCAGGGCCGCAACCGTCAGTGATCCTGCGACAAATACACCGGTGACGACGGAGTCGAGCAGGGCGTTCTGAAGATCAATTTTGGATGGCACGACAGCCGGCTGCGGTGATCGATAGCGAAGAATGTAGGTGCTGTAGAGAACGGCCAGAGCGCAGGCCCACACGCAACCGAAGCTGAAATAGCCGAGCGTTGCCACCACCTCTGTCGGTGCGACGGGGGAGAAGGCGGCGATCGATGCCGCCATGACCATGAACAAGGGGCCGGGCGGGACGAGCGAATGGGCGCGGCAGAAGATCATGGTCAGCGTGGCGACCGCCGCGATCAAGGGAATGGCGGCGGCCGGAAACAAGTTGCCCAGCAGTCCGATGGCATAGCTTCCCAGCATCGCGAAGGCACAGGCCATCATCACCGGGATGCGATGGTGAAGCCGGGTGGCGGGCAGATAAAGAAAGGCAAGGCCCGCCACGGCGCCCAGGCTGCCCGCCTGCATGTGGCCGGTGAGCGCCCCGACAATCATGGGCGCTCCGCTCGCTGCCGCGGCTGCGACCGGCAGCTGCCACGGCCGATCGCTGGATCTGATGGTAACGAGAGATAGCGCCTCTGCCCGGACCGCGAGCCAGAGCCGCTTCCAGCGCGTTGCCTGCATCGGCGGATGCTGACACGCGGTGCCGGCCCGCGCAACGTGCGCGGTGGAGCCAAACGGAGCGCCTACCGCAGAGTCTACGCGACCAACTCGCTGTGGTGTTCTCTGTTCTGCACGCGCCCCCCGTCGGCCGACGGCAATTATTCACCGACGCCGCGCAGGCGCATGGCGGTTGCCATACGCGCCGCTGCGAGGTCCGGGTCTCGCAGGAGACCAGCCTGGCTGGCGAGACGGAACAATTCCACCAGATGAAGGGTGGAGCGCGCGCTCTCCTGGCCGCCGATCATTGTGAAATGCGACTGGAAGCCGTTCAGCCAGGAAAGAAACACGACGCCGGTCTTGTAGAAGCGGGTCGGCGCCTTGAAGATGTGACGTGACAGCGGCACGGTCGGCGCCAAGATCTGCTCGTAGGTTGCCATGTCGCCTTTTGCGAGCGCATCGAGGGCGCTCGCCGCTGCCGGTGCGATAGCATCGAAGATGCCGAGAAGCGCGTCCGAGAAGCGGGATCCGTCGCCGGCAATCAACTGCGGGTAGTTGAAGTCGTCGCCGGTATACATGCGCACGCCTTCGGGCAGGCGCGTGCGCATTGCCACCTCCTTCTCCTCGGAGAGGAGCGAAACTTTGATGCCATCCACTTTGGCCGCGTGGGTCTTGATCACGGCAAGACAGCTCTCCATCGCCTGCCAATGATCGGTATGACCCCAATAGCCCTCCAGAGCGGGATCGAACATCTCGCCGAGCCAATGGAGAATTACCGGTTCGCGTACCTGTGACAGGATCCGGCCATAGACCTCCGCATAGGTGTCCGGGCCGCGGGCGCAGGCGGCGAGCGCCCGGCTAGCCATGAGGATGATGCGCCCGCCGGCTGCTTCCACGGCGGCACACTGCTTCTCGTAGGCCGCGATCACATCCGCAACGGTCACGCCAGGATCAGGCGGGAGATGATCCGTTCCGGCGCCGCAGGCGATGAGCGCGCCGCCGAACGCCCGTGCCTCGGCGACCGAGCGGCGGATCAATTCGAGCGAAGTGGGCCAATCGAGGCCCATGCCGCGCTGCGCAGTGTCCATCGCTTCCGCGACGCCGAGGCCGAGGCTCCACAGGTGTCGCCGATAGGCCAGAGTGGCGTCCCAGTCGATGGCCGGCGTGAGCCACGGATCAACATCGGCGAGCGGGTCGCTGACGACATGCGCGGCGGAGAAGGCGATGCGGCTGCGGACAACGCCTGGCCGACGGGTGAAATCGCGGGGTGGCGGCAGGCGGAAGGTCTCGAGCGTCCCATCCGGCCGGGGCAGTGTCACTTGGGCCATATGAGTCCCCTCGCGAAATCAGGTCAGCATGGCGATGCGCAGCTCATGACGGCGAGCCAATCGCGAAAAAGTCGCAGATCGCATCTACCTGGCCTTCCAGCATGCGGATGCCCCTCTGAACGGCGCAGCCGCGGCGTGTTGCAGCCTCGATCAGTGGCGACGTCTCCGGCTTGAGGATTACGTCCACCACCAGAGCGGTCGGATTGATGCGCACGGGGTCGACGGGGAAGGGATCGCTGGGCTTCATGCCGAGCGGCGTGCAGTTGACCACGACCTCGGAACCTTCAGGCTCCGCAGGGCCGGGCTCGACGACGAGGTCGGGATGCGCGTCGCGCACGCTCGCCACCAGCTGGGAAAGCCTCTCCGCGTCCACATCGAAGAGGCGCATGCGGGCAGGCCGCTCGTCGGCCATGGCGTGGGCGACGGCGCGACCCGCGCCGCCTGCGCCCACGATGAGGATGCTCTTGCCCGCAACGGAACGGCCGCTGTCGGCCAGCGCGCGAACACAACCTTTGCCGTCGAAATTGTCGCCGATCAGGCGCCCGTCATTTGTCTTCCGGATGGCGTTGACAGCACCGATACGGCGCCCGCTCGGAAGCACCTCGTCGAGCAGCTCCAACACAGCGATCTTGTGCGGCACGGTGACGACGATGCCGTCGAGATTGCGCAGGTGGCGGAATGCCGACAGGACGGAGGCGAGATCCTCCGGGACGACATGAATGGGCACAAGCACCGCCTTGGCGCCACGCCGACGAAAAGCCGGATTGAACAGGCCGGGCGATCCGACCTGTGCGATGGGATCGCCGATGATCGCAAACAGCCGTGTCTCTCCGGAGAGGGGTAGCGGCAGGCCGGGAAGATCGGGGATCTGGTTGATCATGCCCCGCTCACGGCTTTGCGGACTTCCGGTTCAGGAACGCCTCCACGCGTCGTTTGCGCTCGGGCGTGTCGAGGATCAGGAAGGCGAGCAGCCGCTCGAGCCGAAGGGATTGGCGAATGGGATGATCCGCCGCTTCGCGCAACACCTCGCGGGCGAAGCGGATGGCGGCGGGACTGCGTTCCGCAACGCCTTGTCCGACCGCGATGGCCTCCTCCACGACCCTCTCCGCCGGGCAGACCCGCGCAGCGATGCCGTAGGCGCCCGCTTCGGTGCCTGTAAGGGTCCGACCCGTCAGGATCAGATCGGCAGCGATGGCGCGGCCGGCCAGTTGCATGATCCGCTGCGTGCCGCCCTGTCCGGCGATGACGCCGATGCCCGTCTCGGGCAGGGCCAAGCGGGCGTCCTCGGCGCAGACGATGATGTCGCAGGAAAGGGCGAGTTCGAAGCCGCCGCCGACCGCATGGCCGCGCACGGCGGCGATGGTGGGTTTGCGCGCCTGCGCAAAGCGGTCGAACTCCTCGAGCCAGTCGTCGAGCACCGCGTCGACGGCGGTCAGGCGATGGACTTCGGTCAGATCGGCGCCGACCGAGAAATGGGTGGGCGTACCGGCCAGCACGAGGGCATGGACTGCCGGATCCCGTTCCGCATCCTCCAGCGCGCGGACGAGGTCGCGGGCGAGTTCTCGCGAGAGCGGATTGCCCCGGCGCGGCTGGCCGGTCATGGTCACC
>Ga0164243_10008138_pt1 | contig 15539 bp, 9 predicted proteins | sample OricompcompostOP_FD_108781 | JGI IMG/M metagenome (GOLD analysis project Ga0164243, IMG submission 108781) | Organic Plus compost microbial communities from Emeryville, California, USA - Original compost - Organic plus compost (OP) | ecosystem: Engineered > Solid waste > Mixed feedstock >...
AAGCCGTTCACCACGTCGAGCGCCGACTGCACCTCGCCGAGCGCTGGTGCGAGCCGTTCGAGCAAGCGCGCGCCCGCGTCCGTCGGCGTCACGCTACGGGTGGTGCGGTTCAAGAGACGCACGCCCAGACGTCCCTCGAGCCGTCGGATCGCATCACCCAACCGGGAGGGGCTCGTACCCGACACGCGGGCCGCGCTGCGGAACCCGCCCTCGCGGGCAACGGCGATGAAGGCGGTGAGGTCGGAGAGGTCTTCCATCACTGTGCAGCTTTTCGCACAGCCTGTGCGGATTCCATCTGATTGTCACACAGTCGCGTCGTGGGCAAACAGGACCTCGTCCACATACGAAGGAGAGCCGCATGACTGTCCCCCACGTCGCAGGCAACTACCATCTCGGCGCGCATACCATCCGTCGACTCGGATACGGCGCGATGCAACTCGCCGGACCGAACGCGTTCGGCCCACCCAAGGACAAGAAGGCCGCGATCGCCGTGCTACGCGAGGCGATCGAGCAGGGAATCGATCACATCGACACCAGTGACGCTTACGGTCCCCACGTCACCAACGAGCTCATCCGCGAAGCCCTTCACCCGTATCGCGATGGCCTGGTCATCGTCACGAAGGTCGGCGGCGTTCGTGGGCCAAGTGGCTCGTGGGACCCGGCGTTCTCGGCCGCCGAGATCGAGCAGCAGGTCCACACAAACCTGAGAGGCCTCGCGCTCGACGTGCTCGAGGTCGTGAATCTGCGCGTGATGTTCAACCCCATGGGGCCGACGGAGGGCTCGATCGAGGCGCCGCTCACCGCGCTCGCGGAGTTGCAGCAGCGAGGGCTCGTCAGGCACATCGGCCTGAGCAACGTAACGGTGGCCCAAGTAGCGGAGGGAAGGAAGCTCGCCGACATCGTCTGCGTTCAGAACCTCTACAACATTGCGCATCGCCACGACGACGCGCTAATCGACGAGCTCGCTGCGAGCCGCATCGCCTACGTGCCGTTCTTTCCTCTCGGCGGGTTCTCTCCGCTGCAGTCCAGCATGCTGAAGGATGTGGCTGCGCGCATCGGCGCGACCCCGATGCAGGTCGCGCTCGCGTGGCTCCTGCGGCGCGCGCCCAACATTCTGCTCATCCCAGGCACCTCATCGATCGCGCACCTCAGGGAGAACATCGCCAGCGCGACCATCGCGTTGAGCGCCGAGGATTTGAACACGCTTGATCGGATCGCCGAGGGCCGTTGATGTGCTCTCCCTCGAGCGATGCGAGCAGGCGTGCTCGTGGCCGTCGTTCGACGGGCCATGGCCCGACCACCACGCGGCGCGCTCGTGAACATCATCAGCATGAGCCGATGGAGCGGCTGTTCGACACACGCGGGGCCGGATCCCGCGCCCGGCGCACCGCCAGTATGTGCAAGTTGGACAAGTGGAGCCTGACCCCGGACGTTCCCCGAGCAGGAACACGGGGCCAACGCACGTCCGCCCCCCGGACACAATGCAACTTGACCCAGTTGCGCCTGCCCCGGGCGTCGTCCTCACGTCAGCGAGCGTCTTGGCCCCGGACATGGTGCAAGTTGGACAAGTGGAGCCTGACCCCGGACGTTCATCCATGCCCCTGGCGTCAGCTCGCCCCGCGTGCCGCGATCGTCAGCAACAGAGCAGGCATGCGGACCGGAGAAGCTAGTCGATCAAGGCCGACGCCACGACAAGTGGGCACTATGTGGTGGAGCCGTCTGTGGCATGTCGGGTAGAGGCACCCATCTGCTCTGCGTGCATCGCCGACGGGAACGTCGAGCAACTGGAGCCTGGTTTCCGGCCGAAGAGCCGACGAGCGACCCGCGCCGCAAGCGCCGTGGTCGCGGTGTCCACCGACCGACGTCGAATCGCCGTGATCGCCTGACCGGAGACCGCCAGCGAAGCCGCGATATCGACGCCGCAGATCCCGAGCTCGTCTGCGGCGCGAACCGCGACTTCGCGCCCCAACAGCACCGGTGGCGTTCGTCGCCGGGAGCACAGCTCGGTCAACGACACCCCAACCTCCTCCGCCGTGATGCGCACCACCTCGCGCGGGTCCACGCGGAGATTGGCGCAGCTTCGGGCCAGTAGCGGCACCTCGATACCAGCCCCATCCCCGACGACAGGACTCCCCAGCTCGATGGCGCCGTGACGGCGAGCTTCGCGTCGAACATCGCGAAGCTCGAGCACCTCGCGCTCGTTCGGGCGCGTATCCACCCACCGTTCGAAGTCGTGTCGGTCCAAGAACTCCATCCGCGTCAGCCCTTCGCCGATGTCGAGCCAGGGCGGCGCGGGGGCGATCCCCATGTACGCCGCGTGACTAGTCCACCGGCTGTCCCGCGCTCTGGGGACAACGCCCGCGCGAACTGGATTGTTGTGAATGTAAGCGATCACCGTCGCGATCCCGTCTCGGTGTACTTCGTGATCCGAAGGGCCGCGCGTGAACACCGCACCGATACGCCCGTCGCGGCGATTGACGTACTCCGCGAACGGCGAGTGGACCATACGGATCCACGCGGCAAGCTGCATCGCACCCGCGATCACCGCGAGGTGGATGTGGTTGCTCATGATGGCGTAGGCCAGGCACCTCCAGTCCGTCTCTGCGAGCGAGCGCCCCAGCAAACGAAGATACGTGTCGCGATCGTCGTCGTCTTTGACGAACCACTCACCCGCAACGAAGCGCGCGATCAGGTGATAGACAACTCCGGGCCGAATCGTTCGAAGTCGACGAGGCATGCATTCCTCCTTAAAGAGGCGTCCTCGATACGCCACCGATCTGACAGATCGGCGCACAACGCTCTGTCCGAGTCTCGGACACATGAACACCATACCCGACGCACCCAGACGGTCCGTTCACCGACACGTTCAGCATGCGAGACGTGCCCCCCGGAGTGCGTGTCGGTCGCGGAGTGCAGCTGAAGTGGACGTTGAGGAGCCTGCCCCAGCCCCCGGACGCACGTGGAGCTGAGGGAGCCGGCCCCCGGAGACATCCCGGATGCAGTCGCTTGGACGCAAATGGAATGCCGACTGCCCTCGGACGCCGAGACTACTCGCTCCTCGTCCCGCCCGGCGCACGAATCGCGCCCCCGGAGCGTGCGCCGGTCGCCGCACGCGCAGGAGGCTCGTGGAGTCTGCGTCCGCACGCCCGGACGCAAGTTGAGCAAGTGGAGCCTGACCCCGGACGCTCCTCGGCTACTCGCTCCTCGTCCCGTCCAGCGCACGAACGCGCCCCCGGAGCGTGCGCCAGTCGCCGCACGCGCAGGAGGCTCGTGGAGTCTGCGTCCGGGCGCCCGGACGCAAGTTGAGCAAGTGGAGCCTGACCCCGGACGCTCCTTCTGCGGGAGTCACAGCGCTCCGGATCGCTCCCGCGCTCGACGGCGGAAGCGCGCGCGCGAGGCGTGAGAGGCTCGACGCATGTCAGCGATTGCTCCTCGTGTGGATGTGGTGGCGCCGGGCAGTCTGGTGGAGCTGTTGCAACCGGCGGCCGTGTCGTTCCGCGCGCTCCGCGAGCGATATCGGCCACTGCTCGAGATCGTGCGTGACCTGATCGGCGTCATCCCGAACTGCGATCGGTACCTCGAGATCTGGCCGACGGCGTTTCGCAGCTACAACCTCATGGTCCCGAGCTTCCTGAACCTGCCATCGCTCGTGTGGGGGCTCGGCGCGCCGCGGGCGCCGGTCGCGCTCGCTGCATACGCGGCGAGCCGGGCAGCGGGCTGCATGTACTGCGCGGCGCACGCCTGCTCGTTCGCGCTTCGCCGCGGTGTGAGCGAGCACCAGATCACGAGCCTCGGCCGCAGCGCACGCGAGCGCGCGGCGGTGGCGGTCGCGCAGTCGCTCGCGCGCGTCCCCGTCGACATCACCGGGGCGCGGCGCGACGAGCTGTGCGCGCAGTTCTCCGCGTCGGACGTCGAGTGGATCGTGCTCGCGGTCGCGATGATGGGGTTCCTCGACAAGTTCATGGACACGCTCGGGATCGAGCTCGAAGCACGGGCGGTGACGGAGGTCGAGTCGGTGATCGGCCCCACCGGCTGGACGCCGGGAAAGCACCGCGTGCTCGCGTGCAGCGCGACGGAGATCGCGCGCCCCCGCCGCGGCGACGACCTCGCGATGAAGCTCGACCTCCTGCGCCTCGTTCCGCCGGCGCTCGCGCTCGAGCGTCGCTGGACCCGCGGCGTGCCGGATCGCTGGCCAGCGGTGGGGAAGTACCTGCGTGTCCAGATCGGGCACGACTTCCCGCTGCTCTCTCACCTTCGGCACGCGCGAGCGATCCGCGCGATCGCGACGATCATGCGTGACCACTGCGCCGCCGCTCCCTCGCGCATCGGGCTCGCGACGAAGTACCGCGCTGGTGTCGTGTTCGCGACGGTGGTCGGCGACCACACGCTGGTCGAGGACGTCCGTGCGCTCGCACGCGCCGCGGGCATCCCCGGCGCCGAGCTCGACGCGGCGGCATGCGTCGCCACTCAGGTGACGAACTTCGACGACCACGCCGAGGTCACGCGGTTCGCGCAGGCGCACGGCGTCGAGCTGTTGCTCGCGAAGGCGGCGTCGTACAGCCCGGCCCGAGTCACCCCCGCGGTCGTCGCGCTTGCTGGTTCGCTGCGTGCGCCCGCGATCGTCGAGACCGTCGCTTGGCTGTCGGTCCTGCAGATGTTGCACCGGCTCGGCAGCTTCTACGGCGACGCGCGCCCCACCCGCCCGCGCTCACGTCGCCGTCGCCTCCTCGACGCGGTGCGCGCCCGCCTTCCCTAGCTCGCCGACGCTCGCGCGCCGACCGTCTCGACGAGCGCCCGCTCCTCGCGGCCCCTCGCGTCGGTCGCTGTCGAGTCAGGCGCCACGTACCCCCGGCCGCCCCCTGCTGCGTCCCGACGGGAACCGCCTCGTCGGCCTCGCGGACGAAGCCGCCGCGTGACGTCGAGCGGGTGGAGCCTGGCAGCGGACGACGTTTACAGTGGCCTTCATGGGAACCTGGGGCCCCGGGAACTTCGACAACGACACCGCAGCCGATCATCTCTCCACGTTCACCGCGCGCCTGCGGGACGAGATCGCGGAGGCGATCGCCGGAGGGCCCACGCAGATCGCCGCCGACGAATACGATGGCGTGGCCGTCCCCTGCAACGTCGAGCTGCTGGCGCTGGTGGCCGAGCAACAATGGACAGGGACGGTCCTTCCGGATCCCGCCACGGTGCGCAGCTGGAAGCACACGTACCTGACGATCTGGGATGACTCGATCGACGAGCTGGCTCCAGCTGCCGCGTGGAAAGAGGAGCGACGGGCCGTGCTGGCCAGGTCCTTCGACCGCCTCGCGCGCGCGAGCGAGCGACTGCACGGCGCCTCGTCCCCGACGTCCCCGACGGAGCGCAAGCGTGTTGCCCGCGGGGCACGACAGCGACCGAAGAAGACAGCGGCAGGGTCCCGGAAGACGTGAGCCTCGTGCGAGGCGCTCCTCGACCGCGCGCTCGGCCACTCCTCCTGTCGCGTGATGTCGAGGCGGGGCTGTCCGGGGTCACGCCGCGCGCAGCGTCGCTCCCCGCGACGCGTGCTGGTCGCGTCGAGCAGTCCGGGGTCAGGTTCCAATCGTCGAGCTTGCTCGATCGCCACACCCAGCGGAGCTGTTTCTCGACGATCACGCCCCAGGCGAGCAGCCTGGACTTCGGCGCAGCCTCCGTGGACGACGAGGAAGCCGACGAGCCGCCCCATGCCACGTCGAGCCTACCCTAGCTCGTGGTGACGCGCGCGCCGGCCTTCTTCACGAGGGCGCGCTCCTCGCGGCTCTTGGCCGTCAGGAGCGCGGGCCGGACCGCGAGGATCTTGTCGCCCACGGGGCTCGCGAGCCCCGGCTGGTCCTTGACGATGTCGAGCAACGCCGACGCCCGCGCGACGAAGTCGTCGGCGCTCGCGATCGTGGCGACGCGGTCGAGCAGAGCCGGCAGCAGCGCCTCGGGGCGCAGCGACTCGAGGACGGTGCGCGCGGTCGCGCGCTTGAGCAGGCCCGGGTTGCGCTCGAGGACCTCGATCAGGAACGGGATGGCCGCGCTGCCGATGGCGGCCAGCGACTCGGAGACGACCTCGGGGAGCCAGGCCGCCTCGTACGCCGCGACGAGGGCGTCGATCGCGCGCACGTCGCCGAGGTACCCGAGCGCATACGCCGCGGTCTTCGCGGCCGCGTGACGATCCTTGCGCGCGTACAGCGCCGTGCAGAACGTCTCGACGCTCTCGGCGTCACCCAGCCGACCGAGCGCGCGGCCCGCCGCGTCGCGGACGTCGTCCGAGATGTCGCCGGCGAAGCTCAGCCGGAGCAGAGGGATCGCGCCCACGTCGCCCGCATCGGCGAGCAGCTCCGCGGCGCGCGCGCGTTGCTCCTTCGTGCCGGCGTCGAGCAGCTGCGCGCGGTACTCGGCGAGCCGCGCCTCGTCGGTGACCACGATCCCGGCGAGCCGGCCCATCGCCGCGCGCGCCATGTTACGCAGCGTGGAGTCGGCGTGCGAGGTCGAGACCGCGTGCAGGAGCGCGCGCGCCACGTCGCCTCCGATCGACTCGACCACGCGCAACGCGGTGATCGACGCCATCCGCGGGTGACCGGTGCGCCGCACGCGCTGGACGCTTTCCGACGACGTCGAGGTGTCGAGCAAGATCGAGCGCGCGGAGGCGAGCGCGGCGTCGGGCAGTCGCTGCGCCGCGAGCGCGATGAACGGCGACGCACTGCCGTCGGCCCACACCGGGTACACGGTCTCGATCAGTCGCTCGGCCGGCACGGTCTCGTAGTAGCGCGCAGCGAGCGCGCCGGCCTCGAACCGGTTGATCTCGCCGCGCGTGAGCCTGCGCGCGATGACCTCCGGCGGGTGGATCTCCGCGTCCTTGCGCACGTACACGCTCGCGAACATCGGCGACGCGGCGAGCTCGTCGCGGTCGACCTGGGCCGCACCGGCGAGCCGCGCGAGCGCGATACCGAGCACCTGGTGGAGCTTGATCACGTCATCGAGTCGCGCGGCCGCATCCTCACGGGTGGCGGTCTGCCTGAGCAGCTCGGCCTGCTTGGCGAGCCCGAGCTCGCCGAGGCGCACGGCCATCGCCTCGACCCGGCGCGGCGTCACCGAGACGAGCCCGGTGTACACGAGGCTCGCGATCTCCTCGCGGATCTCGCCGAGCGCGACCGCGGCCGTCGATAGTCCGAGAGCGCGCGCGGTCAGCGCCCAGTTCGAGCGCCCACGTGACGTGGGCTCCGCGAACTTGACCTTGCGACTTCCCGCGAGCGCCGCGGTCACGCCCACGGCGATCGTGCGGAGCTCGCGCCGCCCGTTGTGGGTCACCACGACCGCGAGGGGCGCGAGCGTGGGCAGCGCGCCGTCGAGCCCGAGGTCACCGATCACGACGTCGAGCGCGGCCCCCGCGAGCGCGGTCGCGAGCCGGTCCGCCGCCGCGTCGTCGTCGGGCAGGAAGATCGCCGCCCCGTCCTTGTCGGCGAGCTGTAGCCGACCGCGATCGGCGATCAGCATGTCGCACGCGATCGTGACGGGCAGCGTCTCGGGCGCGAACACGTCCTTCTTGTGCTCGGCGAGCGCCGCCAGCGCCTGCTTGACGCTCGGCATCGCGCGCTCGACGAGCGCATCGAGCGACTGCGCGGTCAGCGGCGCTACCGTCCCGGGAGTCTCGAGATCGGTCCGGCGCGGCGCGTACCCTGGGTACAGCCCGCCGCCCGCACCGACGAGCAACCGGCCCGCGTAGCTCGGCTTCGGGGGTGTGCGCCGCGCGAGGAACGCGGGGAGGATCTGCTTCTCCGTGTAGTGGTCGCCGGTGCGCAGATCGACGAACCGCGACTCGCGGATCGTGAACGCATCGGGCGTGACGTGCTGGAGGAACGCGACCTCGACGAGCTCGAGCCCGGCGACCGGCGCGCGATCCTTCTTCGTCCACGTCTTGCCGATCAGCTCCTCGACGTGACGCTCCTCGAGCGGCTCGCCGGCCACGTGCTTCTCGAGCTTGCGCGCGGTGAGGAGGAGATCGCCGAGCAGCTCGGTGTACGCGAGCTCGTCGAAGTGCTCGCCGCGCGTCTGCGCGAGAAGATCCGAGAGCGAGATCGTCTTCGCCGACAGCCGTCGCAGCTTGTGCTCGCGCAGGTTCTCGCCGAGCGCGCGGACCTGAGCGGCGCGATCCTCGGCGAGCGAGGCGGCTCCCGCGACCGCGAGCTCGCGCACGAGCGTCGCGACCTGCTCGGCGCCCTTGCCGATCAGCTCCTTCGCGGAGACCTTGCCGGTCTTGACCCGCTTCTTCTTGGCCTCCGCCTGCCCGGGCGGCGGCGCGTCGGACACCGCGAACGCGTCGGGCGTGCGCTGCCACGCGACGAGGAGACCCGCGGCGTGCTTGCAGAACGGGCGGCTGCGCGCCGCCATGCACGAGCAGCGCCCCCGCCAGCCAGCCTTGTCGTCGAAGCTCGCCTGGACCTTGTAGACCGTCGAGCCCTGCGCGTCGGCGAACAGCTTGTTCTCGTAACGTGCCAGGTGCGAGAGGTCGCCTTGATCGACCACGCGCGCGCCCTTCGCGAGCTCGGTGGGATCGGTGACGACCGCGCGCAGCTCCGCGACGGTGAGCCTCGGGGCACTAGCCATGACGCGCTCCCTCTTCGGCGATCACGCTCGCCGGGTCCTGGTTCGTCATGATGCGCTCGACGACGCGGACGAGTAGCTTCGGCGTGCACCCGAAGCACACCGCCCCGAGCGCGGTCAGCTGCGACGCGAGCTCGTGGTCGTAGCTCGGCCGGCCGCCCTCACCGAGCGCGAGCAGCACGAGCACCTTGACCTTGGACTCGACGAGCTGGCGGACACGCGCGACGAGCGACACCGCGTCCCCACCCTCGAACAGATCCGTGATCAGGAGGAAGATCGTCTTCTCCGGCTGCTCGATGAAGTGCTCCTGCGCGTACGCGACGGCGCGGTTGATGTCCGTGCCGCCGCCGAGCTGCGACGCGAACAGCACCTCGACGGGATCGACGAGCAATGGCGTGACGTCGACGACCTCGGTGTCGAAGAACAGGAGGCGCGTGCGCAGCACGTCCAGCGACGCGAAGATCGCCGCCATCACCGAGCTGTAGACAACGCTCGGCGCCATCGATCCCGACTGGTCGACGCACAGCACGACGTCCCAGTCGTGGCGGCGGCGCTGGTTCGACCAGAAGTAGATGCGTTCGGGCACGATGCGCTGCCGCTCGCGGTCCCAGCCGCGCAGGTTCCTGTCGATCGTCTTCTTCCAGTCGATGTTGCGCGCGACCTTGAGCGGGCTGTTCGCGTTCCGGCGCACGGCGCCGAGCAGCGCGGTGCGGGTCTCGCTCTCGAGCGCCTTGCGCAGATCGTCGACGACCTCCTTCACGATCTGCCGCGCGATGTCCTTCGCGCGATCCGGCACGAGCTGGCGCGCCCCGAGGAGCGTGGCGACGAGCTCGACGTTCTTCTCGAGGAGCGGCAGCGTCTCCGGCTCGAACAAGAGCTCGGTCAGGTTCTTGCGCTCGATCGCGTCCTTCTGGACGAGCGCCACGACGTCGGTCGAGAAGAACTCGCGCAACAAACCGAGCCACGTCGGCAGGTACGGTCGCGAGCCACCGCTGCCGCCGCGCCGCTCGCCCGGGTCGTACGCGAACCCGAGCGCCTCGTCGAAGTCCGCGAGCCGCTTGCCGTCGACGCCGTCGATCCCCGCGCCCGCGCCCTGGAGCATGCGAAGTCCGAGCTCGGGCGCGGCCTTCTCGGCCTCGGGGCCGAGCGCGAGCCGCCACCGCAAGAGCGCGACCGCGTCGTCGGAGGACATCCCGGCTGGCTTGGCACCCTTCGTCATAGCAGGTCGTCCAGATCGTCCATGGCCTTCGCGATGTCCTCGCTCATCGCCTCGAGCTTCTCCACGTCCTTCTGTGCGAGGACCTGCTTCGCCGTGGTCGCGTGCTCGCCGAGCGCGCGCAGCGCGAGCAGGTTCTCGAGCAGGTAGCGCCGCTCTGTCGCGCCGAGGCCGGAGAACGCGCGGCGCACGACCGGCAGGACGTCGCGGAAGCGGTCCGGCGGGATCGCCTGCAGGAACGCGTCGAGCGCGCCGACGACGGCGCGGTTCTTGACGAGCACGAGCGCGTTCACGGACAGGAAGCCCTCGAGGAACTCGGCGCCCGCGCGCGGCTCGACGGTGTTCGACAGCCGCAGCCCGACGAGCGTGACGACCGCCTCCTCGTCGAGCCGCTCCGCGAGGTAGAGCAGCCCGGCGAGCATGCCCGCGCACGCGGCGTGGATCCGCTCGCTGCGCGCGAGCGCGTCGGCGGTCTGGAACCACAGGGTCGTGTCGAACCGCGCCTGGCTGACCGCGATCTCGTGGAGGATCCGGATCGCCTCGCGCGCCGGCGCGATCGCCTCGTCGTCCCCGATCGACGCACCCTCGACGCGCAGCACGGCGCGCGTGAATGTCTTGTCCGCGAGCTCGGCGATCACGGCCTCGGCGCCCGCGACCTGCGCCCGCGACGTCCCGTAGCTGACGAGCCCCGACAGCGCGCGGGTAGCGCGCGCGAGTGACAGCACGTCGTCGTCGACGGCGGCGAGCCGCTCGGTCGCGGCCAGCGCCTCGGGGACGACCTGGGGCGCCGCGGTCACGACCGCCTCCATCAGCACGTTCGCCGCCGCGGCAGCTCCGATCGTCTGCGCGAGCGCCTCGGCGAGCCGGCGCTCGGTGACCTGGAGCAGCGTGTCGCCATACACGATGCGCTCGACGAGCGCGACGTCGGTCGACGGCGTCCACTGCGCGGTCCAGTGCTCGCGCACGCGCGACAGCGCCGCCACGCCGCCGGCCTCCTCGTCGGAGGACCGGCCCTGGAGTGCCGTCGCCTGCGAGCCGCGATAGCTCGCGTACGGCACGTCGGCGACGCGCAGCCGGTGGAGGAACACGCTCGTCTGCGCCTGCACCGGATCGCCGAGCTTGAGCGTGAAGTCCTCGGGCTCGTCCGTGCGCGGCAGCCCCTTTGCTTCGACCTCGCGCCAGAACTCGGTCTGCAGCGAGTTCTGACCGATCCGCGCGCCGACCTTGCCCACGGTCTTTCCCACGACGGTCGGCCACAGGAACTCGTCGATGTACGTGCCGTCGCCGCGGCACATCGTGGCCACGGTCGCCTCGCGGATCTCGTCGAGGCCCGGCGCGTGTTTGTCGCGGAGCTGCGCGAGCGTGACCGCGAGCCGGTACGCCTCGATCGTGTCGGCGAGCGACGCCGCGAACCCGCGCACGCGCAGGTGCTCGCAGAACTCGATCAGGACCTCGAGCGTCGCGCGCGTGTAGTCGCAGCCGGCGTCGTGCGCCTTCTGGTAATAGCGCGGCGCGCGGTTGCCGGCGCCGTAGCCGACCTGGCCGGCGAGCCGTGTGAAGCTGTACGGGATCACGGTGAGCTCGGTGGGCAGGCTCGCGGTGAATCGGCCCTCGAGCGCCGGATCGACATCCCCGGTGACGAGCGCCGCGGCGTGAGCCGCACCGACGACGACGGCGAGCTTCTCCGGCGCGACCCCGGCCTCGATCGCCTCGCGGATGTGGCGGGCCATCCGGGCGTCGCGCGCCCGGTGATAGTCGAGCCGGTGCTCGTGACGCGTGACCTCCCCCCACGCCATCAGCGCGGCCGCGAAGTCATCGGGCGCGTGGTCCGGCGCCTCGAACCACGCCTCCCACAGCTCCTCGAACGAGCGGAATCCATGCGCGAGGGCGAGCGCGTGCTCTCCCGGCGTGTCGGTCGTGTCCTCGCTCGGAGGGAGATCGCGCTCGGGCTCGACGTCGGGCGCCGGCTCGCCGCCCTCGTCGTCGTCGCGCGAGGCCAGCGCCTCGCCCGTCGTGATGTCGATGAGCTCGACGGGCACGCGGCGCTCGTGCGCCCACTTCAGCGCGACGTACTCCGGCGAGTACGACGCCATCGGATACACGAGGCTGTGCGTCGGACCCTCGGTGCGATACCCGAGGATCGCGATCGGCGGGACGGTGTCGGCGTCGAACAGATACGGGATCAGCCGCTCCGCGTCGCGCGGCCCCTCGACGAGCACGCGGGCGGGCTGCACGCGATCGAGGTACGCCACGAGCGCCGCCGACACCCGCGGCGAGTGGTGACGCACCGGAAAGATCGCGGCCTTCGAGAACACGTGCGTGGGTCCCGTGCCTGCCCTAGCCCTGGCCTTGCCCTGCGCGCACGTGCTGCTTCGCCGACGCGTAGAGCTCCTTCCACGGCGCGGGGCGGCCCTTGGCCACGGTCTCGAGGTACTCGCGCAGCACCTTGATGTCGTCGGCGTTCTCCTTCTGGATCGCGCCGACGAGCGAGCGCGTGATGTCCGCGGCGGTCACCTTCCCGCCGCCGAAGCTCTGCGCGAGGATCCCGCTGTTGAACAGCACGCTGATCGCCTCGGCGGTGGACAGCACCGAGCCCGGCTGTCGGATCTTGGTCTTGCCGTCCTTCGTCACGCCGGCGCGCATCTCCTGGAACATCGTGACGAGCATCCGCGCGATCTCGGCGGGCGGCTCGGCGCCGACCTGATAGTCGCCGCGCAGCTCGGCCTCGCGACGTGTCACGATCCGGATCTCCTGCTCGAGATCCTCGACGACGGGCACCGTCACGAAGTTGAACCGCCGCTTGAGCGCCGCGCTCATCTCGTTGACCCCGCGGTCGCGCGTGTTCGCGGTCGCGATGATGTTGAACCCGCGCTGCGCCGTCACGATCTCGCCGAGCTCGGGGATGCTCGTCTGCTTTTCGGACAGGATCGAGATCAGCGAGTCCTGAATCTCGCTGCTCGTGCGCGTGATCTCCTCGAACCGCGCGATCTTGCCCTCGCGCATCGCGCGCAGGATCGGCGACGCCACGAGCGCCTTGTGGCTCGGCCCCTCCGCGAGCAGGAGCGCGTAGTTCCAGCCGTACTTGATGTGCTCCTCGCTCGTACCGGCGGTGCCCTGCACGACGAGCGCGCTCGTCCCGCTGATCGCCGCACTAAGGTGCTCGCTGAGCCAGCTCTTCGCGGTCCCCGGCTCGCCCGCGAGCATCAGCGCGCGATCCGAGGCCAGGGTCGCGATCGCGACCTGCACGAGCGAGCGGTCGCCGATGTACTTCGGGGTGATCGTGACGCCGCCGACGGGCTTGTCGCTGCCGAGGATGTAGGTCTCGACCGCCTTCGGCGACAGCGCCCAGCCGGGCGGCTTCGCGGCCTTGTCGCTCGCGGCGAGCGCCTGGAGCTCTGCCTCGTACTTGCGTTCCGCCGGCAAACGAATCTCGGCCATGGATCCTCCGAGGCGGAAGATACATCCGCGATCGCGTTCACGGTATATGGGCCGAATGCGAGCTTTCCTCGTATCTGTGGTGGCGATCTCGTCGCTGGTCGCGTGCAACAAGGAACCGGGCTCGCCACGCACCAACGCGCCCGCGTCTCCGCGCGCGCCATCCTCGACGCAAGATCAGGACGAGCTGTGGGCGCTCGCGCCGGCGGGTGCCGAGACGGGCATCGTCGTGTCCGCGCGCGGGCTCGCGCACCTCGAAGGTGCCCTGCACGCGCTTCGGCAGTTCACGGCCACGGCACCGGACCTCGCGCCGTGGCACGACCGGCTCGCTCGCGCGCTCGAGCAAGGCTTCGGCACGCGCGAGCCGAACCTCGCGACGTTGGGGATGACGGCGGAGAAGGGCTTCGCGTACTACGTGCGGTCCGATGGCAGCATGGTCGCGATCCTGCCGGTGGTCGATCGTGACAACTTCGCGAAGTTCGCGACGGAGCGCCTGGGCATCCCACCCCAGATGCTCGGCGAGCTGTGCAAGGAGGTCCGCGGCGTGTACGCCTGCGGGCTCGGCGTCGCGCCCGAGACGTTCGGTGGAGGAACCCTGCGCGCGAAGCTCGAGCTGGTAGCCGCGCGCGGAGACATCGAGCTCGTGCACAGCGGCCCCGTTCGGGGCAAGCCGGTGACCGCCGCGGGTGTGCTCCAGCTCGCTCGCGGAGCGGGCGTGCTCCGCGTCGCCATCGAGGGGCTCCCATGGCCGGAGATGAGACACCTCACGAGCGCGCGTCCGCGTGTCCACGCGGAGACCGCCGGGTTCGCGATGATGAACGTCGGTGCCCTGCGCGATCTGGTACCTCCGCTGCCGGTGGTCCCGGGCGTCTCTGCCGCCGAGCTCGTGCGCTCCATCGCCGGCCCGCTCACCGCCACGATCGCCGCGGGCGCCCAAGCGGGCTACGAGATCACTCTGCCGCTCTCGGATCCCAGCGCGGCCGGAAGGCTCGTCGCGAGCTGCGACCAGCTGTTTCCGCTGCGCGCGACCGTGAAAGACGGCACGTGTCGCGTCGCGATCCCCGAGCTGAAGACGAGCATCGAGGCATGGATCGAGGGCAACGCGTTGCGCGTCGGAAGAAAGGGCGTGACCTCCGGCCCCACGGTGGCGGCGGCCTCCGCCATCCGACTGTCCGCGATCGGCGAGGAGATCGCAGGCAATGACTGGTTCGTGGCCTCCTACGGTCGGGGATCGATCTTCGCGGAGGTGCCGGTCACGCACGTGGAGCTGTCGAGCGCGCCGCTGCCGATCGAAGCGTTGCTCGCGCTACGCGCGGTGGCGATGATGAACGAGGTCGGGATCGCGGTGCGCGTCGACGCCGGCGTCGTCCACCTCGTCGGCAGCGTGCGTACGGCGTGGAGCAATCCCGATGACGTCCTGGCCAAGCTCGTGGCGATCACGCCGCAGCAGATCGTCGAGGGCAAGGCCGCTACCGCTGGTAAGGCCATCGCCGATGCCGCACCCGGCTCGCCCTTCGCGGCGGATCGCGCCGCCGGCTTCGGTGGCATGGTCGTCGCGGCCTCGGCGCTCGGCGTGCTCGCGTCCATCGCGATCCCTGCCTTCATGGACTACACGAAGAAGTCGAAGCCGACGGAGACCAGCGTGACGCTCGAGCGCCTCGCCAAGAACCTGAAGGTCGCGCAGCGCACGCACGGCGAGTTCCCGAAGGGAAGCGTGCCGCCGACTCCCTCGCGTTCGTGCTGCGCGTTCCGCGACGGCAGGTGCTCCGAGCCTGCGGCCTGGAACCACCCGATCTGGAACCAGCTCGACTTCGCGATGGAGGCCCCCCACTTCTTCCGCTACGCGTACGACTCCGACGGCACCACGTTCATGGTCCGCGCGATCGGCGATCTCGACTGCGACGGCAACGAGATCACGTACACGCTGAGCGGCTCGATCGACGACCAGGGCAACGTCGTCACGAACCTGCTCGCGCCGGCGCCCAACGCCGACTGATCGCCCGGGGGGGGGGCAGACCCCACTTGCCCAACTTCCAGCCTGTCCGGCGTCCGGGGTCAGACCCCACTTGCCCAACTTCCAGCCTGTCCGGCGTCCGGGGGTCAGACCCCACTTGCCCAACTTCCGGCCTGTCCGGCGTCCGGGGGTCAGACCCCACTTGCCCAACTTTCCAGCCTGTCCGGCGTCCGGGGATGACCGGACGGGATGACCCGAAGGATGACCGCACGGGGACGGGATAACCGCACGGGATACCGGACGGGATACCGGAGGGATGACCGGACA
>Ga0164243_10008139_pt1 | contig 15537 bp, 13 predicted proteins | sample OricompcompostOP_FD_108781 | JGI IMG/M metagenome (GOLD analysis project Ga0164243, IMG submission 108781) | Organic Plus compost microbial communities from Emeryville, California, USA - Original compost - Organic plus compost (OP) | ecosystem: Engineered > Solid waste > Mixed feedstock >...
CCGGGGAAATCTCCCGCCCGCTCAGCGGTTCCAGCCGAGGGCGGCGCAGTAGATCCAGGCCATGAACGCGTCGGGATGGTCGCCCCAGGTGTCGATGGCCCGGATCGTGGCGTCCAGCTCCTCCTTGGTCGCCCAGCCCTGCTCGAGGATCGTCTCCGACATCGACGGCGCGCGGAACATGCCGATCGCGACGTCGGCCATCCAGCGGGCGCCCTGGGCGTCGCCGTACACCTCGGGGGTCAGCGCGTGGCCCTCGGTGCGGGTGAAGCCGGCCTCGCGGAGCAGGCTGCGCAGGTGGCGCGAGTAGCGGGTGTTGCCGCCCTCGTGGGCGACGACCTTCTCGAAGAGGCGCGGCCCCAGCTCGAGGCCGGGGACGTCGGGGGAGAAGACCATCGTGGAGATGTCGTCGTCGGACACCGCGACGACGCCGTCGGGCCGGAGCACCCGGCGCATCTCGCGCAGCGCGTCGACGGGCCGGCGCAGGTAGAGCAGCACGGCGTTGGCGTAGACCACGTCGAACGACGCGTCCGGGAACGGCAGCGAGTACGCCGTGCCCTCGACGAACTCCGCGGGGAGCCCGCCCATCCGCGCGTTGGCGCGGCCCACGGCGAGCTGGCCCTCGTCCGGGTCGACGCCGACGACCCGGGCCGCCCCGGTGGTCGCCGCGACGTCGAGCAGCAGCGCGCCGACCCCGCAGCCGACCTCGAGGATCTCCAGCCCCGGTCGCAGGTGCGGGAGGAGGAAGGGCAGGAACGTGCGGGCCTGGCGTGACGCGACGTACCCGTGCTGGACGCTCGGGTCGATCGGGTACCGCTCCGTCGTCTCCACGGGCGGCAGCCTAGATCGGCGTCAGTCGGCCGCCCACTCGGATTTCCAGCCCTCCACCTCGTCGGCGCGGCGGGCGGCGGGGCCGGTGTAGATCGCGGAGGGCCGGATCAGCCGGCCGGTGCGCTTCTGCTCGAGGATGTGCGCGGACCAGCCGCCGGTGCGCGCGCAGGTGAACATCGAGGTGAACATGTGCGCGGGCACCTCGGCGAAGTCGAGCACGATCGCGGCCCAGAACTCGACGTTGGTCTCCAGCACCCGGTCCGGCCGGCGCTCGCGGAGCTCGGCCAGCGCGGCCTTCTCGAGCGCCTCGGCGACCTCGTACCGGGGGGCGCCGAGCTCGCGCGCGGTACGACGCAGCACCCGGGCCCGCGGGTCCTCGGCGCGGTAGACCCGGTGGCCGAAGCCCATCAGCCGCTCGCCGGAGTCGAGCACGCTCTTGACGTACGACGTGGCGTCGCCGGTCCGCTCGACCTCCTCGATCATGTGCAGCACCCGCGAGGGGGCGCCGCCGTGCAGCGGGCCGCTCATCGCGCCGATGGCGCCGGAGAACGCGGCGGCGACGTCGGCGCCGGTGCTGGTGATGACGCGCGCGGTGAACGTCGAGGCGTTCATGCCGTGCTCGGCGGCGGAGCTCCAGTACGCGTCGATGGCCCGCACGTGCGCGGGGTCCGCCTCGCCGCGCCAGCGGATGAGGAACCGCTCCGCCAGCGTGCGGCCCTGGTCGACCTCGCTCTGCGGCACCACGGGCCGGCCCAGGCCGCGCGCGGACTGGGCGGCGTAGGACAGCACCATCACCGCGACCCGGGAGAGGTCGAGCCGGGCCTGCTCGTCGCTGATGTCGTAGGTCTGACCCATGCCCAGCATCGGGGCGAGCATCGCCACGGAGGCCTGGACGTCGGCCCGGACGTCGCCGGTGTGGATGGCGATGTTGTACGGCTCGGCCGGAGGCAGGCCGGGGGTGTAGGAACCGTCGACGAGCAGTCCCCAGACGTTCTCGAACGGCACCCGACCGACGATGTCCTCGATGTCGACACCGCGGTAGCGCAGCGCGGAGCCCTCCTTGTCGGGCTCGGCGATCTGCGTCTCGAAGGCGACGACCCCTTCGAGCCCCTCGTGTACCTCGGCCATCCGCGCACTCCTCCTCGCTGCTCCGTCGCCGGTGACGGAGGCAAGGGGACATTCTCCCCGAGGTCCCGGGGCGGCTGAAGACCCGGGTCGCCGGTCAGCCCTGGTCGACGACGATGGTGTGCATCATCGTCAGCACCAACTCGCTCAGCGCCCAGCCGACCGCCGTACCGATCACGATGCCGGCGCCGAGCAGCACGGCGACCACGGCCGCGACGCCGAACCAGCCGCGGCGCAGCGCCCGGGCGGCCTCAGGCGACATGGCTGCGGGTCAGCTCGCGGATGGTCTGCTCGCCGTCGACGAGCAGTCGGAACAGGTGCTCGTAGCCGGCCGCCATCACCGGGAGGTCGAAGTGCTCCTCCACCCAGCGCCGGCAGTCGGCCGGCCGGAGCGTCATCGCCTTCTCCAGCGCGGCGGGCAGCTCGTCGGGGCCGTCCACGATCACGCCGGTGCGCCCGTCGTCGACGACCTCGGGGACGCTGCCCCGGCCGATCGCGGCCACCGGCGTGCCGCAGGCCATCGCCTCGACCATCACCATGCCGAACGGCTCGTCCCACCGGATCGGGAACGCCAGGCACGCCGCCTTGAGGTACAGCTCGCGCTTGAGGGCGGCGTCCGCCTCACCGACGTACTCCGCGTCGGGGCCGAGCATCGGGGCGATCCGCTCCTCGAAGTACCGCCGCTCGCCCGGCTCGTTGAGCTTGCCGGCCAGCACGATGCGGCGGCCGATCGCCCGGGCCGCGCGGATCGCGAGGTCGGGACCCTTGTCGGGGTGGAACCGCCCGATCCACAGCACGTAGTCGTCCTTCGGCGCGCAGAACGGGTACGACGCCACGTCGATCGCGTTGTGGACGGTGCCGACCCAGTTCAGCCGCGGGTTGAGCCGGCGCTGGGCGTCGGAGATCGCGACCAGGTCGACGGTGCGCCCGAGCCGCTCGAAGTAGTCGCCGTTCTCGCCGCGCGACGGGCCGTGCATGGTCACCACCGTCGGCGTGCGGCGGCCGCGGGCCAGCAGGGGACCGGCCAGCGAGTGGTCGTGGATGACGTCCAGGTCCAGGTCGTCGAGCGCCCGCGCCGCCTCCGCGGCCGCCTGCACCTCCGGCACCGGGGTGCCGAGCCGCGCGGACGGGGGCTCGGGGAACACCTGGACGAAGTGCTGCGCCAGGGTGCCGTTGCGGCCGGAGCCGACCAGCGTCACCTCGTGACCCGCGTCGACCAGGCCGTTGACCAGGCCCGCGACGACCGCCTCCGTGCCTCCGTAGCCGGCCGGCGGGATCTCGAACCACGGCGGGGCGACGACCCCGACGCGGAGCGGGTCGGTGCCCTCAGGACCCGTCGAGTGCCGGTGTCGGTCTTGCTGGTCGGAGACAGTCGTCGACATCGTGGTCCTTTCTGTGCGGGCGCGACGCAGCGCGGTCGGAACTTGCAATCGAACGTTTAGTAAACTTAGAACCGGAGTGTCAAGTTTAATGCCGTGAAATGTGGAACTTCTCTCACGACGAAGATGCAACTTAGATCACACTCAGAGTGGAGGTATGGGACGTGGCCCAGGCGGGCACGATCGGTGAGCGCGGACGCCGTACCGGAGGGTCGGAGGCCACCGAGGTGGCCGCCTCGACGCAGGTGCTGGCGCGGGACACCCACGTCACGCTGGTCGAGGGCTCGTCGTTCTGCGTCTCCGACCACGCCGGCGACATCGGGCCCACGGACGCCCGTGGGCTCTTCGTCCGGGACACCCGGCTGCTCTCGCGGTGGGAGCTGTACGTCGACGGCGAGCGGGTGCAGCCGCTGACCGCGGTGTCGCAGCAGCCGTTCGCGTGCCGGTTCCTCGGCCGGGTCGGTGCCCGCCCGGGTCGCGTGGACACCACGCTGGTCGTCGAGCGCCGGCGGTTCGTGGGCCAGGGGATGCGCGAGGACCTGGTGCTGCACAACCACGCCGACGAGGCGGCGGCGGTCGACCTGGTGCTCGCCGTGGACGGCGACTTCGCGGACCTGTTCGAGGTCAAGGAGCAGCGTGCGGTCGGGCGCCGCACCGTGCGCCGGAAGGTGCTCGGCGGCGACCTGCTGCTCTGGCTCGAGGACGCCCCGGAGCGCCGCGGTCTCCGGGTCACGGCGCCGGGCGGCCGGCCTGCGGAGGACGGGCTGACGTTCCGGGCCGTCGTCCCGGCCAAGGGGAGCTGGACCGCGACCGTCGAGGTGGTGCCGAGCGTGCTGGGCGAGGAGCTCGCCGCGCCGTTCCCCGTCGACCGACCGGTGGAGCACGCGGGTCCGTCGCAGCGGATGCGCGGCTGGCAGGCTGCGGCACCGGAGGTCACCGTCGGGCACCCGGTGCTCGACCGGGCCGTGGCGATCGCCCGCCGCGACCTCGGCGCGCTGCGGATCCTCGACCCCGAACACCCCGAGGACGACGTGGTGGCCGCGGGGGCGCCGTGGTTCATGGCGCTCTTCGGCCGCGACTCGCTGCTGACCGGCTCGATGATGCTGCCGTTCTTCCCGGAGCTGGCGCTGGGGACGCTGCGCACCCTGGCCCGGCTGCAGGGCCGCGCGGTCGACGTACGGTCCGAGGAGGAGCCCGGGCGGATCCTGCACGAGGTCCGCCTCGGCGTCGACAACTCGCTGGCCCTGGGCGGCGAGCAGGTCTACTGCGGGTCGATCGACTCGACCCCACTGTTCGTGATGCTTGTCGGCGAGGCGCTGCGCTGGGGCGCGCCCCGGCCGGTGCTCGAGGAGCTCGTGCCGGCCGTGGACGCGGCGCTGCGCTGGATCGAGGAGCACGGCGACCGCGACGGCGACGGCCTCGTGGAGTACCAGCGCGGCACCGACCGCGGGCTGCTCCACCAGGGCTGGAAGGACAGCTTCGACGCGATCTCGTTCTCCGACGGCCGGCAGGCGCGGCCGCCGATCGCGCTGGCCGAGGTGCAGGGCTACTGCTACGCGGCGTACCTCGCCGGTGCCGAGCTGGCCGAGGCGTTCGGGCGCTCCCGCGAGGCGAGCCGGCGGCGCGAGCGGGCCGCCGAGGTCCGGCGCCGCTTCCACGAGGCCTTCTGGATGCCGGACCGGGAGTTCTACGCGGTGGCGCTCGACGCCGACAAGGAGCAGGTCGACACCCGCACCTCCAACATCGGCCAGTGCCTGTGGACCGGGGTGGTCGACGACTCGGTCGCCCGGGTGGTCGCGGACCGGCTGATGTCCCCCGAGCTGTTCACCGGCTTCGGGATCCGCACGCTCGCCTCCGACGAGCGCGCCTTCAACCCGGTCAGCTACCACAACGGCTCGGTCTGGCCGCACGACAGCGTGCTCGCCGCGGCGGGGCTGGCCCGCTACGGCTTCGCCGACGAGGCCGAGCGGCTGCTCGGCGCGCTGCTCGACGCCGCGGAGGCGTTCGGCGGCCGGCTGCCCGAGCTGTTCTGCGGGTTCTCCCGCGACGACGTACCCGTGCCGGTGCCGTACCCGACGTCCTGCTCGCCCCAGGCCTGGGCGGCCGCGGTGCCGTTCCAGGTGCTGCGCACCGGGCTCGGGCTGCGGCCGGACACCGAGCAGGGGACCGTCCTCGCCGAGCGGATGATGCCGCTGCTCGGCTCGGTCGAGGTGCGCGGCCTGCGGGTCGGGGGCCGCTCTTTGAGGCTCACCGCCGACGAGCGCGAGGTGGCGGTCGAACCGGTCGAGGCGGCGGTACGATCCGACACCGGCCGGGAGGTCGAGGAGGACGACACTGCCCCCGACAGCTCTGCCCCCGTGGGACCAGTGGGGAGGTAGCGATAGCGATGCCCGAGAAGCCCGAACGGCAAGAGAGCGAGGCGCTCGACGACTCGTCAGCGCCGTTCTACACGGTCGGGCAGGTCGCTGAGGTCCTGGGCGTGCCGGCGGCCGCGCTCCGGCGTCTCGACGAGCAGGAGATCGTGAGCCCGGGACGGTCCGAGGGCGGCCAGCGGCGGTACAGCCGGGACGAGGTCGAGCGGCTCCGTGAGGTGCTCGCGCTCACCGACCAGGGCGTGACCCTGCCCGGCGTACGCGAGGTGCTCGCGCTGCGCCAGCGGATCAGCGACCTGGAAGAGGAGATCGCCCAGCTCAAGGACGAGGCGTCGGATGGCGACTGAGCCGGGTCTCGACCTGGCGGCGCTGCGCGAGGAGTACTCGCGGGCGGGACTCTCCGAGGACGATCTCGCACCCGACCCGGTGTCGATGTTCCGGCGGTGGTTCGACGAGGCGGTCGCGGCCGGGCTGCACGAGCCCAACGCGATGGTCGTCGCCACCGCCGACGCCGGCGCGCGGCCGTCCGCGCGCCTGGTGCTGCTCAAGGGCCTCTCCGACGAGGGGTTCGTCTTCTACACCAACACCCGGTCCCGCAAGGGGGAGGAGCTGCTCGCCAACCCCGCGTGCGCGCTGCTCTTCCCGTGGCACCCGCTCGAGCGGCAGGTGCGCGTGGACGGGGTCGCCGCGCCGCTGTCGACCGACGCCGTGGCGACGTACTTCGCCACCCGCCCGCGCGGCTCCCAGCTCGGCGCCTGGGCCTCGCACCAGTCCCGCGAGGTGGCCGGCCGCGCGGAGCTGGAGGCGGCGTACGACGAGGTCGCCGCGCGGTTCCCCGAGCCGGAGCCGGTCCCCGTGCCCGAGGAGTGGGGCGGGTACGTCGTCCGCCCCCACGCCGTGGAGTTCTGGCAGGGCCGCCCCGGCCGGATGCACGACCGGCTCGTCTACCGCCGTACCGACGACGACGGCGGCGGCTGGACCACCCACCGCCTGGCGCCGTAGCCGGGTAGTCCCCCATGTTCCTGCACGGACTTCGCGGACATCCCTGCAGGAACACGGGGGACTACCCGTGAATCCAGTTGTGAGTGAGCGCTCACTCATTTATCCTCGCCGGCGATGGAGACGAAGAGGGAGCGCGCGCGGCCGCTGTCGCCGGACGAGCGGAGGGCGGCGATCATCGCCGCGACCCGGCCGCTGCTGATGGAGCACGGGCAGCGCACCACGACCAAGCTCGTGGCCGAGGCCGCGGGGGTCGCGGAGGGCACGATCTTCCGGGTCTTCCCCACCAAGGAGAAGCTCTTCGAGGCGGTGCTCGACGCCGAGTTCGACCCCGAGCCCTTCCTCGACGCGATCGCCCGGATCGACCTCGACCAGCCGCTGCGGGACCGGATGGTGCAGGTGACCACGCTGCTGCAGCGCCGGTTCATCGGCATCTTCCAGCTGATGATCGCGCTGTCGGTCCCGAAGCCCCCCGAGCGGATGCGCAGCCGCGAGCTGCGGCAGCGGCTGGCGAGCGAGGGGATCGTCACGGTGCTCGAGCCGGACGCCGACAAGTTCCGGGTGCCGCTGCTCGAGGTGATCCGCCTGATCCGGCTGCTCACGTTCTCCGGCAGCCACCCGCACATCTCGGAAGGCAGACGCATGGACCCCGAACACATCGTCGACCTGATCCTGCACGGCGTCCTCAAGCCAGGGGTGGAGGACTGATGCTGCTCCGACTCCTGAGGACCTACCTGGCGCCGTACCGCCGCTGGCTCGGCATCATCGTGGTGCTCCAGTTCACCGCGACCGTGGCGATGCTGTTCCTGCCGAGCATCAACGCGGACATCATCGACAAGGGCGTCGCCCGCGGCGACACCGGTTACATCGTCCGCGCCGGCGCGGTGATGCTCGGCGTCTCGCTGCTGCAGATCTGCTGCTCCATCGGGGCGGTCTGGTTCTCCGCCCGTACGGCGATGCGGTTCGGCCACGACCTGCGTGCCGACCTCTTCGACCGGGTGGGCACGTTCTCCCAGCGCGAGGTCACCCACTTCGGCCCGCCGTCGCTGATCACCCGCAACACCAACGACGTTCAGCAGGTGCAGATGCTCGCGCTGATGACCTGCACCATGGCGGTGTCGGTGCCGATCATGATGATCGGCGGGATCCTGATGGCGATGCGCGAGGACCTCGGGCTGTCCTGGCTGCTCGCGGTCGTGGTGCCCGCGCTGTTCCTCTCGGTGGGCTTCGTGGTCTCGCAGATGGTCCCGAGCTTCCGGCTGGTGCAGGAGCGGATCGACGAGGTCAACCGGATCCTGCGCGAGCAGATCACCGGCATCCGGGTGGTGCGCGCGTTCGTGCGCGAGCCGCTCGAGACCGAGCGGTTCGCCCGGGCCAACGACGACCTGACCGCGGTCTCGATCCGCGCCGGGCGGTGGATGGCGACGATGTTCCCGCTCGTGATGCTCGTCGTGAACGTCTCCAGCGTCGCGGTGATCTGGTTCGGCGGCCACCGGGTCAACAGCGGCGAGATGGAGGTGGGCGCGCTGACGGCGTTCCTCACCTACCTGATGCAGATCCTCATGTCGATCATGATGGGGACCTTCATGCTGATGATGGTGCCCCGGTCGTCGGTGTGCGCCGACCGGATCGCCGAGGTCCTCGACACCCGCACCAGCGTCACGCCCCCGGCCGAGCCGGTGACCGAGCTCGCCGTCCGCGGACACCTCGACCTCGACGGCGTCGGCTTCACCTACCCCGGGGCCGAGCAGCCGGTGCTCACCGACGTCTCGTTCAGCGTCCGTCCCGGCGAGACCCTCGCGGTCATCGGCTCCACCGGTGCCGGCAAGACCACGCTGGTCAACCTCGTGCCGCGGCTCTTCGACGCCACCGCCGGGACGATCCGCGTCGACGGCGTCGACGTGCGCGACCTCGACCCCGAGCTGCTGTGGTCGCGGATCGGGCTGGTCCCGCAGAAGGCGTTCCTCTTCACCGGCACCGTCGCCACCAACCTGCGGCACGGCAAGCCGGACGCCACCGACGAGGAGCTGTGGCGGGCGCTCGAGATCGCCCAGGCGAAGGACTTCGTCGCCGCGATGCCCGAGGGCCTCGACTCGCCGATCGTCCAGGGCGGCACCAACGTCTCCGGCGGCCAGCGGCAGCGGCTGGCGATCGCGCGGGCGCTGGTGCGCCGTCCCGAGATCTACCTCTTCGACGACGCGTTCTCCGCGCTCGACCTGGCCACGGACGCCCGGCTCCGCGCGGCGCTCCAGCCCGAGACCCGCGACGCGGCGGTGGTCGTGGTCGCGCAGCGGGTGGCCAGCATCCGCGACGCCGACCGGATCATCGTGCTCGAGGACGGCCGGGTCGTGGGCGACGGCACCCACGCCGAGCTGCTCGCCGGCAACCCGACGTACCAGGAGATCGTCTCCTCCCAGCTCTCCCCCGAGGAGGCCGCATGACCCAGGCACCTCAGAAGATGAAGGAGACCGAGCGCGTCATCGCCGGTCCCGGACCCGGTCGCGGCCCGATGGGCGGCGGCATGGTCGGCCAGAAGGCGATGGACTTCGGCCCGTCCGCGCGGCGGCTGCTGCGCCGGATGGCGCCGGAGCGGTTCAAGGCCGCCGCGGTGGTGCTGCTCGGGATCTGCAGCGTCACGCTGATGGCGCTCGGCCCGCGGCTGCTCGGTCACGCGACCGACCTGGTGTTCGCCGGCTTCCTCGGTCGGCAGATGCCCGACGGCATGACCAAGGACGAGGCGATCGCGGCAGCCGAGGACCGCGGGGAGAGCCAGTTCGCCGACCTGCTGCGCGGCGTCGACCTGGTGCCCGGGCAGGGCGTCGACTTCGGCGCCGTCCGCGACGTGCTGCTGGTCGTGCTGCTGGTGTACGTCGGCGCGTCGGTGCTCAGCTGGCTCCAGGGCTACCTGCTCAACGACGTGGTGCAGAGCGTGGTCCGGCGGATGCGCTCCGACGTCGAGGACAAGGTCAACCGGCTGCCGCTGCCGTACTTCGACCGGCAGCCGCGCGGCGAGCTGCTCTCGCGGGTGACCAACGACATCGACAACGTCTCGCAGACGCTGCAGCAGACGATGAGCCAGCTGATGACCTCGCTGCTCACCGTCGTCGCGGTGCTGTCGATGATGGTCTGGATCTCGCCGCTGCTGGCGCTGATCGCGCTGGTGTCGGTGCCGGTCTCGATGTACGTGACCGCCCGGATCATGAAGAAGTCGCAGAGCAGCTTCATCGACCAGTGGCGGCTGACCGGCCGGCTCAACGCCCACATCGAGGAGACCTACTCCGGCCACGAGCTGGTCACCGTCTTCGGGCGCCGCCAGGAGGTCGCCGAGACGTTCGCCGCGCAGAACGAGGCGCTCAACGACTCGTCGTTCAAGGCCCAGTTCGTGAGCGGGCTGATCATGCCGGTGATGATGTTCATCGGGAACCTCAACTACGTCGTGATCGCCGTCATCGGCGGCCTGCGCGTGGCCAGCGGGTCGCTGTCGCTGGGCGAGGTGCAGGCGTTCATCCAGTACACGCGTCAGTTCACCCAGCCGCTCACGACGGTGGCCTCGATGATGAACCTGCTGCAGTCCGGCGTCGCGTCCGCCGAGCGCGTCTTCGAGCTGCTCGACGCCGACGAGATGAGCGCCGAGGCGCCGGCGCGCACCGAGCCCGCCGTACGACGTGGCGAGGTGGCGTTCGAGCACGTGTCGTTCTCCTACGACCCCGACAAGCCGCTCATCGAGGACCTCTCGCTGGTCGCCCGCCCGGGGCAGACCGTGGCGATCGTCGGCCCGACCGGTGCCGGCAAGACCACGCTGGTCAACCTGGTGATGCGCTTCTACGAGCTCGACGCCGGGCGGATCACGCTCGACGGCACCGACATCACCGAGATGCCGCGGTCCGCGCTGCGCGGGCAGATCGGGATGGTGCTGCAGGACACCTGGCTCTTCGAGGGCACGATCCGTGACAACATCGCCTACGGCCGGCCGGACGCCACCGAGGAGGAGATCCTCGAGGCCGCACGGGCGACGTTCGTGGACCGGTTCGTGCACTCGCTGCCCGACGGGTACGACACCATCGTCGACGAGAACGGCGGCAACCTGTCGGCCGGCGAGCGCCAGCTGGTGACCATCGCCCGCGCGTTCCTCGCCGACCCGGCGCTGCTGATCCTCGACGAGGCGACGTCCTCGGTCGACACCCGCACCGAGCTGCTGCTCCAGCACGCGATGGCCGCGCTGCGCTCGGACCGCACGTCGTTCGTGATCGCGCACCGGCTCTCGACGATCCGTGACGCCGACCTGATCCTGGTGATGGAGGACGGCCGGATCGTCGAGCAGGGCGACCACGACGAGCTGCTGGCCCGGGACGGCGCCTACGCGCGGCTGTACAACGCGCAGTTCGCGGCGGCGCTGGCGTAGGGAAGATTCACCGGTTCACCGGTGAATCTTCCGGTTCGGTGACGAAGGTTCGGCCGAGAACCGTTCATTTCGTCCACCGACCGGGCGGCACCTGTTACCGCGAGTAACATGCAGACGCCCGCGTCGTTGATCCGGACGTGTTCCGCCGGATGTCGGTCCTGGGGTCGTTCGTCGCGCTCGTGTGCGGGCTGCTGCTCGCGGTCGGGCCGCGTACGGCGGACGCCGCGGCGCCGGTCGTCGTCCAGCAGCGGTTCACCGCGTCCGACGGGGTCGAGCTGCAGACCACGCTGACCAGCCAGGGGCCGCTCGAGCCGCGGCCGACGGTGGTGGAGTTCTCGCCGTACGGGCGCGACTCGCAGACCCTCGAGGTCGGGCCGGAGTACAACTTCCTGCTGGTCCAGATCCGCGGCACCGGCGACAGCGACGGGCGCTTCGACGCGCTCGGTCCGCGCAGCCAGCGGGACGTCGTCGAGGTGCTGGAGTGGGCCTGCGAGCAGCCGTTCAGCGACGGGCGGCTGGCGCTCAACGGGTTCTCGGCGAGCGCGATCGTGCTCTACAACTCCTGGCACCAGCACCTGCCGTGCGTCGAGGCGGCGGTGCTGCGGTCGGGCACGTTCGAGCTCTACCGCGACCTGCTGGTGCCCGGCGGGATCACGAACCTGCTGCCCGGCGCCGGAGTGCTCGCGCTGATCGGGGCGCCCGCGCTGGTGCAGGGCCCGGACCGGCTGGCCCGCGACCCGGCCTCGTCGCTCGACACCCTCGCGGGGCTCTTCTCCAGCGGCCTGAACGCCGGTCTGCTGCACCCGACGCTCGACGCCTGGTGGCGCGAGCGCGGCTGGCGCGGCGACGCGAACGACGTACCGGTGCTGATGGTCAACGGGTTCTTCGACGTGGAGTCGCGCGGGGCGTTCCAGGCCTTCCAGGCGCTCGAGGAGGACGGCGCGCACCTGCTGATGGCCGGCGGGCACGACGGGGCGCCGGTCGGCACGGACAACGGCGTCGGCGAGGCGACCGCCTGGCTCGACCACTTCGTCCGCGGTGTCGACAACGGCGTCGAGCAGCACCCGAAGGTCCAGCTGCTGCTGTCGAACGGCGACCGAGAGGACTACCTGGACGGCGACTTCTCGACGGCGAGCGGCGCGTCGTGGCCGATCCCCGGCACGACGTGGACGCCGCTGGCGCTCGACCCCGCGCGCAGCGGGTCCGCGCGGTCGCTCAACGACGGGTCGCTGTCGCTCTCCCGGCCGGCGCGGACGGCACGGCAGTCGTACCTCTCGGTGCCGAGCGTGCCGACGATGACCGACGTACCGAACGCCGCGATCGTGGGGCAGATGGGGTTGAACGCGCTCTTCGACGCCGTCCCCGCGCTGTCGGAGATGAACGTCGCGGAGGCGCTCGGGCTGACGTTCACCACGCCGGCGCTGCAGGAGGACGTGGTCGCCGCCGGCCCGCTCTCGCTCGAGCTGCCGCTGTCCGTGACCACTCCGGAGGCGGGGATCTGGGCGGTGCTCTCCGACGTCGCGCCGGACGGCACGTCCCACCCGCTGACCGTCGGGCGGCTGTCGACGGCGTACCCGGACGTCGACGCGTCCCGCTCGCTGGTCCGGGACGGCGAGGTCGTGCAGCCGTACGGCGACTTCTCGACGCGGTCGCCGGCCGTGCTCAAGGAGCGTCGCTACCGGGTGGAGCTGTGGCCGGTGGGCAACCGGTTCCGAGCCGGCCACCGGATCCGGCTGCAGCTCGTCGGCGTCTCGGCCGCCTCCCCGCTGAGCCTGCCCTCGCTCAACACGGTGCGCGTGGGCGGTCTGGACGGCGCCCGGCTGCTGTTCCCGGTGCTGCCCGGGAGCGACCTGGTCGGCGCGCTCGGCGGCTGAGGTACCGGGCCCAGGTTGACGGGCAGAACCGGACGTTGTCGGGCGAAGTTCTGCCCGTCCACGTCCGGTTTCCCACGTTGCCCTGGTATCCCGGCATGCCCACCCGCGTAAACCGGTGGCCCCGGCTTGGGCCCGACGCCTAGGCTCGTCGCACACGGGAAAGGAGGTGGTCCGAAGAATGAATTCTTATAGGACGCGTGAGGTGGCTGCCCGCTAGCAGCCCAGCATCACGTCGGGCAGGAGTGCCCGACGAGCTGCTGGCGAATCCACAGCAGCTACCCGACCCGCAGGTGTCCGGGACCACGTCCCCCGGAGCGGTCTTCCGAGGCCACGCCTGCGGGTTGTCCTTTTCCCGACCCGGGTAACCGACGATTAGTTGCATCAGGCAACCGGGCGTATAGTTGCGCCCGGCAACCAATCAGCTCTTCCTCGAATCGAGACTCAGTGACCCAGGTCCAACCCTCCGTGCCCACTGCCGAGCAGACGGGCGCGATGACCCACAAAGAGGTGCTCGAGGCGCTCAGCGGCCTCCTCCTCGCGATGTTCGTGGCGATGCTGTCGAGCACGGTGGTCTCCAACGCGCTGCCGGTGATCGTCACCGACCTGCACGGGAGCCAGACCGGCTACACCTGGGTCGTCGTCGCGACGCTGCTGACGATGACGGCGACCACGCCGATCTGGGGCAAGCTCGCCGACCTGTTCAGCAAGAAGCTGCTCGTCCAGACCGCGCTGGTGATCTTCTCCGCCGGGTCGCTGGTCGCGGCGTTCGCCCCCAACATGGGCGTGCTGATCGGCGCCCGGGCGGTGCAGGGGCTCGGCGTCGGCGGCCTGACCGCGCTGGTCCAGGTCGTGATCGCGACCATGGTCAGCCCGCGCGAGCGCGGCCGCTACTCGGGCTACATCGGTGCGACGTTCGCGCTGGCCACCGTCAGCGGACCGCTCATCGGCGGCCTCATCGTGGACAGCCCGCTCGGCTGGCGAGGGTGCTTCTTCATCGCGCTGCCGGTCGCCGCGCTGGCGTTCGTGGTGCTGCAGAAGACGCTGCACCTGCCGGTGATCCGGCGGCAGGTCCGCATCGACTACCTCGGCGCCACCCTGATCGTGGCCGGCGTCAGCATCCTGCTGGTCTGGGTCTCGCTCGCCGGCCAGCAGTTCGACTGGGTCTCGGCCACCAGCGCCGGCATGGTCGCCGCCGGCGTCCTCGTCATCGTGGCGGCGCTGTACGTCGAGGCGAACGTCGCCGAGGACCCGGTGATCCCGCTGCGGCTCTTCCGCGACCGCACCACGGCGCTCGCCACCGCCGCGTCGACGCTCGTCGGTGTGGCGATGTTCGGCGCCACGGTCTACCTGTCGCAGTACTTCCAGCTGGCCCGGGGGATGACCCCGACCCAGGCCGGCCTGATGTCGATCGCGATGGTCGGCGGGCTGCTCGTGTCGAGCATCGTCAGCGGCCGGGTGATCACCTCGACCGGCCGGTGGAAGCGCTACATCGTCGGCGGCATGGTGCTCGTCGTCGTGGGCCTCAGCCTGCTCGGCACCATCGACGCCGACACCCCGCTGCCGCTGGTGCTGGGCTACATGGCCGTGGTCGGCGTCGGGATCGGCGCGACGATGCAGAACCTCGTGCTCGCGGTCCAGAACAACACCTCCCTCGCCGACATGGGCGTGGCCAGCTCGGTGGTGGCGTTCTTCCGCTCCACCGGTGGCGCGACCGGCGTGTCCGTGCTGGGCGCGGTGCTCGCCCACCAGGTGACCGCCAAGGTCCGCGACGGGCTCGCCGCGATGGGCATCCACCCCACCTCTCACGAGAGCCACGACATCCCCGACCTCGACCGGCTGCCGGCCCCGATCCGGTCGCTCTACGAGCACGCCTTCGGCGATGCGGTCGGCCACATCTTCCTGGTGTCGGTACCGTTCGCCGTGCTGGCCCTCGTGTGCGTGCTGGCGATCCGGGAGGTCCCGCTGCGGACGACCGTGACCAAGGAGGGCGAGAAGGTATGACCCGGGCCGACACCATCCGCGACCTCGAGCAGGAGGTCGGGGTGCTGATCCGGCGGATCCGCCGGGTGATCGGGACCCGCGCCCGCGAGGTGCACGAGTCGCTGCAGCCCGCGTCGTACCTGATCCTCGCCCACCTCGCCGAGGCCGGCCCGACGCGCGCCTCGTCGATCGTGGAGCACTTCGACATCGACAAGGGTGCGATCAGCCGCCAGGTCGCCCACCTGGTCGACCTCGGGCTGGTCGAGTGCACGCCGGACCCCGACGACGGCCGGGCCCGGCTGATCTCGGTCACCGACGAGGCCCGGCGGCGCATGGAGGACGTCGGCACCCACCGGCGCAAGCTCGTGGCCGAGCGGCTCGGCGACTGGCCGGAGCGCGACCTGGCCCGGTTCGTCACCGACCTGGCCCGCTACAACGAGGCGCTCAGCGACCTCTGAGCCATACGGCGGTGTCCGGCGGCAGCTCGCCGTCGACCTGGCCGCTGGCGACGACGACCTCGCCCTCGGGCAGCGGGGCCGGCGTGGTGCCGCAGTTGAGCAGCACGGTCAGCGGCCCGC